>Ga0306920_100005444_pt1 | contig 16474 bp, 13 predicted proteins | sample flu12Cox44000170_FD_204666 | JGI IMG/M metagenome (GOLD analysis project Ga0306920, IMG submission 204666) | Lab enrichment of tropical soil microbial communities from Luquillo Experimental Forest, Puerto Rico - flux4day.12C.oxic.44.000.170 (v2)... | ecosystem: Environmental > Terrestrial >... | reverse complement strand
CCACGATGACGACCAGCACGATGATCAGGTTCCGCATGGTCTTGGACATGGTGGACTACCTGGGTGTTGACCCGTTAGAGGTTTGTGGCGGTGGCGGCGGCGTGGAGAACAAATCCCCCCAGTTGGTCCGTCGCTTCATCTCCTCCTGCGTGCTGTCCGGCACGACTGGCTGGCCCTTTCGCAGCTCCCAGCCTCCGCCCAGGGCCTTGTAGAGGGCGATCAGGTTGGTGGCGGCGGACGAGCGCGTCCCGGCGAGACTGTTCTGTTCCTCGAGCAGCGAGCGCTCGGCGTCGAGAACCCGCTGGTAGTCCACGGCTCCCTCCCGGTACTGAGAGAGCGCCAGCGTCACCGATTGCTGCGCCGCATTCGCGGCGTTCTGGGCGAACACCGCGGCCTCCTCGGCCTTCAGGAAGCCGGTCATCCCATCCTCCACTTCCTGCGCGGCCCTGATCACGCTGTTCTGGTACCCGACCAGCAGCTGCTGGAGCCGGGCATCCTGGACCCGCACGTTGTTCGTGATGCGGCCGTAGTTGAACAGCGGCCACAGGATCTGCGGGCCGAAGTTGTAGAACCAGCTGTTGGGACCGAACAGATCCGCGAAGCTCGAGTTGTTCGCCAGCCTGCCGCCGCCGCTCGAGGTCTGGGTGCCGATCGACCCGAACAACGTGAAGCTGGGATAGAGATCCGCCTTGGCGACGCCGATGCGGTCGCACTGCGCCACCGCCAGCAACTCGGCGCTGCGGATGTCCGGCCGCCGTCGCAGCATCTCGGCCGGCACGCTGACCGCCACCTGCGCCGGCGGCGCCGGAATCCCGCTCGAGCCGGTGAGCATCGCCTGCACGGATCCGGTCGGGCGCCCGAGCAGGGTGCTGAGGGCGTTCTCCGCCTGCTGCAGGCCGATCTCGAGCTGGGGAATCGAGGCCCGCGTGCTCTCGAGCAGCGTGGTCGCCTGGGTGACGTCCAGCTCCGACGTCGCACCGTTGCGGAAGCGGGACTGCGCGATGCGCTGGCCCTCCTCCTGGAGCGTGGCATTGGTGCGAGCCAGGTCGATCAGGACCTCGAAGGTGCGGATCACCGCGTAGGTGCGGGCGACCTCGGCGGTGAGCGTGACCAGCGCGTCGTCGTAGTCGGCGACGGTCGCGAGATAGGTGGCCTCCGAGGCCTGCACTTCCTTTCCGTACTTGCGCCAGAAATCCAGCTCCCAGGCGGCGTCGAATCCCACCTGGTAATCCCAGAAATAGTGATCCGCAAGGACGCTGTTGGCGGCGTTCTTGCTGATCCCCACCCCGGTCGCGCTGGCGAACGCGGCCTGAACCTGGGGCCACTGGCGTCCGACCGCGATCGCGAGTTGGGCCCGCGACTCCATGATCCGGAGCCCGGCGGCCTGGAGCGACAGGTTCTGGTGGTAGGCGTGGTTGACCAGCGAATCGAGGGTCGAGTCGTTGAAGGCCCGCCACCAGGCGCTGTCGGCGGGCGTCTGGGTGATGATCTGCGGCTTTTCCTTCTCGCTCCAGCTCGGGTTGGCCGGGGCGGGGGGCTTCACGAACTGCGGGCCCACCGCGCACCCGGCCAGCGCCAGCAGCAGGCCCGCGGCGGACGCCGCCCCGGCGATGCCCTTGCGCCCGCCGCGCGTCGCGGGCTCGTCATCGCGTTGAGTAGGCACCGAATGCACCTCCGCAAGTCGCGTCGTCAGCGCGGGGTCGAGACCTGCGATGGAGGTGCGGAGGTCACCTCGAATCTAGTAACAGGTCTGGATCCGCGCCTGGAAGAACTGCGTCCTCCCGTTCAGCCCGAATCGGTCGAGCCCGCCGTAGCCGTAGGCCCCTTCCAGCCGCAGGAAATCAGCGAGATACCAATTGACCGTCGGTGTCAGCCTCCAGAACTTGCCACCGTTCAAATTCCCGCCGTCGAGATCGATGTACGAGTAGCGAAGTCCGACATCCACCGCACCGTGACCGCCCTCGAATACCGTCCGTGTGGGCGAGACGGCCCGGAAATATCCGCCCACCGTGTTGTAGGAGCGCGTTTCCCCCGTGATCACCCAGGAGACCAGCATTTCACCACCGTGGATGAACGGGTCCCCTTCCTGTGAGGAGGTGATTTGATCGAAGTTGTACTCGCCTCCGAGCAGCAGGTTGCGGACCCGGTAGTACGCCTCGACGCCCGTCGTCCGGGTATGGTTGGTCGGGAACTTGCCGGTATCGACGAAGTAGGGCGCGAGGAACACCTCGGGACGCGACTTCACCTGTAGCATGTCGTCTTCCGCTCGTCCGTCGCGGACCATGGCGGCGATATGGAGCAGCTTGCCCTCGGAGTCCGAGAGGATCGGCAGCCACGCCAGTCGTCCCACGAATTGGTTCTGGTAGGTCGAGAACGACTCCCGGTTCGAATACTCGTCGCCGAACCAGGCGACATTCCAGAGCAGGTGGGTCCGAGGGGAAAAGCCCATGTACTTCACGCCGTCGGCGAGGATCGGGACGAAGGCGTCGAGCGCGGTGGAGCGCTCGATCGTCCAGCCGTCGTATCCCACCATGATCTTGATCAGGGAGTAGCCTTCCTTGGTGCGGCCGATGAAGAAGTGCCCGGAGACCTCCGGGACCGCGATCAGGAAGCCGGTCTGGCGGAAGCGCCACGTCTTGTTGGCGCCGTCGTACATGTACCCGATGCTCCAGGAGATCGGCCTCTGAGTCTTGAACCGTCCCTTGAACAGCATGCGGAAGTCGCGCAGCCCGGCATCCGGTGACATCGTGATCTGTTGCTTGCTCTCCTGGTTCTGGTTGTAGGTCGCGAAGTCGACCAGGAAGCCCCAGCCCACGCGCAGCGTGGAAACCGGTCCGTCGTACTCGTTCCACTTGACCAGCCGTCGGGTCGGCTTCTCGTAGTCCGGCTCGCCGGCCTCCGCCGTGGTGTCCAGCGTGGCGGGCGCCGGGGCCGCGGGACTCTGAGCGCGCACCGTCCGCGGCGTGAGGGGCTGGGCGAGACCCGCGAGCCCGAGCGCCGCCGCGCACACGCCCGCCACCTCCCATCGTCGGCCGGCTCCACGATCGGGCACCGATCATGCTCCTCTCCGATGCGGTCAGGGGGCGGGCCGCCGCGCGGCCGCCCCCCTCGTGCGGCCCGAGTCAGTAGCGGTTGAAGTAGTCCTGGATCTTCTTCGCGTCCTTCGTCTTGAGCAGCGCGAGCTGCAGCAGGACCCGCGCCTTGGCCGGGTTGAGCTCGATCGACGCCACGGTCCCCAGCTTGTCGTCGTCGAGCTCGATGTTGCGACGGATGATCCCGCCGTTGGTGCGCGACGACCGCACCACCACCACGCCCTTCGCGATCACGGACTTCAGGGCCTCGACCGCCGGCGACGTCATGTTGCCGTCACCGACGCCCGCGATCACCAGCCCCTTCGCGCCGTTGGCGGCCGCCGACGTGATGATGTCGGGCGACATATTGGCGTGCGCGTAGATGATGTCGACGCGCGGCAGCGCGTTGACGCCGTTGACGCTGAATTCGCTCTTCGCCGTGTGGATCTGGGCCGGAGTGCGATACCAGGTCTGCTTGCCGAACAGCGTCGCCCCGACCAGCCCCGGCTCGTTCGAGCTCATCGTCCCGACGTCTGTGGTGTGGGTCTTGACGATGTCGTGCCCCGAGTGGATGTCATCGTCGACCGTCACCAGCACGCCGCGGCCCCGCGCCCCTGGATCGGCCGCGATCGCCACCGCGTTGTAGATGTTGAGCGGGCCGTCGGCGCTCATCGCCGTGGACGGCCGCATCGAGCCGGTCAGCACCACCGGCTTGTCGCTCTTGACCACGAGGTTCAGGAAATACGAGGTCTCTTCCATCGTGTCGGTGCCGTGCGTGATCGCCACTCCCGCCACGTCCGGCTTGGCGAGAATCTCGTTCACCCGCTTCGCGAGCTTGAGCCACACCTCGTCGTTCATGTCCTGGCTGCCGATGCTCGCGATCTGCTCGCCACTGACCTCGGCGATCTCCTTGAGCTGCGGCACCGCCTGGATCAGGACGTCGACGCCCACCGCCCCCGACGTATAGCCCGCCTCGGTCCCCGTCGCCGCCGAGCCGGCGATGGTGCCGCCGGTCGCGACGATGACGACCTTGGGCTTCTTCGCGCCCTGGGCCAGAGCGGCGCCGGCGAGCAGCATGGCCGCGGCTCCGATCACGCCCGCCGTTCTCAGCACTCTCATGTGCATTCCCTCCGATTCAGGAAGCGATCTACTTCTTCTTGTACTGGTTCGGGTTGAGGTTGGTCAGCTTGACCGGGTCGAGCAGGTCTTTGATCTGCGCCTCGGTGAGGACCTTCTGCTCCCGGATGACCTCGAGGATCCCCTTGCCGCTCCGGTACGCCTCGTTGGCGAGCTCGGTGGCCTTCTCGTAGCCCAGCACCGGATTGAGCGCGGTCACGATCCCGACCGTGGTCTCCATGTAGTGCTCCAGCACCTTCTCGTTGACGGTGATGCCGTCCACGCACTGGGTACGCAGCAGCTGCGAGACGTTGTAGAGCAGGTGCTGCGACTCGATCATCGCCAGCCCCTCGATGGGCTCGTAGGCGTTGAGCTGGAGCTGCCCGGTGTGGGCGGCGTAGTCGACGCTGGCGTTGTTCCCCATGACGCGGAAGGCGACGACGTTGACCACCTCCGGCACCACCGGGTTGACCTTGCCGGGCATGATCGACGAGCCGGGCTGCAGGGCGGGCAGGTTGATCTCGGCCAGCCCGGCGCGCGGCCCGGACGCCAGCAGGATCAGGTCGCCGGCGATCTTCGACAGCTTGATCGCCACGCTGTTCAGCGCGGCGGAGTACACCACGAAGCCCTGCTGCTCCCAGGTCGCCGCGATCATGTCGCCGGCCGGCACGATCGGCTTGCCGGTCAGCTTCGCGAGGTGGTACGCGCAACGCTCGGCGTAGCCTTTGGGCACGTTGATCCCGGTGCCGATCGCGGTGGCGCCCATGTTCTCGGCGTACAGATACTTCTCGCCGTCCTTGAGGAGCTGGATCTCGCTCTCGAGCGATGCCGCGAAGGCGTGGAATTCCTGGCCGACCGTCATCGGCACCGCGTCCTGGAGCTCGGTGCGGCCCATCTTCACGATCCTGAGGTACGCGTCGCCCTTGGCCCGGAACGAGGCCACCAGCTTCTGGAGCTCGGCGATCAGCTTGTCGTTGCGCAGGATCAGCGCCACCTTGATGGCGGTGGGGTAGGAGTCGTTGGTGGACTGCGACATGTTCAGGTCGTCGTGCGGCTCGAGGTACTGATACTCGCCCTTCTTGTGGCCCGTCATCTCGAGGCCGACGTTGGCGAGCACCTCGTTGGCATTCATGTTGGTCGACGTCCCGGCACCGCCCTGATACCAATCCACCTGGAACTGGTCCATGTACTTGCCGTCCCGCACGGCCTGGCAGGCTTTCTCGATCGCGGCGAGGCGGTCCTTCTTCATGGCCCCCACGTCGGTGTTGGCGCGGGCCGCCGCCAGCTTCACGATCGCCCAGGCCTCGATGAAACCGGGATAGTGATTGATGGCGACCCCCGAGAGCTGGAAGTTCTCCAGCGCCCGCGCGGTCTGCACGCCGTAGTAGGCGTCGGTGGGGATCTCCTTCTCGCCCAGCAGGTCGTGCTCCACCCGGGTCGGCCCGGCGGCTGTCGCCGCCTTCTTCGAGGGGCTGGCCCCCTTTGGCGCCGCCGCGATCCTCGCCAGCGCCGGTGCCAGCATCACCAGCACGACGGCGAGCGCGATGCTGATTCTGCGGTTCATCGAGACTCCTCTCCCACGCCGGCCCCGGCCGGCACCCGATTCACCGGCCGGCGGCCCTGGCGAAGATCGTCGCACGCGCGCGGCGGCGTCCCCGGTGAATCAGCGCGGCGACATCGCGTATGGATTGCCTCCGACCAGGTTCGAAACCTCGGCGATGGCCTTCTGCGCCTTGACGCTGTTGCCCGCGGCGTCGAGCGGGGGCGAGATGACGGCGATGCCGAACTTGCCCGGCGAAACGGCGATGATGCCGCCGCCCACGCCGCTCTTCCCCGGCAGGCCGGTGGTGTAGAGCCACTTGCCCGAATCGTCGTACAGGCCGGCGGTCGCCATCACCGCCAGCACGTAGGGCACGTCCGCGGCCTTCATGCACTGCTTGCCGGTCACCGGGTTCTTGCCCCCGTTCGCGAGCGTGGCCGCCATCTCGGCCAGGTCCTTGGCATTGACATTCACCGAGCACTGCTCGGTGTAGATATCGCAGGCCTGCAGCGGGTCCTTCTTGATGTGGCCGTAGGCGTACATGAGCATCGAAATCGCCTGGTTGCGCTGGTTGGTCTCGGCCTCGGACTTGAACACCTCCTGGTTCACCGACAGCGGCCGGCCCGCGAAATCGCCGTAAGTGTCGAGGATCTTCTTCCAGACCTCCGCCCGGCTCGCGCCGCCCACCATGCTGGTGGCGGTGATCGCGCCGGGATTGACCAGCGGGTTCATCTCCGATCCTTTGTGCTGCTCGATGGCGACGATGGAGTTGAATACCTGGCCGGTCGCATCGACGCCCATGTTGTTCTCGATCGACATCGGGCCCTGATCCTCGACGACCCGAGCCATCGTGAACACTTTGGAGATCGACTCGATCGCGACCTCCGACTTGACGTCGCCAGCGGTGTAGACCTTGCCGTCCGTGCTGATGAGTGCGATGCCGAAGATGTTGGGGTCGACCTTGGCGAGAGCCGGAATGTAGTCGGCGTTCTTGCCTTCCTTGAGGTCCTTGAACTTCGCATACGCGCTGTTCAGCGCTTCCTGGTAGGGGCCGGACCCCTCCATGGCGGCAGTGGACTTCGTCGAGGTTCCGGTGCTCTTCTTGGACTGTGCCCACGCGGTGCCGCACATCACCGCGCACGCGACGACGAGGGCCGCCGTTCCGGCCGCGACCCAGCGCCTGGCGCTGGAGCAGATTGCGTCTGTCATTGCCCACCTCCGAACGTGCCCGAGAAGTTGTACTTCAGCGAAATATGAAGCACCCAGTTGTCGACGGTGAAGCCGTCGGCATTGTTGGTGCGCTTCTCGTAACCGACCTCGGCGCCGCCCATGATCTTGGGATCCGGGGTGTAGAGCAGGTTGGCCAGCGCGTACTGACCCATGTGGAAGGCGTTGGCGTGCTGGAGGTCCGAGTTGTCGATCACGTTCTGCGAGTACCCGAAGGTGCTGGTGAACTTCGGATTCCAGGTGTGATCGATGAACGCGGTGACGCCGGTGATGGGCAGCGCCACGCCTTTGATGAACCCGGTCCTGGGGCTGCCGGCATCGGTGCCGGCCGCGACGTCGACCGGGGCGTCGTTGAAGTAGTTCTGGATCCCCTCGCCGTAGACGCCCTGCAGCCGCACGACGCTGTCCTTGAACCGCGTGATGTTCGAGCTGAGCTGAACGCCCCAGCCCGTCACGCTGCCGGACCGGTCGGTCGTGGGCGTGGTGGCCATGTCGGTCCAGCCGATGCGGCGGACGATGCCGCCCAGCTGGACGTAGCCCCACTTCTGGACCAGACGGGCGTTGCCCGACAGATCAGGAACGGTGTAGCTCGGGATGATGCTGCCCGAGACCACGGAGTCCTGGACCACGCCCAGGTCGCCGCTCGCGCCCGGGCGCTCGAGGGCCAGCGTGACGCTCCGGTCACCCTGCAGGGGCATCCAGCGGATCTGCGGGTTGCGGAAGAACAGCATTCCGCCCGGACCCCAGTAGTCGAGGCAGTTCGGGAAGACATCGACGTCCATGAACGGGCTCATGATCTGCCCCCCGCCCCACTTGCCCCACTCGCCGTACATGATCCGGGGACGGATGGTCGTCTGTCCGGCGTCCACGCCCACGCCGTAGAGATCGAACTCGAAGGTGGTGCGAAGCTCGTGGTCGCCGACCGGAATCCAGGACTTGACCCCCAGCTTGCTCTGCCGCATGCCGACGAAGGTCTGCCCGTCCTTACCGAACTCGTCCTTGAAGGCCGGGAGCTTCGAGGGCCGCATGGTGTCGAACCACTTGGGATCCACCGCGGTCCCCATGTAGCCCATGTCCACCATCGCGAACCCGTAGACCTCGTGGCGCGGCCCCTCGGCGCGGGCTCCGCCCGCCGTCAGCGTCGCCGCGAGCGCGACCGCGGCCAGCATCGCGAGCCACAGCTGATATCTCTTCATCTCGTCCTCCTTTCGACTGCGTTCGATCGGTTGGAGCGCGATCGTCCCGGGGAGTCCTGGCTGGTCCCGAGCGTCGGTGTCTCCAGCTCTCTCACCGTCCATGGGGGCTACGAGACTTCTCCCTGATGCCCGTGCACTTCCTCGGCGTAGTCGATCCCCCGGGTCCCGCCCGGGAGGACGAACTCGACCGTGGGACGCTCCGTCGCCCCCTCCATCAGGTGCGCGAGCTTCGCGAACCGCTCGGACCGCAACTGTGACTTGAGGTCCTCCTCGCTCCTCCACTCCTCGACGTAGGTGAAACGCGCCCGCTCGCCCAACTGGCTCGAGAGCGAACAGCTCATGCAGCCCGGCTGGGCGCGGGTCGCCGTCATCAGCGTCTGTAGCGCGATGTTGAGGGCTCCCACCTCTCCGCTCGGCACGAACCATCGCACGGTCATTCGGGCTCCCTGCGGCGCCATCGTGTGCCTCGCTGTCGCTGCCGAAGCAAGCATTGGATCCGGAGTCGATTCCTGCGCCCATATCACGCATGGCCGTTAGTGTCCGCCGGACACACGGCCTCCCGGCGCGATCTGCATGAGCAGGCGGAGTGCCGGAAATTCGAGATGGCCGGACAACTCTCTCAACCGATTATCGAAATGGGATTTGTTCATGACGCGGAACGGCGGCGCGAACTCCGACGTAAGGGGTTCGCCGCTACGAGCGCTCGGAGTTGCTCCGACATGTCGTAGCGATTGCTATGCGCTCATCGCCTCGCGATAGATCGTCAGCAATCCGTCGAGGTGGCGTTTCGGGTCGCCCATCGACTGGATGCGCGCGCGCCCCGCCACCGCCCAGCGCGTCGCGGCCGGCTCGGTGAGCGCGCGCTTGAGCGCCGCCCCCAGCGCGTCGCCATCCCCGGGCGTCGCGAGCAGGCCGGTGACCTCGTGCTCGATCAGCTCCGGCACCGCACCGATCCGCGCCGCGGCCACCGGGCGCGCGTCGAGCATCGCCTCGGCGGCGGCGTAGCAGAACGTCTCGTAGAACAACGACGGCACCACCACCGCCGCGGCGTTGCGCCGCAGCGCCGGCAGCTCGTGGTCGCCGCGGAAACCGAGCGGGCGCAGGTTGGGAACGCGGCGCGACGCCTCCTCGATCTCGCTCCACAGCGGCCCGTCGCCCGCGACCACCAGCGGCGTGGGCGCGATGCGGGCGGCGATCCCGGGCAGCAGCCGCACCCCCTTCTCGACCGCGAGCCGCCCGGCGTAGAGCGCGTAGGCTCCCTCGGGCACCTCGGTCGGGGCGCCGCCTCCAACCCGCTCGACGCCGTGGCTGAGCACCCGGAGCCGCGCGGGCGACAGGCCGTGCTCGATCGCCTTGTCGCGCACGAAGCACGACGGGGCGATCCACAGCCGCACCGCGCGGTAGGCATGCAGGGCATCGTGCAGGTAGGCCTCGATCATGCCGGCGGCGCTCTTCACGCGCGAGCCCTGGACGCAGCCCTCGATCAGCGCGTGGACGTGGCGGCCGCCCTTGCAGCGCTCGCACGGGGCGCCGCGCGCGAAGAACACGCGGTTCGTGCACCAGGGCTTGAAGTCGTGGAGCGTCATGACCACCGGCACGCCGGCTTTCTCGAGCGGACGCAGCACCGCGGGTGTGAGGTAGCGGCTCGGCGCATGGAAGTGCGCGAGATCGGGCTTGAACTCCGCGATCACCCGGCGCATCGCGGCGGCGGCGGGACGCGACCACAGCACGCGGCTCCAGCGCCAGGGCGCGGCGCCGGCGGGCACCTGCTCGCCGAAGTCCACCGCGGGCGCGAACAGGTGCGCGGTCGGGCTCGGCAGATTGCGGGCATCCTGGGTCGCGAGGTGCGCGACCTCGTGCCCGGCGGCGGTGAGCCAGCGCGCCTCGTCGAAGTAGGTGCGCTCGACGCCGCCGCGCAGGTAGTGGAAGGCGTTGACGAGCAGGACGCGCACCGCGCCTCCTCCGGACGCCTAGGCCGCCGGATGCTGCCGCGTCGCCAGGCTCTCGCCGATCTCGAACTCGATCAGCGCGGCGCCGATCCCGGGCCCGGGCTGGTAGCAGCGGACCTCGCCCGCCACGCCATCGCCGAGGAATCCGCGCAGCACCTCGAGGTGGCGGAGACCCGCCTCGGGCTGGGCCTCACCCGCGAGCGGCTCGAGGCCGGCGTCGAGATCGCCCCACGCCCCGCGCGCCAGCGCGCCGAGCGCGCGCTCGTCGAAGGCGCGCGCCTCGGGCACTTCGCGCCCCAGGCTCGCCGCGTGGGAGTTGTTCGAGAGCAGGCCGCCGACCACGAACGCGACGCGCTCGGGCCAGGCGGCCAGCGCGCGGCGCACCTCAGCACCCCAGGCGCGGCACTCGGCGGCCGGACGCGGCGCCAGCGACAGCGGCACCACCGGCACGCCGCGCGCCGGCAACAGGAAGTGGAGCGGCACGGTGATGCCGCTGTCGACGCCGCGCCGCGCGGTCGCGACCCGCAGCTTCGCCTTGAGCCCGGCCTGGACCAGGGCACGGGCCAGCGCGGGGTGCCCGTCGCAGTCGTAGCGCAGCTCGACCCCGAGGCCGCCGTAGTCGGTGAGGGTGGCGTGGCGCCGGTCGTCGGCGGCGAGGAACGGGCCGTTCGACTCCCAGCGCGCGCTCAGCGCCACCACGGCGGCCGGCCGCTCGGCCTCGAGCCGCGCCGCGGCGGTCTCGAGGGCACCGATCATCTCGGTCCGGTGCCCGCGGTGCTGATCGACGACCAGGGTCGGCAGATGAGGCACGAGCAGCGCGCGCGAGGTCAGCATGGCGTGGGCTAGTGGTGTCGGATCCGGTATTCCGCGGCGGCCCGCGCCGCGGCGCGCTCGTTGCCGGCCGCGATCGCCACGCCCTGCCGCCGCGCCGGTCCCAGGATCTCGACCGGGAGCGGGAACATGACACGCTCCTCGACCAGCCGGAACTCCTCGACCCGGTAGCCGCGCAACGCGCGCAACCGCTCGACGCACGCCATCACCACGTCCTCGGGCGTCGAGGCCCCGGCGGTGACGCCGACGTCGCCGTCGAGCCACTCGGGCCTGATGTCTTCGGCCGACTCGATTAGGTGGGCGCGCGCCCCGAGATGGCGGGCGACCTCGACCAGCCGGTTGGCATTGCTGCTCGCCGGGGCGCCGACCACCAGCACCACCTTGCAGCGCCGCGCCAGCTCCTTGACCGCGTTCTGGCGGTTCTGGGTCGCGTAGCAGATGTCGTCCTTGGCCGGCTCGCGGATCGCCGGGAAGCGCCGCTTGAGCGCCTCGACGATCGCGCGGCAGTCGTCCACCGACAGCGTCGTCTGGGTGATGTAGGCGACCTTGGCCGGATCGCCGACCTCGAGCGCCTCGGCTTCGGCGACGTTCTCGACCACGACGATCGATTCGGGGGCCTCGCCCAGCGTGCCCTGGACCTCGACGTGGCGGCGATGGCCGACCAGCACGATCGTGTAGCCCTGGCGCGCGTGGCGCAGCGCCTCGAGGTGGACCTTGGTCACCAGCGGGCAGGTGGCGTCGATCGGCTTGAGCCCCCGCTCGGCGGCTTCGCGGCGCACCGCCGGCGACACCCCGTGGGCCGAGAAGATGACCGGGGCGCCGGCCGGGACGTCGGCGAGGTCGTCGGTGAACACCGCCCCCTTGGCGCGCAGGTCCTCGACCACGTGGCGGTTGTGGACGATCTCGTGCCGCACGTAGATCGGCGCGCCGTAGATCTCGAGCGCCATCTCGACGATGTCGATGGCGCGATCGACCCCGGCGCAGAAGCCGCGCGGGGCGGCGAGGTAGAGCGTCGGGGGCGTGTGGCTCATCGCGGTGCGCGCCTCGATCACGGGACGGGTCAATCTCGAGCTCAGGTTAGCCGAAGGGGCGCGGGGGCGCGAACCGGCGCCCTCAGCGCACCGCCTGCGCGTGCTCGCTGCTGTCGGCGGCGAACAGCGCCTTGAGCGAGTCGGGCGCGCCGGCGCGCAGCGCGGCGATCAGCTGGCGGGCGCGCTGCCGCTCCTCGGCGCTGCGCGCCAGCCCTTCGGCCTTGCGCATCTCGCCGAGCGCCACGCGCGTCGATCCGCCCGCCTCGAGGGCCATGCCGAGGATGAGATGGGCCTCGGTCGACGCATCGTTGTGGCGCACCCCGTCGCGCGCCAGCTCGAGCGCGATGTCGGTGCGTCCCCCGGCGGTGAAGAAGCGCACCGCTTCGAGCCGGGCGTTGAGGTCGCCGGGTTGATCCCGCAGCCAGCGGCGGTAGAGCTGCGCCGCCTCGTCGGTGCGTCCCAGCTCGCGCAGGGTCTGGACCTGGGCCTGGAACGCGAGCCCCAGGGTGGAGTCGCGCTTCTCGGCCTCGCGGTAGTCCTCGAGCGCCTCCTCGAGCCGGCCGGCGTGTCGCTCGATGTTGCCGAGGTTGATCCACGCGGTGGCGTCCCTGGGATCGAGCGCGATGGCGCGCTGGTACTGCTGGCGCGCTTCGTCGGGCTTGTCGCGCGCCGCCAGCACCGAGCCCAGATCGCGATGCTTGTCGGCGCGCGGCGGCGGCAGCACCACCGCGCGGCGCAGCGCGATCTCGGCGTCGCGCGGACGCTTCGCCGCCATGTAGGCGAACCCCAGTGCCTGCCAGCTGTCGCCGTCGTTGGGCCGGCGGCGGGTGAGGCGCTCGAGCTGGACGATGGCTGCGTCGGCCTGACCGGTGCGCGCGAGGGCGAGTCCCAGCTCGCGCGTCGCCGCGACGTTTCCGGGATGCGCCTGCACTTCGGCGCCGAAGCACTTGACCCCCTCCTGATCCTGGCCCACGCCGACGAACAGCATCCCCATGCGGTAGTTGGCGTCGGGAATGGTGGGATCGAGCCGCACCGCGCTGCGGTAGGCGGCGATGGCAGCGGCCGGCGAGCCCCGGCGTTCGAACGCGCGCCCCAGCTGGTATTCGTCGCGCGCGCGCTGCAACCGGCTGCGGTGCAGGGTGTCCGGGGTCGCCGGGCGGCCCGGCACCAGCAGCGGCGCGGGCGCCGATTCGACGCTGTCGACGTGCGCGGGGCGCACCGGCGCGGCCGCCGGGGCGGTGCTATCGGGAGCCGCTCCGCCCCCCGGCGCCGCGCCGGCCGCGGCGGGCACGGCGAGCGCCACGGCGGCGAGCGCGGCGAGCAGAATGGGGGTGGGGCGTTCGGACACGGATTCCTCGCGCCGAGTATAGGTGCGGGCGCAAACGGGTCAACCGCGCGATGTGCTACGGTTGATCTTCGCCATGAACTACCGCATCACCCGCAACGCGCTCGCCCTCGCCGTCGCCATCATGGGGGCCGTCGATCTGTGGTCGGCGCTGCTCTCCCAGCCCTCCGACCGTCTGCTCGCGCTGCGGCATCTCGTGCCCACCGAGGTGCTCGACACCAGCCGCTCGTTCACGCTGCTGGCGGGCGCGCTGCTGCTGGTCACCGCCTGGGGGCTGCGCAAGGGCAAGCGCCGCGCGTTCGTCGGCGCGCTGCTGCTGTGCGCGGTCTCGGTGCCGGTCAACATGCTCAAGGCGTTCGATTTCGAGGAGGCCTCGGCGGCCACCGCGCTGATGTTCATGCTGGGCGTGTCGGGACACGCGTTCCAGGTCAAGAGCCGCGAGCTGTCGTTCGGCAACCTGCGCTCGCGCGCGCTGCTGCTGCTGGTCGGCGTCGCGGTCTACGCGGTGGGCGGCTGCTGGCTGCTGGAGTTCACCTACACTCACACCCACTCGTTCAAGCGCGCGTTCGCCGAGGCCGCCTACCAGCTGTTCGGCCTCGGCGAGCCGACGCTGGCGGTGCCGCGCGCCCACAGTGTGGTCAGCTGGTACCTGAGCTCGATCGGCCTGCTCAGCTTCACCGCCCTGGTGGGTCTGGCGCTCGCCGGGCTCCAGCCCGCCGCGTACCGCCGCCGCCATCGCGTCGAGAGCGAGCGGGTCGCCGAGCTGCTGCGGCTCTACGGGGACAATTCGGTCTCGGCGTTCGCCCTCGATCCCACCACCGATTACTTCTTCAGCCGCAACGGCCGCGCAGTGATCGCGTACCGATTCGAGTCCGACACCCTGCTGGTGATCGGGGATCCGATCGGGCCGCCCGAGGAGATGCGGCCGCTGCTCGAGGCGTTCGCGTCCTACTGCCACGACCGCGACTGGCAGTTCGCGTTCTACCAGGCGCGCCCCGAGCGGCTGCCCGAGTACCGCCAGCAGGGCTGGCGCGCCATCCACATCGGCGAGGACCCGGTGCTGTGGACCGACAAGTTCACGCTTGAGGGCCCGGAGCTGGGGCCGTTGCGCCGCAACGTGCGCAAGCTCGAGCGCGAGGGGCTCGAGGCCCGCATGTTCGTACCGGGCGAGAACCCGTTCGACCCCGCGCACGATCCCGACGGCCTGCTGGCCCAGATGCAGCAGATCTCGGACGAGTGGCTCCACGGCCGGGCGGGCGGCGAGCGCGGCTTCTGCATGGGGCGCTTCGATCCCCACACCCTCCGCGACGTGTGGCTGGCGGTGGCGTGGAATCCAAAGCTCGCCCGGGTCGAGGCCTTCGGCACCTGGGTGCCGGTGTGGGCACGGCGCGGCTGGGCCATCGACCTGATGCGGCGCCGGGCCGACGCGCTCACCGGGGCGACCGAGTTCCTGGTGGTCAAGTCGGTCGAGCACGCGCGCGCGCGCGGCGACGCGATGCTGTCCCTGTCGCTTTCGGCGCTGGCCAAGGTCGAGGAGCCGCGCCCCGCCGAGGCCGCCGCCACGGGCGACGGCGCCGAGGGCGCCGACGACGCGACCGCCGAGCCCAGCTCCGTCACCACCCCCGACGTGGCGGCGCGCGGGCTGCCGCTCGGCGCCGTCACCGACGATCGCGCGCGCGAGTTCCTGATGGAGCACCTGGCGCGCTTCTACGACTTCAAGAACTTGTTCCGCTGGAAGAAGAAGTTCAGGCCCGCGTTCGAGGACCGCTATCTCGTGTACCCGGACCCGATGGGCCTGCCGCGCGTCGCCCGCGCGCTGCTGCGCGCGCAGAGCCCCGGCGGCCTGATCGGCTACTTCCGCCGCGCCGCCTAGGCTCCGCATCGAAGCGGGCCTAGCGCTCGAACCCCAGGTGGTCGGGCGACGCGCGTACCGGCGGCGGGGGCGGGCCGCCGGTCACCGGGACGCTGGCGTCGACATCCTCGAGCGCGAGGTCGTCGATCCAGGCCCGACCCGACCCCTCGAGCAGCAGGCCGAAGGCGATCGTGGCCGCTTCGGGAGCCACGTCGAGCACCACGTCGACGCGCGTCCATTCCGAGGTGCCGGTGATGGGACGGGACGACATGTCGTCGAAGGCGAGGACCTGGCCGCGCTCGCCACCATCGACGCGCATCCACACGCCCGCCCACCCGTGCACCTTGCGCGTGCGCACCCACGCCGCGAGCCGTACGCGCCGGCCGCGATGCTCGCCGGCGTCGAGCACCTGCATGAGCGCGCCGTCCCCCTGGGGCCGCGAGCGCGCCGAGCGCACGAAGCCGCTGGCGTGCCCGGTGTGGGCGATCTTGTGGTCCACCCCCACGGTGTAATCCTGGGGCGGACTGCCGGCCCGCACCCAACCCGAGGGGAGCTCGGTGGGCGTGGGCGGCGGGTGGGGCGCGACGTGCCCGCCGAGGGCCGAAAGCGCCCAGGAGACCGTGGCGGGAACGGCGTAGCGCAGGATGTCGGAGGTTGTCAGGCGCCCTTCCGGAACGGCCGGGGGCGCGGCCAATGGCATCGATACCCCGGCCGGCGGCGGCGGTTCCAGGCGCTGCGCCGCGAAAGGCGGCCGCTACCTCCCGCTGAAGTTGGGCTTGCGCTTCTCGAGGTACGCGCCCAGGCCCTCCTTGGCGTCGTCGCTCTGGAACAGCTGCTGCTGCAGCTCGCGCTCCACCGCCAGCGCCGACTCGAACGGGATCTCGACCCCGGTCTGGACCGAGCGCTTGATGCGCCCCACCGCCTTGGCGGCGCGATGCGGCGGGCAGAAGCCCTCGGCGTATTTCTGAACCTTGTCGAGGAACTCGTCGCTGCTCGCGGTCTCCCAGATCTGGTTGACGATCCCCAGCTCCTTCGCCCGCTCGAAGTCGAAGGTCTCGCCGCTGACCATCAGCTCGATCGCGATGCTCTTGTTGATCAGCCGCGCCAGCCGCTGGGTGCCGCCGGTGCCGGGCAGCACGCCGAGCGTGACCTCGGGGAGCCCGATCTTGCCCGCACCCTTGCGCGCGATCCGCACGTCGGCGGCCATCGCGATCTCGAGCCCGCCGCCCACGGTGTGGCCGTTGAGCGCCGCGATCACCAGCTTGGGCGTATGCTCGAGGCGGTTGAGCGTCTCGTTCGCGTGCAGACAGAAGTAG
>Ga0306920_100005443_pt1 | contig 16474 bp, 21 predicted proteins | sample flu12Cox44000170_FD_204666 | JGI IMG/M metagenome (GOLD analysis project Ga0306920, IMG submission 204666) | Lab enrichment of tropical soil microbial communities from Luquillo Experimental Forest, Puerto Rico - flux4day.12C.oxic.44.000.170 (v2)... | ecosystem: Environmental > Terrestrial >... | reverse complement strand
ACCTTGCCGCCTGATCCAATATCCTCACCCGACCGGAGACCGCGTCAATCAATTCCAACACAAATCGCGACGGTACCGGCTTGAGACCTGCACCTGACTGCCGGCCTCGAAGGGCCCTCCTTCATCTCCCGTACAGTTTCGCACCGTCGTACTCAGACGGTACGTTCGTGACACACGCCCCAGAGCCGACCCTTGCCGACGCTACGAGCATTCAAATCGGACCTCCAAATGGGGCCAGTCAAGGGAATGGCATGGACCCACACCCAAGCTTGGTTTTGTACGCCGACATTAAGCGCGATTCTAGCAGTCAGAACGACGCTGTAGGCGAACGTGGCTGCAAACCTTTGATTCCGATCGCGCGGATAGTTTCGCGTTATAACCAACGCGTAAGGCAAGTGGGTTTTGAAGACGAGTCCCCATGGTGAACGCTTCGGCTGCAACGGAGAGCCTCTTGAAGCATATCATCGTTGATCGCCCGGTTGCGGGCACCCCCAACACCCAGCATGAGCGGCGCTGGAGTTGGAAGCGACCGACTACGATGGGAGAGGTGCGTTTCGATGCAGGCAAAGCGAAGCGTTCCAGCGCGTCGGCGCAGTCAACTGGCTGACGTTGTCTGCCGTGCGCGCGGTCACCGGTTTACCCTTGCCTAAGACGCCCAAAGCCGCGATCTTGGCCTCACACCCCACACGGATCGGCGGAGTGTCGGTTGATTGCGACGGCTGGGCTTAATCCCGAAATCACATGACCGTTCCGCATGTGTGCCGTCGCAGCCCCCAACGGAACTTAGAGGAGATACATATGAACCAGACGAAGTCGTGGCTTTTGGCTTCAGTGGCTATCGTGGCCGCATTACCTGCCTACGCGTCGAGTACCGGCGTGCCCGTGCTTGAAGCGGTCGGTCCGCTTTGCACCAAATTCTTTGTCGGTGGCCATGAGTGGGCCTTTAATACGAATACCAACTTCAACCAAGCGCAGCGCATTCAGGCGATCTACGCCGCTATGGTAGGCGGTTTCGCCGTTCAAGTCTCTACCGCTAGTGAGGTAGGTACGCCGCCCGTTGCCTTAATGGATGAACAGGTTACGTGCAGCGGAGGCGCTAGCATCGATACTCCGGCCCAGATTTTACAGCTTAAGGTGGTGCCTGTGCGCTGAGGCTTCTTTCATTCGTTGTCCTGGGGCTCGTGGTTCCGCGACGTGTTCTTCAGCGCGGCGGAATCAAGCCGGGATCCGGCGCGTTGGCAGCGGATTTCCACTCCGAGAGCGCGCGAAAACTCAAGTCGCCACAATCACTTCCAGCCTCGGATGCATCCCGGATTCAGTCGTCGTTGTCCGGCGTTGGGACGCGTCCGCCCGTCTTGTGTGCATGGCGGCTCACGACTAGTTTCGCTGTCATGCCGGACCCGAGGCGGGATGCAGATAAGTTGGTGGTAACTCGCGGTTTGTATCGCGGGAAAGGTCGTGTGCGTCCGTACAGATTTAAACCCGCATTCCCCGGATGGTACCGCATTTTGCGGTGAAATAGGTCCAGATTATGGTAAAGGATACAATATGTTGTGTTAGGTCGAACGGGGCGGCGATGGCGGACCCAGCCGGTGAAGCCGTACAGCGGGGCGCTGAGGCTGAATTTCGACCGGCGCGTGATGCTCCGGTTCCACGGCTCGGCGATCACCTCCGATTGCGGATTGCTGGCGTATCGCGAACTTGATGACGTGCTCGCACTGACCACAAGCGGCGGCGAGAGATTGGCGGAGGCACGCACCGGCAGGAACCGACGCCATCTGTTGGTCCGGTTGCTGCGGCAGTCGGTATTCGGGCGGCTGGCCGGCTATGAGGACGTGAACGACGCCGACCGGCTGTGCCGCGACCCGGCAATGCGCTGGGTGGTCGGCGGCCAAGCGCCAATGGGTCGGGCTGCCTGGACCAGCCATATGGGGCGCTTCGAGACCGAGTGGCTGACCCGTCCGGCGAACCTCGCCGCTCTCGCCGCTCTGCCCGGCCAGTGGATCGACGCGGTGCACCAGCGGCGACCGCCGAGGACCATCGTGCTCGACATGGATTCGAACGAGAGCCCGACCTACGGCGAACAGGAAGGCAGCGCCTACAACGGCCATTTCGGGTGCACCTGCTATCACCCGCTGTTCGTGTTCAACCAGCTTGGCGATCTGGAGCGCAGCGCCCTGCGGCCCGGGTGTAGCCGTCATGAGGGCTACCCCCCATCGTCCGTCATCGCCTTTTCGCAGTCGGTTGAGGCTCGCTAGCACCTGTCGGAAAGGCTCGGAGAGGTGGGCCTCATCGAGAAGGATCAGATAGTCGAAACCCAAGAGACCGGCATGGATCGGCTTCATTCGATCGCTGATGCCATAGCCGCGGAACAGAAGACGCGAGCCGACTTGATCCACCGTCGAACACAGAATGGTCGGCTGTATCGGCGTCCGCGCCCAGTCGTCCTCTCGCGGTGCACCACGCAAGCGACGGACCAACAGCGGCCTCTGGTCCTCCCCGGCCAACCGGCGCAACGTTTCCGATACCCGCGCTACGATTCCGTCGCTCGCCTCGGCTAGAGCGTCCGCGAGTTGCTGCGCTCGCTCGAAGGCATCGTCGACGATCAGGCGGCGATCTACCACGAATGCGATACGTACCGGCGCCTCACCAGACACGCAGAATGGCCGAGATATGAGGTGTCTGCCGCGAGTGCGTTCAAAGCGTTTAGGGTCATCGCATCTGGCGCGATATCGCGCCAGACAAACCGAACGATCGGATTATCCGGACGGAAGGATGGGAATCGTCGCGGCTGGCGCCTGCGAAGGGCAGGAATCACCGATCGGTCGCCTACTCGCCCAGTTGCCGGATCATTTGGTGGAACAAGCACGGTAGGAGCGGTTCTGGGAAAACCACCGCTCGCCGCTACCTCCGGTGTGGGCTGCTCCTCCAGCCATTCGAGGACGCGGCGCTCCTCGACCCGCTCGCCCCGCGCGGCCCAGGAAGCGACGAGCGCCGAGTAAGCACGGTCCGGCTGTGGCGGCCAATCAGGCACGTCGCTCGCCTGGCTGCGGCCCGCAAACGCGACCCCGAGCAGATGCTCGATCTCAAGTACAAGGGTCATGAGGCTTGGTCGGCCTCGCCGCCGGCGCCTTCGAGAGCCAGCGCCTGACTTCTGCGCACGATCTCGACCAGCTTGTCCTGGGGTGTCAGCCGGACCGGCTCGGCAGAGAGGTCGAACCCCGCCGTACGCGCCGCGTCGAGTGCATCAGCATAAAGAGGTGTGCGGACGTGCGGTCGATATTCAACCGATCGACTGCACCGTCGGCATGCACCAGTTCGAGGGGCGCCTTGCCATCGCAGACAAGATCGCACCGTGAGCGCAGCGCGTAGCCGCCGGCGTCTTGCTCGGCCAGCGCGACCAGCCCGAGAGCTGCGAGTAACGCACGGGCCGCGGCATCGCTCTTATTACTGCCGAAGGCAAGCCGGCGAAGGGCGGCGAAGCTGATCACAGCGACATGTTCCGCATGGTCGCAAGTGATGCCGAGTGACTGCACAGAGGGCGCGATGTTGCCGTGATTGATCTCGGAGGGACGCACCTTTTTGCTCCCCTGCCGGCATGCTCCTTGACAGTGTCCCAGCCTTCGGGACTCTTGAATACCTCCACCTTCCTTGGCATGCCGAGCGGGTCGATGCGGCTACCCGTGCGGCGGCCAGCGGTGCGTGCCTCCACTTCCCCGGTGCGGGTGTCGGCGATCTCATCCACTGGGCTGTTGACCGCAACGATCTCCGAGACCAGGCAGCGCGCAAACTTTGCGCCGTCCCGCATACCATGACCATCCGCTTCATTGCATTTTGCTTAACCCTCCGAACGGTACCGTCGCTGTCACAGATAGTCCGCGCCAAGCCAATCAGATAGTCGACGCTTTAAGTCGAATGTACACGTCGTTCTGATCAGCTGGACGGCTCCGATTTACGCTCGTCCCAAGCCCCAAACGGGGCGATCTTGCCCTCACAACTACGGGGTTCCGGAGAATATGGCTAAAACTGCTTGACTCGCAGAGATTTCCTCTGGATATCCAACAATCTCTGCAGCAGCATTTACCGAGTGGCTCAGTGACCGACACTCACCCCTCTTTAATCAGCACGATCGTGCTGAACTGGAACCGCGCGGTCCTTCTTCGACAAACGCTGCGCAGCTACGCAGACACGGTGAGCGGCCCGGCCGAAATCTTCGTTGTCGATAACGCCAGCTTGGATGATTCCCGAAAGGTCATCGAGGAAGCGCGATCGTATCTGCCTCGACTTGTGGCGGTTCTCCTAGACGAGAACGCGGGCGGGGAAGCGGTCAACCGATGCCTAGACAGGGGATCGGGCGAGCTCATACATATCAGCGAAAATGACCTAGTGTTCCTACCGGGCTGGGCCGATCACGTCCGAGAAGCGTTTAGCTTCTTCGCAGACCTCGGTCAGCTTTCGCTTTTTGGCGCAAGCAACCTAGATGTTCATCCGCGGTGGCTGACACGGCCGAGCCGCCTTCGATTTGCACAGGGCAAAATCCTTTACGAGGCGCTCGAGAACGTCGGCACATCGTGCGTGATCCGTACGTCTTTGATTAGTCGTTATGACATCCGGATTCACAATATTGCGCGACAGGAGCCAGAGGGCTTCAAGTTTCCCAATGATGGACGGCTTTCCCAAAACATCAAAGAGGCTGGATTTTGGTGTGCGTGGTCCGATCGGTATTATGTTCGCAACATCGGGCACGAACTAGCAGAATTCGACCGAGACCCCGACTATTACCAAGAGAACTACGCATCGAAGCCGTGGATCGGCCTCAAGGAGTGGCGGCGCCGAGTGGCCGAGGCTCGCCAACGGCCACCGGTACGCCGTCGTTCGGTCGTGTTTGCGGACGCTGCCGAGATTCAGCCGGAGCGGACCATGATCCCGGTCGGCAATAAACCCTCACAACTATGGTCGATGTTCGACGGATACACCGCCGAGATCGAGGTCTTGGATTTTCTGTACACATTAGTGCGCTTAACCAAGCCGGAACGGGTCCTCGAAACGGGCACCTGGCTCGGCCGTTCGGCGATCGCAATCGCATCGGCGTTGCGCGACAACGGTGTTGGCCACCTGGTCACAATCGAATTAAACGGGCAGGCAGCGGAGGCCGCTGCCCGGAATATCCACGATCAAGGACTTATGTCATTTGTCACCTTGCACGTCGCGAACAGCCTCGTTATTGAGCTGCCAGAGATGTATGAGTTTGCCCTCTTCGATTCAGATATACACATACGCAAGGCAGAATTCATACGGTTCTACGATCGCCTCGAGCCTGGTGCCATCACCCTATTTCACGACACTGCTAATCACCACGTTGGGTCCGCGGATGGCGTGACCAATCTGATGAACATGGGAATGCTTGAAGGGATTTTCTTGCCGACACCGCGAGGTATTTTTGTGGGCCGCTCGGTCAAGCCCCGTTGCTCCTCAACAGGATAAGGCGCTGCGCTGGCTCCCTGACGGTCACCAATGCCCAGAGAAGATGAGATGGCCGCGGCGAAGAGCACCGGTAATCTCATACCTACAGACGCGCCCGGCAGCCATGGGACCAGTTGTTCGCCAGTGGGGAGGCCCTCGCTTCGAGATCCATTTGCGCTGCCGCAACCCCTCCAGAGGCGATTTCGCTTGCCGGTCACCCCGATACCAGGTGAAAATTCCCTGCCCACTGCCATGAAAAAGAATCCCTGTGCCGATCAGTCGCTCTAACTGTTTATTCGTTCACATTCCGAAATGCGCCGGAACTTCTGTCGAGGTCGCGCTTGGGATAGCAGATGAATACCCCGCAATCGGCCTCACACCGACCCACACGGAGCCTGATTTTAGTAAGCTATTTGGCGGAGGATTGCAACATCTCACGATTCGTGAGATAATCAAGAATTATACCGTAAATTTATACAACTCATATACGTATTCCTTTTCAATTATCCGTGATCCAGTAGACCGATTTGTATCTTATTTTTTATGGAAATATTATAAATTCTCAGAGTACACATCGGGTTTGGATCGATTCATTGGCGAAATCTGGGACGAGATAGATAGTATTATCATATTTTCAAAGAATTTCGCTATGTTTAAGGATCCATTCGTGGGCTTCGAATATTGTCAGGCTGACACAGATCCGCTTCCGCCAAACGACATACGGCGGCATCTGCTTCCTCAATGTAGCTACATATTCTATGATGCTAAAGTCCCGATTGAAGCTGTATATCCTATTGAGAAAGTTGAACACCTTCCAGCAGAGTTGCTTCGTCGTAGCGTTACAGTCGAAGCCATCCCTCATCGAATGGTCGGAGGGATGAGCAGGCAGTTGCGAAATATGCTCCCGCAATCTGCCGAACACGCTATCCGAGATGTTTATCGGTTCGATGCGCGTTTGCATGCCTACATCCTGGAAGCGACCAGACGCGATGGCGATTGTAAAGTCCCTGGGAGCGCTCTCATCCCTGACATCTTCGAGGATAGCGCACGTACCTTGGCCCTTCGTCACAATGCTACGTTCACTTTCCCCCGGCAGATATGGATATATTGGCATCAAGGGTGGAGGTTTGCGCCTCCGATTGCCCAAAAGTGTGTTGCCAGCTGGCGGATTCGTAACCCGACCTGGACCATTAACCTACTGGACTCCAATAGTTTGGATCGGGTCGTGCAATTACCTGAATTCTATGGAAAGTTACCTAACATACCTATGCCGGCACTTTCGGACATAGTCCGAATTCATATTCTAGCTGAACACGGAGGTATTTGGGCCGATGCCACTACTTGGTGCGCTCGTTCCTTAGACGAATGGCTCACCAAGGTAGTGGTGAAGACTGGGTTCTTCGCTTACGCCAATCCGGCGCCAGGCCGCCCAATTTCGACTTGGTTCCTTGCGGCCCTTCCACATCATGCAATTGTTCAACGGTTAAAGGTTGCTACGGACAACCTGTGGCGCAGTATCGCGGAGCAACAAGTCAAAGTTCAGATAACCGATGATCCCAACTCAAGGGATTATTTTTGGTTCCACAGACTATTTGCTTGTCTGCTTGAAGAGGACGAGCATGTTGCTGACACCTGGCACTCAGGAACACAGATATCGGCTGACGCACCGCATTATCTACAATTGGTGGGCTTACTCAATTCAGTTTGCAAAGGTGTCGAATTTCATATACGCAATAGATTGTCGAACATTTATAAGTTGACTAGACGTATTGACATTCCAGATTCATTGGATGGATCCGTCCTTGGCTTATTATTAAGTACGTTAAATATGGATGACGAGAGAATCCTGCATCACTATGCGCAAGCTAGCGCCGGTAGCCCCCACGACACCGAATAGGCTTTGCCATGAACCCCGATCACCGGGCGGCCTGCACCTTGCGCGCCAGCTCGCGCGCCATCTCAATGGCTATCCGCCAATAAAGCACCTGCTCGCGATCCGTTCAACGCGCCGCCGGCGCCCCGCCCGGAGCCTTACCCGTGGTCGCGCAGTTCGAGCGCGGGCTGATCTCGGAGCGGATCAAGAACGCCAAGCGCAACCTGCGGCGCGCCAGCGAGTCTCGATATCCTGGCCCGCGCCAGGGTCTCTGATCGTCGCGGCGCTCGATAACATTCGAGCGTGTCGCTTCACATAAATTTCATACTAGTGGATAAAATCAGACGGATGGAACCCACAGGATCGACGGTCGAGCGCAGATTTCGGCCGTTCGGTCCGGAGTCTTCCGTTTGATTTTCACCACTAGGTTCTTCGGCCATCGGCGAAGATGTGGTGCGCGCCGCGTAGGTCTGGCACGGATCGTTTGGGAGTCTAGTATTCCGGACCAAATCTCGGCCGGTTGACCTGAGCTATTGACTATCAAGGAATTTTTGCGGTCAATGACGCTTACGTTAGTACTGCCCGCCCGTTCCAGGGTGTAGAGAGGAGGAAGGCACCATGAAGTTCATCACCAAATGCGCGGCGCAGCTGACACCGCTAGTGGCCTTGGCGACGTCGGCGTTGGCATTTACGCCCGCTGGTTTGAGTGATTCGCACCAGCCGGGAAGCGTGCTCGTGTTCCCGAAATTTGTCGGGGGCGATCCGGGGGTTGCAGGTAGCCAGCCACCGGTACATGTCGACGGCATCGTAGGGATTGCTCGCACCGAAATCGAGATCGGCGCCGTCTGCCCGCCTCTGGCTGAATTCGTTGAGGGCGCCGTCTCCTGTAGCCCGCATCAGCAGGTGACGGTTAGGGCTCACTGGGTTTGCCCCGGCTTTCAAGGTGTCAACTCCAACATCTGCCGGGAGGAAGACTTCGTCTTCACCCTGACGACGAATGGCAAAGTAGCGTTCTCGGCCGACGGCAACCCGATCAACAGCAATACGCCAAGTGGTATCCCAGCGCCGCCCTGCCCGCGCGGTTATCTGATCGCATGGGTGGTAAGCAACACCAATACTGCTCAGCCGGTCAAATTCGACGGGCTGATCGGCACCGCCATAATCCGCGGCGTCGATCTTGCCACCAGCATGACGAGCACCGCAGTCTCGGCGTATCCCGCGATCACGATCCAGGCGGCGGACCCTGCGCAGCCGACATACCCGGCCACCGGTAGCAATATTGCGGGTCCCACACTCGTGTTCGATGGTTCTCCCGGCCATTACGCCCAGGTCACCGGGGCACTAGTCGCCGATGTCACGTTTGATAGGCTGTCTGCGGGTACGGGTCCAGCCCCCGCCGTCCTCGGCGAGACGTACATCAACTTGGTGACCCTGGATGTGCAGTCGAACCGACCGAATAATCCGACTTCGGTCCGCCTCTCGTTCTACAATGAAAGTGCAAATACGGGCGGTATCTTCGGGGGCGGAGAGCATGAGACATCGTCCAGCATGACGTTCGTGTGTTGGACACAGCTCGGGCTTACCACGGTGGTTAACATCTTCCTTGGGGACGGCAGACCGGGCATAGCTACTCCGCCGATCGACTCGGTCCTGAATCAGAACACCCAGAGCACGCGGAAGGGGATCGTGATTGCCGGCCCGGCGCAAAAGCTCGCAGAAGTCGACAGCGATCTCGAGACTGGGCCAGTGACCCTGCTCGGACTGATCGAGAGCAACGTGGGTACGGTCGCCAACATGTTCCAGGAGCGGAAGATCAATTACCTCATGGGTACCGACGGCGACCCGCAGGGCGGAGCATTCGTGCCGTAACTCCACCTGACGTGATCAACACGTCTTTTAACCATGACGTTTACTACCGCAGCTTTTAACCGAAGCAGCTCATGGCGGTTTGAAGCCTTCCCTACAGGACGGCTCCGAAGGGTCCTCCTTCATCTCTCGTACAGCATGGCGCTCTCGCACCTTCTTGACACAATACCACCACGGCTCTTGACCGTCGCAGCTTGCGGTGGTTTGGAGCCTGCTCCTGACAGCCGCTCCGAGGGACCTACCCTCATCTCTTGCACAGCATCGCACTTCCCCTCGTCAGTGCGTTCGTGGCACACAGTCGTCCGCGTAGCGGCAGAAACGGTGAGCCCGTCGGGTCAGCTCCTTGTCGAGATCGTCGAGCACGAGATTGCTCAGGAGGGGCGAGAGCGGGCCCGCCTTGCGGGGTCCCCTCGTCCACCGGGCTGACCAAGCCGTCTTCCATCACCCGGACTTGAGAAACGCCCGGATGAGCTTGAGCACCCGTTTATCGGTCACTCGTGCCGCGACGCGCGCCATCAAGCTGTCGTGATTGACCCGGTCGAAAAATTTTTCGAGATCAAGGTCAACTACGACGCTGTAGCCCGCGGCAATGTATCGTTGCGCTTGGGCCACCGCCTGATGGGCGGAGCGTCCCGGTCGGAAGCCGTAACTGTGCCTAGAAAACGTCGGGTCCCAGCGCTCCTGGAGAACCTGCAGCACGGCTTGCTGGATCAGTCTGTCGACGACACAAGGCACGCCGAGCTGTCTGACCCCGCCGTCCGGCTTGGGGATTTCGACCCGCTTGACCGGCTGCGGCTGGTAGGTTCCCGCGAGCAATTGAGACCGAATGCTCGGCCAGTGCTCACGCAGGTAGTCCCTGGCGTCGCCAATGGTCATCCCATCGACGCCAGGACTGCCCTTGTTCTGGCGAACGCGTTTCCACGCTCTTGCGAGATTCTCTCGGTCGCACACTCCATTAATTGTTCTGTCCCAGCCGGGTTTTCGGGTGTGGGCTTCGCCACGAGTGGTTCGGTCCCTTGGCAACCGCCGACCGGGGTTTCACCCTGGTGCGCCGGTTCCAAGGCCAGTGAGTGCGGATTCCGACGAAGTCGCCTGGGCGTTCCGGGATGATGTCGCCCGGGATTACGAGATGATGTCGCCCGGTTTCGGCGCCTCGCTTGCACGAATATTGTGAGGCTTGCGGGCAAGTGGTCAAGCATTGCGATTCAGTCCCGTCCGTAGCCGCTCGGGGGCTCGATCGCGCCCAGCTCCTCGAGGTCGAGGTCAACGATCACCTGCAACGCCTCGCCAGTGACGCTCTCGCGCAAGGCTTCAGGGAGACGGTCGAGCCAGGCGGCATATTCGGCTTGCAATGCGACCCGTTCAGCGACGGCGGCACGCCCTTGTCGCGACGATGTGTGGCTTCGCGATCGAGCAGCAGGCCCAGCCAGTCGGCATGGCTGAGCGTGGCGGCGTCGCCGGAGGCTTCGAGTTCGGCGAAGGCTTGCGCCATGCCGGGAAGTCCGAGCCGTATGCCTTTTACTACGCCGTTGCTATCGCTTATCTGGCCGCGCGACGCTTCGAACAGGCGATCGAATGGGCCGACCGCGCCTTGCACCACCAGCCGCGCACCGTCGCAGCGATGCGGGTCAAAGTTGCCACGTTGGCGCATCTGGGCCGTCTCGACGCGGCGCGCGCCGAACTTAGCCGAGTGCTCGCCATCGACCCCAAGCTGACCATCGCCGGCTTTCGCGCGTACGGTCACTTTTTTGCACCGGAAATTCTCGAACTCTACGTCGCCGGGCTGCGCCTGGCTGGCCTACCGGAGAAGTGAGCCGCCGTGCTCCCGCTATCCTGAAGATCTGGTATGCCCAGCGGTTCGATCGCGCCCTCCCGAACGGCCGTTTACGGCGCTGACCTGCCGCTACTCCGGCGATCATCGAATGGGGAAGATTGCCCCGAAGCTGCCGTTCTGAGGCCTCGAGCCAAAAAGGGTGGGACGAGGTCGATCGTTGCGCGTCCATTGGTCGGCAGAATGCTATTCCAGCCCTTCACTGCAGCGAGGTCGCAAGTGCCAAAAGCCGGCTGAGTGGCTGGGCTCAGCCAGGGCCTCGAGGCGTGCGGCGACATTCACTCCATCGCCTAACACATCGTCGCCATCGTCATCGAGGTTGAGTCCAATCCGCGGCAGCCGACACGTCAATATCGTGCTCACCGCGCGCCGGTAGCTCTCACCGCAACCGTCCTCGGCGACCGCTTGAGACTGGATTCGAACGGGATCGATCCGCAAATACGACCGCTTGGTCGTAGCCGACGCCGCGCACGCCGCGCGGATGAGGAAGGCGCGAGTGATCGGGCCTCTCCGCGGAGGGTAAAGCAGAAGGACCGAGCAGCCGTCAGCGGACACCCTGCTCATCCGTCGTGGTAGAAGGCGACCGTCAAGTCGTAGTTCCCGGTTCCACTGGAATCCACACCGATGGACCATCCGTAACGGGTGCGACAGGCTCGAATGGGTGTGGCGTGCGGAGGGTGTGCCCGCACGCTGGGTGACCAGGCCCCGCCGATCCACCATATACGAAGATCCGCCCCGTGTTTCCTTGATTGAACTGCCGGTCGACGTTCGGGGGGTACAGCGCTCCGACGAGGCCAGTACCTTCGCTTGTGAAGTTGAAGCACGCTGACGAAGGGTTTGCGTCGGTGACAACGTGAAACCGGCTAAACTTTCCACTCGGCAAGGGTGCGGAGGCTAGGAACATCCCCCGGTAGCCCGCATACCCATCATTCCCTTGCTGCGGCGGACTCGTGCAATCCGCTAGGACCTGAGCTGAACTGACGGCATAGCCCGACAGGTAAGCGGCGATGGTCGCAGCTAACTGCAGGACGCAAGTCCGCCGCGAACCGCGCATCTGCGTCACCCGGCGCGGGATCTTGTCGTTGGTCGTACGAATCATGGTCTCGTTCCCTTGTCCTCGGCCTCGCGCCCGCAATACACTGCCCTGACCCAAAGGCGGCAACGTCGAGGCCCGTTTCTCGTTGAATCTAGCCGTCGCGCCTTCGTCGTTAGCAACGGCTAGACGATATCGGTCGTAGGCCGCTAACGTTCTGGGGTGGAATGGATACCGGAGGGACCTCTTGCGCCTCACGGACTTGCTTGCATCGGCTTCAATCCGGTAGCGGACGCCATGGAAGTTGCGGCAATGGCGGCGAGATGGTTTGGCTGAATCGCCCGGCACGGTCGTCGCGGCGCCGGGCGGTGGCATTTCTTGCCGCCTTTCTGCCGGCCGCCACCGCCAGTCTGATCTGGGTCTACAGCCAGCCGCCCGAGTACCGGGCGGTGGCGCGGCTGCAGATCTCGCCGGCCGCCGGGGTCGCGCAAGCGACCGAGGGGAAGGACGCGCCCGCCGTCGTCACCGACGCGAAATCGTTTCTGACCGAAGTCCAGGTGCTGACCAGCCGGCCGCTGCTGCAGGATGTGATCGACCGGCTGAAGGCCAGCGGAGATCTGCCCGATTTGGGACCGGACCCGGTCGCCGCCGCGCAGGCGATGCTGCACGCCGGCCCGGTCGCCGGCACCCAGGTCGTCGAACTTTTGGCGACCGGTCCGCACCAGCGGCTCGTTTCGCGTCTTGTGAACACGATCGCCGAGGCCTATCAGCAACACGTTGCGGACGCCTACAAAGGTGCGGCGACCAGCAACTATGGCGAGATTGCCGACGAACTGAAGGCGCTCGAGGCCAAGATCGAGGCCAAGCGCGACGCAGTGAACGCGTACCGGACGCAGTACGACATCGTGTCGATGGAACACAAAGAAAACGACGTGCTCGCCGACATCGAGGGGTTGAGCCAGTCCTACACGCTGGCAAATGAACGGTTGGAAAAGGCCAAGGGACGGCTTGACGCGCTGAAAACCGGCAAGGCGGTTGTTCGTGCCAAAGACGATCCGACACTGGCGGACCTGCAGCAGCGCGTCTCGATGCTGCGCGAACAATGGCACGAGATGCAGAGGCGTTTCACTCCCGCCTATCTGGCCCTCGATGCCGACGCCCAGGGGCTGCAGGCCCGCCTCGCCAACTTGGAGGAGCAGTTGCAGGCGCAGATCGCCGCGAGTCAGCGGACCGCGGCGGCCGAGGCTCAGGAGGAGCTTGCGTCGGCGCAAGCCGCCGCCGAGCGCTTGCGTCAGGATGTCGCCGCCAACCAGAAGCAGGCTCAGGAGTTCGCGACGCACCTGAACGACTATAAGGCGATGCGCGAAGACCTCGACCACCTCGAGGGGATGCATCGCGCCGCGCTCGATCAATTGGCGAAACTGCAGGCGAGCGAGGCGGAACGCGCGCCGCGGGTTCAGCTGGTGGAAGCGGCCGCGGAGAGCCAGCAACCTTGGCGCCCGGAGTACCGGCTGGAGGCAGCCCTCGGTCTCGCTGGAGCGGTCGCGTTAGGGCTGTTCGCAGCCTGGGTTGTCGAGTTCATCGCCGGTCCGGCCGCACCACCGGTGCCGGCTTTTGTGCAATATACCTGGGCGCCGGCGCTGCCCGAACCCGAGAGTCGGTTGCCGCCGCCCTCGCTCGTCACCGCCCCCGACCACGCTCGACTGCCGCCGCCCGAGCCATTGCCGCGCGAACTCACGGACACCGAGATCGGCGCTTTGGTCACCTCGGCGACCGAGGACGCGCGGCTGATTGCGGTCGCTTTGCTGAGCGGGCTCACCGTCGAAGAGATCATCGCGTTGCGCTGGGAAGACGTCGAAGTCACCGCCGGCGCGATCCGAGTTGGCGGCGCGGACGCGCGAACGCTTCCTCTGGACGAGCCGATGCACGCGCTGCTGACCGCCCGTCAACAAGGGCAAGCGAAAACTGCCGGCAGGATTCTGGAAAAACCCGCCGGCGACGGTTTGGCCGATGCGGACGTGGCGCGGCTTGTCTTGTTCGCCGCCTACGATGCCAAGCTCGACCGCCCGCAGGAAGTAACGACGTCGGTGCTGCGCCACACTTTTATCAGCTACCTGCTGCGCCAGGGGATCCGGGCGGCCGATATCGACCGCATTGTCGGCCGATTGCCGGACACGGAACTCTTTGCCTACATGCAGCTGGCCTCACCCGCCGCCCGGCGCCCGATCGAAGACATCGAGCGTGTTCTTCCGGCGTTGCGCGAAATTACCGCAGCCGGGACCGGCTGATCCGCCTGTTCGCAGGAGACGCATCCGGGGCGGATGCCGACTCGCCTTTATCGCGCTTGCGGGCGCCTATGGTCTGTTGCCATCTTCAGCCGAGGCCGAAGCTCGCTACGCGCCGCCGCCGGCACTATTGGCCACCGGCAATGTCGCCGCCATTCCCGCAGCGTTGACCTTCACTGTCTCGGTCTGCCTCGACGATTTCGAATATTCGATCGCCTGCCGGCAGCGCAGTTCTTTGGAAGCAGCCCACCGGCTGGAGCAGATTTACTTGGATGATTATGCGACCGGGAGCCCCGCAGGAAGCCTGCGGATCTGGTTCGCGGTCAAGGCCGAGCCGAGTGAGCAAACGAACTTTCTGCGCGAAATCGAAAATCGCGCGGTCGAAGCTGTCTTTCGCAAACTCAGAGAGGACGCCGCGCATCGGATAGCGGCGGCCGCAGCTTCTGCCGCTTCGGGCGGCGGTGCTGCAGACGCGGCTCGGGAATTCACCCAGGATATCCAGCGCTGGCACGACGAGGCCAGCTTCGAGGCGCGCACCGGGATAAACTGGTCGCACGATTGGCGCGCGCGATCGCACAGCTACAAGCCAGGACAAGCGCTGCGCGATCTGGCGCGGATCGGTAACCGCAACAAGCAAAACACCGGCGGGGGCTAGGCCGGGCGCGCAGCAGATGCGCCATCGCCGTTGCTGCCCGGAAGCCCAATGAAGGTTCTTGTTCGGGGGCACACCAACGTCGCTCGGCAACACGGCTGCGGCTCAGGTCGTTCGGCTCCTCGTTTACTACCGGGACTGCCAGCATCAAGTCGAGCCCGACTCGGCCGCGCAAGGCTGCTTGCTACGGCGCCGAGTTACCGGTGATCGATAGCGGGCTGACGCCACCACCGCCAAGCGAGGCCTCCGACACCGGAGGTGCGGGATCCGCGACGGGCACCGCAACCGCGATCGGGCGCCGGCGGGGAAAGAGGCTGAAAAGGTGCCGTCCTCTCGGTCCCGGGATGGATATCGTTGCTGCCGGATCTCCGCCTAGGGTAGCGGCTTCGTGGTGCAGTTGAAATCCCTGTCGCCGTTGGTCTTCTCACACAGCGTGACGACGTGCTGAATGTTGTCCACGACCCAGAGAAAGGCGCCATCGGCCGCGGTGCTGATCTCGCAGCCGCGATGGTCCGGGGTCGCTTGCGGCGCACCGGGTGGGCTCGGGGTTGTCGCTTGCGCCAACACGGCAGCCGGCTCGGAGAAAAGCGCGGTCATCGAGAAAAACACGGCAAGAGCAAGTGGCTTCGACATTGTTATCTCCAGTCAGTGGTCTCGCGGAGCAGTCTTGGTATGCGGCCCGGAAGCGATCACGGCTATGACGAGGCATTGCGCGCCTTCGATGCAAGCCATCGTCAGCTCGATTGTACCGATCGATCTTTTCCTTCTCCATTGGCCCGTACCGCATCGCCGACGGCACTCCCGGCGCGCGCTCGAGCGTATCCTGGGCGAGGGCCGCTGTCGCGCGATCGGCGTTAGCAATTTCATGGTGCACCATCTCGAAGAGCTCCTGGGCCACGCGAAGGTTCCGCGGGCGATGAATCAGATCGAACTTCACCCGGGTGCCAGCAACGTGATGTCGTCGCCTTCTGCAATGCGCATCAGATCGCGGTCGTCGACTATATAGACCGCTCACCAAGGGCGTGAAGCTCGGTGATCCCGGTCTGACGACCATGGCGCGCGAGGTGCGGCGTTCGCCTGCACAAGTCCTCTTGCGCTGGTCATTACAAAAGGGCTTCGTCACAATTCCGAAATCGGCAAAGAAAGAGCTGATGGCCCGCTTACGGCGCGTCTCGCCCATGGTCGGTGTCGATGGATCGTGCCGTCACGGTATGCGGACCTCCTTCGCCAGCGAGGCTACTGCACTGGTTTTAATGCTCCGACCCCTTCAGGCGCGGCGCGCGACGTAACCGTAGGCGGCATTGCTCCGTGTCGCCGCGTGCAGTGACGCAGAGCGCTCGGCGGCAAATTTGTCGCCGCCGACCGCGGGCAGCTGGGCGCGCAGGTCGAGCTTATACAACCGCGCCGAATTGTAGCCGAAGATGGCGTTCTTCACCGCGCCGGTCGCTGGACCAAGCGGCGCGAAGCCGTG
>Ga0306920_100005441_pt1 | contig 16478 bp, 16 predicted proteins | sample flu12Cox44000170_FD_204666 | JGI IMG/M metagenome (GOLD analysis project Ga0306920, IMG submission 204666) | Lab enrichment of tropical soil microbial communities from Luquillo Experimental Forest, Puerto Rico - flux4day.12C.oxic.44.000.170 (v2)... | ecosystem: Environmental > Terrestrial >... | reverse complement strand
CGGTAATAGGTTCGGCCTTTCAGGCGGCGCTTCGCTGGTAGCGATGGTGCAGGCCGCCGACCTGCGGCAGCGCCACGACTCGGCCCCTTTCTCGTGGCTCAAGCAAGCGCGGCTCGGGCGAGTCCTTGCCCAGCGATAGATGGGTCCTCGATCGGTGATAGTAAGCAAAATAGCAAGCAAGCATACGACGCAGTGACATTGCGTTGAACACCACCACATGATCCAGGCACTCGCGCCGAAGGGAACCAATCACCCGCTCCACATAGGCTCGCTGCCAAGGGGATCGCGGCGTGGATAGCACTTCGTGGATGCCCATGTCTCGCACCTGTTCTCGGAACTTATCGCCGAAGATAGCATCGCAATCGCGCAGCAGGTAACGCGGGAGTTGGTCAAAGGGAAAGGCCTCCCGCAGTTGCTGTCCCGTCCACTCTGCGGTGGGGTGGGCGGTCACATTGCAGTGCAGAATGCGACGCCGGTCATGGGCCATTACCAGAAACACGTAAAGTACTTGGAAACGGAGGGTGGGCACAGTGAAGAAGTCGATGGAGACCATCTGCGTGAGGTGGTTCCCGAGGAAAGTGCGCCAGGTCTGAGACGGCGGCTTGCGGCTGCGCACCATGTATTGGCTCACACTGGTCTCACCGATGTCGATGCCGAGTTTGAGCAGTTCACCGTGGATGCGGGGTGCACCCCACCCGGTATTCTCCCGGCACATCTTGCGGATCAGGTCTCGAACCTCGCGCGAAATGAGCGGCCGTCCCGGTTGGCCGCGGCGGACCTTCCAGGTCCAGAACCGGCGAAAGCCGGTGCGATGCCAGGCTACGACCGTCTCGGGCTGAACTATGGCCAGCGCCGAGCGCCCGTCCCGCCAAACGCGGGAGAGAAAGACCCACAACCGGCGGTCCCCAGCGGTCAATTTCGGGCGTTTTGTCGTCGACCGCTGAAGCACGCCGATTTGATGGCGCAAAGCGAGGTTCTCGAGTTCGAGGGCAGCGCGCGAGCGGAAAATAGCACGCAGAGCGACGAGGAGTGTCGTGAGAAGAATGAGCATCAGAGAAAGGTTTATGAAAGCAGTATAAATGGCTCCCGCTCAGACATTTCGAGGTTTTCGAGAGCCACAGTCTCGTCCACGGAATGATTGCTCGGTTTATCGACGATTCCCGTGATTGCGGTTGTTGGTGTCATTGAAACCTCCTGATTATCTTGTACGTGGACATTGCTGGAGTCCCGCACGGAAACCAAGTAAATTGCCATCGCCAATCCGACCATGGCCAGGAACAGCGCTATTGCCACAGCTTGCGTGGATGGACGGGAAGGCGGAACGCCTCCGCGATTTAACTCGCGGACAAGACGAATATGATGCCATGCTGAGAGAACGAAGACGAGCACTCCCACTGCTATCAATGCGGTCCCAAACCAGAGGGACAGACCATAAAACGACACGGAGCGCGCGTGCTGAACCGGTGCGAACTGCTTGAGGAAGAGACCAAAGCGGGCCACAACGAAGCCAAATCCCATCAGCGCCAAACCCGTGCGAATCCAGGCAAGGAATGTCCGTTCAGCCGCCAACGCGTCACGCAAGTCGGTCTTTTGAATCAGTTCCATTCCTGGGAGTCTCGACAGATCGACGATTGGGAAGAGAGCACATAGAGTGAGCGAAACAACTTGACTACATTAGCCACGAGTTTCTGCTGAGTCGGGAACCTCGACGATGTCGAGGTGAATTGCGACCAGAAACTTGCTCTGAGCAGCCAGCTCGTGGGAAGTTGAGGAGCTAGGCTGGCAAGTTATGGTCGTCGTCAGTTTGGTGCCAAAGTGCCCGATGCAGAGTATGACTTCGGTTGCTGCGAAGAATTGCTTGGTGGCGAGTTGACCGGAAAAAGGTCAAGCTCGACCCCGTCAGAGAGATTGTGTACGTATCGCCAACCGAGCCGAGCCTGGCAATTCAAGTGAACGAGGTGAGTTTGTCATGGCCAAGCGCAAGAGGTCAACCTTTGAACGCTTGCAGCGGGGAGAGAGGTTAAGCCGACGTGAGCGCAAGCAGATCGAGCGGCAGTTTCAAGCTGAGGAGCCGGGATGGGAGATTGTGCATCGCAATGTAGCCGGAATTGATGTCGGGAACGAAAGCCATTTTGTGTCCGTGGATCCAAGGCAGACAGATCAGCCCGTACGCGAATTTGGTTCCTGGACAGCCGGGCTGCACCAGATGGTGGACTGGCTGAAAACATCGCAGGTGCAGCGGGTGGTGCTGCAGACGACGGGAGTGTACTGGATTCCCGTGCAAGACGTATTGGAAAAGGCCGGCTTTGAGGTGGCGGTGGTGGATGCACGGGCACCAGGAACCTGCCTGGACGGAAAAGCGACGTACAGGAGTGCCAGTGGATACGGAAGTTGGATATCTATGGATTGCTGCGGGGCTGTTTCCAGGTACCGGACAGTATCCGCTCTATTCGTACCATCTGGCGTTTACGGCAACGGTGGGTAGAGGAGGCAGGGCGTTCGATCCAACAGATGCAAAAAGCCCTGACCTTGATGAACGTACAGTTAGCCAATGCCATTACTGATCTCAGTGGCCAGACGGGGATGGCCATCCTGCGAGCGATCGTGGACGGGGAGCGGAATCCTTGGATTTTGGCCAAGCTACGGGATCCACGCATTCAGGCCAGCGAGGAAGAGATTGCCCATAGTCTGCAAGGAAATTGGCGAGAAGATGTGCTATTCGAGTTAGAGCAAGTACTTGCCGCTTACAATTTCCAATTACAGCAGATAGAAAAGTGCGAGCAGCAGCTAGAAAAATACATGAAGGCTCAGCCAACCCGTCCCGCTGTTGGTCCGGTACTGGGCCCAGCGACCCTTGGCGTCGAAGAGGCACCCAAAAAGCACAGGAAAAAAGCTCGCAATACCAAACCGCCGCGAAAAAATCGAATCAGTTTTGATTTGGAGACGGAGTTGGCTCGAGTAATGGGAGCCGACCTAACCGCCATTGACGGCATCAAGCTTATGACCATCCAGACGATTTACTCCGAACTGGGACCTGCTTTGAGTGCTTTTCCCAGTGAGAACCATTTTGCCTCCTGGCTCATGCTTGCGCCCAAACGAGACGTCAGTGGAGGCAAGGTTATTCGCCACGTTTGGGTGAAGGGACGCAACCGTGTGGCCAACGCCCTGCGCATGGCCGCTGAAAGCCTCAACAACAGCCAAAGCTACTTAGGGGCTCGCTACCGATCTTTGCGCGGGCGACTGGGAGCCCCGAAAGCCATCAAGGCCATGGCTCGTTATCTGGCATGCTTGGTCTATCGCATGCTCATGAAGGGACAAGATTGGGTTGACCGTGGCGCTACTTATTACGAGCAACGACGGCGACAACGCGAACTGATCCACTTACAGCACAAAGCCAAAGCTCTCTGACTTCAGCTGGTTCCAGCCGAGTAACGACAACGGCACAGAATGGACAGACGCAAATAAGCGACCACCCTAAATCACGTGAAGTTTCCAGAGAGAGCCACATGCAAGCCGCCGGGTTCGCAACCGCACTTTTGGTTTGCCGCGGCCCCGTGCGCCAATTTTCCTCTCGCGATAATATCCAATACACATCGAAACAACCACAACAGTTGACAAGTTCTAGCCCTTTACTCCTGCCCGGCTCGTTTCGAACAAAAACCAAACCCGGCGCTGCGCCTGGTCGATCCAGTTCTCTAAGAAGCTTGCGGTTGCAACATCGTTTGCTTCATCGCAAAGGTCATGAATTTCAATCATGCGTGCGATTAACGCTTGGTTGTCTTCGCGCAGTTCACCCAGCATGTCCAAAGCTTCCACCTATTCCGCATCGTTGTCGGCGACGTGTTTGAGACGAGCCACGTGTCCAATTGAGCGAATTGTGGTTCCACCCAGCTTGCGAACTCTTTCGGCGATATCATCGGTTATTGCGAATAGTTGATCCGCATGCTCATCGGTAAACGTCAGAGGAAGCACACGGTTGACGGGTTGTGGTCGAGTCGCTACCAGCGTCAACAGGCCGTGGTGGTCTATGAGACCTACGCTGAGTCAATGTTGAGACATGGCGACGCGAGCAAATTCTCAGGCGGCGCAAAACCCCTGGTTTCGCTTATTGTCCCCATCCAGTCGTTTGTAAAACCCCAGCTGATCCGGGGCAAACTTTATGCATTCATGGCACGCAGAATCTCCAGTATCTCCGACTCCGCAAGAACGCGGGTGGACCGTTTAGCTAGATCCAGTATGGCCTTCACGATTTGCGGTGGACTCGAGAGACCTCGATTCGCTGAGATAGCAGACAACGTTCGAGGCACCGGACATTGGACCTACTTCGATTTCCTGGGTTCGGCCAATCCATGCAGCCGGCACTCCGGAATAGACTCGGTCGGCCAGCCAGGCGTCACCTTTCTTCTGGGCTTTGATGACGGCCGATGCATGAACTCCGGTGGCAGTGCGGAAGGCGTCTCGCCCAACGATGGGCATATTGATCGGCATGGGAACTCCCGTGGCCGACGAGACCATTTGTACGTAATCCGGCAAGCGCGAAAGATTGTCGTCGCGCACACCCAGGAGCTTGAGGTTGACCAGGAGCTGCTCCATTGGGGTGTTGCCCACGCGCTCGCCTATGCCAAGTGCCGTGCCGTGAACTCGGGTGGCGCCGGCCTCGATCGCCGCCAGACTGTTGGCCAGATCTAGACCTCGGTCACGGTGACCGTGCCAGTCAATGCCGACCTCGGCACCGAGTTCCTTGATCAGTGCCTTGACCCACGAGACGAGATTCCAAACTCCTTGCGGAACCGCTGCACCGCAGGTGTCGCACAGGCAGAGGCGCTTAGCTCCGACTTCCACCGCGGTGGTCAAGAGGACGCGGAGGTGCTCGGGAGAAGAGCGGACTGTGTCTTCCGTAACGTACATTACCTCCAGCCCTTCACGGACTGCGTACCGAATGGCCTCGCGCGTGTGACGGACAATGTCAGACAACTCCCACTCTTCGGCGTACTGGCGAATCGGGCTGCTGCCGATGAAGACGCAGGCTTCAATAGGCACGCCGGTCAGCTGAGTAACCTCCGCAATTGGTTGAATGTCCACCATCAGTGTTCGTGCGGCACAGTTAGCCCGGATGCGCAGTCGCTGGTCAGAAATCTCGCGGCACAGGCGCAGCACAGCCTCGCGCTGGTGCGCGCCGGCGCCGGGTAGGCCAACGTCGGCAGTCTCGATGCCCAGGCTCTCCATGAGGTGGAGCAGTTCGACTTTCTTGTCCACCGGGGGGTCATTGACCGATGGGCTTTGCAGGCCGTCGCGCATTGTCTCGTCATCGAGCATGACATGACTCTGATAACGAGCTCTTCGCGGGCCGGCTTCGGCCCAATCATGGATGAGTGTGCTTTCTTCGCCTGGGTTCATGGTGTCCTCCCCAGTCAGGAGGCGCCGCTTTGGGCTCGACCGAATTCGCGGGCTCGCCGAAGAAGGTCTTCTGCGCCCTTCTTGTCCCCTTTGCTGCCCCGAATCATGGCGAGATGGAACAGGCTGCTCACTTCTCCCACAGCCTCATCGAGACTGCGCCGGAACTCGCGCTCGGCGGCCTCCGTGTCGCCCCGCCGCTCGTGAATCACGCCAATGTGGTAATTCGCCATCAAGTACTCTGGAGTGAGTATGATGGACTGTTTGAATTCATTCGAGGCTTCTTCCAGTTGACCGGCGTGAAACAAGGACACCGCCAACCGATAGTGCGCGGCGTTGTAGTTGGGGTCAAGCTCCAGGCAACGGCGAAAGGCACGGATTGCTTCCGGCATGTTGCAGCGGTGATACCAGGCGACGCCCAGATCGTAATGCGCCAATACAAACGTGGGAGCGGCCGCCACTGCTTGCTGATAGCGCTCGATAGCCAGGTCGAGCGTGCCTTGATGGAAGTAGAACGTCCCTAGCATGTGGTTCGCAAGCACATGGTTCGGGTCGGCTTGCAACAAGTGCTCCAACAGTTGACGACTTTCGCGGCTGTGCCCGTCTTTCTCTTCCACCAGCGCCAGCAAGAGCCTGTGATCGAGATAGGCATCGCGCAGGAATAGTCCGCATTCGGCACAGAATTTATCGTGCTCCGCGGCTGGCCGGCCGCAGCGAGAACAGCGCAGCAGGAGCTGCGGTTTTATGTCTTGCGCAGTGGATGTCGTGGCCTTTCGAGCAGGTTTCTTTCCTCTCATGGCAAGCCTCGCTTTTCTAGGTAGCAAGCAACGCCTCCTCTAGCTGTCGGCGGAATCTTCCGGCCGGGTCGGATCCAGAGCGCACTCCAGGCAGAGCCGGCCAGAGGCTTTGAACCCCTGACTTCTGAAGAACCCCAGGAGTCCGAAGTGTTCCCAAGAAACTTCGGTCCGCAAGGTTCTGATTCGCAGAGCCCCCAGATTGAGGCGCAACTGTCGCATCAGCGCCTTACCAATGTTTTTCCCTCGCATGCGAGGATCCACCGAAATGGCGTCGATGGAAGCTGTAGGCTCCACCACCCCATATTCACCGTAAAAAAGAGACCCAATGACGAAACCCACAACTCGGTTGTCCACCTCTGCCACAAGGGAAATTTGCAGGCCTGCCTGGGCTATGCTGCGCTGGAGCATGAGGTCGAAATAGCGAGGACGGCGGCGCCCGCTGGCCGCCGCATCAATCGCCACGATCGCGTTCAAATCGTCCTGGCGCATCGCACGCACCAGCACCGCATCGGTCTCCAGCGCACCTGTCTCTTCCATGCCGTGTGTCGCCATGTTTTTTCCTCCCAAATCGCCCTAGGTGGCGCCCCCCAGGAATTGGCCCGCGTCCACGCGCAGAATCTGGCCTGTGATACGGCTTGCGCCCGGACCGCACAAAAAGAGCACTGCGGCGGCAACATCGGAAACCTCGAGTAGATTCCCCAGTACGCTTTCTGCTTGCGCGGCCTGGCGGACGGCTGCCGGCAATGCTTCGGTTAGAGGGGTGCGTACCCAGCCCGGCTCGATCACGTTCACCAGAATTCCAAAGCGGCCGGTTTCGCGGGCGACGCTCTTTGCTAAGCCAAGCAGTCCCGCCTTGCTTGCCGAGTAGGCCGACGTACCAAACTTGCCACGCGACCCGTTGATGGACCCGATCAAGACCACGCGGCCGCCCTGTCCCTGTCGCATCAGGGGAATGGCGTGCCGCAACAGCAAAAAGGCACCGCGCAAATTCACCGTTTGGATCATGTCCCAATCCTCGACGGTGAGCTTCCAGACGACCGCCTCACGTGAAATTCCGGCCGCGTGAATCACCAGATCAAGCCGTCCATTCTGCTTAAAGAACTGCTGCACTGCGCAGCCCACGGAATCATCACTGCGCACATCGCAATGCAGCCAGGGGATGTCATTGTCAGGCAGTGGCGAGAGGTCGAGAGAACTTGCTACCGCCCCAGCTTTTTGCAAACTGCGAACGATGGCGCTGCCGATCCCTCCCGAGCCGCCGGTGACAACGGCATACTTGCCTGCCAGTTCGTTAGTGCCAGTCATGCCGATACCTCCGCATGGTGAGCCAGCAGGCGATGACGATATGCCCCCCACAAAGCTGCCCCCAGTGCGCCCGCGTAGATGGAGTTGGGGTGCGTGCGGATTTCCACGTCGAGACCATCCTCCCGCGATTTTTCCTGCAAAGCCTGTGCCAGCCCGGTGTCTGCGGAGAGACCACCTGTAATTGCCACCTGGCCATGCACATCAATCGCCCGCAGCAGCTTCGTATAGCGGCCGGCCATGGAAAGATGAATGCCTTTGAGAATGTCGGGGGTGGTGATTCCTCTGCTGACCATGTTGATTACATCGGTCTCGGCCAGGACCGCGCAGATACTGCTGACCACTTGTGGATTGCAGGCGCGGCAAGACAGAGGTCCTATTTCCTCCAAGGCAATGCCCAGGTAGCGCGCGACACTTTCCAGAAACTGGCCCGAGCCGGAGGCACATTGGCCGGTCATGCGGTAGCTGAGTACGCGGCTGCGCTCATCAATGCGCATGGCGCGCGCATGCAAGGCCCCTACGTCAAGAACGGCGCGGACTTCCGGCATGAGGAAGATCGCGCCACGAGCGTGGGTGGTCATGCCGTAAAAGTGTCCGCGGCGAAAATCTACCAGCTCGCCTTCGCCGGTGCTGGCCACATAGCAAACCTCTTCTGCAGCCACGCCAGCCGCGCCGAGAGCTGCCTGATATCCGTCATTCACCACCTTGCGCAGCTCGCGGTGGCGTATGCGCTCGGTGAGCAGCGCAAGAACCTCGGTCTCACCGCCGCCGGTCGTGAGCAGCACCGCAATCTTCACTGCGCTGGAGCCCACATCGACGCCAGTGGTAAGCTGCTCCTCAACAGATCGGGTCCTCGACGGGATGGTGTTGGTCATCATGCGGCCTGAGCGGTACGCCTGGCAAACAAAGCTGCGCCCAGAGCGCCGGTGTAAATCGAATCGGCGGAAATGTTCAGCGTGCGATCGCCATAATTCTCCTGTACCAACTCATGCAGAGCGCCCACGGCCGCCGGATTGCGGGCCACCCCGCCGGTGAACGTGAACTGGTCACGGACGCCCCCGGAGCGCGCCAGCAGGGACATCGCGCGCAAGATGATGGCCCGATGCAGCCCCCCCAATATGTCCTCACGCCTTTGGCCCAAGGAGAGGCGCTCGCGCAGCTCCGCACTTGCGAAGACCGTGCACGTGCTATTGATCCTGACCCGGCTTTGGCTCTGCTGAGCGAGCGGTCCCAGTTCGTGCAATCCCAGGTTCATTTCGTCTGCGATGTAACCCAGGTAGCGCCCGCATCCGGCGGCGCAGCGATCATTCATCTGGAAGCTGACCACTATTCCGTCCGCATCCACTTGGATTGCCTTGGTGTCCTGCCCCCCGATGTCCAGCACAGTCCGGGTGCCGGGAAACATGGCATGCGCGCCCAGTCCGTGACAAAGAATCTCGCTCCGAATCTGCTCCTTGGGAAAAGGTAACCGCTGGCGGCCATATCCTGTGCCCACCGTCCCAGCCTCTACGATCTCCGTACAGCAGGTCGCCTCCACCACCGCGCGCAGCCGCGGAGCTTTCTCTTGCACCGCCGGGGCCGCCGACACCAGGGTAGGCTCAAGGGCACCGCACAATTGCGTTTCGAAGCTACCGTGGGTAGTCGCGTTCTCCACCACGAGGATTGCGGCGTCGAACAACCCGCACAGCAGGTCGAAGGTGATGCCGCGGGGATCGCTGTGTTGTTCCGCCAGTTGCATGTAATCGGCGGTCGCGAGATCGCGGAAGAAGTCGCTCTTGCGCACCGCCAATTCGCCGAAATGGTGCCCGGTTCTTTCGACCATTCCATCCACGATGCTTTCGACCGCAGCGTTTATCTCGGTGCGATGAGCGCCGTGGCGGGAATCGTAAGCGGCGTGAAGCAGCGCTTCCCGCAGTCGCGCGAGTTGATCAAGATGCTGCCGAAATCGGAAGTTTCGCTCCAGAGAGGAAAGGAAAGGCTTCTCGACCTGAGACAGAGCCGGATCGCCAGTGACTGTCTGCCGAGTGAATGTGAAACGGGTACGGATCAGAGCTTCCTCCCGCACCACCTGGCAGGCAACATCGTAATTGCTCCGGCTGTTGGTGATGCCGCGACCGATTACCTCGCCGGCGTCGTTTAGGACGACCGCCTTGGTGGTAGTAGAGCCGAGGTCAATGCCGACATAGACCCGTACAGTATTCATGCGTTCACGCCGGTGCGTTTCTGGTCAAGCATCTGCAAGTAGCTCTCGATTCGGTTCTTGATGTTGGCGGCGGAAAAGTAACGTGGGTCCACCAGGTCGCTTTCGATGAAGCCGCCGGGAACGCCTGTCCTCTGCTCCAGTTGGCGCAGCATCAGGAGCTGACCCACGCTAAAGGAATTGCAGCTCTTGATACTGTTGATCATGAAGCCGCCCGCGCGGTACTCGCGAATGTATCGCTCCAGCAATGCCAGGCGAGTGGGCAGACCGAGATTGGTGTAACAGCCCATGCAGTATTCCGCCAGCGTCTCCAATGGGCGTTCGGGATCGTGACGGAAGCCGCCGTCGTACAGCCCTCCAACCTTGGTGTAGCTGCTGGCCACGATCACAGCGCCTTCGTCGTAGAACATCTTCCAGAACTCGCGGAATCTGGTCCAATTCGGTGGACCTTCCATTACCAGGCGATAACGTTCCTTCTCTTGCGATCCCTCCGGGGTCAGCGGACCCAAGCCTTCGCGCAGACGACCCTCCACCTCTTCACGCAGGACGCGGTAGTACGACACGCCTTCAGCGGTTCCACGAAATGCGGTAAACATTGGCCCGATGTAGTACACACCGCCGAAATAAGCATCAATGGGCGAGGGTACGTGCTTGGCCGACTCCAACACCCAGACCAAATCATCTTCTGCCTGCGCCGAGAGCCGCAGCATTTCGCGCAGACGGTCCTCGTCGTATCGAAGCCCGCTAACCTGTTCGAGCTTGGGGATTACTTCCGTGCGCAACTGCTGGACGATGTAATCGACATGATGGGGCAGAATGTGGCCTTCCGATTGGTATGGAACATGGAGCATGGCGACCGGGCAGTCGTACTCCTGGCGCAGCAGTTCAAACCACTTCATGAACGTGAAACAGCCGGTATAGGAGAGCAGAAGCAAGTCCGGTGGGGGCAGCCTTTCGCCAGTGGGACCGATGTTGCCCTTCTTCAGCATTCCGATGTCGCATTTCACGTAGGTGCAGACGTCTTCGCTGTGCCCGTGCTTCTCCGCTTCCGCGATATAGTCGCCGGACAATTTCCGCATGCCGGATTGAAGAGCGTTGATTTCAGGAAGGACCGGCAGCAGATCGAAGGAGCGCAACAGTTCGGTAAGGTTGCCGGGAACGAAGGTATAAACCACCTTACGGCCCTCTTGCGGCGCCCGCGAGAGCGCAGTGTAATGGCCGGCGATCATCTGCTTTTGCAGGAGCATGCTGCGTTCCTTGTCGCCTTCAACGGAGACGCGAGGGCTGGAGGATGCAGTCATGCTTGGCTCCACAGGCGGATGGAATCGGAGAATGTGCCTGCCTGCTCACGGGTGACGGCGAACTGGCCGGTGTCTTCCGAGTACTTGAACTGGGTGTGGGGGATGCCTTCGCGGTCGAGCCTCGTGATGAGCATGGGCTGCTCCAGCAAGGCAGGATCGCAGAAACTGGGTGCGCAAAAGATGACCCCCTCCGCTCGATTGCGCCGGACCGATTCTACGAGTGCACCTCCGTGTTGCCCATCGGGCAGGTAGCGCGCGGCAGTCTCGGCGCTCTTGGTGAGGAAGGCCTCAACTAAGGCTTGCAATGGATCGCCGGCACACGAGATCTCACCCATGATCCATCTCAGCCCCAGGAGCAGGTCGTCATCCACGACCCAACACCCTGCGCGTTCCAAGGTAAGCAGCAGACCCAGTGGCGGCTGCTCGCAGAACATACCCACCAGCACGACCCGGCTCTGGTCACGATCGCGGCGGTCGGTTTCCAAAGGCGCAAGTCGCAAATATTCCCGCAGCAGTGCGGTGTGATCTTCGGGCGCAAGGAGGTTTCCTGCCCGCAACAGCACATACACTTCAGAGGTCGGGTAGACCCAAGGCTGGCGGCTGCGAGCGCGATATAGCTCGCGAATGGTGGAGCGGTTTTCGTTGTACACGGCGATGCTGTCCCGCAAGGTCGCGTCTTCGATCGGCTTGCCGCTCAGGCGGCCAAAGTCGTCGCGCAATGTCTCAAGTTCGCGGCGCCAGTAAACACCCCCTGTCTGGGACTCAAAATTCTGTGGCAAATCCACGTAGCGGACGTAGCGCTCTGGAAACAGCATGGCCCACATGCCTGACAGGTTGCGGATCACATCGCAAATGGAGGGAAACAACATGCCGTCCAGTACGTCGAGCCGGCGGCTGAGAGCGAGTTCGATGGTACTGCGGGGAATATGGCAGATGTAACTCTGGAAGTACGCATCGCCGCGGATGATCTCCAATCGCTCCCCCGCGCCCACAATGCCGACCGGCAACATCCCGGCAGCATGGATCAACTCACGCGGAACGTAGATGGGCATGTGCCCGATTGCTTTGCGCCCGGTGCCGGCTTCCTTCCAGGCCCGCACCGAGGTCAGATCGAAGTCGTCGTTCAACTCTTGCGCATGCGTGATCAGGTTGGCGAGTTCCGCGCTCATGTTGTCGCTCCTGACTGGCGCCAGCGTGGCGGCCGCTTTTCGAGAAAGGCCCGGATTCCCTCAGCCGCATCAGGCTCACTCATGAGGTCCTTTAAGTAGAGCCGCTCGATTACCGGCAAGTCCTGTTCCAGTGCACGCATCAGAGGACGGCGCACGGCCAGCGCCACGTAACGTAGAGCTGAAGGAGAGCGAGGCAGAAAATCTGCAGCCAGCCACTGCACGAGCACCGCATCCAGTTGACCGGGACCCGCCGTGCGGGCCACCAGGCCAATTGCCGCCGCCGTAGCTCCGCTCATGCTGGCGCCGGTCAATACCAGGCTCGCAGCCGGTCCAGCGCCGATGCGCGCCGGCAGCAGCGCGGACGCTGCGGGAGGAAACACCCCCAGCTGAATTTCCGGGCAGCCGAGTTGCGCGGTCTCTTCCGCCAGTATCAGGTCGCAGGCCAGCGCCAGTTCGAGTCCGCCGCCCAAACACTGTCCGCGGACGGCAGCGATCGTAGGCGCAGGTGCTTCAGCAATTCGCCGCAGCAGCCCATGAAGCCGGGTGAGCGTCCCGGAAATCTGCTCTGGGAGATGCTCCTGAACACTGGCCCCAAAACTGAAGTTGGGTCGTTCGCCAATCAGCACGATGGCTTTGAGGTCTCGACGAGATGCGAGACTCTCAAAGGCGGACTCCAAATCGGCCATCATCGCCTGATCGACGATATTGGCCTTGGGAGCGGCGAGAACGACGCGAGCCACCTGACCGTCGTGTTCAAATTCCACCCGGATTTTCATAAGCACTCAATGTTTCGCCGCGTCTGCCGCCTGCGCTGTCCAGGGGGCAATCTCCTGAATTAGCTCGTCGCTCCACGGCACGCCTTCCGCCAGACGCCCGCGCAACAGGATGAAATCGACTTCGCGCTGCTCTTTGCTCCCGTAATGGAAGGCGCGGAACCCGGCGCGGGCCTCGGTCATCATGTTGAGCGCCAACCAGGCACGATTCGTTTCGCGGTTGCGGTCCCAGTGTTCCAGCTTGTGTTTGCGTAGGCTCTCAATGGTCTTGATGAGGCAATCGGGCATGGTGTACAGCAGGTTGGTGCACAGTGTCTCCACGGCTTCATCGAGAAGTGTCAGATCCACAGACCCCTTGCTCAGCAGTGTCTTTCCTTGTTCGCGTTCTATTCCACTCTTCCATTCACCGATCAGTAAGCGTCCGTATTCATCGAGAACACGGTCGGTGACAACCAGCGGGTTGGGCATCCACTGCCCGTCTACCTTCAGCGCCGGGACAATCTGGGTCAGGCCTCCAAGCCAGTAGAAGCGGTGCGCACTCCAGGGCTGACACAACGTGCCGCTGACCATTGCCTGCTCCATGCCCACAAATACCGGCAGGAAATCGGTCGACCCGCCGTCTGGCGCCGACCCGTGCCGTGGGCCGGCCTGGCTGAAAACGGCTAGGTCGCTGGCCACGGAAAAGTCGCACGCCATGCCCACCTCCTGACCTCCGCCGACACGCATCCCGTTCACCCGGCAAATCACCGGCTTGTCGCATTGCAGGACCGCCGTCACCATGTCGTTGAACAGGCGCATGTACTGGCGGTACTCCCCGGGATTACCGGCGTAAACTTCCGCGTACTCACGCGTGTTTCCCCCGGTGCAGAATGCGCCTGAGCCAGCGCCAGTTAGAACTACAGCCACCGCCGCCCGATCGTTGCTGGCGGCGCGCACCGCCAGAATGATCTCCTTCACCATATCGGTGGTGTAGCTGTTGAGTTCGGATGGATTATTCAGTGTGATCCTGACATTGTGCAACCCTTCTGCTGGTGCGCCCGACCGGTCCTTTACCGGCCGTTGCTCCACCAGGATGAAACGCTTGGGAAACGACTCCACTAGGTTGTGGTCATGCACGATCGTATCTCCTCTGCTGCGGGCCCTCGTGATTCGGGACCAAGATCACGCGCTTTCGAATTTCATGGCGGGCCACCGTCTCCAACAAAGCAGGGGCCTCGTCCAGCGGATGCCGCTCAACATATGGTCCGATCACCACGCTGCCGTCCAACACCAGTGCGAGTGCGGCCGGATACTGTTCCGGCGGGCAACCCCAGTTGCCACGCGCTGTGGCGTCAAAAGCCATAAGGTTGGAGAGCCTCATTTCGACTTTTTTGGACGTGAACCCGACTACAGCCAGGTAACCTCCGTAATCGAGCAGTCCGAACGCAATGGTTTGGCCTGCCGGCGTGCCACTGGTCTCGAAGATTTTCAGCCCGATGCCTCTGCGCCCGGACTGTTTGATAAAGGAGCGCACCGCGGATTTCAGTTCTTTCTCGGTCGTGGAACTGGCATCCAACGTCAGCGAAGCGCCGTGTTGAGCGGCCATTGCAAGCCTGGCTGGGTCAACGTCAATGGCTATCACCGAAGCACCCAGCGCGGCAGCGATCTGTACGCCGAATCCGCCCACCCCTCCCACGCCCACAAATACAGCCACGTCATCCGCCCCTAAGCCAGACCGACGAATCGCTTCAAAAGGGGTGGTAACCGCATCCGCCACAACAGACAGCAGATCGAGGCTGATGCCTGGCGGCAGTTTTTCGGTGATTGGGCAAAGGCCGCGAGCGGGAACGCGGACATGAGTCGCAAACCCCCCATCGCCGTCGTTGCCGGGCATAAACTGTTGCCGGCAGATCGTCGGCTGGCCAGCTCGGCAGGGAGCGCAGTCCCCGCAGGGGACCACAGCAGGAACGATTACGTTGCGGCCTTCCCACTTGGTAGCACCTTCACCCGCTGCCACAATGCGACCCGAGATTTCGTGTCCGAGAGTGAGTGGTAATGGAGCGCGCGTGGGTACGCCGTCGAAAGCAAAGCCGACATCGGTATGGCAGACGCCGCAGCCGGCAACCTCTACGATCACTTCGCCAGCCCGCGGCTCGAGAGCGAGAAATTCGTACCTCTCCAGACGTTGAGCAGGAGCAGTCAGACGGTAGCCGTAGCCGCCTCGGTTGGACGACAAACAGGAAATCCCCATGCCCCAGATCGCCTTTAACCGCGACGCTCGGGAAGTAGCTACAATACCGTGGCGCAACCTGGGACTCTGTGATCTAAATCACCAAGGCGAGTGAGGTTGAGTGGACGAAGGGTTGAAGCCGGTGCAGTTCGCTTCAGAATGTCTTCCGCTGATTGCAATCACCAAATAGGGCGACAGCGCCGGATGCTCGGCAGCGCAGCAGAATTCCTCGCGGCCGAGTGCCCAATTGACTGGGGTGGCGAATGCCGCGGGACAAGTCACGGCATTCGCCGTTCGCGATGAGCTGGGGAAGTCACGCTGCGACAGCGCGCGCCTTTCCCGACAACTCTTCCTCAGCGCGAAACCAGTCCTCAAGATCATGTCCGTCTTCCATCCCGCGCTCCGCGTAGAGCTCGTACGCCCGTTTCCGGGTTGTCTCCTCGTCGGTGCGGGAATCGGGCATAACGGATACAGGCAGTTTTCTATTAAGATCCTTCGTCATCACATTCTCCTTATGATTTGTCGGCAAGAAATTGAAGCGCTAAACTCAGTGCTCCTAGCCTGGTTCTACTGCAAATGTCCTTCCAATCCTGGTTGTCCAATTGGCATACAAGTTGAACGTGAGATTGGGTGGCGTTTCCTGCGTCGCCAGAGCGACTTATGGTGATTTAGGAGAATTGGGGGTTCCCAATCTCTGTGTCTGAGTTTTTTGACAGATTCGTAGATCGTTCAAGAACTTGAACATCCCTGTGATTACCCACCGTCAGTTAGCGACCCAAAGTACGTCAGTTTGAACGTTCGCGAGACGGCAACGGTTTGGTACACAACTTGCGCTCGCCAAGCTTGGATCGAGAGAGTTGCTCCCATGTTCACTGATGGAGAATACATATGAAGAACTTAGTCAGCATTTTCGCTTTAACGCTCTTGATGATCACCACTGCGATCGTGTCCTATGGAACACAGAACTCCACCGCCGGCGACCGCACACTGGAGAATTTGCAAACCGCCTTCAACGGCGAAAGCAATGCCCGCACGAGATATCTTGCGTTTGCCGTCAAAGCAGATCAGGAGGGCTACGGCGGAGTTGCAAGCCTCTTCCGAGCCGCGGCCCGCGCTGAGGAAATCCACGCCGAAAATCACTTAGCCGAAATCAAGAAGCTTGGGGGGTCTGCCCAGGCTAAGATTGACAGTCCAGAGGTGAAGTCCACGAAAGAGAATCTGGAAGTTTCGATTAGGGGCGAACGCTACGAGCGCGACATCATGTATCCCGATTTCTATAAGCAGGCACGTGCAGTGGGAAATAACGACGCTTTTAGGACGTTTAATTACGCGC
>Ga0306920_100005440_pt1 | contig 16480 bp, 17 predicted proteins | sample flu12Cox44000170_FD_204666 | JGI IMG/M metagenome (GOLD analysis project Ga0306920, IMG submission 204666) | Lab enrichment of tropical soil microbial communities from Luquillo Experimental Forest, Puerto Rico - flux4day.12C.oxic.44.000.170 (v2)... | ecosystem: Environmental > Terrestrial >... | reverse complement strand
CCTGTCAAAGCGAGCGTATTCCAGCGCTGCTTTGGATGCACCCAGTTTCGGCGCAGCCCTTGGCGCAAGAAGATCCCAATAGACGTGATCTCCGTTCGCAATCAATGCATCAGGCGCAAAAGAAAGCCCCCGTCGCAGCAACCTCTGACGAACAGCGGCAGGCAAGAACCCGAAACCGGTATGGGCAGCACTGAAAAGATCGTGCCCACCTGAACATGAATAAATCAGAAGACGTAGCTTACTTGGCAGTTCGTCCGGTGCAGGCATCGTAGATAACTTCCAAGATTGACTGAGGCTGCGGCCGTTAGAAGACGTCAATGAAAGTTCATACGAGGTTCCTGGCTTCAGATCGCCGGCGTGAAACTGCCAGAAATAACCTCGTGTATCAGATCGAACGCCCCAAAAGCGTTGGTCGCCAACTTGGAGACTTGGCGTCGCGTCGAGCGGTTGTTTGAACGACGCCTTTATCAGGATGCGATCATGGCTGCTGGTAGGAAGGAGATGCGTTAGTTGGCCGTCGTCCCAGGTCTGCGATGTTGGAGTTGCGGCGGTCGGTGAAGTTTGAGCGAGCACTGAGTTTCTCATGCCCAAAGGAATTAAGCCCAGTGCTGCCGAAGTTCCGGCACCTAGAAGTTCACGCCGTGTGGTCGCCATTGGCCGCCTCCCTTGGATACGCCTTCCAACATTGCTACGGCGCGCTGGGCAGCAATTGCACCGAACGCCGGACCAGCTCCGGCAAGGTGTGCACGTCGAGCTTCTGGCGCAGCTGATAGCAGACGTTGACCACGGTCTTGTAGCTGATGTTGAGCTCGGCGGCGATGCGGCCGTAGGATTTACCCTGCGCCAACAGGCCCAGCGTCTGCAGTTCACGCGGGGTGAGGTCGGCGAGCGGGTTGAGCGCGCCCCCGGCGTCGACGAGCGCAACCTGACTGGCCAGATCGGAGCTCAGATAGGGCATACCGACGGCGACGCTCTCCACCGCCTTTATCAAGTCCTCCGAGGATGTATCCTTGACGAGATAGCCGGTGGCGCCGGTCTGCAGGGCGCGGCTGACGATGATCGGGTCGCTGTGCATGCTGAACACCAGGATGCGCGCGCGCGAATTGTTGGCCCGAATGGTGCGGATCAGCGACAGGCCACCTAAACCACCGCCCTGCATGGCGAGATCGATGATGATGACGTCCGGCTGATGTTGGCGCGCGAGCTGGCTGGCGCTCTCGACATCGCGGGCTTCGAAGATCGGCGTCATGCCGCGGTCCTGCAGGACACGCCGACATCCCTGCAGCACGATTGGGTGGTCGTCGACGATCAGCACCGAGGTCATGCGTTCTTACCGGAACTGACGAGCGGGATGACGGCGCGCACCACGGTGCCACCACCGGGGCGCGGCTCGATTGCAAATTGACCGCCCAAAGCGCGGACCCGCTCCTCCATGCCGGCGACGCCAAGGCCGCGCGGCGCGTTGCTGACCATGCCCTGTCCATCGTCCTCGATCTTGAGCACGAGTTGCGACGCCTCGCTGTCCGCTTCAACAAGCCGCACAACGATCTGCTGCGCCGCTGCGTGCCGGATCGCGTTGGTGATGCTTTCCTGGACACAGCGATAGATCGTGAGATCGATCGTATCGCCGTAGGTTTTGGCCAAGTTTGCCGCGTCCAACTCAAATCGGATCTGCGCGTGCTCGCGCGCACGATCGCGGATGAGTTGTGAGATCAGGTCCTGCAGCGGAACGTGGCCGAGCGCCATCGGGCGCAGGCGATTGAGCAGTCCGCGATTGATGGTCTGCAAATGCTCGATGATCGTCAGTATGTCGTGGACCCGTTCGGACGCTATCTGGCGCATTCCGTCGAGCGAATCCGACGCGATCGTCCCGATCGACGTGGCGATGGCCTTGAGACCAAACAGGCTCGGCCCGACTTCGTCATGAAGCTCGAGGGCGATGTTGCGCCGCTCATCGTCCTGAGCGGTGATCAGACGCTGGCTCAGCCGCACGTTCTCCGCCCGTGCGCTCTCGAGCGTTTGCGCGAGCGCATTGAACCGGGTCGCCAGAGCAACAAATTCGCGGGTTTCGGGCACCGGCAACCGCACCGCATAGTCGCGGTGCTCCAGGTCGGTCAGACCGCGCGCAAGCCCGGTGAGTGGGGCAAGCGCGCGTCCAAACAGAACATAAAGCGCAGCCATCACGGCGGCAGTTACGGCAAGAGCTACCAAAGCGAGCGCGACCGTGTTTTCCCAGACCTCGGCAATTTCGTCCTTCGGCTCGCTGACGATCACCACCGAGCCGATCTGCTGTCCGTGTGCTGTTATTGGAATGACATGGCGCTCGATCGCCGGGGCGATCAGCGCCTGAAACCACGCCGGTGCCGGGGCCCGCTCGGCTTTGCCGGCCGTAGCAGGGTCAATCGATGCGGGGATCTGCGCGACCGGTACATCGGCCATATCGTGGACCGAAATGCGCACGTGCCGCAGCAAGCGGGCCTGCAGCGGGACATCACTCAACACGTGTTGGATTGGCGTATCGTCGCGGACCAGCCGCAAAGCCTCCGTGACGAAGAGCTGCGCCAGCCGCATGGACGCTTCGATTTCGACTCGCGTCGATGTGCGCGCTTTGAGGACGGTCACGGCGCCGGCCACGAGCGCGGCCGCGAGCTCGATGACCAACACGATGATCAGAAGTTGGGTGCGGATCGAGCCGCGGTGCCACGGTGCGACCAGTACGGCATGCAGCCACGCGAGCGCCGAACCTACGCGCGGACGCAGAATAGTCCGCACGACCGGACTGCGGTCAGCAGTCCGGTGCAATGGTGTTGAGGCCAACGTGCTCACGGCGCCTCGAAAACGCGCCGACGGAACGTGCGCGTCCCGGCCAGGGCTACGCCGCGAACGGATGCTTGACCTGATCGCGCTTCGCGACGACCTCGCTGGCACGAGGCTCGTTCTTGACGGCGCGCGTGATCGATTCCTTCACGGCCTGATAATTGTATTGCTGAATCTTCTTGTCATCCGCCGCATCCCAGTGGATGAACACGCCGACGCAGATGAAGAGGTTGTCCGCCTCATCGGCCGGAATGGTGCCGTCGGCGACGCTGTCGGCCACCGCCTTGGCAACCGCGTGCTGCGCCGGGCCGAACATCTGGACCGCCTGCTTGGCGCCTTTGATCGTGACTTTGTTGAACATCACGGTCGCGGGTTTCGCCATCAGGTTCGGGGCCACGACCGCGAGCAGCGACGTGAATCCGTCCTTGTTGTTGGTCAAAGCGTGCGCAAACGCCGACTCGGCGGCGCTGCCGCGCGGGCCCATGATCAGATCGATGTGGGCGACTTCATTGCCCTCACCGACCAGCGACTCACCCACACACAGTCCATTGATTTTCGCCATCGCCATCTCCTCCCAAGAGACTTGGTATCCGCACACCGGCAGATCCGGTATTCGGCAAACCGGCTATCCTTGTTGTCAGCGTCCGGCTTGTAAGCTGGACCGGTTAGCCAGATAGCGGCGGAATTCGCTTCCGCATCAGCAAGTCAACCACCATTACATGACGGCGGCAAGATGGTTGAAAGCCGGTACGCGAAGAGCGTCGCCACCGTGAGGTCGGCACTCGTTCCGGGATTGATGTCCTTGCCCTTGAGCTGCGCATCCCAGGCCAGCAGTTCAGGGAGCAGATCCTCCGGCGAAGCATGTGATTGCAGACGTTGGTGAAAGCTGGCCGCGGCATGCTGTACGGCACGCGCCGGCTCGGGGCCATGTTTGCGCACAACGTGGCTGTCGGGGAACGCCGCCAGAAACCCCATGTAGACCGCAAGCGTTGCCCAGCGCGGATGTGATTGCGTTCTCAACGCGCGGATCAAGTTGGCTTCACCAATCTCGAAGATGTCGGCGAACCCGGACACATATTGGCGGGCAATCCGATCGCGATCAGCGGCGGCAACCATCGCTTCGCGCAAGGTAACCGTCGGGGGTGCGAACACATCGTGTTGCTCGGTCCTCCCGAGCCCGGCTGGCGCCGCGCGGACGATGGCGGAGAACGCATGCTGTGCATCATCGATGTCCAGATCAGCAAGCACAGCGGCCACGGCAGCCCGCAGGTCGGATGAATCACGTTCCGCCGCGGCGGCGAGCGGCGCACACAGCAGAATGATGCCCAGGTTGGTGTTGACGCCGACCGCCGCGAAGGTCGCCGCGACGGCGGCCTCAATGCGCGCGCCGACGCGCGCGCCGGCTTGCGCGATCGGCGCAGCTGCGGCGGCGGCGCTGCGCTCGAATTGCGCCGCGGTCATGCGGTGACCGGGTGCGAAGGCGTGCACGTTGCCGGGCTTGGGAGCGTCGAGCTCGTCGAGACAGGCGGCCTTGAACGCGGCGGCAATCTCCGCGCTGGGAGCAGTCACCCTGGCACTCCTTGTGCCGCGCGCGGCGCGAGTGACCCGACCAATCCGGCCACAATGAGGGAGGCAATATTCACGCTCGCGACGGTCTGCAGCCCGGACCAGGCCGGCATGCTGTTGACCTCGAGCACGGCCGGTTGATTGTCCGCGTCGTACAGAATGTCGACGCCCGCCAGATCCGCGCCCACCGCGGCCGCGGCGCGCAAGGCCAATTCGTGCATCGCGTGATCAGCAACAGCGGCAACGGGCCGGCCGCCGCGTTTCACATTGGTGATCCAATGCGGTGCATGGCGCATCATGGCGGCGATCACGTGACCTTGCCAGACGAGCAGGCGAAAGTCGCGATAGCCGCCGTCGCGTTCGACCCCGACAAAGCGCTGCAGGTAATAGACACCGGCGACGGCGCCCGGCTCCGGAAGATCATCCGGGCTGGCGATCAGGCGCAGGTTGCGCCCCTGCGACCCGAACAGCGGCTTGAGCACGAGCGGACCCTTTGCCACTTCAAGCTCGACAATGCGGCGCGCCGCAGCAGGTTGCTCGGTGACCCAAGTGGCCGGGCTGCGGATACCGGCGCGCGCCAGGAGGAAGCTCGTCATCGATTTGTCGACGCAGCGTTCGATCGCGCGTGCGTCGTTGATGACCGGGACACCGCTATCGCGCAGCGCATGCAGGATGCCGAGGCGGACCGTCACCGCCTCAAAGCTTCCCCCGGAAAGACAGCGCACAAACACCGCGTCAGGCAGGCGGTCATCAAACCCCGGCATGCGCAAACCGTGCGGATGGTCGGTTTCGAACCGGCAATCCTCCAGCCGCACCAACGTGGCGCGGGCGCCCGCAACCGCCAGCGCCTTGGTGAGCTCGCGTGCATGCCAGTCGTGGCGATCACTGACGAGCGCGATCTGCGGTACGGGTGGGGCAGCCTTGCGGGCGATGCCGTCAGGAGAATGAGGCATCGAGTAGCTTCAGGTCGATGTGGCCGCTGTGGAAGGTCTGGCCGCTTTCAATCGCGGTGACGCTGACTTGCGCCGGGCTGAACAACATCGGGTCAATTGCGTAGAAGTCCCCCTTGAAACGCTTGAAGATCGCCGCGAACGGCTCGCCGTAATCGCGCGATGTCGTGCTCGGCAGCCGCTCGGCGAGGGCGCGCGCGTCAGCGGCGGCGCCGGTCACGAACAGGTGCGTGCGCCCGGCGTAGATGATGGCGTCGTTGGTGCGCCCCATGGCGGTCATCATATCGGGATGCGGCGGCGACAGTGGCGCCGCGCCCATGCCCTCGACGATGCGCTCGAGCGGAAAATGCAGCTCGTGCGCCTTGTGCAGCGCGACCTCGAGCACGCGCGACACGATCTGCACCGCGCCGGCGAGACTCTGCGTCGGGGTGTAGATGAAGCTCAGCCGATCTGGCGTGACGCCGCAGTCCTGCGCGACTTTTTGCACCACGCTTGGCGGCGGCGGACCGCTCGCTTCGAGCACCAGGGTCGCGCGCTCGGCGCGATCCTGATAAGCGAGTTCTTCAAACAGTTTCTCCTTGCGGGCAAGTGCGCGGCCCGGACCCGAGGCCAGGGCGAAGAATGCCTGTTTGCCTTCGCCGCCTGTCAGGCGCCAGCCCGCATATTGGCTCGCCAGGCATGCGGTTATCGGATTCGAGGAGCGCACCATCAGGGTCCAGGGCCAGCGCGGCGTGTCGCTGCTCGCGGCCAGCTCGACGGTGCCGAGGCCGCCCATGCAGACCTCCGCGATCAGTAATCCGGCCGCGATGCTGCCGGGTTGTTTGGCGCCGGCATCGATCAACGTTTCTCCCGACTCCCCAGAGCTAACACCAACTTTGAGTTCCACGCATGCCGATTTGAGCTTGTCGACAAGCACCGCCGCGCGGGCATTGAGGCTCATGGATGGCGTGTCGGTCGTCATGACAGTCTCGCGCGCGATCGTGCGAGGATGGCCCGGGCGCGTTCTTCGACGAGCTCTCGTGCCTGAGCAACAGTCGCGGCGCGGGCCAGCACGGTGCACAACGGACTTTGCGCCGAAATGAAACTTCCTGCAATCGGCCGATCCGCGCTCCAGTCCGGCCAATCAAACGACGGTATTTGAGGAATGTCAGCCGGAGCGTAGACGATTGTGCTTGCTGCAGCGCCATCAAGCAAAGGCGCCCGATCAGGAAGTCGCCCGCGGCAGGCATCAACATGCAGGGCGAAGAGTGAAGCGCGTCCGGTCGGTTCGAAAATATCGATGGTCGCACCGGGGCGCGGGTTGATTTCGAGGAGATGAAAGTTGCTGCCGTCGACCACAAAATCGAAACTGTTGAGACCGACGAGACCGATAGACGCCGTTAGTCTTTGTGCGGTGACGCTCAACTCATCTGCGAGCTCAGGCGCGAGCGGCGGTGGCCGCACCGCGCCCCCATACCGAAATGGACTTGAGGAATTGGGGTTGGACCATTGCGTGCTGAAGCCGAGGAGCAGGGCAGCCTTGCCATCACCAAGCACGAGTGCGGAGATTGGCTCTCCGGCAACGCGGCGCTGGTAGTAGAAGGCAGCCTTGCGGAGTTCTACCTCTCCCCGCTTGCGGGGAGAGGTCGGATTGCGAAGCAATCCGGGTGAGGGGGCGTCGCCGCGAGTCTGAGCGCTTGGAGAGACCCCCTCACCGGCCGCGCTTCGCGCGTCGACCTCTCCCCGCAAGCGGGGAGAGGTAAGAACCTCCAACGCATCGTGAATATGCGTTCCGCCCGCGCCGCCGATGCGCTTGATCAACCATCCCGCTCCGTCGTCTGGCGCGTCCAGCTGCGTTGCGGGATAAGGAATATCGCAGCTCCGGCATAGCTTCGCGAGCAGCATCGGGTGCTTGACGTGTTCCACAACATCCGGGCCGTTGCCCATCAGCTTCCAGGTCTGCGCAATTTGCCGAAGCAAGCTCGGGCGATCCTCAAACCCGCTGCCCCACACGACACCGCAGGCCTCATGCTCATCCGACAATGTTTGCAGCGCCGCCATCACCTCCGGCGCTTGCATCCCGCGGTCAAGCCCGGATGCCAGCCGCACATGCGCCTGCGCGCTGGCGATCGTGTCCTGGTCGGCGAAGTAATCGACCACCAGCGGCGCGTAACCGGCGCGTCGTGCCGATGCCGCCAGTGCGCGGCCGGACGCAGCCGCGATCAGCACCGCTGGATTATGCATTGAGCTCGCGGGCGAGCTGGAAGGCTTCGCGAAAATCGAGGCTGAGGGGTTTCGGCGCTGCAATCATGCGTTGGAACAATCCGAACTCGGTCTTGTATTTGATATTCCCGATCGCCAACGGCCCAATACCGGCCGTGCCGTGCGGCCCGATGTCGGTTCCGTTCGCCATCACGTCGAGCCCCTCGACTCCCGCCGGTGGAACCGCATTCACATCCGCGACGACCAGAAGCCGCCGTGACGACGCGAGTTGTCCGGCCGAGAGGATCTGCACGCCGGCGCGGCCGGCGCACAACGCAACCTCGGTGTTGCTGAGGATCTCCTGCTTCTTGGCCTCTGTGCTGCCGTCCGCGGCCGCCACATCAACACCGAACCGGGCCTTGATGTCGCGCGCGCCCTCGCTGACGCGTTTGACCCCGTCATAGCCAACGAGGGTCACCGCCGCGCCTTCCAGCGCCGCAATGACGCTTGCCGAAAATCCAACAACTCCAGTTGCCCCGAACACCGCAATATGCAGACCGCGCCAATCGCGCTGCTTCTTGTCGCGCAGCAACTTCTCGACGCAGGCCACCATCGCGGCCGCGGTGGTGAAAGAGCCGGCCGGATCAGCAAAGAGCGAAATACCGAAGGGCGGCACCAGGGCTTTCTTCGCCGCGGCGAGCATGTCGAGCGCAAGGATCGCGTTCTTGCCGCCGAAGAACATCCCGGTCTTGACCCCAAGCTTCGGTGGCCGGGAGAAGATCGCGTCCTGCACCAAGCCGGTCACCTCTTCGATCGTGGTGTCCGTATAGGGAACGACCGCATCAAAGCCGGCATCGACGGCCATGTTGATGTCAAACGGACTGATGTGTTTGAGCGGGGTGACCATGTGCAGGATGTGCTTGTCGGCCATCGCTCCCTCCCGCAGTTTTAGGATTGGGGTACTTCTGTTGGTACGAATACCCCTATATCTGCACCGGTATTGAGCCCCTTGCACACCCGAATGTCCACACTTTCTGTTTGCGCTTGCCGGCTGACCGCATGGACGATTTGTTGTGCCACCTCGCTCGACTCCGCAAATGCGTAGCCGGTCGGACCCCAGGAGCTTTGTCCAATACCCACCCCGCCCGCGCGCCGAATGAGATCAAGCGTGGCGGCAACGCGCGGGCTTGCATAACGATTCCCGCCCTGGGCCGGCGCGAAATAATCACCCAGGCGTTCCTGAATGTTTTCGAGTGCGGCGCCGAAGCCGGACAGATCGGCTTCGGCAACCGCGGGCAGGAGTTGCATGACCAACACATGACAGAGCTGCGCCACGTCGGCTTCCTCTGCCGGAGGTAGCTTGGCAAACGCGTTGGTCTCATCGGTGCCGTGCACGCCTTGCCGGCTGGTATCGAGCACGACCAGCACGCGCCAGCGCTCGGGAAAGGGAAGGTGCGAGATGATCGGCGCTGGACCGCCGTGGTCCTTGCGGCCTCCGTCGACAACAAACCCGCCGTGTTGGAACAGGCCGATACCGGCGCCGGATCGGGCCCCGCGTCCGAGGCGGACGGCATCGCCGCGCAGATCGAGCTGCAGTCCGTGCAGGCGACGCACCGCGGTGCCGACGGCTAAGGCGAGTTGCGTACCTGAGCCAAATCCGGCATGCGACGGAACAAGTTCTTCGACCTTAACATCGTAAGCGCTATGCGGCGCGACCGCGTCTCGCATCAGTTCGACGTAGCGTCGCACGCGATCCGATTGCGGTCCGGCGATGCGCATGTGCTCAGCCAGCGCAAGCGAGATCGTGGTTTTCAGTCCGCCGATGGCGAGACCAATGCTCCCGAACCGCCGACCGAGATGGCCGTTGAGATCGAGAAAACCCAAGTGCAGCCGCGCTGGCGCGGTGACCGTCACCTTCGTTCCAGGCCGCATCAGCGCAGTGTTCAACACATGTCTCCCGATCGGGTTTGTCGAAACGAAATAGAAGACTAAAGTAGGTGGCCTGCCGAAGACGATAATAGGACGGCAAATGCAAGGTCTGAATCAAGGGTGGATGCGATGACCACGACCAAGGAACGCACATATTCAGACGATGAAATCAAGGCGCGGTTGTCGCGCGAGTTGCCGCATTGGTACCTGGAAGGCGGTTGGATCCGGCGCAAATATCGCACCCACGGCTGGAAGGGCACGCTGATGATCATCAATACGGTTGGTCATCTGGCCGAGGCCGCATGGCACCACCCGGACATCACTGCGTCCTATGCGTGGGTCGAAGTGCGGCTGCAGAACCACGCCGCCAAGGGCATCACCGACAAGGATTTCGAGCTGGCCAAGAAGATCGAAGAGGTCGTGCACTGGCAGCCCGGCAAACAGGGCGGCGCACTGGAAGGCACGCCGGAGAACGATCAGCGGTTCGCTTACGTCAAATACGACGCTTGACGTCCGCTTCCTCCCATTGCAGAGCGCGAGGGAGACGCGGATATGGACCGCGCGTGGATCGACGGCAAAGAGGTTAGCCTCAAGGCGGCCATCACCGACGCCGCAAGGTTGCTGGCTGCGAGCCGGTTTCCGCTGATTGCCGGACTAGGCACCGACATTGCCGGCGCACGGGCGGCAATCGCGCTCGCGGCTCGTGTCGGCGCTGTCATCGATCACATGCACGCCGATGCGATGCTGCGCAGCCTCGACGTGATGCGCAGCGCGTACCTGATGACCACCACGCTGGCCGAAGTGCGATTGCGGGCCGATTGTTTGCTGCTGGTGGGCTCGGGGATCGGTCAATTCGACGGGTTGCGCGCGCTGTTTGGTGCCGATGCGGGCACGCGCACCATCACTCGCAACATCACTTGGCTCTGCCCCGACCGGGATGCGCGCGAAATCGCAAAAGGCATGCCGATCAATATCGTTGGCCGCGATCCCGCCGATCTACCAATCGTGCTCGCAATGCTGCGCGCGCGCATTGCCGGCCGCCGGATTGGAAAGGGCCCCGTCGCCCCCAAGGCAATCGACAGCATTGTGGATCAGCTCAAGGCGACGCGCTTCGGGGTCGCCCTCTGGTCCGTCGAACACCTCGACGCGCTCGCAACCGAGATGTTGCAGGGCATCGTCGTGGACCTCAACGCGACGACGCGTTTCACCAGTCTGCCGATTGAGCTGCCGGATAACGCTGCGGGCGTGTTGCAGGCCTGCGGCTGGATGACCGGTTATCCGATGCGAACGCGTTTTGCGCGTCGCGAGCCGCACCACGATCCCTGGATGTTTGATACGGCGCGGCTGGTTCAATCCGGCGAAGTTGATTGCGCATTGTGGATCTCGAGCTACGGGTCGGCGGAGCCGGAATGGACCAATGCGGTGCCGACTATCGCCTTGATCGGTGCGCAGGCGCAGCCGCGATTGCCGGCGCGGGTCGCGATCCAAGTCGGCAGGCCCGGTAGCGATCACGACGCTGTGGAGTTTGTTTCCTCGGTCGGCGCGCTCGCTACGCTCCCGGCGAGCAAACCGAGCGACACGCCTTCGGTCGCGCGCGTCGTCACGGACATCGCAAAATTGTTGTCGGGCGGGGGAGCCTGAACATGTTGACGCATCTTGTTGGCGGACACGTGATCGACCCCGTCAATGAGCGGGACGGCATCGGCGAGGTCTGGATCCGCGATGGACGTATCGTTGCCGCGCCGTCGCGCGAGACCCGGGCCGACGCGAGCTACGATCTGCGCGGCAAGATCGTCATAGCCGGCGGGATCGACATTCACTCGCACATCGCCGGCGCCAATGTGAACACCGCGCGCCTGCTGCTGCCTGAATATCATCATGCATCGCAGCGGCGGCCGGAGCTGACGCCGTTGGCTGATGCCGGCTGGACGACATTCGCGACCGGACGCCTCTATGCCCGGATGGGCTTTACCACCGTGGTCGAACCGGCGGTCACCCCGCACCACGCCCTGCATGCGCATCTCGAACTCGCCGACATTCCGATCATCGACAAGGCGACCTTGTCGATACTCGGCAACGACGATTTTCTGCTCACCTTGCTGCGCAAAGGGGAAAGCGCGGCCGCCATCCGGGACTACGTGGGTTGGACCCTCGACGTCACACGCGCCCTCGGCATCAAGGTCGTCAATGCCGGCGGCGCGATGGCGTTCAAATCCAACGTCCGCGCTTTTTCGTTTGATGACGTCGTGCCGGACTACGGCATCACGTCGCGCCAGATCGTCAAGGCGCTGCAGCGCGCGGTGCACGAACTGGGCGTGCCGCATCCGTTACATGTCCACTGCAACAATCTCGGGCTTGCCGGCAGTGCCGACACGGCCTTGGCGACAATCGCCGCTGCCGAGGATCTGCCGTTGCACCTGGCGCATCTGCAGTTCTACGCTTACGACAAGGAGGGAGAGCGCGGCTTCTCATCCGCGGGCGCGCGTCTCGCGGAAGCCGTGAACGCCACCGAGCAGGTCACGATCGACGTCGGTCAGGTGATGTTCGGCCCGACTGTGACGATCTCATCCGACGTGCTGCGCCAGTTCAACGCTCGCACGCAGGCGCGGCCGAACAAATGGACGATGTTCGAGAACGACGCCAATGGCTTTGGCGTCGTGCCTTACGACTATCGAGCTGACGATTTCTACAATTCGATGCAATGGGCAATCGGGCTCGAGCTGTTCTTGTTGATCAACGATCCGTGGCGGGTGTTTTTTACGACGGACCATCCCAACGGCGCGCCATTCACCACCTATCCGGACATCTTGGCGCTGCTGATGCACCGCGACCTGCGCGCCGAATGGATTGCCAAGCTGCCGCCGCAAGCCATGGCGATGACGACGCTGCCCTCGATTGCGCGCGAGTACACCTTGTCCGAGATCGCGATCATGACACGCGCTGCGCCGGCAAAGCTGCTGGGGCTTACCGACCGCGGGCATCTCGGGACCGGCATGCTCGCCGACATCGCGGTTTATGATCGCAAGCCCGACACGGCCGCAATGTTTCGCGACGCCGCGCTGGTGTTCAAAAATGGCGAGCTTGTCGTACGCGACGGCGAGGTGGTGAGCGAGCGCGTCGGCCGCGCGTTGACAGTGCGTCCCGAGCGCGACCCGACGATCGATCGCCGCATGCGCAACTATTTTGACGAGCGCTTTGGTTTAGCCCCGGATCTGCTGAGCGTGTCGGAACAGGCAATCGGCCGGCCTGAGCCATTTGGGTTGGTGCCATGCGTCAGATGACCGTCAAGGGCGTGCGGGTCGATGACACGTTTGCCGAAGCCTTCGGTATGCGGGCGACCGCCCTGATCATCACGGCCGACACCGCGGCCTGGGCCATGCAGGCTGCGCTGACCATGACCGGCTACGCCACGTCAGTGATCGGCTGCGGCGCGGAGGCCGGGGTTGATCGTGGGCTCACGCCAAAAGAAACGCCGGACGGGCGCTTCGGCGTGCGCGTGTTGTTGTTTGCCGTATCGACCAGTGAGTTGCAAAAGCAGCTGCAGGGAAGGGTCGGTCAATGCGTGCTCACGAGTCCTGGGTCGGCTTGCTACGCGGGACTTGACGGCGCCGAACGGCTCAAGCTCGGCAACGCCATCCGGTATTTCGGCGATGGCTGGCAGATCTCAAAGCGTTTCGGCGGCAGGCACTATTGGCGCATCCCGGTGATGGATGGCGAGTTTCTTTGCGAGGCGACAACCGGACTGAGCAAAGGCGGCGTTGGCGGCGGCAATTTGCTGATCATGGGGAAGTCCGCGTCCGCAACGTTGCAGGCAACCGAAGCCGCCGTCAAAGCTATCCGTGCCGTGCCTGACGTGATCATGCCGTTTCCCGGCGGCATCGCGCGCTCAGGGTCCAAGGTCGGCTCCAAATACAAGACGCTGCGCGCCTCGACCAACGATGCCTATTGTCCAACGCTTCGCGGTGCCGCGACGACGGCCCTCGACCCCGATGTCGCATCTGTCCTGGAAATCGTGATCGATGGCTTGTCGCCGGACGCGGTGGCGACGGCGATGCGAGCCGGCCTGGCGGCGGTGCTGCGACGTGGCGCCGCCCACGGCGTGGTGCGCGTCAGCGCCGGCAACTACGGCGGCAAGCTTGGGCCGCACCATTTTCATTTGAAGGAGCTGCTGCCGTGAAGCCGCTCGTACTCGCGCTGCGCCAGCGGCCGGATCAGCGGCTCGACCTCTCTGCCCTCGTGCCAAATCGGCTCGCCGGCAAATCAGTCGCCGAGATCGAGCACACCGATCTTTCGACCTCGCGTCATCGTGTTGATGTTGGCGACGTTTTTCGCGTGCGCGCAGGCAGCGCTGAACAAATCCGGTTCGAAGGCGCGTGCGACCGCCTGGATCTGATTGGCCATGGCATGACCCGCGGCGAAATCATTGTCGAAGGCGACGTTGGCGCCAAAGCCGGGCGCCTGATGAATGGTGGCCGCCTGGTGATCCACGGTGATGCCGGCCCATGGGCCGCCTCGGGGATGCAGGCTGGCCACCTCGAAATCACCGGTAGCGTCGGCGATCGTTTGGGCGGCCCGCTCGCCGGCGAGACCGCCGGCATGCGCGGCGGCGTGGTGTTGGTTGGCGGCGATGCCGGCGAGCGCGCCGGCGATCGCCTGAGGCGAGGCACGATCATCATCCAAGGCGTTGCTGGTCCTTATGCCGGCAGCCGCATGCTCGCCGGAACCCTGATCGTGCGCCGCGCCGCGGGCGTGCTCCCGGGTTATCTGATGCGACGCGGGACGATCATCTGCGGCGCGCCGGATACGGTTCTGTCTCCGACATTCGTAGATTGCGGTATCCATCATTTGATCGCGATGCGTTTACTTGCGGCTTTTGTTCGGTCGTACAATAAACAGGCGGCATCGATTCTCGATCGTCCACTACGCCGCTTTGCCGGTGATATGGCCGCGTTGGGAAAGGGCGAGATCTTTTGCCCCGCTTGAAACTTTGCTGGGTGTCGATCCGTTATCTTCTTTGTGCGCCGCGAAGGAGACTGCAATGGGAGTGATTGTATTAGTTCTGACTGTCTGTGCGATCGCGCAGCCGAGCCTGTGCGAGGACGAGCATCTGCAATTCGCGGCCAGTAGCTCGCCGGCGCAGTGCGCGATGGCGGCGCCGCCTTATATTGCGCAGTGGATCGGCGAACATCCGAAATGGACAGCGGTGCGTTGGCATTGCGAATATCCCGGACAGAACAAAGACATTTGATGCGTCCCATTCAGGGCGCAAAGCGCGACGCCTTTCTTCGCCGGATCGGGACGCGCCCGCTCCTGATGGGCATCGTGAATGTCACGCCGGATTCCTTTTTCGATGGCGGCCAGTTCTTCAACACCAACCTTGCCTGTAAACAAGCCAAACGACTGGCCGATGAGGGGGCCGATATCATTGATATCGGCGGCGAGACCAAGCGTCCCGGGTCGATGCCGATCCCACTCGAGGAGGAACTGGCCCGGATCGAGCCCGTCCTTGCGGCCCTCGACGGCGCGCTCGACGTGCCGCTCTCGATCGACACCGACAAGGCCGACGTGGCGGCGCGGGCGGTCGATCTCGGCGCCATTCTCATCAACGATGTATGGGGACTGCAGAAAGATCCGGCGATGGCGGGCGTTGTTGCGCAGACTGGGGCGGCGCTTGTGATCATGCACAACCGGGCCGACAAGGACCCGAACATCGATATCATGGCGGACATCCGCCGCTTCTTCGACCGCTCTCTGACAATCGCCGCCGGCGCAGGAATTCCCCACAATCGCATCATCCTCGACCCCGGCATTGGCTTTGCCAAAACCTCGCAGCAGAACATCGATGCGATCAAACGCTTATCGGAGCTTCGCGACTACGCGCTCCCAATCCTGGTCGGCGCGTCGCGCAAAGCTTTCCTCGGCAGCACCAGCGGCGGCAGTGAGGCCTCACTGATAGGTTCGATCGGCGTCAATCTCGCGGCGGCCGGTAACGGCGCGTCGCTCTTTCGCGTGCATGAGGTCGCGGCGCATGCCATCGCGTTCAAGGCATATGAAGCGTTGCGCGGGTAGCGTTATTTGCCGCAATCCGCGAGTTGCTTTTCCTCGATGGAAAACACGGCGCCGTCCTGCACCTCGACGTTACGCACGGTGCAACGACGGCCGGCATTGTCCGTGAACCTCACGTCGTAACGGCCCGGTGTGACTCCGGTGATGCGTAGCCGCTCGTCGTGATCGACCGTGCCGTCGCGATCGTTCTTGCACTGATCGGGGCCCCAGACGTCGCTACCCGCCGGTGCCATCTGTAACTGCGTGATGGTGTTCAGTGTCAGGTTCCAGAACCGAATGCCCTTGGGGTTCTGTGCCATCGCTTGCGGACTGATCGATGCGAGCGCCAGCACGGCCGCACAGATCGCCAACGGTGCAATGCGCATCAGCTCCTCCCACCGCTCTGCGGTTTTGGGTCGGACAGACTCGCAATTGCGCCGGGCAAGTCAACCATCGTGTCGATGATCACGTCGGCTCCCGCTGCCGCAAGCCGTTCGTGCAGATCGGGCGCGACGTGGCTCGCACCGACGAAACCAATGCTGCGCATGCCGGCAGCGCGGGCAGCCGCGATACCGAGCGGGGAATCCTCAATGACGATCGCGTCGGACGGCGTTTCGCCGAGTGAGCGCGCAGCAAACAGGAAGAGGTCGGGCGCAGGCTTGCCGTGCTGGACCTGCGCCGCGCTGAACACGTGCTCGCCGAACAGCGGCGCGAGCCCGGTCACTTCAAGTGAGAGCCGCAGCCGGTCCGGGGCCGACGACGAGCAGACACATCGGCGGTAGGGCAGGGAGGCGATCGTCGCAGCAACCCCGGTCACGGGTTGCAGCTCTTGGCGAAAGCGCGCCAGCAAACGTTGCCCCGCTTCCTCGCCGTGCTCGCGCGGGACAGGGCGGCCCAGGATTTGCGCGGCCTTGGCCAGGACGCCGGTGACATTGAGCCCGCCGAAGATGCGGGTGCACTCGGCACCGGTCATCGGGTGGCCGAGGCTCGTC
>Ga0306920_100005439_pt1 | contig 16480 bp, 11 predicted proteins | sample flu12Cox44000170_FD_204666 | JGI IMG/M metagenome (GOLD analysis project Ga0306920, IMG submission 204666) | Lab enrichment of tropical soil microbial communities from Luquillo Experimental Forest, Puerto Rico - flux4day.12C.oxic.44.000.170 (v2)... | ecosystem: Environmental > Terrestrial >... | reverse complement strand
CGATGTACTTTTCTTGCAGCTGAAAAGGGTTGAAGCGGGCAAAATCGATCCGGCTGTGATCGATCGCGGTGCGGCCGTCGGTCATCCAGTCGGCAATAAGCTTGCCCATTCCAGGTCCGTCCTTGACCCAGATGCCGACGGCGTACCAGAGGCCTCTCACTTTCTGGCTCTCGCCCATGGAGGGGCCGCCATCCGTCGTCGTCTGGAGAAGGCCGTTGAACGAATGGCCCTCATTGTAGCCGAGTTCGCCGAGGATGGGCGTGAGCTCGATCGCGCGCTCCAGCGGCGCGAGGATCTGCTCCATGTCGAGGTCGCGCTGGGAAGGCGACAGACGGGCTTCTTCCTTCTCCAACAGGTCGCGCGGATGGACGAGGCGCGGATTGGTCTGCTCATAATATCCCCATTCGATCTGACCGCCCTCCGCCGTCTTGGGGTCGCCCGTATCGCGCATATAGGCGGAGTTGCCTTGGTCACGCAGCAGCGGCCAGCCGATCTCGGCACCGGTGCCGGCGAATTCATTGTATGGACCAAAGAATGTCAGCGGGTGATCCACCGGCATGAGGGGGAGATCCTCGCCGGCCATTTCAGCAATCAGGCGGCCCCAGAGGCCAGCACAGACGACCACATGGTCGGCATGGACAATGCCGCGACTGGTCCCAACTCCCTTTATGCGACCGTCCTCGATCACCAGCGATTTTGCAGGCGTATTGGCAAAGGCCAGCAACTTGCCGTCGGCGACCGCCTGATCGACGAGCTTCCCAGCCACCGTTTGCGATCGCGGGATGACGAGGCCAGCGTCAGGATCCCAGAGCCCCCCCTGGATCAAACTTTCCTCGATCAAGGGGAACTTCTTTTTGATCTCGGCCGGGCCGATCAGCCTGGCGCGCGTCCCGAATGCCTTGGCGGAGGCGACTTTGCGCTTGATCTCGCCCATGCGGACGTCGTCATCGACGCGCGCCACCTCGAGCCCACCAACGCGTGCGTAATGACCCAACTTCTCATAGAAGTCGATGGAATAAAGTGTTGTCCAGCAGCTCAGAAAATCGTGGCTTGTCGTATAGCAGAAGTCGGAGGCATGCGCCGTTGAGCCGATATCGGTCGGCACGCCGGATTTGTCGATGCCGACAATCCCGTCCCAGCCGCGCTCGATCAGATGATGGGCGACGGACGCGCCAACAATACCACCAAGACCGACAATGACCACCCGGGCCTGATCTGGAAACGCTGACATTCGTCGTTCCTCCTTATTGGTGGAAAGACTACTATCGATTGGGCGCAATGCGAACTGGCAGATTTGCGACAAGAGTCGCCCGGCTCATGCCTGAACCTGAAAGCGCATTCATGCCCTGGGATTTGTTTCGCCGCTACGCATTTCGGGCGGTTGTCGGCTACCGGAGCCGGGGCGCAGGTAGGCCCACGCGCAGATGCGCCGCGACGAGTGAGGTCGCACGGTCACGAAGGTCGTCCAGACACATTCGAGATCGCCGCTGAATGGCGTTCCTGCGATGATCAAGGCGCGAAGGACGGAGCCCCTGGAAGTTGCCGCACCCGAGCGCCAGCCCGCCATCTCGATGCTGGCGAGGCTGCGACCTTGGCGGAGATGGCCTAACAACGTTTGCGCGCCGACATCGTCACGGGAGCCTTCGAGGCTGGAGCTCTGCCAGAGGCTGGAGCTCTGCCTTGCGCTGCAACTTCGGCCCGATTATATGAGGCGGCGCGCCTGACGAGAGGCGCACGGTCCGCGTAATGGGCGAAGCCCGCTCGGTCTGCTCGCGACAAATCCATCACCTGACTTCCTGCCCGATGCTGCGGACTCCGGGCCTGTTGGAAGGAAGGTATGCTGTGCCGATCAGCACCGAAGATATCGCGTCCGAAGACGGCGCCCTGAAGGCGGCGATCGATGCCGATCTCGCCTCGCGCCGCGGCCGACGATCCCCTTATCGGCTGGTACAGGGTCGATCCGTCGCGCGTCACCAATGCAGTCTTCACCGTCACGCGTTGGGGCGAGCGGCTCTTCGTTCAGCAGACCGGCAGCCCGAGAACGCCGCTTGTGCCCGACGCAGCAGGGAGATTCTCGACGCTTGGCCTCGAGCAGCGCTATCGCTTCGAGACGACACCGCCGGGACGCGCCCGGGCGCTCGTGATCGAGATGCCGGCCGAGACGATCCGCGCCGAGCGGATCGACGGCGCGGAGGCCAAGGCAGTGCAAGCCGCCTTTGCGCGCGACCTCGCCGAGCAGGCGCTGCCGCGCACGCGCATTACACTTACGCCCCGGCTGCTCGACCGTTATGTCGGCGCCTATGCGGGCATCTCCGGGCTCGTCATTACGGTCAGGCGTCGCGGCGCTGCGCTCTTCGCCGAAGCGTCGGGCCAGGCGGAGCTCGAGATCCTCCCCGAAGCAGAGGGCCGCTTCTTCTACGCCGTAATGCCGGCCCAGCTCGAATTCCGTGGCAGTCCGACACAGGCCGAGACGCTCACCTTGCACCAGCACGGCCATGCGACGCTGATGCGGCGCGTCATCGAGGACGAGGCGCGCCGCGTTGCCGCCGAGATCGAGCGCAAGCGCGCCGAGCAGGAGCGGCCACGCATCGCCGTGCAGGTCCCGCCAGAGCTCCTCGCCCGATATGCCGGCCTCTACCAGATGAGCCCGTCGAGCGAGCTCGCGGTCACCTTGGAAAATGAGCGCCTCTTCGGCCAGGCGACGCGCCAGCGCCGCTTCAAGATGTTCCCGGAATCTGTAAGCGAATTCTTCGCCACGGTCGCGGCCATCCAATTCAGCTTTCTCACCGGCGAGGACGGTGAGGTCGATCGGGTCATCGTCCACTGGATGCTTCGAACGGCCCTTCCCCCTTGATCATTCGCCCTCGTCGAGGCTCTATCGCGTTGGGGTGATCCGGCCTGCGGGCGTTCGGTCACGATCGGCCCCCGGCAGGAGATGTGATGAACGACGTATCGACCCGCGAGACCGAAGCCGCGACCGGCGAGCCGGAGGGCTCCGGACGCGGGCTGAAATGGCTGTTTCCGCTGCTGCGGGTCGTGTTCCTGGTCGCGGCAGCCTGGCTCGTCTGGTATGTGGCCGGGCATTGGAACCGCTGGACGGGCGCAGCGAGGCTCGAATCGACCGACGACGCCTTTGTGAACGGAGATGTCACACCGCTTTCGGCGCGCATCTCGGGTTATATCACGCAAGTCGCCGTGAATGATTTCCAGAGGGTGAAAAAGGGCGACCTCATCGCCGTCATCGACCCTTCCGACTACGAGGCGCAACTCGAGCTCGCCAAAGCCAATCTCGCGGCCGCGCAAGCGACGCTCGCCAATCTCTCCAATCAGCGCGACGTTCAGAACGCACTCATCCGCCAGGCCGAGGCGACGATCGACGCGACCGACGCCGACCTCACCCGCTACGATCTCGAGGCGAAGCGCCAGCGCGATCTGTTCAAGGGCGGCACCGCCGGCACGCAGCAGGCGGTCGAGCAGGCCGACGCCAATTACAAGCGCGCCGCGGCGCAGCGGCAATTGAACGTCGCCCAACTCGAGCAGCAGAAGGCATTGCTCGCAGCCATCGACATCCAGCAAAAGCAGATCGAGGCGCAGATCCGCGCGGCGCAAGCCCAGGTCGCGCTCGCTTCCGACAATCTCACCTATACGCGCATCCTCTCGCCGGCCGACGGCCTCGTCGGGCAGCGCCAGGTGCGCCCCGGCCAATTCGTGAATATCGGCACGCAGGTGATTGCCGTCGTGCCTCTGCCGAACATCTGGGTCATCGCGAACTACAAGGAAACGCAGATGACCAATATCCGCGCCGGCCAGAAGGCGAGCGTCGCGGTCGACGCCTTCCCGGATCTGCGCCTCACCGGGCATGTCGACAGCTGGTCGCCCGGAACTGGCGGCACCTTCGCGCTGCTGCCGCCCGACAATGCGACGGGCAACTTCACCAAGGTCGTGCAGCGTGTCCCGGTGAAGATCGTCCTCGATCAGGATACGGCGCTCGGCTCGCTGGTGCGGCCCGGCATGTCGGTCGAGGCGACCATCGATACCGGCAGCGGCTCAGCTGAGGCGAACGGCACGGAGCCTGCCGCGGCGTCGACGAAGCCATGATGCTTCGAGCCATGCGCACCATCCTTAAGCTATGAGCGAAGCCTTCGCCCCGATCACCTCGGCGGGCCTTGCCCTGCACGAGAAGGCGGCGCCGCATCCGAGGCTCAGCGCCGATACGCTGCGCCCTTATATCGGCCTCCTCGGCATCCTCATCGGCGCCGTTCTCTCCTTCTTCGGCAGCCGCGTCACGAGCTTCGGCCTCGCGGACCTGCGCGGCGGGCTGCATGTCGGCTTCGACGAAGGCGCCTGGATCACGACGAGCTTCGGCATCGGCCAGATGCTCATCGGCGTCGCCTGCCCCTATCTCGGCGCCATCTTCGGCGTCAGGCGCGTGCTGCTGCAGGGCATGGTGTTGTTCTTCCTCGCGAGCCTGCTCGGCCCGCTCTCGCCCAATCTCCCTGCCTTCCTCGCGGCGCAGTTCATGGCGGGCGTGGGATCGGGCACCTTCATCCCGCTCACCGTCAGCTTCATCGTCCGCAGCCTGCCCGCAAAACTCACCGTCTACGGCATCGCGGTCTATGCGATGAACTCGGAGCTGTCGCAGAACATCTCGGCCTCGCTCGAGGGCTGGTACGCGGATAACTGGTCCTGGCACTGGATCGACTGGCAATATTGCTGCGTCGTTCCACTCATGTTCGCCTGCATCTGGTACGGTGTGCCGCGCGAGAAGATCAACAAGGTGCTGCTCGCCGATCTCGACTGGCCGGGGCTCGCCTATGCGGGCATCGGCTTTGGCCTCCTCTATGCCGGGCTCGACCAGGGCAATAGGCTCGATTGGACAAGCAGCGGGCTCGTCAACGGCCTCCTGATCTCCGGAGGCCTCCTCACGACGGCATTCGTCTCTCGCGAATTCTTCGCGCACAAGCCCTTCTTGAACATCAAGGTCCTGGTCAGGGAGGGGATCATCCCGATCCTGCTCCTGCTCGCGGGCTTCCGCTTCATCATTCTGTCGACGGCCTACATCATCCCGACCTATCTGCAGGTTGTCGAAAACTTCCGCGAGCTGCAGGTAGGCGCGGTGCTCATCTGGATCGCGCTGCCCCAATTCCTGATCGTGCTGCCGCTCGGCTGGATCCTGACCCGCATCGATCCTCGCTGGGTACTGGCGCTCGGCTCAGCCCTCATCTGTGCCGCCTGCCTTCTCGCCACCAATCTCACCGCCGATTGGATGACGGACGATTTCCTCCCCTCGCAAGTGCTGCAGGCGCTCGGCCAATCCTTCGCGCTCACCGCGCTCATCGTCACCATCGTCGGCTCGATGAACCCGACCGATGCGCTGACCATCGGTGCACTGCTGCAGACGAGCCGCCTGTTCGGTGGAGAGATCGGGACGGCGTTCATGCAGACCTTCGTGCGCATCCGCGAGCAGGTGCATTCGAACCTGATCGGCCTGCATGTCGACGCCCTCGGCGGTCTGACCACAGATCGTCTGAACGCCTATCGCGGCGCGGTCAGCGCCCATAGCGGCGATCTCGCCGCCTCGAGCGCCAGGGCCGAGGCTTTGCTCGCCTCGGCGGTGGCGAAGCAGGCCGCCGTTCTCGCCTATATCGACGGCTTCCTCGCCGCGGCGGCCGGCGCCTTCATCTGCCTCGTCCTCGCGACATGGCTGCGGCCAAGGACGCCCCCCGCAGCCACGGCACCTGCATCGCCGTAAGATCCGCCCGGAAATCGGCTCACCGCCTGACCCGGCTACATGAACGCGTGGCGAAGCAGTGGAGCGGCATTGCTATCCGCTCGTGGTTGCTTAGTCTCACGACATGACGTGACGGACCGCGCCTCGTCGGACAATCGAACTTGGAGCGATGCCAAGGGGCCGAGGATGTCGATCTACGCCTGCAATCGGAGGACCACCATTGGCCGGCCGACGACGGATGATCTCTTGCGGAGCCTGGTTGACAGCGCCAACCGGCCTCTCTCCGAGGCGACCGCCATGGAGCCGGGCCTTTACCGCTCGGAGGAAATACTGGGGCTCGAGCACGAGCTGATCTTCAACCGCGAATGGCTCTGCGTTGGCCGCGCCGCCGATATCAAAGCACCCGGTGACTACCTCACCTTCCGCATTGGCGACCAGCCGGTGGTCACTATCCGCGGCAAGGACGGCGTCGTCCGCAGCTTCGCCAATATCTGCCTTCATCGCATGATGCAGTTGCTGACGGGCTCCGGCAATTGCCGCCGCATCGTGTGCCCCTACCACGCCTGGACCTATGACATCGACGGGCGCGTGATCGGCGCCCCCTATATGGACAAATCGGCGGGCTTCAAGCCGCGCGAACAGAAGCTTCCCGAAATCCGAACCGAAATCTGGCATGGCTGGGTCTATGTGACCTTGAATCCGCAGGCGCCCGCGGTCGCGGAGCAGCTTGCCGAGCTCGACGGCATCGTGTCGCGCTACCGCATGGAGCACTATGTGCCGGTTGCGACCGAGGACTATGTCTGGAACACCAACTGGAAGCTGCTCACCGAGAACTTCATGGAGAGCTACCATCTGCCAGTCGCCCACCGCGCGACGGTCGGCGCCTGGTTCCCGGTCGACGACAATGGCTTCGACGAGAAGGTGTTCGAGAGCTTCACCTATCAGACCTTCACCAAGAACGAAGACGCGACCTACGGACGCGCCCACAAGGACAACACGGCCCTCGATGGACGCTGGCGCTACACGTCGGTGATGCCGACGGTTTATCCTTCGCATATGTACGTCCTGGCGCCAGATCATCTGTGGTACCTGTCGCTGCAGCCGAGAGGCCACGGCCAAGTCGATGTGCGCTTCGGCGTAGCGCTCGCACCCGAGGTCATCGCCGGGCTACCTGATCGCGACGGCTTCGTGCGCGACACGATCGCCTTCTTCGACAAAGTGAACGCCGAGGACAAGGGCGTCGTCGAGGGCATCTACCAGGGCGCCAAGGCGCCGCTCTCGAAGCCCGGGCGTCTCTCTTGGATGGAGCGTGAGATCCATGATTTCATGGGCTATCTGGCGCGCCGGCTTGGTCCGGAGACGTCCTCGGCGCGCACGCCACCCTCGCCCGAGGGACGCGGCCAACGATGATCGAAGGGTCTGTCACATCTTTCGCATAGACACGAGCGCGCGATGATCAAGGGAATTGCAGAAGGGGCATCGAATTGCGCGGCATAGGGAGGATGGTCATGAAGAGAGCCATATTCGGGGCGCTGACGGCACTGGCCTTGATCGCCACGCCGGCTCTGGCGGAAACCGTCAAACTGGAATTATGGGCCCGCAAGGACACGTCGGGACCGCTGCGCGCGGCAAACGTCGTCAAGGCCAGCGACAAGTTGAACGCGGCCCTCAAGGCCGAGGGCTCGGACAAGCAGGTCGAGGTCACGGTGCGCGAGACCCCGGCGCCCGGGTTCGACGACGACGCGCTGCAACTATTGCGTGTTTTCGGCATCGGCCAGGGGCCGGACATGTTCGTCGCCGCGCATGAATGGGTCTGTGCCTTTGAGAAGGAAGGTTTCGCCCTGAAGCTCGACGACTATATCGCCAAATACCCGGCCCTATTCGACAAGATCATCCCGTCCTTGTGGAATTCGACCAAATGCAAAGGCGCCCGCTACGCGATCCCGCAGGACGCCGAGGCGCGTATGTTCTTCTATAACAAGAAGCTGTTGCGCAAGGCCGGCTATGACGACGCGTTCATCGAGGCGCTGCCGCAGCGCAGCATGAGCGGCGACCTGACCATGGACGATCTCCTCGCTATCGCCAAGCAGGCCATCGACAAGGGCGGCGCCAAATATGGCATCCTGCATCGGCCGTCGATCGGGCCTGACTACATCATGGTGTTCCAGTCCTACGGCAATAGCTTCGTCGATCCGGATTCTGGCAAGCTTCTGCTCGAGCGCGCCAAGCTCGCTGCGGCCTTTGGCTGGATCGAAAGAGGGGTGAAGATGGGAGTCATTCCCGCGAACAACACCTCGATGGAGTGGGATGCGATCAAGGCCGAGTTCTACAAGAACAACAACGTCGCCTTCTGGATGTACGGAATCTGGGACCTCGGCAGCGCTGCGTTCCCGACCTTCGGCGTGCCATCGGACGAGGCGAGCTTCTCCAAGAATTGGGGCTGGATTCCCTCTCCACCGGTCGAGAAGGGCGGCAAGCCGAGCAGCCTCACCCATCCGGTCGTGTACATGGTCGCTGCAGGCACCAAGAACCCTGATCTCGCGGTCCGCCTGCTCGGCTACGCCTCGTCGGAAGACCTCAATACCGATCATGCGGTCTCGACCACGCATCTCGGCATCCGCACCGACCAGCTGGACGACCCGCGCTACCAGAAGGCCTGGACGCTGGCCAAGGCTTCGCAGCTTCTGCCGATCACCAAGTTCCTGCCCAACAACCCGCAATTCGGGGATCTCAACCGGATCATCTATTCGGCGATTCAGGGCGTGGAGTCGGGCAAGCTCACCGGTCAAGCCGCGGCCGATTTCGTCATCGACCAGGCTCAGTCGTCGCTCGAGAATGTCATCGTCGAGTAACCGGCCAAACCGAGATAAGCTTGGCGCGCCGTCCGATCTGATGAGAGGTTGCTCGGATTGGTGGCGGCGCGCGGCGGCACGTCGAGCGAACAGGCGACGGTGATGACTATTGCCGATGAGTTGCAGATTGAGCGGCGCGGCGCGAAGGCGCGGCGGCGGCGATGGGCGAATTTCATCATCTTCCTCGGGCCGGCGATCCTGCTGACGGTCATCTTCTTCGTCATTCCAGTGATCATCGACATCGTCGTGTCGTTCACGGATATGGGCCGCTCGCTGCGCGTGACCGAGTTCTCAACCAAGCAATATCAGCGCGTATTTGCCGGAGACCGCAGCCTGACCACCTCGGTCGGCATCACCTTCATCTATGTCCTCGGCACGCTCGCGCTCTTCAATGTGAGCTTCGCCTTGGTTCTCGCCCTGGTCACGACGTCGATCGGCCGAGCCTCGGGGGCGTTCTTTCGCGGGGTCTGGCTCCTGCCGCGGATGAGCCCCTCGGTGCTCTACATCTTGCTGTGGATTTGGGTGGTCAATCCGTCGAAATTCGGATTGCTCAATCAGATCCTCATGACCGTGTTCGGCCTGTCGCAGCCGCTCGACCCGCTGACCGACGCGCCGATCCTGCTCATCATCCTTGCCAATGGCTTCATTGGCGCGTCACTTGGCATGGTGATCTTCACCTCGGCCATTCGCGGCATTCCGGAGCACCTGTTCCACGCCGCCCGGGTGGATGGCGCCCACGGCCTGTCGATCATGCGCCACATCACACTCCCAGCCCTGCGCTGGCCAATCAGCTTCGTCACCATCTTCCAGACGCTGTCGCTGATGGTCAGCTTCGAATACATCCTGTTGCTCACCAAGGGCGGTCCGTTCAATGCCACGACGGTCTACGCCCTCTATGTCTATCGGCGCGCCTTCCAGGGGGGCCAATACGCCTATGGCGCGGCGCTGGCATTGTTCCTGATCGTGCTCGGCATCATCGTCGCGCTGTTTGGCTGGCGATTCTTCGACATGCAGAAGCTGCTCCAGCGCCCGCGCATTGAGGTGCAGTGAGATGACCGCATCGGCTGATCTCGTCCTGCCTCGCTCGAATGCGAAGGCGTCGGTCGACTGGACGACGATCGCGGCCCGCAGCCGTCTGCGCCGCCGCACCGAGGCGGTCGGCGCCTATGCGTTTCTGATCGCGGTCTCGCTCCCGATCGTCTTGCCCTATTTCTGGCTGGTTACCGTCGCCTTCTCGGCGAAGCTCGGCATTGCCGAAACCAAGGTTCTGTGGCGGTCCATGGCCGTCCTCGTGCCGGCGATCATTGCATTCTGGCTGGTGGGAGCTCTCAGTGCTCATCGCCGCCGGATGCTCGTCGGCTTTGCCGTGATCACGGTGCTTGCAGGAATGGTCTTCGCAGTCTTGGTCGGGCCAGACCTGTATCTCGGCAACTTCATCTTCCTCGTCGAACCGAATTTCGAATCGGCGGTGCTCTCGCGCGGCGGACAGGTAACCGCCACGACCCAGTATCCGAGCGTCTGGCACGCCTTTGCCAATTCGTTGATCCTGGCGGGCTCGCAGACCGCGATCGTGGTCACCGTCGCCTCGCTCGCGGGGTATTACCTCTCGCGCTTCCAATTCCCCGGGCGTGTCGCGACGCTCCGCTCCCTCTTGGTTCTGCACGCTTTCCCGGTGCTGACGCTGATCGTGCCCTTGTTCTTGATGCTCTACTGGATCGGGCTGCTCGATACGCTGTTCGGGGTGATCCTCGTCCTCGTCGCATTCGAGCTGCCCTTCGCCATTTTCATCATGAAGGGCTTCTTCGACGGCGTCCCTTGGGACATCGAGATGAGCGCTCTCACGGACGGCGCCTCGCGACGTCAGGCATTCCTGCGGGTCGTGCTGCCACAAGTGAAGAATGGCATCATCGCCATCGCGGTCTTCAGCTTCATCCGCGGATGGGAAGAGTACATCTTCGTATTCACCTTCCTCATTCGCAACACCAATTGGACGATGAGCCTCTACATGTATTTCGTCCGTGACGACATGATGGGCGTCGACTACGGCGTGGTGTCTGCGGTTGGCGTCTTCTACCTCGTTCCGAGCCTGCTGCTCTATGCGGTCGCCCAGAAATATCTGAGCCAGATCACGCTCGGCGGCGTCAAAGGATAGGCGTGGATGGCACGGATCGAATTTCGCAACTTATGCAAGCGCTTCGGCGAGGCCACCGTGATCCCCGGGATGGACCTCGAGATCGACGACGGCGAGTTCGTGGCATTGCTCGGACCATCCGGCTGCGGCAAGTCGACAAGCCTGCTCATCCTTGCCGGCATCTACATGCCGAGCGGTGGCGAGCTTCTCTTCGACGGGCATGTCGTGAACGAAGTCGAGGCGAAAGACCGCAATGTCGGTATCGTCTTTCAATCCTATGCGCTCTATCCGCAGATGACCGTGCGCGAGAACATCATGTTTCCCCTGCGCTTCAAGAGGACGCCGGCAGACGAGGCGCGCGAGCGGACCAACAGCATCGCGGATCTCGTTCAGATCGGCGAGCTCCTCGATCGCCGGCCGAGCGAGCTCTCGGGCGGCCAGCAGCAGCGGGTGGCGCTCGCCCGCGCGCTGGTCAAGGAGCCCCAGCTTCTCTTGCTCGACGAACCGCTCTCCAATCTCGATGCCAGCCTCAGGCTGAGCATGCGCACCGAGATCAAGTCTTTGCAGAAGAAGCTCGGCATCACGACGATTCTGGTCACGCACGATCAGGTCGAAGCAACGACGATGGCGGACCGCATCATCTGCATGCGCGCCGGGCGGATCGAACAGATCGGCGCGCCGAACGATCTCTACCATAGGCCGTCGAGCCTGTTCGTCGCCGGCTTCATCGGCTCGCCCCCGATCAATCTGGTGGTCGGACGGGCTGAAAATGGACAGTTCGCTGCGGGAAGCGTCGCACTGCCGGTCGAAGGCGCGGCTGGCGATGTGACCGTCGGATTGCGGCCCGAGCATCTGAGCTTCGGCAAATCCGGGTTGCCCGGCCGCATTGCCCAGCTCGAGCCGATGGGTCGCGAGGTACTCTATGTGGTGGACACCGGCATCGGTTATGTCCGGGTGCTGGAGCAGGGCTCGAGTGCCGCGCATGCGAGCAGCGAGGAGGTGAGGATTGCATTCGCGGCGGAAGATTCCCTTGTCTTCGATAGCGGCGGGAAGCTTCTCGAATGCGCCCGGATACGCCCGCCAAGCTGAATGTCCACAGCCCCTCGGCAATAAGGATCTGGCCATTATCGCCTCGCACCCCCATCGCACGCCGCCACCTCCTTCAGGGCGAACGAGCCCGCATTCGGAAAGGCTTCGGACTCATGCCGATCTCGTTTCATGCCGCCGACAACGGCTTCACGCATGTCTGCGCGCATCGCGGATATAGTCTGCACTACCCCGAAAACACGCTGCTCGCCTTCGAGGCCGCGAAGGCTGCGGGCGCGACGACCTGCGAGATCGATCTCGTTCTGACCCGCGATGGCGAGGCCGTGGTGATTCACGACGCCTTGCTCGACCGGACGACCGACGGCCATGGGTTCGTTGCGGATTGTGACCTTGCCGACATAAGCGAGCGCGACGCCGCTCTCCTCTTCAAGGGCCGCTTCTCTGGTGTCCGGGTGCCGACTTTCGCCGAGACGGTGCTTTGGGCGAAGCAGGCGGGTATGGGCCTCGTGGTCGAGATGAAGGAGCGCGAACGCCCTGATGCCCTGTCGTCGCGGGTGTTGAGCGTCCTCAACGAGACCGACGGCGTCGGCCAGGTGCAGATCCTTTCCTTCAATCATGTCGATCTCGCCCGGATCAAGGAGAAGGCCCCGGAGCTGCGGACCGAGGCGATCGTCCATGCTCGCCATGTGGATATCGTTGCCGTGCTGAAGAGCTGTGGCGCGAGCTCGGTTTCGTTCGAGCTCGACATGTTCGCGGCCGAGGACGCTGAGGCCGTGCACGCGGCCGGCATCTCCAACAGGGTTCATATTCCAGGGCCGAACGTGCTGGCGCCGTACTGGATGCACGGCCGCGATCCCCGCGCGCAGATTGGCGCTTGGCTATCCGCCGGCCTCATCGATTCCCTTTCCGGTGACGATGTGCCGTTCCTGCGCAAGCTGGTCGACCAGAATCCGATTCGGCTGCCCCTGACTCGCTCGCCCCGCATCGTCGCATGACGGCGCAGCACCGCTCCCAGCGCGCCGGCGATGGTCCAGACGAGTCGCATGGCGTCTTCATCGGACTCGAGGGGCAGCGCGTCCGGCTCAAATGGCACAAGCTGCGCCGACACCGCACGGATCCGCCATTCTCGATCGCCAATCTGCGCGTCGGTCTTGCTGCTGGCGCGTCGCTCGAAATTGATATCCGTGCACTTGCCGATGGTGCCTGGGTCAGCCTGCACGACGACGTCCTCGACAAGGAGACGAACGGCCATGGTCGCGTCGACGGGGTCGATACCGCGGCGATAGGCAGGCTGCGTATCAGCGGCGCCGAATATGCGCCGCCGCTCCTTGCCGACATCGCGCGCGAGGTTGCGGCCGCGGTTGATATGGGCGCCTGCCTCCAGCTCGATCTCAAGGAACCGCGCGAGGGCCTGTCGTCGGCGGCAGTCGATGCCTTCGCGGCGGCGATCGGGCCAATCACTGAGAGCTGCTTGCTGAGTGGAACGCAATGGGACGCGGTCCAGCATCTCGGCACCGCCGTTCCCTCGCTGCCACTTGGGTTTGATCCGCTCGATCTCGCGCGGGAGCGTGATCTTGCCGATCGGGCGAGAGTCGCGGCATTCGTCGATGAGGTCATGGCGACTGCGCCGACGGCCGCCAGCTTCTATCTGAACTATCGGCTGGTCCTGCGCGTCTTGGCCAACGGCGTCGATCCGGTGGCGCGCCTGAAGGAGAGCGGCTCGACCGTGGATATCTGGACCCTCGACCCGGCGATGCCGGAGATCGGCGATGTGCTGCCGGCAATATTGGCCACCGGCGTCGATCAGATCACTACGAACGATCCTGTCGCGATGGCTCGGCTATGGGATCGCATCGCGTCCGACCGGAAGGAAGGCTAGGTGTTCTGCCTGATCGGTCGTAATGCGCGACCGGTTGCGAAGACCCGACCGGAATCTGAGCCGGATCGCCAGAACGGGAGCCGCAACCTATGCCCGACCCCGACATGACGAAGATGCCGCCTGCCTCCGCGTCCCATCTCGTTCAGTTTGGCCTCGCCGAGGGCGCGTCCATCGCCCTGTCACCTTTGGCCCTCGACGCGCACGACGTTGTCCCGACCGGCAACGAATGGCTGTCCATGCCAGACATCCGCGCGTCCGACGGCTCCATTATGAGCTTCAACGTCCTGTCGAAGGGTTATCGCGGATTGTTGCAGGCGCGCGGCCCGCAAGACCGGCCGATCGTCCGACCGGTCGTCACCGTCGACGACCGCGAGGTGCGGCTCACCGGCCTCGCCTGGTCGGTGCTCGCCTTCTGGATGCCTGTGGCGCGAGCGACGATCGACGGGCTGGAGATGGAGCTCACCTATTGCGCGCCGCTCGGCTCGCGCGCTGCATTCCTCCACATGAAGGTCTCCAACCGGCGTTCCGGCAGCACCCGCGTCCAGCTCGGAGCCGACGTCGCCTGGGGGGCGCTGGATCGGGTCACCTACTATCCGGTCGAACTGACGGGCACGCGCCGGGTCGCACCCGGCCAGTGGGTCACCGATGCGACGACGTTCGCCTACCGGACCGACGATACCAAGTTCGCCTGGTCGGTCGTCCATCGCGGCATGCAGGCCGAGCTCGAGGGCGCGCTGGAGATACAGACAGCGGGTCTGCGCGGCTCCGTGGCCGAGATCGCGCCCGGCGGCACGGCCGAAGCCGACATCATCCTCTCGCCCGGGCTGGAAGAGATGAGCGCTCCGCACAATGCCAAGGCCCTCGCCGAGCGCATCGACCGGCTAGGCGCTTCCGATGTGATTCGGAAGACCGCAGCGCGGCTGATGGAGAGCGCGCGCTCCACCGGAAGGGACGACCTCGATCTCCTGATGAACCGCAATGCGATGTTCACCCGCTTCTACGCCTGGGGGCGGACTATCGATACCGAGGAGGTGGTGGGCGTAACGTCGCGCAGCCCGCGCTACTATGTCTCGGCTGCCTACTGGGACCGGGATTCCATGGTGTGGAGTTTTCCGGCGCTGTTGCGCTTCGACCGCGAGATGGCGCGTGAGGCGCTCGCCCATGCGCTCGGGCCACAGCTGCGCAACACCGGCATCCACAGCCGTTTCATCGACGGCGTCGTGCTCGAGGACGGCTTCCAGCTCGACGAGGCCGCTGCACCGGTGATCGCGCTCGCGGACTATTTCCGGGCGACGGGGGATCGCGCCTTCGTCGCAGCGCAAACCGGGGCCATCGACCATCTGACGGCGACGATTGCGCGGGTGCGCGACCAGAAGACCGGCCTCTATACGTCCTGGCAGGACGCCCAGGACGAATATCGCCGCCATCCCTTTCTCACCAACGCCAATGTCATGGTCTGGAAGGCTCTCGGCGGCTTCGCGTCCCTCAACACCGCGCTCGGTCGAGAGGATGAGGCAGCCCGGCTCGCCGCCGAGGCCGATCGCCTGAGACGGGCGATCCTGGCGCATATGGTGGTCGAGAAGGACGGGAAGCGCATTTTCGCGGCCGGGTGGGACGGCGAGATGGACTATCTCATCGAGGACATTCCCCCAGTTTCGCTCTTCAAGTTACCGGCACTCGGGTTCGTTGCCAAGGACGACCCTGTCTTCGCGGAGACTTCGGCATGGCTGCAGTCGTCAGCCTATGCTTTCAGCCACCATGGCGCGCCTTATGGCCTTCCTGGATCTTACCGCCTGCCATTCACCACCTCCTGGGTGCTGGCGGATCATCTCCGGCTCGAAGGCTGCCGCGAGAAGGCCTTGAGAATCCTGACCCATTCAACTTGGGACGGGGGCATCGTCACCGAAGGCCTCGACCCGACGACTGGGCACGTGAACCCGGAAGGGCGCGCATTCGCGACCGCCGCCGGTTACGTGGCAGCCGCCATCTGCGACGTCTATTGCACGCCGCGCGCCGGCCCAGCGAATCCCATCGAGCGCTTCGGCGGCCAGACGTGAAGGCACTCGACACTCTGGTGTCTCGTCCAAATGAATGGCGGGCACCGGTGCTCGGGCAGGAGCAATCGGCCCCAGGGGCAGTCGACCGAGGTGCTTGCGAAAGCTGCTCAGACCGCCCGGCCTCACGCCTGCAGCGCTGGCCGCCGCACGGGCTCGCCGGCGAGGCGGCGCAGCAGCCAGGCGCCGCAGATCACTGTCACGATCTGCGAACCGACGATCAGCCAGAAGCCTTGCGCCAGATTCTCGCTCGAATGGACCATCATGGCCGCGCCCATCAGCATCGGCATCAGGGCGGAGACGAGGTTGCCGACGCCGTTGACGAGCCCATAGGTGCTCCCGACCGTGCCCGGCTTCGCCACATGCTGCACCATAGTCGGGATGGCAGGCGCCTGGATGCCCCAGAAGGCGCCGGCGAGGATGAGCGCCGTCGCCGACACATAGGGGTTCTCCGCCATGATCGCGCCGGTGACGCACGCGGCAGTCGCTGCGGCGCCGCCAACGAACATGACCGGCGCCATCGTCGTCTTCATGCGGTCGATGGCGTAGCCGCCCGCGATCTGTGCGAGGAGCCCGACCACGAAGGGCAGCCCCGCGAAGATGCTCATCCCGGCGAGCGAGAAGTGGTGCGACTCGCGCAGATAAGCGGGCAGCCAAGTGCTCGTGCCCCAGATGTAGGAGAGCGTCGCGATCTCGATTAGCAGGATCGGCACGAGATGCGGGGTGCCGAACGCGGTGCGGACGAGATCCATCATGCCGTCGCGGCTTTTGGGGTCGGTTTTGGTC
>Ga0306920_100005438_pt1 | contig 16480 bp, 15 predicted proteins | sample flu12Cox44000170_FD_204666 | JGI IMG/M metagenome (GOLD analysis project Ga0306920, IMG submission 204666) | Lab enrichment of tropical soil microbial communities from Luquillo Experimental Forest, Puerto Rico - flux4day.12C.oxic.44.000.170 (v2)... | ecosystem: Environmental > Terrestrial >... | reverse complement strand
GCTCTGATTGCCCACGACCCCAGTGGTCGAAAGCACGCCGAAGCCGACCCGCCACAACTGCTCGTCAAATGCGTGGATATTGTCCAGGCATTTCTGCGCGATCGGCTCTTTGGGAGCGTCTGCGCTGCCACGATCCTCCGCGGCAGCACGGAAAGCGCTCATCGCTACGAGAACTGCCAGGCAGATCGCCAAACTGAAGTGAATGACAAATCTCATGATGCGTTTCCTTCCGCGTTATGCGCCGCGCTCGCTGGCCGGGATGCTCGGCGTTCTATGCCAAAGCGTTCGCGCCCCGACTCAGGCAGCCGCAGCCAACCAATCGTAGTCGAAGCATCACGACCAGTGGCAAACTCCGCAGGCTGTAGCAGAGCAATAAGGGCAATCGGCAACGGTAGTGTCTTTGATCGAAGTTAAGGAGTTCGCGGGATTTGCTCTCGCTGCTAACGTCCTGATCATCTTTTCCGAGAGATCGATAGATGACATTGGTGGCAAGTTCGCCGTTCAAGGCGCGGCCAGCGCTCGATCCTCGTAGGGGACGTTGCTTGGTTGGGCTGAACAGATTTGCCATGGCGAACTCATAGAAGCCGCGCCGGTCGTTGTCATTTCAAGCGACCACGCACGCCTGATCGATCAGACGCCGCTATTCGACTATTATTTTCGCTGGCGCGGCGAAATACACCGGCGGCACCGGCTCCATCGCCTTCGGGCTCGTCAGTCTGTGCAATCACGATGCCGATCCGAATGCAAGCAGCATTGGGTCGATCGCGCGAAATTAGAAGCCGATCTCGCTTCCCAATTGGTCAGCAAATTAACGAGTGCTCGCTCCGTCCCGGAGACCGCAATGGCTTATCAGGAATGGGCCAGCCGGAGGATGCAGGTAGCCCTCGAAGATGGTCAGCACCTCTTTGCCGACAATATCAAAATCGTGGAGACGGCTGCGCGATTTTTCTCGGATGGTCGCGCCGGCACTGCTGCCTGACTTCATTCCGGCGATAGATGTATTGCGCTCTTTGATTCGGATTTAGATACGGTGCAGAGCCGAGGCAAGCTGCAGGCCAGCGCGTCGCACTTGTTCAAAGAATGAAGATAACGGGAAGTGCCCATGCAAGCGTTGTCAGACCAAATATGTCCCGACGTATCAGCACGGCAGCAAGTCTCGGCAGAACTCGTAAAACAGACCCGAAAATTGCGATGGATCGGGATGCAAGCGGAAGCAGACCGACTAGTCGTAAGCGCTGCCTGTATAGGGGCTGGTGCTGGGCGCCCATTGGCCGTTGCCTAACTTCGCAGAACATCGCACGGCGGATTTATTATCGCGCCACCGCGGAACTCTATTTGCCGTCGTGAGCAATGTCCTAAATGTGCGACCATATGCAGCAAGCCAGTCTTTAACTTCAATCAAAGTATGACTGAGCGATTTGTCGAAATTTCGTCCCATGGCAGCAACTCGGCAAAGCCCTATTGACGTAGATCAACGACTTGCCCCGCCGAGAGCCTGATTATGTGGCACATCGTCTATTACGCTGGAGCAAGATCATGCAATTGCGTAACTTCATTCGCTTGTCTGTCTTGGCCTTGACGATCGCGCTGTTCGGCGCAGCCTCCGGTATCTATGCGCAGAACGCGTCGCCGCCGAGTGGCACGGATCAGGATCACAGTGCACATCACCCTCCCGCCGCTGGTGAGGCGCCCGCCGCGTCTCCGACCCAGCCCAGCGGACGGCAGGGCGGGATGATGGGCCAGAACGGCATGATGGGCCAGAGTGGCCCCAGCGGCATGATGGGCCAGGGCATGATGGGTCAGGGCGGCATGATGGGCATGCAAGACATGATGTCGATGATGCGCAACATGATGACCATGATGAGCGCGCAGAGCGGCATGATGGCCGCGAATGTCGAGGGTCGGATCGCCTCGCTCAAATCCGAACTGAAAATCACCGATGCCCAAAGCTCTGCCTGGAACAAGTTCGCCGACGCATTGCGCGCCGCAGGCGGATCGATGAACGATATGTACCAGCAGATGATGCAATCCGGCCCGGCTGCAACGCTTCCGGCGCGGCTCAACCGGCGGGAGACGATGCTTGCGGCGCATTTGACCCGAGTCAAAGCGCTGAAAGAAGCGCTTACCCCGCTTTATGCCTCATTCAGCGACGCGCAGAAGGAGATTGCCGACAGCATGATGATCGGCCCCATGGGCATGATGTGAGCTCGGCAATAAACCGGAGTGAAACCGATGTTCCAGCAGCTAGGAAGCATTTTGTATTTTCTGCTCTTGGCCGGGCTATTTTTCTTCATGATGCGGTTCAGCTGCGGCGCCCACGTGATGGGGCACAGTCACCACCATGGTGGGAAAAACGCTGATGATCGTAGCGGCCACGGCAATCTGCGCTGGGTGACGCCGGACCAAGCGGTCGATCCCGTTTGCGGCATGACGGTTCAAACGGCCGGCGCAAAGTCGGCAGTTCACGACGGTCAAGTCTATTACTTCTGCTCACAAGATTGCCGGCAGAAATTTGAGGCGGCGCCGGCAGCTTACGTGAAGCAAAAAGCCGCTTAGTTGCACAACAGGAGGAGTGTCATGGCTACCATTGACGCATCCGCACGTGGCCAAGCAGGCGTTCCATCAGTTGCCATACGGTCCCTCCCGGTCTTCGCGTTCGGGATGAGCCTTGGGTTGTTTTTCACGATCACTTTCGCGCTCTGTGTCGCCTTTGATCTCCTGTTCCCTGGCCAGGCTATGTACCAGACGTGGCTGCGGCTTCTGCCCGGGTTCACCTGGCTGACTTGGCCAAGCTTCCTCCTCGGCCTCGTCGAGAGCTTCGCCTATGGCTGGTACATCGCGTTGATCTTCGGACCGCTGTACAATTTCTTCGTGACACGCTGGCAGTGACTGAGTCATGGGTTCGGTAGCCGTACGGCGTAGCACTTCGCAAAACGCGCTTGGCAGCATAGCGCCAGCCGGATCGCTCCCCCTGGAATACGCAGTCAAAGAGTCGCTATCGCCGCCAGCCAAGCAGGAAGGGAAAGCTGCGGTAGACCGGGCACCGTCTTGGAAGGCGGCCGATTTGCTCGCCTATCAACGCGATGTCTGGGAGCGCACGGTCCTTTTCTGGGACACGCTCCGCCAACGGGCAAACAACATGCTTGAGCATGAGCGCGCAGGTCTGCCGCCCCTCATCGACTTCAAATACGAGACATTGCTCGACGCACGCCGTTTCGAACGGCCGGCCAACTACGCTCTGTTGCGAATAACCGAGGTTGGTGACGCCTGCTGGGACGATTGTATCGATCCCGACAAGGAGCCCGTCATCATCGTCGATCCGCGCGCCGGCCACGGTCCCGGCATCGGAGGGTTCAAACGCGAATCGGAAGTCGGCATGGCGATACACGAAGGGCATCCCGTCTACTTCGTGATCTTCTTTCCGGAGCCGGCAGCGGGGCAGACGCTGGTCGACGTGTTGCACGCATTGCGTCGCTTCGTTGAAGAGGTGACGAAACGGCATCCCGGCAAAGCACCCGTGCTTTACGGAAACTGCCAAGCTGGATGGGCGATCACGATTCTTTCGGCCGACTGCCAAGGTCTCGTTGGACCAGCTGTTCTCAATGGGTCGCCTTTGTCCTATTGGGCGGGCGAATCTGGCGTCAACCCGATGCGTGTGGCTGGCGGACTTCTCGGCGGTGCCTGGCTAACGCATTTAACTGCAGATCTTGCAGGTGGCCGTTTCGACGGAGCGTGGCTCGCGGCGAACTTCGAGAACTTGCAGCCCGAGAAAGCTATCTGGGAAAAATACGCCCATCTCTTCACCAATATTGATACAGAGCGTGACCGATTTCTCGAATTCGAGCGGTGGTGGAACGGATTTTATTTCTTAAGCCGCGAGGAAATTCTTGCCATCGTCGAGAACCTCTTCATCGGCAACAAGCTTGAACAGGACCAACTCCGTATCTGTCACGGCTGTACCGTTGACCTTCGGCGCATCCATAATTCGCTCGTTGTCTTTGCTTCCTACGGCGATAACATCACGCCGCCGCGCCAGGCGTTGGGCTGGATTCCGGTGGTTTACAAGAACACGGAGGACCTGAGACAGGCTCGACAGCGAATCGTCTACCTGACCAATCCGCACGTTGGACATCTCGGCATATTTGTGTCGGCCAGCACGGCGCGGCTTGAGCACCGGGCAATTCTCGAAAGCCTCAGCGATGTCGAAGCGCTGGCGCCCGGCCTCTATGAGATGAAGATCGAGAACCCGTCCGGAGATCCGGACTGTCACAAACCGGCCTATAGCGTCCGTTTCGAGCCGCGGAGGGTCGAAGATCTCAAGTCCGACGACCCCCGCGAGGCATTCGAGCGTGTGCGGCGAATGTCCGAATTCAATGAGACGCTCTATCGGACGTTCGCGAGCCCATGGGTCCAGATGATGGCTACACCCTGGACAGCCGAAGTTCTCAAGTGGCTGCATCCTATGCGCCTCAGCCGTTATTCGCTGTCTGAAACTTTCAATCCATGGATGCGCGGCGTCGCCGCGCTGGCCGACCTGGTTGCCAAGAACCGCCACCCGCTCGCAACCGACAACCCGTTGATCGAGCAAGAGCGCAGGACAGCAGCTGACGTCATGAAGGTTTTGGAGGCCGCGCGCAAGGCACGCGATGCGATCTACGAACAAACCTTCAGCGGGCTTTTCGAGACCTGGGGCGTGTGGGACGCTAAACGATGAACGATGTGACGCGATTGCAGGACCGATCCGGCAGTACCGGCGCAATCCTGGTGATCAATTGCGGATCGTCAAGCGTGAAGTTCGCGGTTTTTACGAGTGAGCGTTCACCGCTACGTTTCTGGTCAGGCTCCATCGACCGCATCGGCGTTGCAAACACGCGCTTTCATATTGTTGATAATCAAGGGCAGACGGTGATCGATCAAGCCGATCCTATTGCGGACCACGAAACGGCACTGGCCCAGGTGCTGGACACAATCGATCGCCGTGCCTCGCAGTTAGCCTTGGCCGCGGTTGGCCATCGGATCGTCCATGGGGGTGCGGACTGCGACTGCCCGGTTATTGTCACCAGCGCCGTCGAGGCGCGCCTGCAGCAACTTGTTCCGCTCGCGCCATTACACCAGCCGCACAATCTCGCCGGGATCGCGGCCGTCCGCAAAACACGGCCGAGTCTTTCGCAGATTGCCTGTTTCGATACGGCGTTCCATCACGATCTCCCTCGCCTCGCGACCCTCACCGCTCTGCCAAGAGCGTTCTATGGAGAGGGTGTTCGGCGGTTTGGCTTCCATGGGCTGTCCTACGAATACATCGTTGATGCGCTCCGCCGCAGCGGAGTTGATGTGGACCATGAGCGCATTGTCATCGCACATCTTGGTAATGGCGCCTCGATGTGCGCCGTGAGCGGCGGACGAAGCGTCGAGACTACGATGGGATTCTCGACACTGGCCGGCCTTCCGATGGGCACCCGTTGCGGCGATCTTGACCCCGGCATCGTGCTCTACTTGTTGAAGGCGAAGGGCATGACCGTCGAGCGCGTCGAGCATCTTCTATACGAGGAATCCGGCTTGCTTGGCGTGTCCGGCGTCACCTCTAACATGCAGGATCTCCTGAGTCGGCCTGACACGCAGACCGCCATCGAGGCAGTTGAGGTCTTTTGCTATCAAGCGCGCCGACACTTGGCGGCACTAACGGCCACGCTGGGCGGCCTTGATCGGGTCGTCTTCACCGGCGGCATTGGCGCCAACGCACCTATTGTTCGCGCGAAAATCTGCGCGGGTCTGGAATACCTCGATCTCAAACTCGACGAGGCACGCAACGCGAGCAACGATCCGATCGTCTCGGCACATTCCAGTAGGGTCGCTGTCCAGGCGTTGCCCACCGACGAAGAATTGACGATTGCGAGACATGTGCGCGAAATGCTGACCGCGCAACCAAAGTCGGTGCGGGAGGCGCAGCGATGACTGCGCCAAACTTACAACATTTGGTCGATCAGGCCAGAACGTACGAACCAATTCGCGTTGCAGTGGTCGATGCCGCGCAGCGCGTGCTAATCGAGACCCTGCGAGAGGCGCATAACCTCGGATTTGTCGAGCCGCGCTTGGTTGGTGAGCCGAAGGCGGTCGCTGCTGTCTGCCAAAGCATCGGCTGGAATGTGAAGAGGGATTGGCTGGTGTCGGCGCCGACCGACGGCGCGATGGCGGCAAAGGCAGTCGAGCTCGTGCGAAAAGGCGAGGCTGACGTCGTTATGAAAGGTCACATCCACACCGATGCCTTGATGCACGCTCTTCTGGACAACCATCGCGGTTTGCGCGTGCCCGGCCGCCGCGTCAGTCACCTTTTCGTCGTCGAACTACGCTCTTACCCGAAAGTGCTGGGTATCACCGATGCCGCAATCAATATTGCGCCTGATCTCAACGCCAAGGCGCAAATTCTGCAGAACGCGATCGATTTCTTCCATCTGCTGGGAGTCGACCAACCAAAGGTCGCCGTGTTATCGGCGGTCGAGACAGTCAATCCTGCCATCGCTTCGACGCTCGACGCCGCCTGTCTGACGCTGATGGCGCGCCGGGGGCAGATTACGGGCGCCATTGTTGATGGCCCGCTCGCGCTCGACAATGCAATCTCGCGCCAAGCGGCGGAGGAGAAGGGCATATCCTCGCCGGTTGCGGGCGACACTGACATTCTGCTCGTGCCGGATCTCGTCTCGGGCAATATCCTTGCCAAAGACTTGGAGTATCTAGCGGGTGCCGTCATCGCCGGAATTGCGCTGGGGATGGCAGCGCCAGTGGTGCTGACCTCGCGCTCAGATCCGCCACCGGCGCGGCTTGCTTCGCTCGCCTTGGCAGCACTGATGCATCACCGAATGGCGAAAGCACTGTCAGCGCCCAAACCTTCCGACCCAACTCTTCACTGCGCTCCGCAACCAGAACACGCCTGCTGTCCGATGCCGGCATGACGATGGCCTGCACATGCACTAGATCGGCCGCGGCCGAAAGCACCGAGAAGGTATCCTTCGATCGCCCGTTACATGCGGCCGTGGCTCGCTTCACCGGCGGAGTTTCGCCGGCGGCGTTGTCGCAGGCCTACATCGACTGGCTCCAGCACATCGTCTTTTCGCCCGACAAGCAGTTTGCGCTTGCTGAATTGGGTGCGCGCCAATGGGCCCGCTATCTCGAATATTGCCCACGGGCATGTGCCGATCCGGACTGCGCCCGTTGTGTCGAGCCCCTGCCGCAGGATAAGCGCTTTGCCGGAGCAGCGTGGCAGCGCTGGCCTTTCAATGCAATCTATCAAGCATTTCTGTTGAGCCAGGAATGGTGGCATAGCGCAACGACAGGCGTCGAAGGTGTATCGAAGCATCATGAAGACGTCACCTCGTTCATGGCGAGACAACTTATCGATGTCTTCTCGCCGGTCAATTTCCCGCTGACCAATCCTGAAGTACTCGAGGCCACGATCAAACAAGGCGGAATGAATTTAGTCCGGGGTGCCGCCAACCTCTGGGACGACTGGCGTCACACGTTGAACGGAGAAAAACCCGCCGGCACAGAAACATTCAAGGTCGGCCGAAACCTTGCTGTGACGTCGGGCAAGGTTGTCTTTCGCAATCGGCTGATCGAGTTCATTCAATACGCACCGGCAACGGAGAAGGTCTACGCTGAACCGATCCTGATCGTCCCGGCATGGATCATGAAGTACTACATCCTCGATCTTTCGGCCGAGAACTCTTTGGTGAAATGGCTGACGCAGCAAGGTTTCACCGTCTTTATGATCTCGTGGAAGAATCCAACAGAGGAGGACCGAGATCTCAGTCTGGAAGACTACGCAACGTTCGGTATTGGTGCTGCCCTTGACGCGGTAAGCGCCATCGTTCCCGACCGGAAAGTGCATGCTGTCGGCTATTGTCTCGGCGGTACCTTGCTCTCCACGGTCGCGGCAGCAATGGCGCGTGACGCAGACGAACGGCTGAAAAGCCTGACGGTGCTCGCAGCGCAAACCGACTTCACCGAAGCCGGCGAGCTGACGCTGTTCATCGACGAAGCCCAAGTCAGCTTTCTTGAACACATGATGGCCGAGCAGGGATTTCTTGACACTAAACAGATGGCCGGAGCGTTCCAGTTGCTGCGCTCGAATGATCTAATTTGGTCGACGATGGTGCATTCGTATTTGATGGGCGAGCGACAACCAATGATCGACCTCATGGCATGGAATGCAGATGCTACACGCATGCCTTACCGCATGCATTCCGAATATCTCAGACACTTCTTTCTGAATAATGATCTCGCCGAAGGTCGTTATGAGCTCGGTGGAAGGCCGGTTTCGTTGCGAGACATTCGCATCCCGATTTTCGCGGTCAGCACCATCACGGATCACGTGGCGCCGTGGCGCTCGGTTTACAAAATTCAAATGTTAACCGACGCCGATGTGACCTTTGTGCTGTCTAATGGCGGACACAATGCCGGGGTCGTCAACCCGCCCGACCATCCGCATCGGCATCATCAGATAGCTACGCACAGGGAAGAAGAGAAGCACGTCGATCCCGACGCCTGGCAAAAAACCGCCGTTCATCACGAAGGATCGTGGTGGCCGTGCTGGCGGGGCTGGCTGGTGAGGCAATCGACAGAACAAATCTCTCCGCCGCCAATGGGTGCTCCGCAAAGCGGTTATGTGCCGCTCGGTGACGCCCCAGGGACATTTGTCTTCGATCCGTGAACATTTTCTATGAATAGTACAGCCGAAAGCCGCACGCGTGCGCATCGCGATTCAGGTGAGCCCGTCGTTGTCATTGGGGCGGGACCGGCTGGCCTTGCATGCGCGATTGCGTTGGCTCGCGGCGGCCGCAGTGTTGTCGTCCGGGAGTGGCATCGGCAGGTCGGTACGCGCTTTCACGGCGACTTTCAGGGCCTGGAAAACTGGAGCGATGAACGCGATGTGCTCGACGAGCTGCGCGCCGCAGGTATCGCAACAACGTTTGAGCATCATGCTGTTTTCGAAGGGATCGCCTTCGATGCACTTCACAATCGCTACAATGTTCGAAGCAAGCGGCCGCTCTATTACTTGGTTCGGCGCGGACGGGATCGCGGAACGCTAGACTTCGCGTTTTTGGACCAAGCCATTGCTGCGGGAGTCGAGGTGCGTCGAGCCGATCGCGTCGAGGCGATTGCGGGCCCGGCCGTGCTCGCTATCGGTCCACGCAGAGCCGACGCGATTGCGGTCGGTTATCTGTTCGAGACTGATATGCCGGACAGTGACTGGGTTGCCTTCGACGATAATCTCGCTCCGCTTGGCTACGCCTATTTGCTCGTTCACGGCGGTCGCGGCACCATCGCGAGCTGCATGTTCACCGGCTTTAAGCGGCAGGCTGAGCACGTCGAGCGGACGGTTGCGTTCTTTCGCGAGCATGCCGGACTTGACATGCGAAATCCGCACCCTTTCGGCGGCTTCGCTAATTTTCGCATGCCGCGCAGCGCGATCCAGGGTGGCCATCCGGTGATCGGTGAGCAGGCCGGCTTCCAAGATCCATTGGCCGGTTTTGGCATGCGATACGCCTTTCGGTCGGGACTACTCGCGGCCCGCAGCATTCTCGACGGAGCCGATTACGCCGCCCTGTGGCGGAGCGAACTGTTGCCTCTGTTGCGCGCAGGCATCGTCAATCGATTCATCTTCAATAATGTCGGGGCACGCGGCCGGAAAATCGCATTGGCCAAACTGGGCCGCGGCGATGCCGGCCTAACTTTGCGTTGGCTCTACCAGCCCTCAATTTTTAGCCGCCTGCTGTTCCCGATTGCGCGCTTTCGCTACCGCGCCCCATTGCACAACAACAGCTGCGATCACATCAACTGTCATTGTGTCTGGTGCCAATGTCACAGCGAACTGGAAGAACTACAGACTGAAAAGTTCGAGCGATCCGGCTGAGCCGCGCTATTGATCGCAAGGAGTCAAAGAAATGGAATCTTTGGATCTAACCGGGCGCAAAGGACTTGTCGTCGGCCTTGCGAACGAGCACAGCCTTGCTTGGTCGGCTGCCCAGCACTTCCGCGAGGCAGGTGCAGATCTCGCCATTACCTATTTGAATGATAAAGCCAAGCCATTTGTCGAACCGCTAGCTCAACAGTTATCGGCATCCATTTTTCTGCCCTGCAATGTCGCTCAACCTGGGCAACTCGAAGCCGTGTTTGAAGCGATACAACAGCTTTGGGGACGGCTTGATTTCCTCTTCCACGCAATTGCCTGGGCGCCCAAGGGGGATCTACACGGTCGACTGACCGACTGCTCTGCCGACGGTTTTGCAGAGTCAATGCTGATCTCCTGTCACTCCTTCATCCGCATGGCAAAGCTCGCCGAGCCGCTGCTGGACAAAGGCGGTAGCCTCATGACGCTTAGCTACTATGGCGCCGAGAAGGTCGTGGATCACTACAACGTCATGGGCCCGGTGAAAGCTGCATTAGAAGCTTCGGTGCGCTATCTGGCGCATGAACTCGGCCCGAAGGCTATTCGCGTAAACGCCATATCGGCGGGTGCTGTCAAGACACGCGCAGCCTCCGGAATCGAACATTTCGATGAGCTTCTGAACGAGACCGTACGCAAAGCACCGCTTCGGCGCACGATAGATGCCGCCGAGGTTGGCCGCACCGCCCTACTGCTCGCCAGCGACTATACGACGGCCATCACTGGCGAGATTCTTTATGTCGATGCCGGCTTCCACATTGAAGGCATGGTTTTTCATTGAAAGGAGCGCCCCGAAATGCAAGGGACAACCACCCCAAACGCAACAAAGCACGATAAAAGCCCGAAGCTTTCGGCAGTCGGCTCGGTAGAACACATCGACCTCGCCATCGGCGGGATGATCTGCCCGCACTGTCCCCCGGCAGTCGAGAAGGCGCTTAAAGCCATCCCTGGCGTTCGTAACGCTCGTGTGAATCTGGCAAACGCATCAACGAGTATTGATTTCGACTCGTCACAGGTAAAAGCGGCGGATCTGCTGCATGCGATTCGCTCGGTCGGCTACTCCGCTGGAGCCGCGAAAGTCCGTATTCCCATCAAATACATGCACTGTTCATCGTGTGTTACTCGCATCGAACTCGCACTCCAGCTTACACCCGGCGTTATCTCCGCGCGCGCCAGTCTCGCGTCCAATGCCGTTGATATCGAGTATCAGCCCGAGCAGACTTCTTTCGATGCGTTCCGCCAGGCAATCGAGTCGGCGGGACATCGCGTGGCCGAACCAAGGCCGGCCACGCCGGAAGAGCGGGAGCTGAGCCCTGAAGATGCGGCCCAGCGCGAGGAATATCGCGTCCTGATGCGAAAATTCTGGTTCGCCGCTCTCGTCTCTATCCCGGTCATGGGTTTGAGCTATCCGGATCTCGTCCCGGGCCTGCGGGAATGGATGCCGGCGGGAAGCGAGACCCGCCGAATCGTATGGGCATTGCTCGGCTTGTTGAGCTTGCCGGTCTTGATCTGGTCCGGTTCGCAGTTTTTTATCGGCATGTGGGATGCCCTCAAGCACCGCGCGGCAAACATGCACACGCTGATAGCCATCGGCATCAGCGCCGCATTCCTCTACTCGATCGTTGCCGTAGCGTGGCCCGGTCTATTTCCAAAAATGTCGCTGGCCGAAGTGTTCTGGGACGTGACGGACGTGGTGGTTGCATTGGTTACGCTCGGGCTCGCACTCGAACTGAAGGCAAAGGGGCGGACCTCAGAAGCGATCAAAAAGCTGATCGGGCTTCAGGCCAAGACCGCACGTGTGGTTCGCAATGGCAAAGAGGTCGATTTGCCGGTGGAGGAAGTGATCGTCGGTGATCTGGTCGTCGTGCGTCCCGGCGACAAGGTGCCGGTTGACGGCAAAGTGCTGGAAGGATCCAGCGCAATTGACGAGTCCATGCTCACGGGCGAATCAATGCCAGTCGACAAGCGGGTCGGCGACGAGGTGATGGGAGGGACCATCAACAAAACCGGCAGCTTCAAATTCAAAGCGACAAAGGTGGGTAAGGACACAGCTCTCGCCAACATCATCCGTATGGTCAAGGACGCGCAGGGATCAAAAGCGCCGATCCAGCGGGTGGTCGATGCGGTGTCTGGCTACTTCGTCCCTGCGGTTATGATACTCGCCATTCTCTCTTTTGTGGCGTGGTATCTGTTTGGCCCCGAGCCGCGGATCATTTATGCAACCGTCGTGCTGGTCACGACCCTCATCATCGCCTGCCCCTGTGCCTTAGGACTTGCTACGCCGACATCCTTGACGGTTGGGATCGGCAAAGGCGCCGAGAACGGAATTTTAATCCGCTCCGGCGATGCGCTGCAGACGTCACAAAAGCTCGACTCGATCATCCTTGACAAGACTGGAACGATCACCCGCGGCGAGCCGGCCTTGACAGACGTTATCGTTGCCAGTGGACGCAAGGAAGAGGACATACTTCGCCTTGCCGCCTCGCTCGAACGCGGCTCGGAGCACCCCCTTGGCGAGGCCATTGTCAAAGGAGCAGAGGCTCGCAACATCAAACTCGCCGATGCAGAAGGCTTCGCCGCCATTCCCGGACAGGGCGTAAGTGGGCGGATTGACGGCCATGATATCCTCCTCGGCAACGCCAAGCTGATGCGCGACCGTAATGTAGCCCTCGATACTCTCGACAAAGACTGGGGGCGCCTGGCCGCAGAGGGCAAGACACCCATGTATGTTGCCATCGACGGGACCCCCGGAGGGATGGTCACTGTGGCGGACACGGTGAAGCCCGACTCGAAGGCTGCCATCGAGGCGCTCATGCACCTTGGCATCGAGGTCGTCATGCTGACGGGAGACAACGAACGCACAGCGAAGGCGATCGCGCGCCAAGTCGGCATTGAGCGCGTACTTGCTGAGGTCTTGCCGGACGGCAAGGCGCACGAAGTGCAGAAACTTCAGCTTGAAGGCAAGACGGTCGGCATGGTCGGTGACGGCGTCAACGACGCGCCGGCGCTCGCTCAAGCCGATGTCGGCTTCGCGATCGGTACCGGCACCGACGTCGCAATCGAAGCAAGTGACGTCACGCTAATCAAAGGGAGCCTGCAGGGCATCGTGACAGCCATCGAGATCAGTCGCGCCACTATGCGGAACGTGCGGCAGAACCTGATTGGCGCCTTCGGCTACAACGCGCTCGGCATCCCGGTAGCGATGGGCGTCCTATATCCGTTCTTCGGACTCTTGCTATCGCCGATCATTGCCGCCGTCGCGATGGCGTTCAGTTCGGTAACGGTGGTCACTAACGCCAACCGGCTCCGCTTCTTCGAGCCAAAGAGGGTCGGATCATGACGCCGGATCGCTGGGTTGTCCTCGTCCTCGGTCTCGCGCTCGTTGCCTTTATTGTCTGGTTCTTCTGGCTGAAGCGGGCCAAAGGCGTGCGTGCGGCCGAAACGAGCAGCGGGTATCAGGAAGTGATGGTGCTGGTGAAAGGCGGTTACACACCCGATACTATTATCGTGCGACATGGCAAGCCCGTGCGCATCAATTTCCGCCGCGAGGAAACCGCCGGATGCTCGGACAAGGTGATCTTCGCAGATTTTCAGAAGAGCGCGGAGTTGCCGACTGGAGAGCTTATTCCTGTCGAACTGATGCCGAAGGAGCCCGGCGAATACGTATTCGCTTGTCCCATGGGCATGTTCCGGGGTCGCTTAATTGTTGAATGAGCTTGGCTAGGATAGGACGCCATGACGTACTGACTTATAGCCGGAGAATGCGATGAGTTCAGAAAGAATTATTTCGATAGTGGCGCTCGCCATTGCGGGCGCCGTACCGGCTTTGCCGGCAGCAAATGCGCAAGCTCCTGTCGGCTCGACGTTTCAAGATCGAACCCAAGCAGATCCACATCATCAGCGAATATATCAGATGATGAAGGACATGACCCAAGAAATGTCCAGAATGACGGAAGAGATGTTGTCGCAAGGCGAGCTCCCTCCCCATCAGCAAAAGCAAATGGCTCAGCGCATGCAATTCATGTCGACAATGATGCACCGCCTGTCGGGTCTCGAGGCGAGGCCGGCAAATTAAGCATGGCGAGTTGGACAAGCAACTGGACCAGATGCGAAAGCAGGTGGACACGATGATGGGCAATCCGAAAATGGCGCCTGGAGCTAAATAGAGTCAGGCCAGCCGACGCATTCTGGTGGGAGATAACTCATGGAGCGCAAGCACCACATCAATTTTTGGTACGTGATCATCGCGTTCTCGATTGTGATGATGATCCAATCTTATTGGGCGTCCTCGCAGCACACTGAAACGATCCTCTACAGCAAGTTCGAAGAGCTGCTCAAAGCAGGTGCCATCAAGGACGTTGCGGTCAGCCGGAACACGATCACCGGTACGCTGAAGGAACCGGCAAAGGATCAAAAGCCTCACTTCTCTACTGTTCGCATTGATCCCAGCTTCGCCGAGACGCTTGCCAAGTACGGAGTCGAGTTCAAAGGCGAAGTCGAGGATACCTTTTTCAGCACACTCCTCTCCTGGATCATCCCATCCGTGATCTTCGTCGTAATCTGGATGTACGTCGTGCGGCGCATGGGGGAGCAGGGCGGGATGGGCATGGGCGGTTTGATGGCGATCGGCAAGAGCAAGGCCAAGGTGTACATGGAAACCGATACCAAGGTCACTTTCGCTGACGCAGCCGGCGTGGACGAAGCCAAGGATGAGCTCAAGGAAGTTGTCGAGTTTCTGAAAAATCCAGAGGAGCACGGACGATTGGGCGCCAAGATCCCGAAGGGCGTGCTGCTCGTTGGTCCGCCCGGCACTGGAAAGACGCTGTTGGCTCGAGCCGTCGCCGGCGAGGCTGGAGTTCCCTTCTTCTCCATTAGCGGTTCAGAATTTGTCGAGATGTTCGTAGGTGTCGGTGCTGCGCGCGTGCGTGATCTGTTCGATCAAGCGAAGAAAAAGGCACCCTGCATCATTTTCATCGACGAACTCGATGCACTAGGCCGTGCACGTGGGCCCTTCTCGATTGGTGGGCACGACGAAAAGGAACAAACTCTCAATCAGCTTCTGGTCGAACTCGATGGGTTCGATCCCAAAGAGGGAATCGTGCTTCTCGCCGCGACCAATCGCCCCGAGATTCTCGACCCGGCGCTGTTACGGGCGGGCCGTTTCGATCGACAGATACTGGTCGATCGCCCAGACAAGTTGGGTCGTGTTGCAATCCTGAAAGTCCATACACGGAAGGTTCATCTGGCGGACGACGTCAAGCTCGACGAGGTTGCCGCCCTGACACCAGGTTTCACAGGCGCTGATCTGGCAAACTTGGTCAATGAGGCCGCGTTGGTAGCAACGCGGCGCAATGCGGAGGCGGTGACCTCAGCCGATTTCACCGCCGCAGTGGAGCGGATTATCGCCGGTCTCGAAAAGAAGAACCGTCTGCTTAATCCGCACGAGCGAGAGGTTGTAGCACACCATGAGATGGGTCACGCACTCGTGGCGATGGCATTACCGGGTACTGATCCGGTTCACAAGGTTTCAATCATCCCGCGCGGAATTGGCTCTCTTGGCTACACCATCCAACGCCCGACGGAGGACCGCTTCCTGATGGGCCGTTCCGAACTTGAAAATAGGCTCGCCGTATTGCTTGGTGGCCGGGCTGCTGAGAGCATCTGTTTTTCGGAAGTCTCAACCGGCGCCGCAGACGATCTCAAGAAGGCGACCGACATTGCTCGCAGCATCGTGACGCGATTTGGAATGGACGAAACGCTCGGAAACGTTTCATACGAGGACGAGCCGTCTCCCTTCCTTGGCGTGTTGCCCGGGATCTCGCAACCAACAACTCGATACAGTGAGGATACGGCGCACAAGATCGACGAAGCGGTGCGCGCGATCATCAAGAATGCTTTGGGACGTGCCAGCGCGATCCTAAAACAGAATCACGACGTTCTAGAGAAGGCGGCGAAGCTGCTGCTTGAGCACGAGACCCTCGATCAGGAGGCTCTGCGGCCATTCGCGCGCCAGATGCAAGTATCCGCTCCTGTTCCAGTCGCTCTCCCCGCCGCCTGACTGATAGTCGGCCCGACAAGCAAACTGCATGCCTTTTAATCCACCCAGCCAAGGCCCATTGCACCCCGCAGCGTCCAGCCACCTGCCATCGTTTATCACCGCTCCAGGTGATACCGACGTGCTCATGATTGTAATGGGCGTAATCCTGCTACTCTTCGTGTTTATGATCGGCGTCTTGTATTTTCGACTGCACGCTTTACCAGAGCGTTTCGCGCATAAGAAGGTGCAGTTCGAAATCGTCTGCGTGTTAGCTCTTTTAGCGATGTTCACACACATGCATATTTTCTGGATAGCGGGCCTACTGCTTGCGCTGATCGAATTCCCGGATTTTAGCACTCCACTCAGCCGGATCGCGGGATCAACCGAGAAAATCGCTAGTAAAGAGCCGGGCGAAGGCACAGACCAAATGACGCCCGGCGACGTGGCGGTAACCAAACAACCTGAAGTGTTGCCTGAGGTCGAAGGGGCCACCAGGAAATTGC
>Ga0306920_100005437_pt1 | contig 16482 bp, 12 predicted proteins | sample flu12Cox44000170_FD_204666 | JGI IMG/M metagenome (GOLD analysis project Ga0306920, IMG submission 204666) | Lab enrichment of tropical soil microbial communities from Luquillo Experimental Forest, Puerto Rico - flux4day.12C.oxic.44.000.170 (v2)... | ecosystem: Environmental > Terrestrial >... | reverse complement strand
GCTCCACTAGTTAATCAAGCAATGGCAATTACTTAAGAGCTTGGATAGGTTCGTTTTGCGGCACGATGCTCTCCGGCCTGGGCATCTGGGCCGGAGTGACGCAAGAATAGGACCTGATCGCCGAAGCCGACGCGCCGCGCTACCACCCGCAAGCCAGCCGTGCGGCCCCTCGCGAGGCCGACGACGCGGTAGGAGATCAGTTGGTCAGATAGGCTTTCGCCTCGGCGAGCTCGGGGCGCTCGGGTCCGGTGGGTTTGCTCAGCGCCACCAGCTTATCATAAGCATCGTGCGCGGCGGCGGCATCGCCCGATTGCTTGGCGGCGCGGGCCTCGCCGAGGATGCTGCGAAAGCGGTTGGGGTCGGTGCGCAGCATCTCCTTGTACTCTGTCAATGCCGCGGCAGGCTGGTGGAGCTCGAGCAGCAGATCGCCCAGCAATTCGCGCGCCGGAAGCACCGAGGAGGGGGTGGCCGGATGCTTGTCCATCGTCGCATCGAGATCGGCCGCCGCGCGCACCAGTTCGACCGCCTTTGTGTCGCCACCCTGGACACGCGCGAGGATGCCGGCGGCGCTGAGGCGCAGGACCTCGACCTGATTGGCCCAATACGTGTCCTTTGCCGCAACAAGCTGGTCTTTGAGCGATTGTAGATTGGCGATTTCGGCCTGGGCGCCCGTAATATTCCCGGTCCGAGCCTCACCAAGAGCGCGGCCAAACGAAATCATCGCCTCAGCCCACGGGAAGCGCTCGAGCGGAAAGCCGATCTGCGGCGGGGACAGCGCAGCGGCGGTCTGCCAATCGCGGCGTTCGAGGGCAAAGCGCACTGGGATCGCCGCAACCGCATAGGCCATCGGAAGGTTCGGGTTGTCGCCTTTGCGGAAGCTCATCAATTCATCGACGACCTCTTTGGCCTGCTGATCCTGGGCGGTCTGCAGATAGGCGTATTCGAGATAATCCATGGTATGGACGGTTTCGCCGTCGAAGACGTCCGGCCCGAGGCTCTTGCGCACATAGGCGAGCGCCGCGGCATTGGCTGCGCGGTTCGAATCGATCGATCCCTGCCACATGCCGAGACGGGTGAAGATGTGCGAGGGCATGTGCAAGGCATGCGGCACATCGGGTGCAATTTTGGCGTAACAGATCGCGGCATCCAGCCCCGCCTGAGCAAATTGCGCCGAATCGTCGCTATGGATCAGGTAATGCACGACACCGGGATGGTTCGGCTGTTCCTTCCAGACCTTGTCGAGGATCTCAGCCGCCTTGCGTTTGTTGGCAAAGGTTTTGTCGGTCGGCAGTGCGGTCGCGTTTAGCGCCAGCGCGTAGAACACGCCGGCCTCGCGATCTTCGGGATACTTCAGATAGACCTGCTCCATCGCCTTCTCATAGGCGAGTGCGCGGGTCCGATGGTCGAGCTTGTCATTGTCGCGATAGAAGGCCGCGATCGCCGCGATGTAGTCCTTTTCGCGTTCGGTCTGGGTCGGTGCCGCCATCGCTTTCGCGACCGCATCCGAGCCCGCCTTTAGCGCCGCCGGTGGAGGCGGATACCACAGCGGGTACCAATGGCTCATCGCGATACCCCAATAGCCGATCGCACAATTGGGATCGGCTTCGGTGACCGCGGTGAAATCCTTTAGCGCCTCGGGATACCAGAACGAGTGCAAGGTCCACACCGCGTGCTTGAAGGAGTGCTGCACAGTGGGACTGCACGAGGTCGCGAAATCGACCTCTTCGACGATCTTTGCCCCGGTGTCTGCCCGCGCCCCGGGTAGGGTCGGCAAGGCAAGCAGCGCTGAGGCAACGAAACTCATAGAAATGCGGTGCGCCATGGCGATTCTCTCCCCGAAGCAGCTGTGAACCCACTCGACCGTAAAAGGCCGAACAGCCCGGATGTGTGAAGCAGTTCACACTTGGTAAGAAAAATTACATGAACCTTACACCCGCCAGGGTGCCGGCAAGCTCCATGCTCGCCGCGTGCTTGCCGCCGGCGACCCGCCGGTTCATTCTAACCGCGCGGTTCAGCCGAGAGGTGGGCGATGCCGGATAACCTTCCCCGCGACGGTCTGGTAGCGGTCGTAAAGCGCGATTGCCCGACCTGCGTGCTCGCAGCACCCGTGCTCGGCGCCTTGGCGCGCGACACCGGGCTCACCGTCTACACCCAGGACGACCCGTCATTTCCGGAGACGGTGCCGGCGCGCGTCGACGATACCGCGCTGGACATGTCGCATCGGCTCAAGATCGAGATCGTGCCGACGTTGATCCGGTTCGAGGCCGGCCGCGAGGTTGGCCGAACCTATGGCTGGGATCGCGGCGAATGGCAGCGCCTGACCGGTGTCGCCGGGCTTGGTCATGACCTGCCCGACGCGCGCCCCGGCTGCGGCGCCAAGAATATCGAGCCGGGGGTCATCGAGCGTCTCAAAATCCGCTTCAACGAGACCGGTCTCAGATCGCGCCGCATCGAAATCGGCGCCGACGAGGACGAGCAGGAGGCGATGTATGCGCGCGGCTGGTCGGACGGGCTGCCATTGGTGCCGCCGACCGAGGAGCGGGTGCTGCGCATGCTCGACGGCTCAGCGCGCGACCCGCAGGAGGTTCTGGGGCTGATCCCGCCAGCGCTCGCTGCCGCCACGGTCGAGAAGGTCGCGGTCAACGCGGTGATGGCCGGCTGTAAGCCGGAATACCTGCCGGTCGTGCTGGCGGCGGTCGAGGCGGTGCTCGACGAGAGCTTTGCGATGCACGGCGTCTTGGCGACGACGATGTTTGTCGGGCCGGTAGTCGTCGTCAACGGCCCGGTGCGCCGGCGCATCGGCATGAATTCGAAGGGCAATGCGCTCGGCCAAGGCAACCGCGCCAATGCCGCGATCGGGCGCGCGCTGCAGTTGGTGATCCGCAATATGGGTGAGGGGCGGCCGCAGGAGGTCGACCGCGCCACCCTCGGCAACCCCGGCAAGCTCACCTATTGCTTTGCCGAGGACGAGGAGGGGTCGAGCTGGGAGCCGTTGTCTGTCGAGCGCGGCCTGCAGCCGGGCCAATCGGCGGTGACGGTGTTCGCCGGCTACGGTCTGCAAGGTATCGTCGACCAGAAATCGCGCGACCCCGAGAGCCTGGCGCGCAGCTTTGCCGGATCGCTAAAGGCCCTCAGCAATATCAAGCATGCGCCCGCATGCGACGCGCTGTTGGTGGTGTGCCCAGAGCATCATCGCACCTTCAAGAATGCCGGCTGGTCCAAGGCCGGGCTCTACGACGAGCTCTATCGGCTGTGCGAGATTCCCGGGGAGGACCTCGCGGCCGGCGCCCAGGGTATCGCCGAAGGCAGGCCGGCCGCGGTCGCCGGCAAAACCGTCAACAAGTTCCGCCCCGGCGGGATTATGATCGTCCGCGCCGGTGGCGATGCCGGCATGTTTTCCGGCATCATTGCCGGCTGGTCCGCGGGCGGACCCCGCAGCAGCCTTCCGGTAACCAAGGAGGTGAGGTCCTGACAATCTATCGTCGCCCCCGCGGAAGCGGGGGCCCAGGGGCAACCGCTTTGCCCTCGGGGCTCTGGGTTCCCGCTTTCGCGGGAAAGACGGCGGAGGGTGCAAGGAGGTCCACATGACTGTTTTACTCGACCCGACCTCGGAACGAAGTCCCACTATCCGGCCGCGCCTGCCCCGGCCGGAGCGGCTCGACGGGCTGACGATCGGCATCCTCGATATCGCCAAATCGCGCGGCGATGTGTTTCTACACCGGCTCGGCGAGCGCATCGGCGAGCGCGGCATCGCCGTCAAGCACTACGCCAAGCCGACCAACACGCGGGTGGCACCATTGCCGCTGCGGCAGCAGATCGCCGCCGAAGTCGACCTCGTCATCGAAGGATTGTCCGACTGAGGGTCCTGCATTTCGTGCTGTACGCATGACATGGCGGATCTCGAAGCACGCGGCATTCCAACGGTCGGGGTGGCCACCACCGAGTTCATCGAAGGTGCCGCCGCTCAGGCCAAATCTCTCGGCATCGACCCGGCATTGGTGTTCATTCCTCATCCGGTCCAGGACCGAACCGACGACGAACTCAAAAAGCTCGCCGACGACCACCTGGAGCCGATCCTGGCATTGCTGGTGAAGGGTTGACCCTCGTCACCTGAACTCTCCGCCTCACCCGTTCCGGCCCTGCTGCGCAATGCGGAACGGGTTCGGGGTGCCGATGGTTGTCATCAACGTCGGCTGGTCACCTAATCCGAGAGGGTTATGTTCCTGGCGCGCAGGCCGGTTTTGCCGCCGTGGTGCAAGCAATCGAGCGGAGGCGCGAGTGCAGTTGGGCTTCTTTTTTGGCCGTTTTCGCCCGAGCTGGTGACCCGGATGGCCGAAGCCGCCGAGCATTACGGCTACGATATGATCGGCATCGCCGATACACCCGGCAACGCGATGGATCCGTGGGTGGCGATGACGCTTGCCGCCCAGTCGGTGCACCGGCCCCGCATCGCGCTGTGTGTGAGCAACCTGGCGACACGTCATCCCGCGACGAGTGCTGCGGCCATCGCCTCGATCGATTTGATCGCTCCGGGGCGTGCTGTGCTTGGCATCGGAACCGGCCACAGCAGTCCACAAAACCTGGGTATTCCTGTCTCATCGGCCGGCGATCTCGAAGAGGGGTTGCAGTTTTTACGCGTTCTTCTGACCGGGACCCCGGCATCCTATCGGGGCGGCACGGCCCACCTGCCTTGGGTCGCCCGGCCGTCACCCGTATTCCTCGCCGCTTCCGGGCCGAAGGCGCTCGCGCTTGCCGGCCGCGTTGGCGACGGCGTCTTCATCAATTTCGGTTTGCTGAGCGAAAATATTGCGCACTCAGAGGCAGCGGTCGTGACCAGTGCCCGCGAGTCCGGACGTAGTCCGGGCGATGTCGAAGTCTGGCAAATTGCCGCCCTCGACTGCCATCATGATGCCGAGATCGCGCGCGCCAAGATCGGAGCCATCCTTGGTTTCATGGCTGGCGGCTATATATTGCGCTCGGCCGATCTCGCAGGGCGAGGCGTTCCGGAGCACCTGCAGCCGGCAATCCGCGAACTTCGCCGCCGCTATAGCACGCGCCCGGCGCGGCCGATGCCGCGCTCGTCTCGGAACTGGGGCTGTTTGACTATTTGCCCGAACGGTTTGCGATATTCGGAACACCTAAAGATTGCTGTGAGCAGCTGCTCAGAGCCCAAGAAGGTGGTCTCAAACAAGTTATGTTTACGGTGAGCCTCGCCTCCGACCCACTGGCGACGGTCAAGCTGTTTGGTCGAGAGGTGCTTCCGGCGCTGCACTGAATACCGACGCGGCGGTTACCCGCCACTTGGGAAAGGGCGGCCGGCCGGGTCGTTCACCGCTGCGGAGGATCGTCTGATCTCCTCATCGATGCGCCTGATCACCTGGGTACGCCGGCTCTGGGCTGTCGCGGCTGACGAGTTGCCGGACAACATCTTCCGCTATGTGCTGGCGACCAGCAGCGTGCATCAGCTGCTGCTCTTGGCGCTTACCGTCGCCGTCTTTCTGATCGAAATCGTCCCGCTCGAGCTGCAGCGCCGGATCATCAACAACCTTGTCAAGGACCGCCCTTTTGGCCGGGTGATCATCCTGTGCGCAATCTATGCCGGGGTGGTGCTCGTCCAAGGTGGAACCAAGCTCGGCCTCAACGTCTATCGCGGATGGGTCGGAGAGCGCGCCGTGCGCGATTTGCGCCGGCGGATCCACAGCGTCATCGAGGCGCCGGCCGCGTCTTCACCGGCGGTCGAGGCACAAGGGATCGCGGTCGCGATGATCGTTGCGGAAGTGGAGCCGATCGGCGGATTTGTCGGAAGCAGCGTTTCGGAGCCGCTGTTGCAAGGCGGCATCCTGATCTCCGTTTTCGCCTATCTGATCCACCTCGACCCTTGGATGGCGCTTGGAGCATTCGCTCTCTTCGTGCCCCAGTTCTTCTTTGTTCCGCTGATGCAGGCGGCCGTGAACTGGCGCGCCGGAGCCCGCATCCGGGTATTGCGCCAGCTGGGGATCGGAGTGATCGATCAAAATAATGGACACTTCCGCGCCGACGAGCAGCGGATCGAACGGGCCTTTGCCCTCGATATGGGGATCTTTCGCCTGAAATTTACAATGAACTTCTTGATGAACCTGTGTAGTCATCTACAGATCGTCTCCGCGCTGCTGATCGGGGGCTGGTGGGTCTTCACCGACCGGCTCGAGGTCGGCGGTGTCGTCGCGTTTATCTCCGGGATCAGCCGGCTGAACGATCCGTGGGGCGACCTCGTCAACTACTTTCGCGATATCACCGTCACTCAGGTCAAGTACCGCTTGCTGGCGAATGCCGTAAACGAGCTGGCCCGGGACCGCCCTGATCTTCCCCAAGCCGCAGCGCATCCGGCTGCTCGGGACGTGAGGGAACCCGCGCTCCCTAAATAATATTAGTCGGGCCTCGGGCCCGGCGACGATGACCGAGACGACCCCACATCCACACAGCCGGCGCGTCCTTCGCCACGGCGGTCGCTCGGCCGCCGAAAAGGTCGAAGGCTTTAGCGGGAGCTGATCCGGACGGGCAGTCACCGCCACCCAGCGGGTGCAGGCGCGCGCGCTTATTCACTGGAATGAGAGGCAATTGACCCGGGCGATCTCAACCTCTTTCCAGCGGCCGCTGCGGACCTCGTCGCCGCAGATCGCCTCGATCGCCGTCCGAAATTGCTGCAGATACGCGCCGTGTTCTGAAACAGTGGTCAGAAACAACTTGTTTTGAAAGTATGAAAGTGGTTTTAGCCGTCTATTCGCGGAATCGATGAAACGATAAAAGCCCTCGGTCACCCCCGGCCAGTGTGGCGACATGTAGTCGTCGAGAGCGACGATCCCGCCCGGCACCAAAACTTCTTGCGCCAGGTACAAGTCATTAAAGGTGTGTTGAATGGTATGACCGGCATCGATCGAGAAAAACTTCACCCCTTTTTCACCAAACAGGTCGACCGCCTCTGAAGCCGGGAAGCTCGTCGTGTCGCGCTGGACAATTTTGAATGCGTGGCACTGCGCCGCCATCAGAGTTTCGACATGGGAACGGAACGCCGCTAGCGACCCACGGCCGGAACCGTCCACATTGAGATGTTGCTCATCAAACACGTCAATGGCAAAACATATCTCGTCGTCATGTCTCAAGGCATTCAACAAAAATAAAAACCGCCCGTGATGCACGCCAAACTCTGCGATATTGCCGCGCACACCGTTTGCGTCGAGAATGGTGCCGACCACGTTTACGATTTGCCACATCCGGTCGCCGAGCCATCCCTCGACCTGGCCATAGATGTGTGTGTTGAAATGTTCCAAACGTTGTTGACGGGTAGCGTTCACGGTGAACTCTCTGTTCTCATCGCCAGCGGCAGCACGATGCGACCGCCCGGCCCGCCAGGCGGCAAGTCGAGGCGACCCGGCGAAGGGCAGCCGCATTCTGATCCCAAGCCAGGTACGCTGCGCAGTCCGGGCCATCAATCATCCACGGGCTGACCGCAACGGCCACGTTACTGTCGGAGCCTTTTCCTCCTCCGAACTCCCCAGTCCGGTAATCACCTTACCTCCGTAAATCACGCGTACCCTGCGCTCCAGGGCACGAAGCTCCGCGGATGTGAGGAGATCCTCGATGATCCAATATTTTGGAACAATACCGTCTTCCAATAGCCTAAGGTATTGATCTCTTTCGGTTATACCCGGTCCTCGCAATAGGATCGCACGATACACCTCTTCGATAAACTCTGCGTTATTTAGCTCAGACGGCAACTCGGTTTCGCAAGGCCACTGCAGCAGGAATTCGTCGAACGAAATCCGCCCGCTAGGCCATGCAAGGTCAGGTTCAGGATGCGGATTAAGCCGTACGGGAGATAGAGCGAGCCTTAGGCGTGCGGCCGTCGCCAATAGCGCTTCTCTCGATGCCCGCCCGCCCCGACCAGAGGATGGATCGCTGAGCCGAGCCCGCGCCGATACTGCAGCCCGGGCCAATACGGCGCTATCGATCCCTGGCTGGTGCCGGCTCTCGAACAATTGTTTCAGGGCGTCCCCCAACTCGGCGACGTCCGCTGCTGTTGCCAATTGCGTGCAGGCCAATACCCCCGAAATCAGCTCAAGTACCGTGTCGGTTCGGTCTTGTTGCCGCAGCAAGCCGACAACCGGCTCAATCGCGCTCCAGCAAAAGGCTCGACGACGAACCAACGAATGCAAAACCGCTGGTAACAACGGCTGAAAATCCGATTTGACGATTTTCTCGACTAGCGAGCCCAGCGCAGATGAGCAGGGTCGGCCGGCTGCTACACAATATATCAGGAGTGGAATGGCAGCCCGATCGGGCAGGTTTTCTGCAGTGGATTGCAGGCTGTCCAGCAACACATGACGAGGCCGATCCAACTCCAACTCGGGAAACTGGTCATAAGCACGCTCCAGGCGCTCTAGAGCGTTGATCAGCTCGCCTCCGCCGAGTGTACCGATGCTCTCCCGGATAGTGTCAATATAGGCCCGCCCTAGCGTTAGCGAGCCGAACTTGTCCGTGGACATCCCGTCGGGAGGCAAATTCGAGCTTGGGCCGCTTTGATCCATACCCCACGATCACTTGGTGACGTTGCACCCTGCGTCAAAAATCACCTCGGCCCGCTCCGCTCGCGCCTCAATGCAAGCTGGATTCTGCCTCTCGTCCACCCCAGACCTTTTAGCTCCAAAGTCGCATGCTCCAGCCCCGGATCGAGAACGAGAGCACGAAGATAGGCGGCGCTTGCCTCAATTCTTCTGTCCTGAATTTTCAGTACGTGACCGAGCTGCAGATGGGTGTCCGCAACCTCGGCATCAAACTCAAGTGATTTGCGGTAGGCCTTTTCGGCCTCTACGAGGTTCCCGGACTCCTTCAGTGCGTGACCGTATTGAACCCAGATCGGGGGGTTGTCCGGCTTTTGATCGAGCGCCTTCTGGTAATACTGCGCCGCCGACACCCAATCGCGAGTATCCCGTGCCCGGTCGGCTCGAGAGACGAACCACGAGCCGGTTCCAGGGATAAAGCCGGGTCCGTTCCTGATCGATTGCAAAATGCTTCCGGCCCGGCTGGTCGGCGGCGCGGGGAGACTGCCATCTTCCGCGGAGCGTCGATTTCCCGAGCCGAGTGCTCTACGTGCGAGAAACCGTTGCGCTGCTGCGAGATCCTCTTCGGGCAATACCCCCGAGGCGCCATGCGCATCCCCTGCGCGCTCAGGCTCCGGCACCAAGGCCGACCCGACCCGCCTCGGCGGCCGCAATTCGACGCCGTGAGCCTCCTCGAAGCAGCCCTGGATAATATTCGATATGCGGGCCGCCTGGGCAGCCCAGCTATTGGCTTCCACCCAATCTCGTTGCCGCCGCGGGATGTCGCTCCTGCGGTCTTCGTCGTCGAGCAATGCGAGGACCCCTTCGGCGATCTCCCAAGCTTCCGTCCCGGGGAGTTGATAAACGATGTCGGAGAGGTCGGAAAAGATCGGCAACGGTGTCGTCAGTACCGGGCGACCGGTGGCGAGCCCCAGCCGTACCGCGCCGCTTGCCGATTCCTCCGATTGTCGATAAGGGAACACGATCGCATCGCAGGCGCTCAGAAGAAGCAGCGTTTCCTCGATGTCGAGGAACTCGTTGATCAGCCGCACATGATTTTCGATCTCGAGCAGGCGAACCAGCGCCAGACAACGTTCGCGTTGCTGCTGCGACTCCGGGGTCGGATAGTCGGCGTTCAGCATCAATAAATATGCCGATGGATGAGCCCTCAACATCAGTGCGAAACCGTGAATGAGCTCGGTCAGCCCCTTGCCGGGAAGCAAGAACCCGAATGTGCCTATGACCGGACTGAAATCCGATAAGCCGAGCAGGCTACGCGCTGCGCCCATGTCCGTAGGCGGACGCTCGATCACGCCGTGAGCCAACAGGACGACGTTTTCTGTCAGCCCACACTCTCGCAAGCGGTTGACGTCATCGAGGCCGTGCACAAAGACCCGGTCGCAGCTTTGCAACGCGCCGGTCAGCTTCCGATGCGAAAACAGCGAGTGATAATTTTCCAGATGCCTCGTTCGATGCAACATCACAAAGGTATTCAAGCCGGCGTCCGACAAAGCGACTAACGCATCGGCAAAATAGTCGGCGTCAAAGAAGGCCGCGTTGTATTGAAAAAATGCCGCATCAAATTTCTCGTTGATTAGGTGATTGGTCACGCGAGCAAGCCCGCTGCCATCCTTGCTCCACAACCGCACAATGTTGTCGGGATCTGCCCCGACCATTTCCTGGTCGTCGGCCAGGATCGTGATGTCAAAGGCGTGTTTATCAAAAAATTCGAGCAAATGCTCGGAGTGCGTGGCGATCCCGCACCGTGCGTTGTAGGTCGATACCCAACCGAGGCGAAGCCTTCTGGTCATCACTGGCCGTTTTTCGAGGTATTCGACAAAATCGGCAACCCTTTCGGCGACGTCATGCCAGCGCAGCCGCAATGCGTCTCGCTGCCCTTGTGCGGCTCGGGAAGCTGTCATCGTATCTGGCCCGCGACCGGCTCGGTACGCTGTTTTCATCGCGTGCACAAGGTGTTCGATTGTCGGTCGCGCCCAAAAGGAATTCGGTATTTTTAAATGGCTGTCAGAAAAATCATAGACGCAGTCTATCAAAAACGAATTTTCGTCATTACAAAAATCCAAATGTCCGCTATGGCGGGTGACGAGCACCGGCAGCCCGCGGGCCATTCCTTCTGCAGCCGGAAGATTAAACCCCTCGCCGCGGCTCGGCAGAACGAGCGCGTCGGCAACCTGGTAGAGAAAGTCCATTTGCTGTTGGTCAAGCTCTTCGGAAATAACCTGGATGGCCGGGGAGTGCTTAGCCCCGTTGGTCAGGCGCGCCACCCAGCTGTCAATCGTATTGGTCGGGTTGTCGAAGGTCTTGATAACCAGAAGTACCGGATCACGGCTCGAGAAAGCGAGGCAATAGGCGGTGATCAGCTCCTCGATCCCCTTGCGCGCCAAGCCGGAAGAGATGTGCAGAAACGTGTACGGCAGAGCGTGTGTCACCGGCCCGCGTTTGGCCCTGTCGCCGATCATCCGCGGCATCTGGCCTGAATGATCGATCCCGTGCCCGATGACGGCGATCGGCAGGCGCACCCCGCTGTTTCTGATCGCGCGCCGGCTATATTGCGACGGGACGAGAACCCCATCGAGGTGGAGATTGATCAGCCCCGCTAGAGCATCGGGGATCGCGCTCTCCTCCCACGCCAGATGGAGCAAGCGCATATCACCGAGCATCCCGTTGGGCCGCGGCGGATAGGTATTGCGGATGGTGACGATTTGTTCCGCGGTTACCGGGGCAGGCCGGGCCAGCTCTCGAATTTTCAAGGGTAGCTGTGCCGCGGCGGTCGAGTCGACGCAATAGTCTGCCACGCCCTCCGCCGGCTCGATATGGGAAGCGCACGCCTCTCTCGCGTCGAGCGCGAGCGCGAGATTGCGGTTGACTAGGGCGAGGCTATAGGAGGTCTCGAACGGTCCTTCGATGACGAAATGGGTCCGGCGTCGAGGCTGCGCACAGTTATCGATGTCGGCGTCGCTGCCGGAATCCTCGGTTGCGCCGTCACAGACGCCCACGCCCACCAGCCAGCGGCGCAGTTCGCTCTCGATCCGCTTTCGGCTGAACCGCACAAGACGTTGGCGCTGCGACCGGATGACTTCACCGCGAAACGACCGGTCCTCGTGCAGACGGATCAACGGTTCGAGAATACTCGCCGGATCCTTGTCTGAAACTTTGATCCCGGCATCCCCCAGCGTTTCAGCAATCGCCGCTGACGCATAAGCAATGACCGGAAGATCGAATGCCATCGCTTCGACGAGCGGCATGCCAAAGCCCTCGTGCTCGCTCAACGAAACATAGGCGCTGGCGGCTCTATACCAGCCAAAGAGCTCTTCATCCGTCACTTGGCCAGTGATTTTGACGTGCCGGCCGAGCCCCGCTCTGTGCACCAGCGCATCCAGGCGTGATTTATAACCATTTGCTTCATCGAATTTACCGACCAGGACAAGACCCAGCGGAACACGCCCGATCGACCGAACTCGATTGACGAGCTCGATCAGCTCGTGTTGGCATTTATGCGGCACGAGCCTTCCGACACACAAAAGCCGGAGCATGGCGCTGTCGTCATAGAAAGGCGTCTTCCAGTGCGGAGCACATCTTATCGCGGCGAAATCCTTGAGGAACGGGATAACCGCTACGCGGTCGAAGCCGCGCTGGCTCAGCTGCCGCCCATTAAACGACGACACCGCGATTGCCGACTCGACGATGTCGCGGAACTGAGAAAGTTGGGAATATCCCTTCAGCACATAGGAATGAGTAGGATCACTTTCTTCGAAGAATTGAGGTGGAGTGATATTGTGATACACGAGGAACTTGCGGCAGCGCAGATCGGCCAGCCGAGCGAACCCATCGTGACCCATCGAATGATGGATCAACAGCAGATCGCTTTCGTCTAGGCGCAGATCTTCGAGCCGTCGGAGCCGCCCGAATAGCGCCGGATCCATGTGTTCGACAAAAACATCGGATTCGAAGCCGAAATCTTGCAACATGGATTGCACAAAGAACATGCAATTCGTCACGGCATCAACGACCGACGAGCCTGAATGAAACTGATGAATCCTGATCTTGCCTTGCCGAGACATAGCTAGGCTGACCTCGTCGAGCACGCTGGGAAGGTTGGCGCAACACTCACTGTCGCGCCAACACCGCGTCCATTCGGATGCTATCGCGGCGTATTGCCGACGTCGAGAATAGCTCGGAAGAAGGAAGGCAGGCGAACCGCCTGCCTTCCGGTGACCGTTGCGAGGGCTGCGCCGCTAGCGGCGCAGCGACGTCATACTTAGCCGCGACACCGAAACTCCGGGGGAAGCGCTCAGCCGAGGCCGCGCGCGGTGTACTTACTGCGCGCTGAACACCGCGACGCATCCTTGCGTGCAGGTGTTGCCGAACGAATCGCTGTAATCGGTGTTCGCCGGCAGGGCCAGGTACACCTTATTTATGGAACACGGGCCGTTCGGGGTCTGACTACATGCGGCTATTGAGTGCGCCGTCCCAGAGCCATGCACATAAGTCGCCGTTCCCGCAGTCCCATTCGCCGGGACCGGAGGCAGCGTCGGCACCAATTGGGTGAGGACGTTGGTCTTTGTGCCCGACACCGCCGCGATCACGCCGAATGTGGGGCCGACCGCGTTATTGCTGCCGGTCACGTAGTAGTTTCCGTCGCCCGAGTTGAACCAGATCTCGTCTCCGCCGCCGATACCCGGCACGGCGACAAGAGCATCTCCCGTACAGTCACGTCCCGGTCTCGGGTTGCAGATCGCCGCCTGCGGAGCGGCAATTCCTCCGGTGCAGGTCAAGGGCGCCGGAGGAGCCGTCGTGTTAACCCCCTGCGGGGCGGGGACCACATTAGTGCACGCCTTGCCTGACGTGTCGAATACCGTGTTGCTGCCGACGAGCAGATCCCCGGTATTCGGATTTAGAGTAAGACCGGCCGGCGACACAAAGTTGATCGGATAGACCGCTTCGATCGCTCCGCCATTAGGATTGATCTTTATGACGCCTCCATTCGCAGGGTTGGAGCCGATCTGCGGGATCGAGACATAGAACCTCTGGGTGCCCGGGTCCCACACCGGCTGCTCGGCGCCGAGCGCGCCGTTGTCCGCGGTAAAGAAGATCGTCTTTGGCTGGTTCATCACGCAACTCGACGAGACATTGATCAAGGTGGCGAATGCCGGGGTGTCCGCGTTGTTGATGACCAGGAGCAGATTGTCCTTCGGGTCGAACGCCAGCTCATCGGCACGCCTGGCGCCGCCTGTGTTGAAGGTACTGGCAGGCTGTACGAAGCTGACCTTGTAGTTGATAGACACCACACGGCTGTGGCCGTCGGTGACGAAAATGCACGGCACGTTCGGGTTCGGCGAGACGGTTACGCCGTTGGGACCCTGGGCAACATTGCTGGGCATATTGACACCGGTGTCCCCGCCAAAATTAAAGGCGGAGCCGCCGATCTGGCCGAACAATGTATCGGTCTTGGTGTCTATGACGTCGACCGCAGCATTAGAACGATCGGCGAGGAAGTAGAGTCCGGTCGTCGGGTCAACCCAACTGATGTCGAAGGAATACATTTTGGTGTTGGGGCTCGCTGCGGTCCCGTTGATCGGAACGATCTTGATCAGACGTAGCGCCGCGGCAGGTTCGCTCGTCTCCTCCGACTGGGCCCAAGCGGCACTCCCGAGGAACAGCAGGCCGGCTATCGTCGCCGTCACCGCGCAAGCCAACGATCGCCATCTCCCGGTCGCGGTGCACAGAGAACCGCTTCTTGCACGCATCCCATCCTCCCACGCCTTGGTTTCCGATGCGGACAGCAGATCACACCATCCGGTTGGGACCATATCATTCTCGGCCGGCACGTCAACACCCGGCCGCCATCGTCTCCCGATAAATTTGGGCGTCGCCGACCCGCGTGCCGCCTGGGCAGGATCACTTCGGCGTCGCAATGATATCGATGTGGTCGATGCCGCTACGTGAGTAGACCCCCATCACGCCATTGATACCAATCTTGGTGGCGTTCTCGGGCCAGATAAAAGCAATTTCGTTGCGATCTGAAGAACGCCGGCGAGATGATCTAGTTCGTCCATCATAACACTGGCAGGCAGAATACGTGCGGGTTGTCATATTGAGCCAGCTCTGTTAGATTGATCTTCCGGCCTGTAGCCCGAACAACATCATCGCCGCGAGCCAGAACCGAATACTCGTAGCTGAGCAGCTCCGAAACTGAGAATATCTCTGCTATTACGGCGTTGCGGTTTTGAAATAAACAGCAATGAAGTTCTAGGTCAATAATTGGCCTTTGAGACAGAACTCGCCGCGCGCCGCGGACCATTTGAAGGTCACTGCCTTCCACATCTATCTTTATCAAATCTATTTTGACATGTGCCGGAATTTCATCGTCCAGACGGACCATTTGAACTGCATCATTACCGTATTCGGGATTCTGCCATGGAACCAGGGAATTGCTTGTGTGGGTCCACAACCGCACGATCTTGCGTTCGTCTCCGAGTGCTAAAGGACGCACAAAGACGTTATGACAGCCATTTAAGGCGAGGTTCTTGTTGATCACTGCTGCGTTCGCCGGCAAGGCTTCCCAAGCCCATACAACGCCAGTCGGGCCGATCGCCTTCGAGAACGGGATCGTTAGGAAACCATGGTGAGCACCGCAATCCGCGATCGTCATCCCGGCCCGAATGTGTGAGAACAGCCATACGCATTCCGGCAAATCGTTGCGGCACTGCCCGCCATACCACTCGTCCGCAACGGGGTCAGTGATCCACATATCGAAGGTAAAACCCCCCGTTTGGAGATTTCGGGCGATGTAGGGTTTAAAATCTTCTGCAATTAATTTGTTGCCCATAGCTGATTCTCTTTTATTGTGTTCGACATGGAGTTGTAACAGCTCTTTTCCTTTTGCAATTAGACGGGATCACTTGGTTTCCTCAACCGTCTAGCGAAGGCTTAGCCCGTGACGGCGCTTTCATGGTACAATTTGTCGCGCTTTGAATGTACTGTGTAACATCGCCTTGCACGATCGGCTAGCGCGTGGGGTCATAGGCCGACTAACCCGCCAACCGAAGCCGGATGGACGGCGCTGCTCTTGGATCCCCAGTGACTCCAATCTCGGGCGCGGGTTCACGGCTGTCTGTGACGCGATTGGGACCCGAGCCGGACGGCAGAACTCAGTTGCCATGAAGCTCTTAAACGTTTCAGGAGGAATCAGGCAGCAGTTGCAATGATATCAATGTGGTCGATGCCGCTACGCGAGTAAGCTCCCATCACACCGTCGACATCATCTCCAAAACCGGTTTCCGTCCCGTCTTTTTCGATGACCCCGATGCGGTATCCTTTAGTGATCAGAAAGCGTAAGTATTCGGGGCCACTGCAGTGGGATATGCCCGGCAATATGCCTGGGCTGAACTCGCTGACAATCATCGGCCGGTGGCGATCGACGGTCTGCGATAGGCCGATCAGCGCATTCAGTTCCGCTCCTTCCGCATCGATTTTGACCAGATCGATCCGTCGATCTTTGGGTAGGATATCGTCTAGCGCAAAGCACGGGACAGGGCGCGAGGCAAAGATCGCGTCTAAATCATTTGGGAACTCCGTCGTCGTGCCGTTGGAATAAGAAACGTTGAGCGCCAGGAGAGCGGTATGGCGGCCGGCCGCGGCCTGAATGACCAGGACTTGGTCAAAGCCGTTCACGCAACGGCTTGCCTCCAACAACTTGACGTTTTCGGGGTTCGGCTCTACCGCCACAACGAGACCTGATGGCGCGACGAGCGACGCCAGAAGCATCGTGAGATACCCGATATTTGCGCCGATATCCACAACCGCCATGCCAGGTTTGACACAGCGGCTCAACACCGCGGCAATCCCCGGATCATAGGAACGGCCGACCAGCACGTGATTGCCT
>Ga0306920_100005436_pt1 | contig 16482 bp, 9 predicted proteins | sample flu12Cox44000170_FD_204666 | JGI IMG/M metagenome (GOLD analysis project Ga0306920, IMG submission 204666) | Lab enrichment of tropical soil microbial communities from Luquillo Experimental Forest, Puerto Rico - flux4day.12C.oxic.44.000.170 (v2)... | ecosystem: Environmental > Terrestrial >... | reverse complement strand
ATGCAATCTGCCATGGTGACGGAGGAACCGGCTTCGGCCTTGGGCGTCGCCGCCTTGATGGCGCGGTATGCCTGGCCCTGTGCGAGACTGACGACGTGGGTGGACTTCATGAAGGCCGGCCAATCGGTGCGGCCGGGGGCGTGGGTTCCCGTGCCGTAGCCGAGCCACGTGAAAATGTTGGGCTCGTTGAAAATGCACCAGGCATTGACACGATCGCCCAACGATTTCACGAGGATGTTGGCGTAGTCGGCGAAGTGTCCGGCGGTATCGCGGTTGGGCCAGCCACCCTTGTCTTCCAGCGCCTGCGGCAGGTCCCAGTGATACATGGTGACCAGCGGACGGATGCCGGCCGTGTGCAGCTCATCGAGAACGCGCTCGTAGTAGTCGAGGCCCTTGGGATTCGGGGCGCCGGCCCCATTCGCCTGAATGCGCGGCCAACTGACGGAGAAGCGATAGCTGGTTAAGTTTAACGATTTCGCAAGTGCTATATCTTCCCTGTAGCGATTGTAGGAGTCGCAGGCGACGTCGCCGGTGGCCGCTCCCTTGATTTTGCCGACGCTGTGGGCGAAACGGTCCCAGACCGACTCGCCCTTGCCGTCTGCCTTCCATGCGCCTTCGACTTGATAGGCGGCGGTGGCCGAGCCCCACAGGAAATCCCGGGGGAACTGGTACGGCTCGGGCGGGACACCGGGAGCGAAAGGGAGATAGTCAGGTTGGAGTTTCGCGTCCTGATCGAGGGGAAACGCGAGACCGCTGAGACTGGTCCTGGATAAGAGCGTTGCGGCAAAACCACCGGCCGATACGCCGAGGAATTTCCTGCGATCCATGGTGACTCCTGAATAGGCCCGCTGTGCCGAGTTACGACTAACAGCCTATGGAATAGGAAAAACCATCGGATGGCAAGCGGGAAATGCGGCTAAGTCCTTTAAGATATCGATTTTTCTCGAATTGGGGTTGGCCCGTTGGGGATGGCATGGGAGACGCAGAGCACCGGGAAGCCTGGGGCTAAAAGGGCGCGGGTAGGCGGCCGGCACTGTCCCCCAAGACAGGCGATGAGGGTAGGGGACCCTGCACTATGTACGGCCGGGGCTGAAGCCCGTGGTCGTTTGCATGCACCGGCCGCCGGCCTAAAGGCCGGCGCTTTCACCAACGCCGGTTGTTCAGCGTTTCGATAGTTTTATTGATGCGGCGGGTTTGGCGGGCCTGCCGCACGGGGAGGCTTCGCGGGACTCGTCTCCAGCTTTTCAAAACCTGACGGAATTACGAAGAGGCTGGCGTCGGGCTGACCCTCCTTGATGTTGCTGAGCAGCATGGTGGAGTCTTGCGAGGTCACTTTAACGGGGAAGTGCAGCTTCTGGTCGATCCAGAGGTTGGCTACCCTGCCCTGTTTATCGGTAACTTCCCAGTGATCGCAGGTGCGACCGCTGACTCCCTCCACACCAACCTTTTTGCAGGTCACATCGGGCTGACTGGCGCAAGGATTGTCGGGATCGAAGGGCTTCAGGTCCTGGGCCACAGTGGTCGGCCCGGGTCCCGATGTCTGCTTAATCTTTTGTTCGATGTACATCTGCTGATCGAGCAGAAGGATGTCGGTTGTCTTGGCGGCGAAGTCCGTGAGCAGCGCGGTTTTGTGACCCGAACCTTCCATGTTCACACGAATGTGACCGCTGCCGACGTAGACCTGGCCAGTGACATCGCGCGGGCCCGTGTTGCTGCGGGTCGAAGTAATTTGCAAGTCGGCGGAAAAGGGCGAAAGTTGGGGAACCTGGGCAGATGCCAGTTGGAACAGCAACAGAGCTGCGACACCAGGCATCAGGGTACGAAGTAGAACCTTCACGATGAGACTCCTCCCTGGATTGAGTCCGTGCGGCGCCCGACAGGGCCGCGTTCCGCATGGATATTCGCCATACAGTTTACGACATGTGGGCAGACATCAGCGGGAGACGTCGCCGTGTTGCATGGCAAGGCCCCCATTTTCAGGAGAGTCGCGACGAGGCGCCGGTGTATGGGTTGGTCGTATTCACTTTCCTTGCAGATTGTCGGCGATCTGCTTCATCCGAGCGGTTTCGGCCTGGATGGCGTTGGTGAGGACTTCGGTTTGGCGCTGAGCCTCGGTCCAGTTCGCGGATTCGACAGCTTCGGTGATGGCGGGCAGTTCCAGATGCGCGTAGGTGTATCGCGAACTGTAGAGCATGTGCTTGAACCAGGGACGTCCGGGAATACCTTCAGGAAGAATGAAGTTGGCTTCGCCTTGCATGAGCAACTGGTTGATCGATGCCAGTTGTTTCGCATCGAGTTTTCCCGAAGCCGTCGCCTGGTTGAGGAGCATCTTGGTTTGAGCGGCTGCCGACGACATTTCTTTCGCCGCTTTATGCGCTGTAGCGAGGCTCAGCTTGGTTGACTCGAAGTGCTTGTTCCTCTCCAACTCGGTTAGGAATTGATCGACTGTGTCGCCGTAGAACTTGAAATCGAGCGGGAGGAAATCAGCCTGGGCCAGTCGCAGTGCGGTGACGCCCCAAAGCTGCGACATTGCTGCATGGTACCTGTATCCGGGATCGCCGAAGCGATTCATCCAGAAGAAGTCGTCGTACATGGAGTGGTAAACGCCGTAGGGCCCGTCGAACTCCAAGGTGATGACCGGGCGACCCAGGAAGTTGAGGAAGACGGTATGGTCAGATCCGCTGCCGATGCGAGTGTTGACGACGTTGGCGTCGTTCACAGGCTGGGTGTCGTGTTCTTCCCGGCGTTCCGTCGCTGTGGATTTCAGCCAGGCCTCGTGGAGCGTTCCGCCGCCGGGGTCTTGAATCGAATCGGTGGCCTCGACCAGCATAGGCGCGAGCGAACCGGACGCTCCGCCGTGAAAGTCTGGACCTGCTGCGGATGAATCTACGTTGAGATAAGCGACCAGTTTTTTGCGCAGTTCGTCGGCGAACTGCTCGCCCCATTCGGTTGATCCGGTGAGTCCTATCTCCTCGCCATCCCAGCTACCGAATATCAACGTACGACGCGGACGAACTCCCTGTTTCAACATCGCTCCGAAGGCGCGCGTCATCTCCATCATCGATGCGGTGCCGCTGCTGGGATCGACGCCGCCGTATTCCCAAGCGTCATGATGATTGCCGAGCAGGACCCATTCGTCAGGAAATTCACTGCCTTTTATGCGCGCCTCTACGACGTAGTAGGGCTGGGTGGAGTTGTCCATCTCTACTTTCAGATGCGCGGTCACTGAGCCGGACAAGCGGTAGGTAATCGGCAGCCCGCCTTGCCAATCCTGGGGAGCGACGGGACCATCCATGTTTTCGAGCAGGGGTTGGGCGTCGTGCCACGACAAAGGCAGCGCGATGATATGCGGCAGAGAAACCGCTTCGCTCTCGGGAATTCGTTTTGCGCCAGGAAGTGACGCCCATCCGGGAGTAAGCGGATCGCCCGGAACCATGAAGTCGTAGGTGATCGCACCGCGTTGAATGTGCGACTCCGGTCCCCACGGTCCGTCGGGAAAGACCTTGCCCTTCTGGTAGCCGTCTTCCGCGGGGTCGGAGTATATCAACAGCGCAGCCGCCCCCATGCGTTCAGCGGTGAGCGCCTTGAATCCACGGTAGCTGTAAGGATTCGAGTAGCGCACAAGCACGATCTTGCCCTTCACGTCGATGCCGTGCTGGCGCAGCAGTTCGTAGTCTTCCGGATTGCCGCTGTGTGCATAGACTACCGCGGCCGTTACTTCTCCGCTGCTGGAGAAGCCAATCCACGCCGATGCGATCTCCGGGCTACTGGTGTCGGGGTCAACGTCATACGGCTGCTCGCGCAGCGGTGCGGTGTACTTTTTCGGTGCTACCATCTCCAGCATGGTCGACACCGGGCGCGTTCCCAGCACGTCGTACTGACGGATGACGACGTCTTCGAGCCCCTGCTTCCTCCACTCGGCGGCGATGTATTGCGCTACCTCGTGATCGTTCTCTGTGCCAGCGGGATGAGGCTTGGAGGTGAAGTAGCGGTGGTAGTCGCGGATCTGCTGGGGCGAGATGCCAGACTTGAACTGGGTTTCGAGCTTCGATTCTTCCGCAGCATGGGCGGGAGAAAACCCGGTCATGCGCCCGGAAGCCGGCGGATTTTGGGCTGCAATACTCGCTCCAAGCACCGTGCACGCCAGGAGCAGTAGGAGATCTCGTGCCAGCGAACCAGCATTCCATGACAAGCGGGACCCTTGATTCGGCATAGCAGAAGGGAACTATACTAGATGATTTGCTTGCGTTTGGAATATAGTCTTTGCTACTAACCTCGTAAAGTTCTGTCCGCGACGTTCAGGAGGAGAATCCCAACATGGGCGCAACTGGAATGTGGATGCGCAAACTCGACATTTCGACCGGCAGTGACCCGATGGTCCTGGTGGTGGTTGAGGGCACGGACCGTCGCAATATCGTGCTTGACCATTTCCCCTTTACGGTCGGTCGCCGAACCGACCGCGACCTGGTCCTGACGGATCCGCGCGTCTCGCGCGAGCATGCGATCCTGATGCGCGAGAATGACGGAATCTACCTCGAGGACCAGAACAGCCGCCAGGGAACGTTTGTGAACGGCGAGCGGGCCACACGCCAGAAGCTGAAGCGCAACGACCGTCTCGAGTTCGGAGTGCAGGGCGGATCGTTTGTGCTGTTTAATCCCGACCGCTCGGTGTCGAGCGTAGCACAGCAGTTCATCAGCCAGTATTCGTCGTGGAAACCCAGCAGCGGCGCGGGCTCCGACATCGAGATGCTTAATGTGTTTCTCGAGGCGGCCCGCAAGCTGAACAGCACCTTCGTGCTCGACGATGTTTTGCAGACCCTGCTGGAAGCATCTTTGCGGCTAACGCAGGCGGAGCGTGGTTTCGTGTTTCTTCGCGACCCGGTGGGCGAATTACGAATGGCGGCGGGTCGCGATAAGTCCGGAGCGGCCATCAACGATGACAGCACGATCTCGAAGTCGGTGCTACGTGATGCCGCGAGAAGCGCGTCCGAGTTTCTGGTGACTGACACTTCCGATAGCAATAAACTCGACGGCCGGGAAAGCGTGGTAGCCCAGAACCTGAAGAGCGTTATCTGCATTCCGCTGCGCAAGACTAGTATCCAGGAGAAAACCGTCGAAGGGCCAAAGACAGGGGGGGCCGAACTACAAGGCATCCTGTATCTCGACTCCCATTTTCTTTCGGGCAAGCTGTCGTCGGTGAGTCAGGACATTCTGCGCACCATCGCCAATGGAGCGGCAACGCTGGTGGAGAATGCGGCGCTGGTCCAGGCGGAGGAGGCCGCGCGGCGCGCGCAACAGGAGATGGGGATCGCGGCGCAGATCCAACAGCAACTGATGAGCGTTATCGTTCCTGAGGTGGCGTACGCCAAGGTCAATGCAGCCAGTTATCCCTGCAAAGACATCGGCGGCGACTTCTTCGATCTGGTGCACACTGACTGGGGCCTGTCGCTAATTGTTGCCGATGTCTCGGGCAAAGGCGTCCCCGCGGCTGTGGTCGCCTCCATCCTGCAGGGCATGCTGTACACCCACTTGGAGGAGAACGCTTCGCTACCCGAGATGATTGGAACGGTGAACCGATTCCTGTTCGAAAAAATCGGAGGCCAGAGGTATGCGACGCTTGTCATCGCCCGCTTGTTCGCTGACGGAGAACTGGAGCTCATCAACTGCGGGCATGTTCCTCCCGTCCTTATCTCCGGAAATGCGGTTACAATATTGGAAGACGGCAACGTGCCGGTGGGACTGATTCCACGAGTGAAATACACGTCGTCCAAGCTTCAACTGAAACCGGGTGACCGCTTGGTTGTGGTCACCGATGGGGTTACGGAAGCCGAGGACGAAAGAGGGAATATGTTTGGCTCTGACCGGTTTGAACAATGTTGTTCTGGAGGTCTCCCCGGGATCGAGAGCGCGGTGACCTTGTTTCGCGGGAACACTCCGCTCAGTGACGATTGCACCATAACCGAGATGACGTACCGGGGTTAGCCGGAAACCGTGCTGCCCGGCGAGTACGATCAATTCTGGCAGAGCTGGTTCAGCGGTTAAGAAACCGCATTTTGGATGCAACTTTTGGGGCATTTTTGCGCGAGAAGTCCTTGGTTCCTTAGCAACTTGTGTGTTCTAATGCATGAGTCACACACCGCCCTGTGTTTAGCTGTTCGATAGACAGTCATGAGAGTGCGACCTATTCAGGGATTTTTGTTTTCTGGCCAATCGATGATGACAGGGCAACCGCGCGCCGGGTTATGCTCGCGAGCTCTCGCGCTCTGCCTCGCCGCTTTGATGTTGAGCGCATCATCGTTTGCAGCCGTCCGTTCCACCCAAAAGAAGCGCTCTCAGCGTAAGGTTTCAAACTCTTCCAGGGCTCATTCCCGTCATTATCTCCCTTACTCCGGGTGGAACCCGCTGTTCCCGGGCTCGCATGAGCTGCTGGTGGAGCAAAATGCCGAGCTGGACCGACAGCAGATTCCGCGAATGAACAATGAATATGAGTTGTTGCGGTCTGAGATGTCGAATGATCTCGTACCCGTTAGCGAGACGGATTCGCTAAAGATCTCCGAAGACCTTTCGGAAAGCCGCCGCTACTGCCGGCCATGGACCCGCGATTTCCTACAAGACATCAGCTACGCGTTCTACGAAGTGTTCCACGCCCCGCTGCAGATCAATTCGCTGGTTCGGACCGCCGACCAGCAACGGATTCTCCGCCGCTACAATCATTACGCGGCGCCCGAAGCCGGGGACACGGCCTCTACCCACCTCGCAGGGGTGTCCGTGGATCTTTCCCGCCGCGGACTTAGCAATACGCAGTACCAATGGATCCGCTCCTACCTGCTGCCCCTGCAGGAGAAGGGAATGGTCAACCCCATCGAGGAGCGGCAGCCAGTGCTGCATATCGTGGTGTTCGAACAGTACTCCGAGAAGTACGCCGTGCCCATGAGCACTTCGGAAGCGAGCGAAGCCACCGAGCTGGGCGTATCGGGGTTGGTCGGCAGCCAACCATAGTCGGGATTTCGACAACGAAATATAAAGGCGCGAAGGCATTCCGCTTTCGCGTCATTTTTGTTGGTATGGGCTTAAAGCGCTTTCGTGGAAGTTGTAGACGAATCCCCTCAGCGGCTAGCCTAACTTCCACGCTCCGCTGAGCAAACTGCTTTATTCGCCTGGAGTTAACATTTCATTCCGTCACTATGGGGCTCTCGTGCCAGGTTCGAACTGGTTTCATCACCTCCATCGGAATGTTGAGCGTGGTGTAGATCTCCTTGTGCGCTGGCTCTGGGGTCGTGGCTTTGCGGATCTTTAAGATCCTTCCGTCGGCCGTGGGCAGAACCACGGTGACCACCTGGTGCGTGCTCAGTTGCTGGCGGAGAGTCCACCACGAGGTGTGGATGTCGCGATCCAGGAATCGCTTCTCGATCGCCGCCAGCAGATGGTAAGCCAACACACAGAGAAAAATGTGGGTCTGGGTGCGATCTTGCAGATGATGAAAGATCGGACGTTCCATCAAGGGACTCTTCATGGCACGAAAGGCCGCTTCCACCCGGGTCAGCAGCATGTAAATGCGCCAGATCTCGTCGCCGGTCAGATCCTGACGATCGGTCTTGAGCACATAGCCGCCGTCCAGTTTTTCCGCGATGGCTTTCTTGTCGAGGTCTTCTTGCCAGGAGAAGCGCTTCTGCTGCTCGTCATACTCCATGCGATAATAGCGCGCCACGCGCGGGTAGCGCTCCTTGAGTCGCCCCACCGCCTCGTGAATCTTAGCGGTAGCTTGTAACGGTCCCTTTTCGATCCGGGTTTGCAGGGCCTGCAGATCCTGCTGCAGTTGCCGCTCGTGTTTTTCCCGGATTGCCCGATCCTTGGCCTCCCGTCCTTCGCTGACGCCAAGAAGATAGACTTCGTTCCCTTTCTGCCGACGCTTGATTTGTACTCGTGATTTTTTCTGTCCAGGATTGCGGGGCGAAGGGCTCCGTATCACCTCTTCCCAGTCGTCCTCGTGGTCGAACTCGGCCAACCAGGCATTCCTCTCCGGCTGGCGGCTGGCCACCAGGTAGTGATACCCCTGAGCGCGAATCGCTGGCAGGTTCTCCTCATAGGCCATGCCCCGGTCGACCCCCACCGTCACCCCCGGCTGCTTGCCGGTTCGCTTTGCCAAACTTTCCAACATCTCCTGCACCGTGCTCCGGTCCTGACGATTGCCCTCGAAGACCTCGTGGGCTTTGGGAAAACCGTCGCGGTCCAGCACTAATCCCACCAGCACTTGCTTGCAATCGGGCCGCTGGGCTTGCGGGTTACTCGCCGCTTGTCCCTCAAAATACGTGGAGGTCAGATCGTACAGGTACAGCGTGTCGTCCAGGTGAAACAGCGTCTTCTCGCGTTCTGCCAGCTCGCGCTCGATGGCTTCGCGATGGGGATGCAGTCGATCCAAGTTGCGATACAGAGCTTCGTCGTTCAAGCTGGCAAACTCCGTGCCCAGAATGTCGACTAGTGCGGTGCTACGAATCCAATCGGGCATGGCATGCTCCGACAACGGGAAGATCAGACGATTCAGCGTCATCCCTTCACTCAGCCGGCAAGCACGCTCCGACAGTCCCGCGCTCCGCAAGATCTCGTTCAACCCCAGCTGTTGCCAGATCTGATGTCCCACATGAACGGTCCCGGCTTCGCGGGCTTCCTCCAGGCTCACACGCTCGCTCTCGATGGCCAGCACGGCATCGCTCTCGGCAGGGGCCACGGTCGGCTGCGGCTTTCCTCCTCGCCGCCCGCGTGCGGTCACCGTTTCCCTCGCGGTATCGGGCGGGGTCAGCGCAAGCTGGCCCGCCAAACTGGCCTGCATACGGTGGGCGAGATCGAGCCAATGCTCACGCCGTGCCGGCGCGAGGCTGCCCAGAGAACAGACGATCTTTTGCCGCGGACCTTTGGGGGTGCTTACGGATTCGACGAGAAGGTAGTTGTCGTAGGTTTTGCCCTTGTGCGTTTTGGTGGTCTTGCGGATGTACACAGGGCACTATATATAGCAGACTGTCGGCTAATGGCAATAGAAAAATTGATTAATATTCGTCACTATTTTCAATCCTCGCGAACTCTTTGTTGAAAGCAAAGAACTTCTCTCGCGCAACCCCACAAAATCGGCTAAAGACCGTGGAAGTTAGGCTAGACTTCGACTAGAGCCCGCATTCCTTAATTGCGCCAACGGCAGGGCTGAAGCCGTGCCCTTTCAAAGCAAGAAGCGGACTACAGTATCTGTGAAGCTGCTCTAGTTTAGCGCAGCGCCATGACCAGCAGCTTGCACTCGCTCATGGCTTCGATCGAGTAGCGTATTCCTTCACGTCCCAGACCCGAATCCTTGATGCCGCCGTAGGGCATCTGGTCAACGCGGAAGCTGGGCACATCGCCGACGATCACACCGCCGACCTCCAGTTCCTCAAACGCCATTTGGATAAGCCCGGCATCGCGGGTAAAGACTCCGGCCTGCAATCCGTAGCTGGAGTTATTGACCTGTCGAATGGCTTCGCGAAAATCCTCGTACGGTTCGACGGTGACGACGGGTGCGAAGACCTCAGCGCAGTTCACACGCATCTCGGGCGTAGTTCCAGTCAGTACTGCCGGTTCAACCAACGCGCCCTTGCGATTGCCGCCGGTCAACAGTCTGGCGCCGCCCTGTACAGCTTCGTCGATCCAGGCAGTGGCGCGGATGGCATCCTGTTCTCGAATGAGGGGTGGGACATCTGTGTCTTCGTGCATGGGATCGCCGAGCTTGAGCTTATGTACACCTTCCAGCAGGAGCTTGGTGAACGGTTCGCAGACCGATTGTTCCGCCAGGATGCGCTGCACCGAGATGCAGGTTTGCCCTCCATAGGAAAAGCCACCCATCACGCAGCGCTGGGCAGCGTAGACGAGATCGGCATCACGGTGGACGATAACTCCGGCATTACCGCCCAACTCGAGTGTGACATGTTTCTTGCCTGCCTTGCTCTTCAATGCCCAGCCGACGGGAGCGCTGCCGGTGAAGGTCAGGAGTTTGATGCGGTCGTCGGCGACCAGCCGTGCGGCGTCGTCGTTCGAGAGTGGCATCACCGCGAGAGCTCCCTCCGGCCAGCCGGCATCGTGCACCACCTCGGCAAGCATTAGTGCAGTAACCGGCGTTTGCGGCGCAGGTTTGAGGATGAGGGGACACCCGGCGGCGATCGCCGGGGCAACTTTGTGGGCTACGAGATTCAGCGGGAAATTGAACGGCGTGATCGCGAAGACCGGGCCGAGAGGGAACCGGCGCACCAGTCCCCAGCGTCCGCCAGTGGCCTCGAGGGTGTCGAGCGGGATGTACTCGCCGTAGATGCGGGAGGCTTCCTCCGCTGCCACTTCAAAGGTGTAGATGCCGCGATCAACCTCAATGCGGGCAGTCTTGATGGGCTTGCCGGCCTCCTGACAGATGGTGCGTGCGATTTCTTCGCGACGGTGCCGGATGCCTTCGGCGATCTTGCGCAGGACGGTGGCCCGCTGGTGAGAGGTCATCTTGCGAGTGACGGCAAACGCTTCTACAACCGAGTGGATCGCAGTCTCGACGTCGTCGCGGGTGGCTTCATAGACGACAGCCACGATGCTGTGGTCATAGGGGGAGGTGACGACGACCTCGCGACCGTGCGTGCTCCAGTTGCCATTCAGGTAGAAGCCAAAACTGCGGGTGGGTATCGATGTGGTGTGGCTCATGGAGGACCTCACAGCACAGCGCTCAAACTGTGCAGTTCTGCAGATGGCGAAATCAGGGCGGCGGTCGCGATACTCGCATGCGTGCCGCCACCCCAGCTCTAGTAACCCGAGTCAGCGTGCGACAGTTGCCGCGTGCTTCGCTTGGACCTGTTCAATCGCCTGGGCGATGGCATCCACTGCTCGATTGATCTGCTGGCGGGTGATCACCAGTGGCGGCTGCACGCGGACGACACTGCCGTAGATGCCACCCACGCCGACCAACACTCCGTTGGCCAGACAGTGGTCACGTACGGCTTCCGCATCGGCCGTGGCGGGCGTGCGGTTCTCGTCCTGCACCAACTCGATGCCGACCATCAAACCGAGACCACGTACTTCTCCGATCAGCGGCATATCCTGTTTCAGCTGGTTAAGCCGATCCATCAGGTACGCGCCATTTTCGAGCGTCTGTTCGCAGAGGCGCTCGTCTAACATGAACTCAATGTTGGCGAGCGAGGCTGCACACGAAACCGGATTGCCACCGAATGTGGACAGGTGATCTCCCGGCTTGAATGAGGCGGCGATCTCGTCTCGCGTCGTGAAGGCCGCCAGCGGGAAGCCGTCGGCGATGCCCTTCGCAGTGACGATTATGTCAGGCTCAACGCCGTAATGCTCGATGGCGAACATCTTGCCGGTGCGGCCGAAGCCAGATTGTACTTCGTCGCAGATGAAGACAATGCCGTGGCGGTTGAGTACTTTCTTGACCTCGCGGAAGTAGTCGAGTGGGGGAACGATGATCCCGCCTTCACCCATCACCGGTTCTGCGATGAATGCCGCAACGTCACCCGCAGTCGAGAAGCGAATAATGTCTTCCAGTGTTTGACTCCAGAAATCGACGCAGCGGTTTGGGTCGTCAGGCCACGGCGAACGGTACACGTAGGGAGCGGGTGCGAAGGCGACACCGGTGGCGTAAGGACCGCCGCGCTTCTTGCGTTCCTGATTTCCGGTGATGCTGAGGGTGCCCCAGGTGCGGCCATGAAACGACGCCTGCAGCGAGATGATCTCGTGCTTGCCACTGTAGAGGCGCGCGACCTTCATCGCACCTTCGATGGCCTCAGCGCCACTGTTGGCGAAAAACGATTTGCGCAGACCCGGCCAAGGCATGATCTGTGCCATCTTCGCCGCCAACTCGCCGGTCGCGGGGGAGTAATAGAGATACGACGCGCAGTGCACCAACTTGTCGATCTGCGCCTTGGCCGCGGCGATGACCTTGGGATTGCAATGGCCAGCATTCACCACGGAGATGCCGGCGAAGCAGTCGAGGTATTCCTTGCCGGATGCGTCGCGAATCACGCAGCCCTCTGCGCTCTCGACGACGACGGGCTGCACGGCCTTCACGAAGCTGGTGATGACGAAGTCTTTGTATTGCTGAATGGTGTCGCTCATGATGATGTCCTCTGCTGGCTGTTTTTGCCTGCACCTCGCGGACTGAAGTCCGCGCATACTTCTGTCCTTCCCGGGAAGGATTCGGGTTCCTTTTTCACTCTAGCCAGCGCGAAGTGCTGGGCCAATATATTCCACTCCTCCGGGGATGTTTCTTCCGCAGTGTGATCCACCATTGCCATTCCTGAACGGGTTTTCACCAAGGCGCTGCAGCGTTGACGACCGAATCTACGCCCAGCGCTCAATGACCACTTTCTTTTCCGTGTAGAACTCGATGGCGTCGCGTCCTTGTGCGTGCAGATCGCCAAAAAAGCTGGACTTCCAACCGCTAAAGGGGAAGTAGGCGATAGGAGCCGCCACGCCGATGTTGATGCCAATGTTGCCCGCAGGGGCCTCGTACTGAAAACGCCGCGCGGTAGCGCCGTTCGTCGTGAAGAGCGACGCCGCGTTGCCGAATTGGCTCTGGCTGAGGATGGCAATGGCTTGGTCGAGCGTGCTTGCATGCACCAGACTCAGCACGGGGCCAAACACTTCGGTAGCCGATAGCTCGCTCGCTGGAGACACATCATCGATGACTGTCGGTCCAACGAAGTTGCCCGCTTCGTAGTGGGGGACCTTCGCACCGCGCCCATCGCGGACAACCTTCGCTCCGGCGCTGGCGCCTTTGCCAATCAACCCCTCGATACGCGCCCGGCTGTCCGGTGTGATCACGGGGCCCATGCCGACGCCTTCTTCTAGGCCATAGCCCATCTGGATTGATCCGGCAAGGTCGGCGATGGCATCACGAAACTTCTTCTGCGCGTCGCCCACGGTGATCGCAACCGACACGGCAAGACAGCGCTGTCCGGCGCAGGCGAAGGCGCTTTCGCCAACGACCTGGGTGGCATGGTCGAGATTCGAGTCAGGCAGAACGATGGCGTGGTTCTTGGCTCCACCCTGGCACTGCACGCGCTTGCCGTTGGCCGCCGAGCGCGAATAAATGTATTTCGCCACCGGGGTCGAGCCGACGAAACTGATGGCGCGAATCTGGGGATGATCGAGGATGGCATCGACCGCCTCGCGTCCGCCGTTGATGAGGCCGACCACGCCCGTGGGCAGATTCAGCCGCTCGACCAGGCGGAAGGCCAGTTGCATGGTTAGCGGTACTTTTTCCGACGGCTTCAGCAGGAAGCAGTTGCCACAAGCGATCGCGTACGGCAGATACCAGAAGGGAATCATCGCCGGGAAATTGAACGGCGTGATGGCGGCGACGATTCCTACGGGCTGGCGAACCATGATTTCGTCGATGCCTTGGGAGATGTCTTCGAGATTGTAGCCCTGCATCAGCATGGGAATGCCGCAGGCGACCTCCACATTTTCGATGGCGCGGCGGACTTCGCCCTTAGCTTCGGCGAGGGTCTTTCCGTTCTCCATCACCACGGTGCGGGCCAGCTCGCCGATGTTGTCTTCGAGCAGTTGCTTGAGCGCGAACAGGTATTGCACCCGGTCAGCCGGGGGCGTGCGGCGCCACTGGTTCTTGACCAGTTCGGCTGCCTCGACGGCTGCGTCCACGTCGGCGGCAGTCGACAAGGGCACGTGGGCAATCACTTCAGCCGTCGCGGGGTTCACCACATCAAGCGTTTGTTGCGCGGCACTCTTGCGCCATTCGCCCGCGACATAGTTCAACACGTCGGTGATCCGGGTTGGTGCAATGGTTGTCATGAAATTTTCCACCTAAATACTAGCGACAGGGAGGACGGCACCATCGCAGTTAATTTACGAATGTACGGCTTGAGCTTGATCGGACTTTGCGACGACTGCGTCGGCAATTGCGGCTTCCAACACATCGAGTGCCTCGTCGAACTGCGCGTTCGTAATCACCAGCGGCATCAATACCCGGATGACATTGCCGAACGAACCCGCAGACAAGGCGATCACGCCGTGCTGGTAGCAGAAACGTGTGATCCTGTTGGTTTCGTCCGCCGCAGGCTCTCGGGCACCCGGCTGTACTAGCTCAACGGCGCACATGCCGCCCAACCCGCGGACGTCGCCGATGAGGGGCCAGCGTTGTTGCCAACTGCGGGCACGCTGCTTGAAGTGCTCGCCCAACTGTTCGGCCCGCTCCGAGAGGTTCTGCTTTTCAATTGCGTCGATCACGGCGAGTCCAGCGGCGCAGGAGACGGGATTGCCAGCAAAGGTACCGCCCAGCCCGCCTGGAGCTGCTGCATCCATGAGCTCGGCCTTTCCCGTGACGGCCGCCAGCGGCAGTCCGCCGCCCAGAGACTTCGCGGTGATCAGGATGTCAGGTACCAATTCGAAGCGGTCGCAGGCGAACATGGCGCCGGTGCGAGCGAAGCCGGTTTGCACTTCATCGGCGATGAGCACGATGCCATGTTGGTCGCAAACGGCGCGCAGTTCGGCGAAAAATTCCGCAGGCGGGACCACGAAGCCACCCTCACCCAGTACCGGCTCAACGATGACCGCCGCGACCGTCTCCGGGGCGACGTGACGGCGGAAGAACTCTTCGAATGCCTGCGCTCCGCAATGAATTTTGCAACTCGGATAGGTCTTGCCGTAGGAGCAGCGGTAGCAGTACGCATACGGGATGCGATAAATCTCGCTGGGGAAAGGCTGAAATCCAGCCTTGTAAGGATGGGTCTTGCTGGTCAGTGCCAGGCCGAGCAAAGTACGGCCATGAAAGGCATCCTCGAAACACACGATTGCCGGGCGTTGGGTATGGACGCGCGCAATCTTTACCGCGTTCTCAACCGCCTCGGCCCCAGTGTTCACGAAGAACGTCTTCTTGGCGAAGTCACCAGGGGCGAGCCGATTCATCCGCTCGGCCAGCGTGATGTAGTCCTCGTACGGCGTAACCTGCACGCAGGTGTGCAGGAAACGATCGACCTGCTGGTGAATCGCGGCATTCACAGCAGAATTGTGATGTCCCACATTGAGGCACCCGATGCCTCCGGCGAGGTCGATGAAGACGTTGCCATCCACATCTTCCAGAAGCGCACCATCCGCCCGGGTCACGCAAACTGGCGTGCAATGCGAAAGACCCCTGGGAATGGCCTGTTCCCGCCGCTGGTGCAAGGCGCGCGCGCGGGGGCCGGGTACTGCGGTGCGTAAACGAATGGCTCCCATCTCAGTACCACCCGATCGGCTGTTCGTTGAGATTGATGTGGACCTGTTTGATCTCGAGGTATTCTTCGATACCCCACGGTCCGAGTTCACGCCCGAATCCGGACTGCTTAAAGCCTCCCCACGGCGCTTCGACGTACGTGGGCTGCATGTGGTTCACCCAGACGATGCCGGCGCGAATTTTCTTGACGGCGCGAAAGGCCTTGAAAATGTCGCGCGTCCAAACGGCGGCTGCCAGCCCATAGGGAGAGTCGTTGGCGATCTTGATAGCGTCGGCTTCATCGTTGAACGGAATCACGGTCGCGACCGGGCCGAAGATCTCTTCGCGGGCGATGCGAGCGCTGTTGTCCACATCGTAGAAGATCGTTGGTTCGACGTAGTAGCCTTGATCGATGTGTTTGGGGCGATCGCCGCCGCACGCCAGGCTGGCTTCACTCTTGCCCACAGCAAGGTAGGACAGGACGCGGTTGTACTGCTCTTTGCTGACCAACGGACCCATCTTGGTATCGCGATGCAGGGGCGGGCCGAGCTGGATGGTTTTGGCCTTGGCCGCCATAGCGTCGACGAACTTGTTGTAAATAGGGCGTTCGACAAGAATGCGGCTACCTGCCGAGCAAACTTCACCCTGATTGACAAACACGCCGAAGAGTGCGCCATCGATCGCTGCCTCGAAATCGGCATCGGCGAAAAAGACATTGGGCGACTTGCCGCCAAGCTCCAGCGTGACCCGCTTGACGGTGTCGGCAGCCATCTTCACGATCTGCTTGCCGACCGACGCGCTTCCGGTAAAGGCGATCTTGTTGACGTCGGGATGCTGCACCAGCGGTGCGCCAGCGCTCTCGCCGAAGCCCGTGATGACGTTGACCACGCCATTGGGAAGTCCACACGCCGCAAAATGTCTCGCCAGCTCGAGCACCGTCAGCGGGGTCTGTTCGGCGGGTTTCAGCACGCAGGTACAACCAGCCGCGAGCGCGGGGGCCAGTTTCCAAGCGGCCATCAGCAGCGGATAGTTCCAAGGGATGATTTGCCCGGCGACGCCGACGGGCTCCTTCAGAGACAGGCTTAATGCGTTATCGGGTACGGGATTGACGTGCCCGGAGACCTTGGTGGCAAGCCCACCGTAGTACTCGAAGCAGGTGGCGACATCGCCGATGTCGTACTCGGCCTCGACAATCGGCTTGCCGCTGTTGCGGGCCTCGAGTTCGGCAAGAGCGGCGGCGTTCTGGCGAACCGCGTCCGCCAATT
>Ga0306920_100005434_pt1 | contig 16485 bp, 12 predicted proteins | sample flu12Cox44000170_FD_204666 | JGI IMG/M metagenome (GOLD analysis project Ga0306920, IMG submission 204666) | Lab enrichment of tropical soil microbial communities from Luquillo Experimental Forest, Puerto Rico - flux4day.12C.oxic.44.000.170 (v2)... | ecosystem: Environmental > Terrestrial >... | reverse complement strand
GGGGAGCTCGCGGCCTGCGGTGGTGGGTAGTAAGCGGGTGACCTCGGGCAGTGGCATGGCAGATTCCCCCTGGGTGTGTCTGCGAAGCCGTGCGAGCGGGCGTGAGGTGCCCGCCAGGGTGTGGTGCCGGTGATTACTCCTGCAGGCGCGGTCATTCTGTGTTCCTTCCGGGCTGCGCCGGCGAGGGCCGGGACCAGGTCGAGTCCATGAGCCGTTCGCCGGGATGCGAAGCGGGTCTCTGGCCGTACACGTCCTGTGCGCCGCTTGGCCCGGATCATGACCCGGCTCGCATACGAGCCGCTTACAAGCCGCGTACAAGACAATCGGCATGCCTAGCCCAGGGCTGATTTATGTGCGCTGGCGGGACCGGCGTGGCTGGCTCGGATTGCAACGTCAGCGGGGTGGGGCGTCCGGCAGCGGCGGGATCGGGGTAACCGGCATCGGTGGCACCGGGGGCTTCATGGCTTTCGGCGTGTGGTCGTCCTGCGAGCACCTGTCGCCTCGGTCCGCCGGGCCGGGCGGCGTGGCGGGATGCCGGGTCACAGCGCGATCAGCCAGCGGGCCGGGTCAAGCTTGCGCAGGTCACCGGGGTCGGAGGTGACCACTGGCTGGCCGGCACGGCGGGCGCAGATCACCACGTGGGCGTCGGCAATGTCAGAGGTTCCGCTGGCCGCCAGCAGCCTGCCGATGTGAGTCGCGTCGACGCGGCCCAGAGCAACCACGTCGGTATCAGGCTGGCGGATCAGCCGTGAGAGCCGCGCCTGCCGTTCGGGCCGGCGGATGGCTTGAGCCAGCGCCGAGGCTGGGATAGTGACTCGCATTCGCCGCAGAACGCTAACGGCAAATAAATCAGCCCTTGGGGCTAGGCATGGCGAAACGGCTCGTAAGGGGCTTGTAAGCGGCTCGTATGCGAGCCGGGTCATGATCCGGACCAAGCGGCGCACAGGACGTGCACGGCCAGCGACCGGCTTCGCATCCCGGCGAACGGCCCCTGGGCTCGGCCCGGCCTTCGCTGGCGCAGCTCGGGAGGGAAAACAGAAATGATCACCGCCGTGACCTTGTGCGTGCCGCCGACGGCCCGCGCCAGCCGCCATCCGCGGCCACATCACGGCAGGCTCCCGTGCCACCCCGGCCCGGATGGCCAGCGCAGAAAAGAAGAGCGGCAGCGCCATGCCAACCCGAAACCCCTCACCAGCAGGATCACTGCACCTCCAGTCCGCCCGCGCGCCAGGTTCCGGACCATGCTGCGCACCGGCCTGGCCGCCCAAGCACCTTGAGGAGGACCCATGTATCGCGTGATCACTAAGGCTGGCAATTTTGCCGCCTGGTTCGCGGCGAGGCTTGCCGGAGCCGGGCTCCCATCCCGGATGATCTTCGCTGCTGTGGCGTGTGCCGTAGCGCTGACGGCGGTCACCGTTCCGGCGCAGGCGGCGCCCGCTGCCCGGGCTGACAAGCCCGCGCCGGGACCGGACGCGCGGTTCTGGCACCCGCCGGCGGGGCCGGCGTGGATGGTGGGGCGCTTGGGTCCGCTAGCCCGGCGGGCTGCTCTTCCCGGGTGGGCCGCTGGTCCCGGGTGGCCTGTTCGCCCCAGGTGGGCTGCTGGTCGCGAGTGGCCGGCTGGTCCCGGGTATCCGGCAGGTATCCCCCGCCGGCTCGTGCCCGGCCCGGCCGGCACTGCGCCGGGTGGTGGCGGGCCGTGGTCGATCTCGGATGCCCGCAACGTGACAGCGGGCTACGGCGGCTTGCTCGCGGACTCCTGCGCCCGCCCGGGTGCCTGCGTGGCGGTGGGCTTCACGATTGACAGCCGCGGAATCGGGCGGGCGCTGGCGCTCCGCTCGGCCGGTACCCGGTGGGCTGCCGAGCCGACCCCGGCGATCGCCGGCGCGCCCGCGGCGGTCCTGACCGGCGTTTCGTGTCCTCGTACCAGCGACTGCACCGCGATCGGCTATTACGTCTCGGGGGTATCCACGACGGTCGCGCAGTTCCGCGCGCCGCTAGTCGAACACTGGAACGGCAGGTCCTGGAGCCGGGTGAGGCTGCCCGTCCCGACCGGCACGCAGGTGGGGTTTACGGGCGCTGTCTCATGCCGGGATGCGGCCCTGTGCGCCGCGGTCTGGCCCTCCCTGGTGGAGCTGTGGAACGGGACCCGCTGGGCGGCCCAGACGCTGCCGGTGCCGCCGGGCGGGAGCAGCCCGTCCATCTCCGGCGTGTCCTGCGGCTCGGCCCGTTCGTGTACCGCGGTCGGCTCCTACACCGACCAGGCCGGCAACACGGCGCCTCTGGCGGATACCTGGAACGGCACGGCGTGGACGGTGCAGTCCCCGCCCGGCCCGGCCGACGGCACCAACAACGCCTTCTACTGGATCTCGTGCCCGTCGGCCATGACGTGCACCGCGGCCGGTTACAGCGATTCGGCCACCCAGCCCGTCTTCGCGGCGCGGTGGCAGGCCGGGACCTGGACGATCCAGAACGTGCCCGATCCCAGCGGCGGCAGCGGCTTTTACCCCGCCTCGCTGTCGTGCTCCTCGGCGGACCGGTGCGCCCTCATCGGCTACTACTTCGACCCGTCCGGCAGCTACACCCTGGCGGCCGCGGACATGTCCACCCCCAGCGGCTGGGTGGCGGAAAACATCCCGATCACTGTGGGCGCCGGCGATTCCGTGGGCCTGGCCGGCGTGTCCTGCCCGTCGGCTACCAGCTGCACCGCGGCGGGCGCTTTGAATCCGGCGTCCGGCGGTGAGCTAACCCTGGCCGAGGCCTGGAACGGGACCTCCTGGACACGGGCGGCGAGCCCGGACCCGGTGGGGGCCACCGATACCGGGCTGAACGCGGTGTCGTGCACCGGGGCCAGCCGCTGCACCGCCGTCGGTGGCTCGGCCCGGGGGCTGACCCTGGCCGAGGCATGGCACGGCGGGCAGCGCTGGACCCCCCAGCCAGGCCCCGCGGTCAGCGGCAGCCTGAACGGCGTGTCGTGCGTGACCACCCGGTCCTGCATCGCGGTGGGCTCCTCCAGCGGTGCCCCGGTGGCCGAGGCCTGGGACGGGGCCAGCTGGGCACCGCTGACCATTCCCGAGCCGGCCGGCGCGACCAACGTCAGCCTGAACTCGGTCTCCTGCCCAGCCCCGGGCACCTGCACCGCCGTCGGCTAATACAACGACAGCACCGGCGCCGCGCAGACCCTGGCCGAGGCATGGAACGGCACCACCTGGACCATCGAACCTGCGGTCACACCCGCCGGCGCCGGATTCCTGAGCCTGTCGTCGGTGTCGTGCAACGCACCCAGCGCCTGCGTCGCGGTGGGCGACTACTACAACCTCGCCGACCACAGCATCCAGACGCTGGCCGAGAACTGGAACGGGATCGCCTGGGCCATCGACACCACCGCCAACCCCTTCGGGGTCTCCGAGCTGTCCAGCGTGTCGTGCACCGCCGCGACCGCATGCACTGCGGTCGGCTTTGACGGCCTCAACGCGCTGGTCGAAGCCTGGGACGGCAGCACCTGGACCGTCCAGCCGACACCCGTCCCCCCCGGCGCCACCGGGGGCGGCACCGTGCTCACCGCCGTGTCCTGCACCGCCGCGACCGCGTGCACCGCCTTCGGCTACGACTACAACAACCCCACATGGGGCACCAACTTCGACGTCGCCGAACGATGGAACGGCACCACCTGGACCCTGCAGAACACCCCGACCCCGGCCAACGTGGCCTTCCCCGGGGTCTACCCCAACGGCCTGTCCTGCACCGCCGCCCGCAGCTGCGCGGCCGTCGGTACCTACATCACCCGTCCCTACTTCCCCAACCGCGTCTCCGTGACGTTGGCGCTCACCGAAAACGGTGACACAGCGCAGAACACGCACCCACCCGCCCAGGCAGCGCAAGCGACTTGGAAGGCAGCGGCTGGCCGCTGACCATCAAAGACGGGGCACCCTGGTGGCCGGCTTCCACGGTCGGCCACCAGGGTTCACCGCGCCAGGGACGCGGGGACGCCAAAGCCGGAGCAACCCCGGACATGAACAGCGGCCGCCAGGGGCCGCGGCGAGTTAAGAACAGGCCGACGTGCGGGTCGGCAGACGCCGCAGGGAGGGGCGTAAAGGACGCGCTGAAACCGCCTGTCCTGACCAAGGCCTCGCCTTGACTGCGCCGAACGAACTTTCGGCTTGCCTATCCGCGGTCCAGCGAGACCCGGCCTGGTGTAGCCCCGTTGCCTAAGGCCTGGCAGCTGGATCATGCGGAATGAGGTGAGCCGCCCTGGTGGTTTCGGGGGACTACACGCTGCCCTGGCTGTTAGCTCTCGCGGCCTAGTCGCCGGTGTCAGGGCTCAGCGGCGAATTGTTCTGGGCGCATCAGCAGGACCGAGGGGACCGCCGGGTTGTTCAGGCGCAGGTAGAAGTAGGCTGTCCCGGCGAGGCCGAGAAAAAGGCTGGCGGTGTGGCCGCCAGGCACGCCGCCGGGCCAAACGCGTCCGGGCCGGCCGTAGGTCTGGATGCCGGCCAGGGCGATGGTTCGCGCGAGGCTGCCGGATTCGCCGTCGAGAAGCGGTTCCCCTTCGATGAGGATCTCTGCGTTGCCTGCCAGCCCGTGGCACAGCGAGTAATTCCCGGTGTGCAGCCCGGCCTGCACGGTATCGCGCGTGGTTTCCAGAGCGGTAACTGCCTCGCTGCGAATCTGGGGGTCGGCAAGCAGTTCGGTGGCCTGCAGCCGGGACAGCGCGATCCCGGGCGCGCCGTGGCACCATTGGAGGGCATAGGTAGGACCGCCGTTTGGTTGGGTGCCAGGCGTTGTGGCCTCCCGCAGGTCCGGCCAGTTCCTCGCTTCGGCGTTGTAGAGGCCGCGCTCGTATCCGAACGCATCCTCTGCGCCGACCCGGAATCGGTGGTCGCCGGTGGCCCGGTGCAGTTCCAGCAGGGCGTGGCCGATGCCTGCCGCGCCGTGCGAGAACCCGGTCAGGCGCGGCTGGCCGGGCAGTGATGGCGAAGGCCATGACAGCGTCTGCGCCTCGCGAATACCGGCGTTCATTAGCTGCTCGCCTATCTTGGCGGATTTCTGGACCAGGACGTCCTCGCCCGTCATGGCGTTGAGCACGAGCAAGCCGATGATCGCTCCGGCCCGTCCCGCCAGCAGGTCGTTTTCCGCGGGCTCGGTGCAGGGGCTGAGGTCGCGGCCGAGTGCGGCTCCCCGCTCGCCCAGATCGGGCCGGCCTAGCAGCGAGCCGATACGGGCCGCCGCGACCGCCACCCCCAGGCGGCCGGTGTAAATACTCTGGCTCGTGCCCGGCGGGAGATCATCGACCCGGGACAGCGCGTGCTCGATGGCACCGAGAGCCGCCGTCCAGAACAAAGGCTCGCCGGACGCGGCATGCAACTCGGCCAAGGTCAAGGCGACGCCGGCGCTGCCGGAGTAAAGGTCGGGTCCGAACGAGGCGTAGCTCATCCGCGGCCCGGCTGGGCCCTCCTCGGGCATAGCGCCCACCCAGGTGCACCGGCCGTCGTGCCATATCGCCGAGCCGGTGATCTGGCGGCCGATCATGACCGCGGTCTCGAGGTATGTCATGGCCGTGGCACCGGCAAGGCAAGGGCGTAGTCGTCGGCGGACCGCGGGTTCAGGTAGGGCCGGTCGAGCGAGAGGCCCTCCTCGGCGAAGCGGGTCTCCACGTCGCTGAGCCGGGCCCCGCCCGGCCCGCTGTGTTCGTGGGCCCGGACCACCGCGTCGGCGAGCAGGCGGCAGCGGTGCATGCCGAAACTGTCGCCGCCTGGCCCCGGGTCTTCGGCTAGGCCGAGGCCGTCGGCGAGGCGCTTGGTCAGCGCGGGGATCGCGGGCTTGAGATGGCGGGCGATCGCCGGGTAGGTCGCGGCCACGATGTCCGCGGCGCGGCCGTAGTCGCCGTGCACGATGTACAACACAGCCGCGTCACAGCGGAAGTAACCCTCTGGATCGTTGATGACCTTGAACCGGAACCGCAGCCGGTCTTTGTTCAGGGCCGCGGTCAGCATCGAGATGAGCGCTGCGGCGCCGTCGCTGCGCAGGTTCCAGTACAAGCGGACGACCGTGGCGCCGTCGGGGTCGAGGCCGGCATCGCCGAGGGCCAGGTAGAAACCGGGCGACAGGCGCAGCATTTCTTTGGGCAACAGCAGTCTCACCGCGGCACCTGGTTCGGCCGGGCCGGCCACCTCGCCCGGTTGCGCCCACAACGTCAGGCCATCTCGTGCCACGACGACCTTCCCGTCACCAGTCCTGCGCACGACCCGCCAGCCCGCCTCGCGGGAGCCGGTACCAGTGTTCGCGGCCGACAGGGCCTGCACGAACGGAGTAAATCCGGGCTGCGGTTGGATCTGCCGGGCCGGCTGCCGGGCGCGAGCCGAGCCGGGGCAGTAGAAGCTGGCGTACAGATGTGCCTGCAGCGCGTGCACTAGGTAGCGGCGCGCCGTCTGTGCGTCCATGCCCGACTCCACCTCCGGCGGCAAGACCGGCCCGCAGGCGCCATGCCAGGAAAACCGGGTCGGCGAGGTCACCCGGACCGCGTCCAGGGCCTCGGCGACTAGCTGCCGGTATTCGCTCATGGCGCGCCGCTCCTGAGCGGGATCCGCAGCAGTCGGGTCGCGGCGTCCTGTGGGCTGCCCATGACGTTGAAAGCGAGCTGGAGATGCAGGGCAGCCCCGCTGGTCAGCTGCTGAAGGTATTGGGAGGCTTCGAATGCCGTCTGCACCAGCCGCGCCCCGGCGTAGCCGACCGCCCGGCATAGCAGCTGATCCGCTTCCCCGGCCGTGATCCCCACCTCGTCGGCGTACCCATCCCAACAGGCCCGGATCGCCGCCGTCATCGCCGCCAGCGGGTAGGCCGCCAGGGCCGGGAACCGGGCGGGCGGCTCGCTGCCAACATGCGGGATCGAAAACAGCCAGCAACTCAGGTACTGGCTGAGGGCCGATCCGATATCCCAGGCCGGGTCACCCGCCGCCGCGACCTCCCAGTCCACCAGGCGCAAAACCCCGGCACCTTCCGGGTCGGCCAGGCAGTTGTCCCACTTCACATCCCAGTGAGTGAAGGTCTCGGCACGCCAGCCTTGCCGGAGGTCATCGAGCAGTTCGCCGAACCCGGCGGTGCCCTGGACGACCTTGATCAGCTCTAGGCCAGCCGCGCTGGTGTCATGAAAGACCCCCAAGCCCGGCCGGTGCACCGACAAGACCCACGGCGGCGGCGCTTCAACCGACGCCATCGGCGTCTGACGATGCAGCCCGGCCAGCGCCCGGCCCAGCTGCCCGCCTAGCGCCGTGGGAAACGTCCCCGTGCGCCCATGGTAGGAGCGAAGATCCTCTCCGTCACCGACCAATTCGAGGACCAGGACGCCGTGATCGCGGTCGTAGCCGTGATACCGGGGCAGGTGCGCGGCGAACCCGGGCGCCTGCACGCCGAGGTCCTCATAGACCTGTGCCTCGTGAGCGACCGTGGCCGCGCCGTCAGCGCCCAGCCCCTGCTTCAGCACATACCCAGGCCTATCGCGGCACTCCACCCGGAAATTGCGATTCCGGCTCGAGGCGTCACGGACGGCCACACCACCATCAACCACCGCCGCCGGCGCCAGCCACCCACGCTCAAGCAAGTAAGCGATCACATCGGCCTGCTCAAGCACCGCTACCGCCGCCGGCCCAGACGACAACCCGCATAGCTAACCGGCACGCATCGCCGCGGACTGCGCCGACCCCGGCCCAGCCGCCCGGACACCATGCCAGCCGACCAGCTGCCCGCGCCAGCCACACGCACAATCCGCCTCCGCACAGGCAGGACCTACATGTAGCAAGTCGGAAACCCTGAACCAGGGCAGGGAGTCTGGTGGCTGACAACCAAACATGGCCACGGTACCGAGGGGGGGCAGAAGAAAACCGAGACGGGACACGTCAGTTTCGAGGGACAGCCGAACACTGAATAATGCCCAGCGACGGGGCCCAGGGGAGCCGCAGCTCCCATGCCCCCCAGGGGATCCGCAGCCCCCATGACGCGCAGCCCGCTGGATATGGGGCCGGCCAGGAATTCGGCCTGCACGTCCTCCGATGTGATCCGCTTGTGCTCCAGAACCAGTCCCTTCGGGACCCAGACCATCGTGCCCCGATCCTCGGGGAGCCTGCGGCTGTGCACTATCTTGTCCGCCGGGATATCGACGTAATCATCGAGATCCTGGGTAAAGTACAGCCGCCAGGCGCCCTCCGCCCCGCCCCTGCCCAGGAAGCCCTGAAGCATAATCACATCGGGCAGGTGATCGGGATCTGGCACCAGCGCCTCGACAAGTGCATCCTGCGACAATTCGGGACGATCTTCGGATTCCGACATGCATATCTCCTTCCTCAACGGGTGGTGTTCCAGATCTGGAACCCCATAACACTTTCCAGGTGCATCAGCCGACCGCGCTCCTCGCCCTGTTCAGCCAACAGCTCGCAAGACGGGGACTCTCTGCAGCGCAACCGCATCGCGCACATCGACGCGCATGCGGGCGCCGGGTGTTGCGAAGCGATAGACCGTTCCAGTTACCGGCCCGGTAACGCTCAACGCCGTTCGGCCGAGATAGATGAACTCAGTGCCATGGCGCACCGGGGGTTGAATGCGCGGTCTCAAAGGAATGGTTCTGGTCTTGCCGCAGCACATCCTAGGATCCGCCTTCGGAGTATTCGGGAACGTCGACGAATGTGGCGGGAAATGCCGCACGCTCAAGCAGGATCGCACCAGCCGAGAGAGCGGGCCAGAGCAGCAGAGCCTGGCGCCAGCTCATGCCAGTTAGCAGCGCTGCCGGTAGTGCGGTCCAGACGCTGACACAAAAGAAGCAGTCCAGTACACCGGCTTGGCGAGAGCCGAGGACCTGACGCAGTCGCGCTGTGGCATGCCAGGGACCATCCTCGGCGTGAAGAAAATGGGCGACTCGCCACGTGGCCAGGCCGGCGACACCAAATGCGACGGGATCCAGGACTATCTGGCCCGGCATTGACCGATCCGCTTTCTCCATTTCTCAGCCCGAGAACTTGAGGCTGATTGTTTGGAAGCCGCCCTCGACCAGGTCATAGGCCGGCCAGTAGTAACCGTTGGTTACCCGCTTGCGGTAATACAACCGGAACTCGTAGCAGCAGTCGGGCGGCTGGAGACCGCCCAGGCTGTTGCCCGGGAAGATGATTGTCTCCGTCCCGCCCGCCCAACTTTGTTCTGCGTAGTCGGGGTTGTTGGGGCTGGGCGGCGGATTGCTCTTATAGCCGCGTAGGCCCGGCGGGGTCACCAGTGCGGAGTTGTTGTGTCCGTACTGCCCTTCAAGTTCGTACTGGCACAGGAAGCCGTTATTATCCTGAGCTGTCACCGAGACCTCTACGAAGCCGGACGGGCCGACGTCGTAGGCCGGGCACTCGCCGGTACCGGTTTGCAGTGCGGGCACCCCCGGAGCGACCCAGGCAGTGATGCCATTGACCGCCTGAGTTGATATTGGCGTGCTGTCGATGGTGAGCGTCAGCGGTCCGTCCGGCGAGACTGTTACCGGGGTAAAGCTGGCATCGAAGCCGAGCAGCGTCAGGTCCACGGCCCCGAACGGAATGCCGCCAAGAAGCGTCGTGTCCTGGGCCACCAGAACCAAGCCCTGCAGGCCCCAGTAGACCTGGCCATTTGCGGGAATTGGCGGGAAGGATGCTAGACCCGGGGGTGCCGGCTGGGTCCGGCGGGCGTTCGTTGTGGCATACAGATTGGAGTACCCGTTCGCGGTGAACGGGCCCATCTGCACGCTATAGGGCGTCAGAATCTCCGTTGCCGGATCCCAGATCCAGACCGGCAGCCAGAGAGGGGCGCCGATAGGGGCCACCGCTGGAGCCGCTGCGGGGGGTGGCTGGGTGCCGCCGCGAGATCTGGGCGCATTCCAGACCGAGCCGTTCACCTGGTAGTAGTCGAAGGCGTCAGTGGCGACGGCGGCGTACAGGTGGAGCTCCCCTTGGAACGCGACATCGGAATTGTCGCCGCCCGCCTGCGCCAGGCCCCCGGAGTCAATGGAAGTGGTGAGGACATTGCCCACGCTTGTCCAGACGTAGCCGGACTTCGGCAGCGGAGGACCGGGGCAGATGGTGAGCGTGGACTGGTTACCGGTGAGCGTTACGGTCCGGCCGCTTCCCATGCACCAGCGTGTGTTGATGGCTGGGTCCTCGGCCACGATGGTGGAGGTGCCCTGGGTGACGCCGAAAATGATGTTGGGCTGATCGCAGCACCACCACCACCACGGGAACAGCGCGCGCAACGCGGGATTTGCGAATTTGCGGGCGATCAGCGCGGTACGCTCCGGGTCGGGGCGGGGCACGCCCGCGCTAGCGGCGGCCGCAAAGCCCTGCCCGCGGATCAGGGCGCTTCCCTCGGGTGAGAACAGGGCAACCGACTGCGATCCGCTGGACGCGCGAGCTTCGAGTGCGTCGATGACGTGCAAGATGTCGAACTCCCACCACCATGGCCAGCACAGCCACCAGAACGGCTCACAGGGCCAGCAGCGATAGAACAGATCCCACCATGGGAAGCACAGCGTGAAGGTGCCATCGGGTCCGGTTGTGACAGTGGCTTGGGCGTACTGGTTGTAGCCGTCCGGGCCCCAGGAGACCGTATAGACGGTGACCTCTGCGCCCGGGGCTGGGCAGCCATCGGAACCGACCACCGTTCCGCTGACGCACCATTCCCGCCAGAAGATCGACCATCCATCGATCAGGTCGGGATTGAGGGCAAGAGACGGCGCCTTGACCAGCCGATCCTCAAGGTCATCTCGCTCGATTGTGACGCGCGGGGCATCAGTGACATGGTCCGGGTGGGCGGCGGCTGTGCTAGGCAATACGGCCAGTTGCAGGCTGTACCCACTCGGTTCGTGGGCGGCCGCGTGCGGGAGGATCAGATGGTAACTGCCGTCTGGGCGAAGCCGGGCCGTGCCGAGCACGGTGTTTCCATGCAATGCTACAACCGAAAGCCGTGCGGCGTCCGTTTCGGTGATGCCATCGACTTGGCCCGCGATTGGGATAACTTGCTCTGACATTGAAACCCCCATTGTATGAATCTGCGAAAGGACGAGACCAACACGCCTGCGAAGAGCCGATCATCGCGACTCCAGACGGCTGACGCGCTCCTCTAGGTCTGCCACGCGCTCTGCTAGGCGTTCGCCGCACTTCTCGCATGGCCCCTGAGGCGTTTTGAAGCGCGGGAGGATGGTCTTGCTAGCCGCCTTCAGTCCGTCCTCAAGCGTTCTCCCGCGAAGTGACTCGAGCAAGGTCACACCAGCTTGCCCGACTTCATTCATAGAGGGCGGCAGTTTGCAGGACGCCCGCTCGAGTGCTTTTAGCGCATTGTCAACCGTGGTGCCGTCGAAGACGCGCCCTCGGTTAGCTGTGTTCACAGCTTTGGTGAGAAGATCCTGTACATTCCGCGCCAAGTCGCCTTCGTCCGACGCTACAAGCAGGGCAAGATCGGCGGAATGGCGATCGAGAACCTCCATGAGCCATTGCCCAGCAGGATGCTCAGCAACTTGCGCGTCGCGAATCTGCCGCATCTTGCCGAGCTGCGCCTGATCATCTTCGAAGAGGCGGTTGACCGCGCACGACACGGGCTGCTGGAGAATCTGTGTGACGGTGCTGGCGGGCGCGTCGCTGATGTCCGAGTAGGTCATGTTTGAGGTCTCGCCTGTGAGCGGCCCCCGCTCGCCACAGGCTGCCCCAGGGCCGCCGTTCTGCACGGAAAGCTGCCCGGAAGAGACGCTGTAATAGATGATGCCGCGTGAGTTCGTGAGCCCTTGCGTGAAGTTGGCGTTGGCCAAGTTGCCCGGGCCGACGAGGTTCAGTTCGCAGGCGACGATCGGATGCACAGCAGGCGGGTCGAACTCGGCAGGATGGTCGTTGCCGTCCGGGTCGGTGTAGGTGAACGTAACCTTGGTCACGCCACCGGAGTCGTTGGTTGCGAGCGCTATCTGAAGTTTCGATTGGCGCGGCAGCGTGTCCCCGTTGATGCTGGCGAACGGGCTGGAGAGGTAGTAGTCGTTGGCCCAGCAGGGCAGCCATGGCGTCGTGCCGGGCTGATTCATGTAGCCGGACGGCCAAGTAGACACCCCGTTCGCCCAGTACTGGATCTCGTATACGAGGTTCCCGCCCTGAACGTACACGACGTACTGAAACCAATTAACCTGGCTGGTCTGGCAGTACACGCCCGGCGGTGGAAAGCAGTTGAGCTGAAAGCTCCAGCCGTTCCCGTCGGTAGTAGCAATATCCTCGGTGATCTCAAGAAGGACCGAGAGATTCTGCAAATTGTTGCAGCCGTCGATCAAGACGGCGTTGTTGTTCGAAGCGTACGTCATGCGCCCTCCCCTCTGGATCGCGTGACTTAGCTGTCTTGAGTTTCCGTAGCGGCAACCGAACGCTCACGCGCCTGCGTGAGCATGAGCCAGGCCATGAGCCGTTCGCGCGGGATGCGAAGCAGGTCGCTGGCCGTGCACGCCCTGTGCGCCGCTTGGTCTAGATTATGACCCGGCTCGCATACGAACCGCTTACGAGCCGCTTACAAACCGTTTCGGCATGTCCCGGGCTGATTTAGTTGCGGTTAGCGTTCTGCGGTAAATGCGCGACATCGGAGACGGCCTGTGGTGCGGCCGATTGCGGCCAGCTTCCTATTTGTTATTGGCTGCTGACGGTGGCTGGGCTCACCCTCTGCTGGGACGCGGCGCTGACGCCCTGGTGCCGCTCGTACTTGTCCGGCGACGCCACCTGAGGGGGGTACGCAGTGAGCGATCGCCCGGATCTGGGGCAACCGCGTGAGGTTCGGCCGCAAGCCAGTGACAACATCCTCGCAGGCAGCCGGTTTTTTGCATCTATCTGCAGGCGTGCCGCCTCTTTTATAGTGAGGCTGGGACTGGCCCTGGGGGTTAGCCGACGGTGGCGGTACAGTTCGCGATTTTGGGCCCGGTGGAGGTGACCGCTGGGCGCCGGCGGCTGGGGATCGGCGGGCAGCGGCCGCGGGCGGTGCTGGCCCGGTTGATCGTGGCAGCCAACAGCGTGGTAACGGCGGAGGCGCTGGCCGGTGAGCTGTGGCCGGATCTGGATCCGGGCCGGGCGGCGGCGGTGTTGCAGGTGCGCGTGGCCGAGTTGCGCCGGGTGCTCCGGCAGGCGGGAATTGCTGATCGCCTGGTCACTCGGGCACCGGGGTACGTGCTGGTGGCTAGTTCCGAGGAGGTGGACACGGCCCGGTTTGACCAGCTCGCCGCGCAGGGGCGGGCGCTGCTGGCGGCGGGGGACGCGGCGCGCGCGGCCGAGATTCTAGGGCGAGCGCTGGGGTTGTGGCGCGGGCAGCCGCTGGCCGATGTCGGGGACCTGGCGTGGGCACGGGCAGAGGCGGCCCGCCTAGAAGAGGTCCGGCTGGCCGCAGTGGAGTGCCGGATCCAGGCCCGCCTGGACTGCGGGGACAGTAGTGAGCTGATCGCCGAACTTGAGGCGCTGACCGCCGGACACCGGCTGCGGGAGCAGTTGTGGGCCCTGCGGATGCTGGCGCTGTACCGGTGCGGTCGCCAAGCCGAGGCGCTGGCGGCCTACCAGGAGCTGCGCACAACCTTGGTCAGCGAGCTGGGCATCGAGCCCGCCCCCGAACTGCGCGAGCTGCACCAGAAGATCCTGGCTCAGGATCCGCGCCTGGCCGTGCCCCCCCAGGCGCCGGCGGCAGGCACAGCCCGGGGGCGGCTCCCGGAAGAGGAAACGTCGGCCGTTACAGACGTCGCGCCGGTAGCCCTGGCAGCTTTGGGCCCTGGGAGCCTGCCGGCCTCGGCTGTGCCCGTGCCGCGCGAGTTGCCCGCCGATGTAGGCGGGTTCACCGGGCGGGCGGTGGAGCTCGCCGAACTGGACTTCTTGCTGCCGGCCGCCGAGCAGCAGCCGGATGGCAGGCCGGGGCCGGTGGTGATCTCGGCGGTGGCCGGGACGGCAGGGGTGGGCAAGACGGCGCTGGCGGTGCGGTGGGCGCATCGGGTCGCCGTACAGTTCCCCGACGGGCAGTTGTATGTGAACCTGCGCGGCTACGATCCCGGCCAGCCAATGCAAGCTGGTGAGGCGCTGGCCGGATTCTTGCGCGCCCTGGGCGTCGCCGACGCCGGCATCCCACTGCAGGAGGCCGAACGGGCCGCCCGGTACCGGTCACTGCTGTCCGGCAGACGGATGCTAGTGGTGCTGGACAACGCGGCCACCGAAGACCAAGTGCGGCCGCTGCTGCCCGGCACAAGCACCGCCATGGTGGTGGTGACCAGCCGCGACTCCCTGGCCGGGCTGGTCGCCGTCGATGGTGCCCGCCGGCTGGACCTGGACCTACTGCCCTCAGATGAGGCCGTGGCCCTGCTGGACGCCCTGATCGGCCCCAGGGCCAGCGCCGACCCGGCGGCGGCCGAGACGCTGGCGGGGCTGTGTGCCCGGCTGCCGCTAGCGCTGCGGGTGGCGGCCGAGCTGGCCGCCGCGCGGCCGGACATACCACTGGCCGATCTGGTGGCCGAGCTGGCCGGTGAGGGTGACCGGCTGGAGCTGCTGGGCGCCGGCGGGGACCCGCGCGCCGCGGTGACCAGCGTCTTCTCCTGGTCCTACCGGCACTTGTCGGACGATGCTGGCCGGATGTTCCGGCTCCTGGGCCTGCACCCCGCCCAGTCCTGGGACCCCTACGCCGCTGCAGCGATCACCGGCGCCGCCAACCTCACCCAGGCACGCCGGGCCCTGCGAGAACTGGCCCGGGCCCACCTGATCCAGCCCGCCGCCGCCGGCCGGTACCAGATGCACGACCTGCTGCGCGCCTACGCGGCCAGCCTGGCTGGCAGCTACGACAGCGATCAGGCCCAGCAGGCAGCGCTGACCCGCCTGTTCGACTACTACCTGGCCACCTGCGGGACCGCCGCGGATCGACTGACTCCGACGCACCGCACGTGGCGGCCCGACCAACCGTCCATGGCGCCTGCTCCGCAACTTGGTGACCCAGCCGCCGCCCAGGCCTGGCTGGACGCCGAGCTGCCGACGCTGGTCAGAGTCGCCGAGTACACCGCCGGACATGGCTGGCCGGGCCACACCGGCCACCTGGAGGCCACGCTCCACACCTATGTATGCCACACCGGCCATTACAGCGAGGGCATCATCATCGCCACCTACGCGCTGGATGCCGCCCGTGGTACCGGTGACCGTGCCGCGCAGGCACGCGCGCTGCGGGCACTAGGCAACTACCACTGCCACCAGGGCCGCTTGCCGCAGAGCATCGACTGCCTGCTGCAGGCCATGGCTCTTGCCCGCGATCTCGGTGACCGGCTTGCCCAAGCCCATGCGCACTTTCACCTGGCAATAGCCCAGCTTTTCCAGGGAAGCTACCAGCACAGCGCACGCAGCCTCCGCCAGGCCCTGGCCTTGTACCGCGAGCTCGGCGACCAAGCCGGCGAGTCCGAAGCCTTGAGTGGCCTGGGCCTCACCTACCTCTGGCAGGGCCGTTATCTGCAGGCTGCTAGCCACGTGCGGCGGGCGCTCGCGGTGGCCCAGCAGACCGGTCACCGGACCGGTGAGGTCGACGCGCTGAACTGCCTCGGCGAGGCCCACTGGCGGCTCGGCGGCTACCAGCAGGCCACCGGCTACGCACAGCAGGCCCTCGCCACCTCCCGCGAGCTCGGCGACCGGTACGGTGAGGCCGACGCACTGATCACGCTGGGCCGGGTTCGCCACCGGCAGGGCCAATACGACCAAGCTCTGACCTGCCAGCATCAGGCGCTGGCGTTGTACCAAAGATTCGGCGTGCGCCACGAACAGGCCGCAGCACTCAGCGACGCCGGGGAAACCCTGCTCGCCACCGGCCAGCCCGGCCAAGCCCATGACCAGTTCACCGCTGCACTCACCCTCGCCCGCCAATCCGGCAACCCGCGGGAACAAGCCCGTGCTCTCGCTGGGCTCGGCGAGGTCTGCCACCGGCAGGGACACCATGACCAGGCCACCGGGCACCACCAGCAGGCACTGGCCCTCTACGAGCACATCGGCGACCGCGGCGGCCAAACAGAGGCACTCAACGGGACCGGCGAAACCCTGCTGGCCACCGGCCAGCCGGCCCAATCCCACGACTGCCACACCGCCGCACTCACCCTGGCCAGCCGCACCGGGGACAGCTACCAGCAAGCCCGCTCCCACCAGGGCCTCGCCGCCGCCTGCCACGCCGCCGGCCAGCAGGGCCAGGCACAGCAGCACTGGCAGCGCGCCCTAGATATCTACACCCGGCTTGGTGTCCCCGAAGCCGAGCAGATGCGCGCTAGCCCCACCCCAGCGAGGCAGGCCCCTACGCCGGTGACCCCGGCAAGCACATAGCAAATACTGTCTCAATCCGGATGCTGGCTGACAGGGCGAGAGGGATCGAGCCCTCAGTGCCGTCATAAACGTCTCTGCCGGTGATCAGCACGTCCAGCATCAGCGTGCTCCCTGGGAAGACGGCAGCTCCGGTTCCGCGTCAGGGGACTGACGGGGTGCC
>Ga0306920_100005433_pt1 | contig 16486 bp, 19 predicted proteins | sample flu12Cox44000170_FD_204666 | JGI IMG/M metagenome (GOLD analysis project Ga0306920, IMG submission 204666) | Lab enrichment of tropical soil microbial communities from Luquillo Experimental Forest, Puerto Rico - flux4day.12C.oxic.44.000.170 (v2)... | ecosystem: Environmental > Terrestrial >... | reverse complement strand
GGACGACCGCGACCGTCAGAGGAGATCTCACCCCCGGAAACATGCGCGAACACAACAGTCTACGCTCTCCCTCTATTCCAGGCGGGCTCACTGCCACCGCGGCTTTGAGGTGGCTGTGTGGGAATAAATCGCGATCGCAGAGGGTTAGCATAGACGACGGGGAGGGGAGCCTGATCCGTTTCAGGGCAGCGGGCGGCGAGACGGATGAGTTCGAGCGAGTGGCCCTCGTCCACCTCGACTCGCTCTACCACGTCGCGCTGCGATTGACGCGGAATCGTGCAGAGGCCGAGGACGTCGTCCAGGAGGCGTGCCTCAGGGCGTTCCGCAGCTTCCATCGCTTCAATCCGGGAACGAACTGTCGTGCCTGGCTCCTCACCATCATGAGGAACGTGTTCCTGAACCGGGTCCGCACCCAAGGGCGGGAGGTGCTGGAAACCGAGATAGGCGGCCTGGACTATGCGGACATGGCGACCGAGGTGCGCGCCGACAAGAATCCGGATGAGCATTTCCTTCAGACGATGCTCCACGGCGATGTCGATCGCGCGCTCACGACGCTCCCGCTTGCGTTCCGGGAGGCGGTCGTGCTGGTCGACATCGAGGGGCTGACATACCGCGAGGTGGCCGAGGTGCTGGGCTGTCCGATCGGGACCGTGATGTCGCGACTGTCCCGCGGCCGAGCCCTGCTGCGCCGTGCCCTCGGCCGCTTCGCGCGCGAGCACGGGTACGTGAAGGAGGAGGAATGAACTGCGGCGACGTGCGAGCCAAGCTCCATGCCTATGTGGACGGCGAGCTTCCGGTGAACGAGATCACCGACGTCGACAGCCACTGCGTGGAGTGCCGCGAATGTGCGGCGCTGGCTCGCGCCGAGCGCGAGTTCAGGCAACTTTTGCGACGGCAGCCCCGCGAGGCGGCGCCAGCCGAGCTGCGAGCACGGATCGTCAGTCGCGTGCGGCGCGAGTCGGTCGTCGCACTCGGTCGACCCTGGCTGCTGGCGCCGATCGCGGCCGCCGTTGCAGCCGTCGTGGTCATGGTGCTGCTGCCGGCCCGCACGCCGCCACCCCTCGTGGCCGAGCTCGTCGACAAGCACATCGCCTACTCGCAGATCGACCGCCCTGCCGAGCTCACCTCGGCTGACCCTCGTGAGGTGACGGAATGGTTCCAGGCGCGCGCCGGCATGCGGATCACGGTGCCCGACTATTCGCCGTCGGGGATCCACCTCGCTGGCGCGCGGCTCGCCGAAGCCCACGAACGGAAGGCAGCCTATCTCCTGTACGAGAAGGGGCGCACGCTGCTGTCGGTTTTCATGGTCCCCGTCTCGGCCAGCGACGCGACGCTGCCAGGCCGCCACGTCGCCTATCGCGGCGCCGACTATGTCGCCTATGAGCGGAAGGGGTTCCGGACCGTCTCCTGGACCGATGGGCAGACGATCTACGGTCTCGTGTCGATGCTCGACTACGATGCGCTGCTCGAGTGCGCTGACCGGCTACGTGCCGAGCGGACGCGCCAGACGCAGCTGTAGCAGGCGATGCGCGGCTCGAGGCTCGTGCTGCTGTGCGCGGCGGAGCTGGTGGTGGCGGCGGTTGTCGAGGCGGCGGCCCTCCGAACGGACATGTCCAAAGCACTCGTACCCCTCGACGAGATCATTTCAGGTGGACCCGTGCCGGACGGTATCCCGGCGATCGACCGCCCGACCTTTGTCGACCCCCCTGACGCGGCCGTGTGGATCGTTGCGAAAGAGCCCGTGCTCGCCCTCCAGATCAACGGGGATGCCCGCGCCTATCCGCTGCAGATCCTCATGTGGCACGAGATCGTCAATGACGTGGTGGGCGGCGTTCCCGTCACGGTCACCTACTGCCCGCTTTGCAACTCCGGCATCGTCTTCGAGCGGACGATCGACGGCACCACGCTCGACTTCGGCACGTCCGGCAAGCTCCACAAGAGCGACCTCGTGATGTACGACCGGCAGAGCCACTCCCTCTGGGCGCAGATGGAGGGCCGGGCGATTGTCGGCGCCCGCGCGGGCACGCGGCTCAAGCTCGTCCCGGCCAACACGCTGTCGTTCGAGGAGTGGCGCGCGATCCACCCGATGGGGAAGGTGCTGTCGCGTGACACGGGCCACACACGGCGCTACGGCGCCAATCCCTACGAATCGTACGATCAGCCCCAGCTCCGGCCATTCCTGTTCCGGGATCGGCCGGACCCTCGCCGGCCTCCCAAGGAACGCGTGGTCGGGATCAAGCTCGGCGATACGGCCCGAGCGTACCCCTGGCCCGTGCTCGCCGAGCGGCGCGTCGTGCACGATCGGCTGGGTGGCCAGGCGCTGGTGATCTTCTACCAGCCCGGCACGCTCTCGGCGCTCGATGGTGATGAGATCCGACGGTCTCGCGCAGTGGGGGCGACCAGCGTGTTCAGTTGCGTGCTGGAGGGTCGCACGCTGACCTTCGAGGCGACATCCGAGGGCTTCAAGGATCGGGAGACGACGTCGAGCTGGAATCTCCTCGGGCAGGCAGTCAAAGGACCCCTCGCCGGACGGCGTCTGACGGCGGTTCCTCACGTCGACGCGTTCTGGTTCGCCTGGGCGGCGTTCAATCCCGCCACGTCGCTCTTCGGGGAACGATGACGCCCGCGGCTGAGTTGTGCAATCTGCTCCAGGAGCTGGAGAGGAAGGGCACGAGCGTCATCGACCTCGTGCAAGGCGGCCAACCCGTGGAGTCCTGGCGCTTGTACCCCGGAGAGAGCGGGATCTTCGACCGCCGCACGCACTACCAGTTCTACTATCACAGCCACGGAGCCGACCACGAGGCTGGCCATTTTCACACGGTGCGCCTCTTTGCCGACCACACCGTGCATCTGGTCGCCATCTCGATGACGCCTGATGGCTGGCCGCAGGCGCTCTTCACCGTGAACCTGTGGGCGATCGGTGACGTGCACGAGAGCGCCGCGAATCTGCGCCGCTATGTCCGCCGCTTTCACCTCGCCGAGCAGGTCGGCCCGCCCGTGCTCGTTCGCTTCGTGAACCTGGTCTTCCGGGCATTTGGCACCGAGATCGAGCAACTGCAGGAAGAGAAGATCGAGACTCTTGCCGCCTATCGGGCCGCGCATCCGGATCACAACATCTTCGAGGACCGATCGCTGGAGATTCTGAGCCGCGCGGCGATCGACGTCCGGGCCAGCGCCCGGGACGTCGTCTCGACAGGCCCACGCCGCTGAAGAGGAGAAAGATCGGGATGTCCTGCTCCATGCGTCTCACGCTGGTTGCCTTGATACCCGCAGTTCTATGGTTCGCGAATCCGACCGTTGCCGGCGACCTCGACGCGCGCATGCAGGAGTTTCGAGTATCGCCCACTGGGCTCAAGCCGGCGCCGGCATTCACGTTGAGGACCCTCGAGGGGAAGCCGGCAGCGCTCACCGATCACCGCGGACGAGGTGTGCTGCTCTACTTCTGGGCCGCGTGGTGACCGCATTGCACGAGGGAGTTACCCTCGACGGTCGAGCAGTTGCACCGCGAGCTGTCGGGACGTGGCCTGTCCGTCCTCGCCGTCAACATCCAAGAGAGTCAGTCAACTGTGGCCGCGTGGGTCCTGGAAGGCTCCACTGACCTATCTCGTGCCCTTCGTCGTCGCGACCTGGGGAGCGCTCCTCAACAGCCGAAATCGGTAGCCCGGAATAACCCGTCGGGCAACCGGGTTCCTCAAGCGAAGGCGACACGATCGCCCAGGAGGGACTATGAGAACGTGGTGTCGAGTCGGGGTACTCGCGGGGACGTTCGTTATGCTGATGGTCACAGGAGCCGCAGCCCAGGCGGCGAAGGGCAAGCCGACCACGGTGACGGGCCGGATCGTGGACAACATCTGCATGCTCGGCATGGGGCTCAAAGGTGAGGCACACCGGGAGTGCGCGATCGGCTGCGACAAGGCGGGGGTGCGAATGGCCCTGCTCGATGAGAAGGCCAACGTGCTGTACACGCTGATGGCGGACAAGCCGTTCGTGGATCCCAACGCTCAGATTCGCGAGCACCTGGAACGCATCGTGACGATCAAGGGCGACCTCTACGAGGCGCCGGGAGGCCAGAAGGTTCTGGCGATCAAGGAAGTGCAGGCCCCCCGGGCGGGCGCCGCGAACCCCTGTGCGGCGAAGAATCCGTGCGCCGCGAAGAACCCCTGCGGGGCGAAGAAGTAGACACGCAAGAGCGCCACGGTCGAGCCACGAACCGTGGCGCCCGGCTCTTCGCGAATCGATTTCGGGCGGCCCTATCCTGAACGCAGATTCTCTGGCGTCGCGAAGGTCCAATCCTCGGGCTCCGCAAACTGATGGCGTCGCCACAGGTAAGGAAGACTGACGATTGCCTCGGCACGGCCGGCGCGGAGCAATCCGAGCGCGTCGTGGATGATGGTCAACTGCTGGGCACGATTGAAAGGCTCCCCGAGCGGATGGCCGAACGGCCAGCGAACGGCGACCGCCCTCGGCACCCGCAGCTTTTCGGTCACTGCGCGGAGGAGCGAGACGGAGACTGTTGCTATCCCGGCTGCCTCGATCGCGCGCTGGATCAGTCCCACGGACTGATGGCATAGCCCTCACGCCGGGGTGAGAAACGCGAAATCGGGCTGCTCCCGACGAAGATTCGCTAGCAGCGCCGGAATATGGGTCGTCTCGAGTTCTTCGACGAGGTGGCCGGTGATATGCCCCATGAAGCTCCAGTGGGTCGGGGTGAGCCCGCCGAGGCGGCCCGCGCGGGCGAGCTCGCGAAATCGCTCCAGAGGGAAGACGATGTTCGGGTCGAGATCGGCGTCGCGGTGATCGTAATAGTCGTGAGTGATCGCCAGATCCTTCACCGGCGTGGTGACGGGAACCCCACGAAAGCTGGGATCACCGCGCGGATTGGTCATGTCGAACGGACGGTCGGTCGACAGATGAATCCCACCGGTCGTGATCAGCGTCACGCGGCAGAGCTGGATCGGACGGGTCATCGGCGCCCACGGGACGTCGCGACGAACCACGATATGAGCCCAACGTCCCCAGACGCGTCCGAGTGCGGGCACGCGCGCGAGCAGCCGACTAACTGCTCGGGTGATGACGGGATGCAACGACGCCCTACTTCGCCTGCTTCTTGTAGAACTGGACGAGCCCGAGCACATCCTGCCAGACGAGTCGACCGATGGGCCCGGAGCTGTACTGCGCTACGGCGACCGTTCGATCCGGCCTGACGACAAAGCCGGTCGCGTGAAGGAATCCGCGCTTCTCTTCGTAGAATGCGCCAAGCATTGCCGCGGTCTCCACGAGTGGAAGCGCGTAGCCGACCGGAAAGCCGATTGCGTGCTCCTTCACTGTCTCAGTCGCCTTGTCCAGCGGATCCGTCGACGCGGCGATCACCGTGATGTTCTCGTCCTCCAGCTTCGGTCGAGCTTTCTCGAAGGCAGCCAACTGCTGCTTGCAGTACGGTCACCAGTGAGCACGATAGAGCAGCAGGACACCCCAGCCGTCTCTAAAGCCGTCGGGAAGCGAGAGCCGCCCGTGCGCGACGGTCTGCATGCTCAGCGACGGAAGCAACTCGCCACTATCGAGAATTCTCGTCCCGGCTCGTGCCATCACCGGCTCCCTTCTGCGGCCGTCAGTAGCGGCCTCGCGCACGCTCCTTGACGGGCATGGATTCCAGACAGCAAGTCCACCAGCCGGTGCGTACGGTCTCGACGAACTCGGCCGGCAGACCCTCTCGCGCCATTTCTCGCGCCAGCGTTTCGAAGTCGTAGTGAACGGGTATGAACTCCACCGTGAGGTCGGGATCCGCGATCACGAGCGTATACCAGACGCGGGGCGTGCCCTCGTTTTCCGGCCGCCCCAGTGCGCCGACGTTCACGGCCCGACAGCCGCTCGCGAGCGTCCTCTGCCACTTGATGCCGGTATGAGTGAAGCAGAGGACATCGCTCTCGGTCTCACGGCAGAACTTCTCGATCAGCGCATCGGGCGTCGTCGTCTCCCAGAGGAACTCGTTGATCTGCCGCGGCGAGCCGTGGCAGAGGAGCATTCGGGACGCGCCGACGCTGATCCGAGCGACCGGCGGGAGGGCGTCGAGCCAGCGGCGATTCTCCGTGGACGTCCCGCGGACCGTGTACTCGTACGAGATCCGGGCGAAGTGAGTGTCGCGCGGATCGGAATACCCGCAGCCGCAGTCCGCAGCGCCCTGTGCCACGGACGCATCGTAGTTTCCCTGGATGCACACGACGCCGGCTTGTCGCAAGAGTGGAAAGACCCGATCAGGGTGGGGGCCGAATCCCCCAAGGTCTCCCAGACAGTACAGGGCTTCGGCGCCGCGCCGCCGAGCATCGACGATGGCCGCTTCGAGGGCGAGGTAGTTGCTGTAAACACCGCCGAACAGCGCCACGCGGTGGTGGCTCAAAAGTTCTTGCATGCGAGACCCGTCTCATAGCAGGTGTAGCATGCCGTGTGATACAGCGCCGTCGGCGACAAGGCATCGACAAGGCGGTCGGTGCTAAGCCGCGCCCCAGGCAGGCCGGCGAGGATCGGACAGGCATAGATCCCGCCTTCGGCGACCACGCGGGTCTCCGTGCACTGGAGTCGCGCGTCGTCGAAGCCCTCCAGGTCCTTTCGTGTGAGCCGTCGTTCGTCGGCTCCTTGCGCGCAGCGGCCGATCGGCAGCACGGGCAGGATCTTGATCCGCGGGCGCTGGACACCGGACTCGATGAGTCGCGCGCGGAGGCGCTCGTAAAGGGGGCCAGCCGGCGAGGGATCGAGGATCTCTGTCGCGGTCACAATCGGAAACAGGCCTCGATCTGCGAGAAGTCGCACAGCGCGCAGCGCCGCAGCAAAGCTCCCGCGCCCACGGACCGCATCGTTCTCCTTAGCCGTGGGAGCGTCGAGGCTGACTCGGATTTCGAGGGAATAGCGAGCGGCGCCCGCGATACGCGCCAGGCGGTCAGCAAGCGCGTCGTCGATCAGCGTCCCGTTCGTCAGTACGGTGACCGGCGCGACGGCCAGCGCGGCCTCGACCATGCGCACGAGATCCAGATGCAGGAAGGGCTCACCGCCCGTGAAGTAGAACTCCCGCACACCCCGGGCCGCCGCCTCGCCGATGTACCGAACAACCGTCGCGACATCCAAACTTCCGAGCCACGGATTGCGCGGCCCGCTGGAGTTGAAGCAATGACGGCAGGCGAGATTGCAGAGGGTGCCGGTCACCTGGAACCATAGGGTGCGCAGCTCTCTGAACGCGACGTCAGGGACCGCCTCCGCTCCCTGCCACATAACTCACATAGAACACCCGGCGGCGAACCTCTATTCCCGATTTATTCGCCGACTTCGCGCTGGCATCTGGAATCGATAATCGACGCATAGGGCATCGAAACCTGCGCGACAATTCAATCGAGCGCCATGTAACGGAGGCCGTGACAGCGTGGAGCGATACGATCTGATCGTCCTCGGAGCCGGATCGGGCGGGTTGACCGTTGCGGCCGGTGGCGCTGCGGTCGGGGCGCGTGTCGCCCTCCTCGAGAAACATCGGATGGGCGGGGATTGTCTCAACTACGGCTGTGTCCCCTCGAAAGCCTTTCTCCGCGCGGCGAAGGTCGCTCATACGCTCCGGACCGCGAGCACGTACGGGATCAACGCCGGGACGACGGCGGCGAGGCACGACCTGAAGCCCGTGATGGAGTACGTCCGTTCCGCTCGCGCCCGCGTCGCGCCTCACGACTCGGTGGAGCGGTTCACCGGACTCGGGGTCGATGTCCACCTGTGTGCGGGACGCCTGAAGTCTGCTCACGAGGTGGCGCTCGTCGGCGAGGGCGCCACGGTGTGGGGCCGTCAGATCGTGTTGGCCACCGGATCGCGACCGCGCATTCCGGAGGTGAGGGGGCTCCGCGACGCGGGCTTCCTCACTAACGAGACGGTCTTCGACTGTGATCGCCTGCCTACGTCGCTGCTCGTCATCGGTGGCGGGCCGATTGGGGCGGAGCTCGGCCAGGCCTTTGCCCGTCTCGGATCTCAGGTGACGATCGCGTCCGCCAGTGACCACATCTTGCCCCGAGAAGACGAGGATGTTGCCGGTGTACTGGCCCACCAGCTGCGCCAACAAGGTGTGACGGTGCTCGACCGCGCACGAGCGATTCGAGTCTCCCGGAGCAACGGACTCAAGCGGGTCACAGTTCAATTGCCCGATACGGAGCTGAGCCTCGACGCCGACGAGATTTTGGTCGCCGCTGGCCGTCAGCCAAACATCGAGGCACTCGGCCTCGAAGACGTCGGGGTAGCGGTCGACGATCGAGCGGTGCGGATCGACGCGAAGTGTCGGACAAACATTCCCTCGATCTGGGCTGTCGGCGACGTCGCGGGCCCGTACCAGTTCACACACTGGGCGAATTACCAGGCGCGCATCGTCATCCGGAACGCGCTGTTCCCGGGCTCGTGGGCGTGCGACTTCGACACCGTGCCCTGGACGACGTTCACCGAGCCAGAGGTGGCCCGCGTCGGGCTGTCGGAGGCGGAAGCCCGCCAGCGCGGGATCCCTTACGATCTCTTCACCGCCTCATTCGAGGACAATGACCGCGCACTGTGCGATGGAGAACCGGAGGGCTTCGTCAAAGTGCTCACGCGAAAGGGACGGGGCGCCATCCTGGGTGCGGCGATCGTGCATGCGCATGCAGGAGAGCTGCTGGCCGAGCTGGTGCTCGCGAAGAAGCACGGACTCGGCCTTACCAAGCTCTCGACGCCGATCCACGTCTACCCGACGCTCGCCGAGGCCAACCGCGCGATCGGTGATGCCTATCTTCGCGGCCGTCTCCGCCCAAGGATGAGACGCGCGCTGGCGGCGCTGTTCGCCTGGCTGAGGCGGTGACCGCGGGTAGCCGAACTACCGAACCAGGGAGGGCCCCTTCGTATGGGAATAACGACCGAGATTCGCATCAGAGGATCCTAGCGCACGCGTCACGAATGGTGCCGCATCGAAAGGAGAACCCATGGAGATCGTGAGAATTCCTGAGGCCCACGAGCTGGCAGCCCAGGATCAGCCGTTTCTCGAGGCGACCAAGAGCTGGTTCAAGATCGACTTCGTGCCCAAGATGAGCCGCGTGCTGCTCAGCCATCCCGCGTTCGGGCGGCCGTACGGCCGGGCATCACGGCGGGCCATGACGGACGGCGCGCTGAGCCGGAGCCATAAAGAGATGATCGCGGCGATCGTCAGCGCTATCAACGTGTGCGAGTACTGAACGGTCGCCCATAGCGCAGCCGGGAAGCTGCAAGGACTGAACGACGACGGGATCTGGTACGAAGTCGCCTACGTGGCGGGAACGACACACGGGCTCAATGCTGTTGCTGACGGCCTTCGCCTGCCGCTCGAGTTCACGCCCTCCGACCGGAGTCCGGTCGTGGCAGTGCCGAGCACCGAGGACATCTCACCGGAGGTTAAAGCGATCTTCGACGAGATCAAGACGTTCTATGCCGTCGACGAGGTGCCGGCCGTCTTCCGCTGGATGAGCCGCGACGCCATCTTCCTACAAGGTTACTGGGGCGCCGTGCGCGAGGCCTTCACGGATCGAAAGGTCGATCGAGTGACCAAAGAGATCCTCGCTCTGGCCGCCTCGATGACTGCGAAGTCGGATTACGGAGTCGATTTCCATCTGCGCGAAGTGCATCGGCTCGGGGTGACCGATCAGGGCCTTGTCGAAGCGGTCGAGGTCGTGCAACTGTTCAACACGGTGACTAAGATCGCGGACGCGTTGCAGCTGCGGCCGGATTTCAACCCGACGAGTGCGGCAGGCGGGGCCGATTGAGACGGCGCCTTCTCCGAGAGGGCATCGAGCCCAGCGGATGACAGTGGTGCCGCAGGCGTCCGTGCACACTGTCGGGGAGCGAATGCTCATGTACACTACCGTCGAAGGCGAAGAGGGCAAGTTCACTGAGCGCCCCGTGAAGGTGGGGCCGCCGCGAGGCAATCTCGTCAAGGTCCTCGAGGGCGTCTAACCCGGCGAGAAGGTCGTCGCGGCGGGCAGCTTCTTTCTCGGCGGCGAGGCTGCGCGGACACGGTCAGGCGAGTAGGACCAAAATCAAGCGGCTGGCGATGGCGGCCACGGCTCCCACTCTCATTAACCGGGGCGCGTCGTACCTCGACCCAGTGCTCTCCGGCCGCATCGCCTCCGCGCTCGTCACCGTTGGCTGCGCAGTCGGGCTGTCCAGGACGACGATGCCACGCGGGGCGCCGGCGAACAGGCCGGCTCCGAGGAGCTAGACATGCGGCCGCGAGCATGCCTGGCGCTCATGGCGCTCGCCATCGCCGGCTGCGCACCCCTTGGAGCGCAGCGGGAACCGCCGCCATGGGAGCCGCGGGCAGCGGCCCTCCCGCCCGTCCCGTTTGGCGACGGGCCGCTCGCGCTGACGCTCGTGTACCCATCCGAGGGGAGCGAGGTCACCGTGCGCGATCGGACATTCGTCTTCGGCGCCACAGGCACGGGCCGCGCGCGAGTTGCCATCAACGGCATCCCCGTCGACGTTGCGCCGAACGGCGCGTTCCTGGCTTTCCTGCCCGTGCCTGCTGATGGCGTCTACCGAGCGGAGGCGCGGGCTGGAGAGAAACGCGCCCAGGTGTTCCGACGAGTTCGCGTGCCGGAGACGCCGATCGCGCCGGCGCCCGGCGAGGCGTTCATTGTCGAACAGAGCGTCTTCCCCCGGGGCGGGTGGGCCGCGCTGCCGCGCGAGCCCATCGAGGTGGGATTTCGGGGCACCGCCGATGGTGAGGCGGCCCTCGTGTTCGGAGATGGCTCGCGAATTCCGCTCGTCGAGCAGTCTCGAGTGGTCGAAGTGCCGTGGGGCCGTCGCGTCTTCGGCGGCGTTCCTCTCTTTGCCGAGCCATCCGTTCCCGGCCTCGCGGAGTACCGCGGTGTCGTGCTCGCCCGCCCACTCCTCGCGTCCGGGCCGGACGTGCCGCGGCCGACGCTGGCGCCACTCCTCACATCGACGCCGTCCGACGCTGCCGTGGAGCTGAGGGTCGGGCGACACGTCACTCGCGTCCCGCTCCCGCTCAATCTCGCGCTCCTCGATCCCGAACGGCCGGCGGTCGGCGTCGCCTTCGAAGCAGATCCCTATCGCCAATCGGTGGGCGGTGTGGACGCTGCGGCGGGGCCTGGTTTTACCTCTCACTACTTCTGGGACAACGGCACATGCCTCACGCTGACTGGCGAGCGGGCCGGCCGGTATCGCGTGCGATTAACGCAGGAGCTCGACGCGTGGGTCGCTTCCGACCGGGTGCGCCTGCTGGCGGCCGGCACGCCGCCCGCGCGCGGGCGCGTCGGCACCGTGAGGCTGACACCCGCACCCGAGGCCGTCGAGGTCCGGATCGAAGTGGACCGGCAGCTCCCGTATCGTGTCGACTCGCGCGGGCGCTCGGTTGACGTCACCATCTACGGCGGTCTCGCCGACACCCGCTGGCTCATGTCCGGCGGTCTCGATCGCCACGTCATTGGCGCCCGATGGAGCCAGCCCGCCGACGGGCTCTGGGTCCTGACATTGGATCTGGCGCAGCCGCACTGGGGCCACACAGCGGCGTGGGACACGCACGGCGATCTCGTCGTCCGCATCAGGCGCCCCCCGCCGCTCGACCGGCGCCACCCGCTTCGCGGACTCGTCGTGGCCGTTGACCCGGGCCACCCGCCGGGCGGTGCCATCGGCCCCACGGGCCTCAGCGAGGCCGACGTCAATCTCACCGTCGCGCTCCGGCTCGCCCGGATGCTCGAGCGCGCCGAGGCGCGAGTAATCCCCACGCGTGCCGATGACCGGGCGCTCGGGCTTTACGAGCGCGCGCACATCGCCGAGGCGGCCGGTGCCCACGTCTTCGTATCGTTGCATCAGAACGCCTTCCCGGACGGGGTCGACCCTTTCACCGACAGCGGAACTTCCACGTTCTATTTCCACCCCCACGCAGAGGCTTTGGCCCGCGCCCTTCAGGCGGAGCTGGTCCACGAGTTCCGGCTCCGCGATCTTGGCGTAGGACGAACGAATCTCGCGGTGCTGCGGCTCACGTGGATGCCGGCGGCGCTCACCGAGACCATGTTCATGATGATGCCGCACCAGGAGGCGGCCCTTCGTGACCCCGACGTCCTGGAACGGATTGCGCGCGCGCACCTCCGCGGCCTCGAACGCTTCCTTCGCGAGCGGACCTGAGGAGGGGGTCTCCGCACCAAATGCACGGTCGGCTCGGACAGGTCAGCAGCGTCCACCGTACTGTTTCCGGTTGGGCTCGCACAATCCAAGGCCTCTCGATCCCCGTGGACGTCGGGCCGACATCATCGTCATATCTGATTCATCCTCCTCGTGCAGCTTCCTTAGTTTTGAAAACTCGGCGAGTGAGGCCTGTTCCATGCTGATTGTGGGAATAGGAGGGCCCCTCTTTGGTTTTAAAAGGAGAGGCGGTCGCAAAGGCTACGATCACAGCCTTCGTCCGCACGGCGGGCGTTCGGATCGGAGATTCACCGGGTCGACGCGGGCCACACCAAAATGCAGGAGAGAGCCCTGCGCAGGGCGATCCGCGAAAAGACGGCCGCTGGCATCTTGCCTCGCACCCTGCCCCCGACGATGTGGGTCGGGCGGAGCTCATGGAAATGGAAGACCTGCGCTGCGTGCGCCGAGCGCATCTTCGAGGGCGAGCTTGAGATCGAATATCTCGGTTGCTGCGACCCAATCTATTTCCATCCGCGGTGCTATGAGCTGTGGAGAGAAGAGTGCTCCTGATGTGCGCAGGGCGCGTCGGCGTCAGGAGCCTCGCCGGGTCACCATGTTGAGCGCCGGCGCAGGGCCGACGTATGAGCTACAGCTGGCGCTCGGGGCGCCCGCCCGATGAGATCAAACGTGTTCTTCGCGAAGAGGTCGTCCGGGTCGCCATACCAGTCGCTACTAACAGGCTCAGATCACCCGACGGCGGGGACGGCAATAGTGAGGTCTTGAGAGTTCATTGGCCACGTTGGCCACTATAAACTGCCTTCAGTGCACGACGCCGTGCTCGGCGGCAGACGAGGGCTGCCCAGCATTCGCCCCGTGCGCCTTCGGGGCGTGTTCGCCTACGCGGCCTGGCGTACGTAGCGGTAGTGCAGGTCGCCGACTCGCGGAAGCTGCACGATCCTGCCAATGAAAGGAATCTGAATGGGCCTGACGTCTGGTGAGTCCTTGGTGAGCGAGAGATGCGTGCGAGCGTGATATGAGCCGAAGTAACCGGTCAGGATGCAGCGCAGGTGTTGTTCCCCGACCAACCGGAGCATGATTTAGGCACTCGCGTCGAATTGAACCAATGAGCCGCTCGGCGAAGGGATTCTGCCATGAGCTGCGCAGGGCGATGACGACTTCCGTGAACTTCAGTAGTCGTCACGCGCCGCCGACCTCGCCGAAGCTTCACGTGTCCCCGGATCCAAATCAGCCTCGGAGAGAGCGAGAGCACATCGGACTTCGCAATCCGCGGGCGAGTCCACCCCGCCGTCGTCGCGTACCCCTGAGTGCGCGCCGTCCTTAACCGCCCTTGAGGCGAGGGTCCAGCAAATCGCGCAGCGCGTCGCCGAGCATGTTGAAGCCGAAGACGGCGAGCGAGAGCGCCAGAGCCGGCCAGATCGCGAGCCAGGGAGCCCGGTACATGTGGTCGAGGCCGGCGAGTGAGAGCATGCCGCCCCACGTCGGATAGGGCGGCGGCACCCCCATGCCCAGGAACGAGAGGCTCGCCTCCGTCAGGATGATGGTCGAGAGGCCGGTGGTCGCCACCACGATGATCGTCGGAAAGACGTTCGGGAGGATGTGAGCGACGGTAATGCGGAGGTGGCCTGAGCCCATCGCCCGCGCCCCCTCCACGTAGGTGTGCTCCTTGATCGAGAGCGCGACGCCCCGAATGATCCGCGACTCGCGGATGCCGGCAGCGATGCCGAGCACGAGCGTGATGTTGAGCACGCTCGGTCCCAGGAGCGACATGATCGACATCAGGATGAGAAGCCCGGGGAAGGCCATCCACGCGTCGACGAGCCGCTGGAGCAGGAGGTCGATCCGCCCGCCCCAGTACGCGCTGGAGATGCCGAGCACGGTGGCGAGCACGCTGGCGATCCCGATGGCGCCGAAGCCGACGTAAAGCGAGATGCGGGCGCCGTAGAGGATGCGCGTGAGCACGTCGCGCCCGAGTTGGTCGGTGCCGAGCCAGTGCGCCGTGCTCATGGTGATGAACCGCTCGCGGAGGCTCGTCTCCGAGAAGCCGTACGGCGTGAGCACGTCGGCGAGCGCCGCAGCCAGGAGCATCACGAGCACAATGGCTCCGCCGATCGTGCCAAGCGGCTTGCGCCGGAGCATGCGGATCCAAACGTCGGTGTACCAGGGCCGCGTGCGGGGCAGCGAACGGACGTCGAGCGTGATCGGGCGGGCGGGCGCGGGAGCGACGGAGGCCATCTCGGTCACCGCCCGTAGCGAATGCGCGGGTCGAAGAACGCGTACGAGAGGTCGATCACCAGGTTCAGACCGACGACCATCACAGCGATGATCAGATTCACGGACTGCACGACCGGGTAGTCGAGGCGCGTGAGCGCTTCGAAGAAGAAGAGCCCGACACCGGGCAGCCGGAAGATCGCCTCGATGATGACCGAGCCGCCGATGTAGAGCGGCATCTGGAGCCCGATCAGGCTGATCACTGGGATCATGGCGTTCTTGAGCGCATGCTGGAGCACGATCGCTCGCTCCGGCAAGCCCTTCGACCATGCGGTCCGGATGTAGTCCTGGCGCAGCACGTCGAGCAATGCCGACCGCATGATGCGCATGATAGGCCCCGCCCGGGTCACCCCGAACACGAGCGCCGGAACGATCATGATCTTGAGGTTCGTGAGCGGATCCGTCGTGAACGTCACGTACGTCCAGAGAGGTGTCCACTTGAAGTAGATAGCGGGCAGGACGACCACGAGAACGGCGAGACCGAAGTACGGCACGGACAGGGCGAGAATCGCCAGGACGCGGCCGACGTAGTCGGAGACGGAGTCCTGGCGCACCGCGGACACGACGCCGACCAGAATGCCGATGACGACGGAGACCAGGATCGTCAACACGGCCAGCTCCAGCGTGACCGGGAACCGGCTGGCGAGCTCGTCCCAGATGGGCTGCCGTGTCCAGTACGAGTTGCCGAAGTCGCCGCGCAGGACGATGCCGCCGATCCACTCGAGATACTGGATGTACGCGGGCCGGTCGAGCCCGAGCTCCTTGCGGAGAGCCTCCACCGTCGGGGCGTACGCGTGCCCCTCCACCATGCGGATGACGACGTCACCGGGCATGAACCGCATCATCGCGAAGACGATCACGCTCACGAGCAGGAGCGTCGGGACGGCCAAGACCACCCGGCGGATCACGTAGCGCTTCATCGTTGCCCGCGCGGTGCGGTCTACCGCTCGAGCCAGGTGAACATCAGCCGGTAACCGAGCGAGAAGCCGTCGTGGTGCTTGAAGCCCTTCACCTGGGGCGCGTGCGTGATGTGCCACGGCCACGTCGGGAGGTAGACGTAGTAGGCCTTGTCGGCGAGGTACCGCTGGATGTCATGGACAATGGCCAGACGCTTCTTCGGGTCCAGCTCCCGCCGCTGGGCGATGAGCATTTTGTTCAGCTCGGCGTCGGCGACGTGGCTGCGGTTGTGAGGCTGCTCGGGGTAGTACCCGCTGAAGAGCCAGTCGTCGATTTCGAAGCCGTTCCCCTGAGGGCCAATCGCCATCCCGTCGAACTTGCCGAGGTACGTCGTGGAGATGTACTTGCCGTATTCCTCGGGCTTGAAGTCGACCTTCACCCCGATCTTGGCCAGGTCGTCGGCGGCCAAGTCGTAGATCGTCCGCCACGGCGTCGTATACCCCGGGTTGTGGTACATCGGCGTGCTGAAGCCGTTCGGATGGCCGGCTTCCGCCAGGAGGCGCCTGGCCTCCTGCGGGTCGTAGCCAACCAGGTACTTCGCCTTTGCCGGATCCATTTTGGAGGCCGCGAGCTTCCACTCCGTTAGCGCGCACGGCACCGGCCCGACGTCGATGCAGCCCTCTCCGTAGAGGATCGAGTCGTTCCACGACTTCCGGTCGATCGCGAGGGAGATGGCCCGCCGCACCCGGACGTCGTTGAACGGCGGCTGATCCGTCCGGAAGTAGATCACGCTGCTGGCCACAGGCATCGCCGGCGTCATGACCATCTCGGGATTCGTCTGCTTGAGGGACCTAGCCTCCTCTGCCGACAGGAAGCCCCACATATGGCCCATGTCCACCTTGCCCGCCCGGAGCATCGAGAGCCGGGCCGAGGCGTCCGGGGTGATCTCGATGACGACGGCGTCGAGGTACGGCTGACCTTTCACGTAGTAATCGGGGTTGCGCTCGAAGACGATCTGGACGCCCTTCTGATAGCTCTTCAGCATGAAAGGGCCGCTGCCGATCATCGCCTCTGGCCGGTTGAAATCCTTGAACTTGTCCTCGACCTCATGGGGCAGGATCGGCACGAAGGTCGAGGCCGC
>Ga0306920_100005432_pt1 | contig 16486 bp, 16 predicted proteins | sample flu12Cox44000170_FD_204666 | JGI IMG/M metagenome (GOLD analysis project Ga0306920, IMG submission 204666) | Lab enrichment of tropical soil microbial communities from Luquillo Experimental Forest, Puerto Rico - flux4day.12C.oxic.44.000.170 (v2)... | ecosystem: Environmental > Terrestrial >... | reverse complement strand
CCCAATGGGATTCGAGGGAAATACCAGCTGAAACCCCGTCGGAACCTGACGACCAAACGCGGAAAGACAACGAGTTGCGCGAGGAGTCGGGCGACGGGAACCGACGGGAGTAGACGCTCGACAGGGACAGTTCGGGGACAATTGAGGGACAGAGCCTAGCCCGCCTTGGGCTCGTCGAACGGCGCAGTCGGGCAGGCACGCTCCGCTTCCGCGACGGTGCTTGACGACCAGCGGCGCCGGGTGAGGCTGATCGCCCAGCGCGGCTGCTCAGTCGACCGCAAGATCGGCGAGCTACGCCGGCCCTCGGAAACTCCTTTCACAACAATACACCATAAGGTATAATGTCCACATGGATCGGTTGCCCGGCTCTCTGCCCCTCCGCTTCGTGGGCCGGTTCGCCGACCACTTCGGAAGCGACTGACCTGATCAATCAGGGAAAGGATCCGTCATGAACTCACTTACCCACACCACCTCGGCCGCCCGCGGATATGCGCCCGTGAATGCCCTGAAGATGTACTACGAGATCGAGGGCAACGGCGATCCGCTCATCTTCATTCCTCCCGCCTTCGGCTTTGCAGGTCGCGTATCATTTCCCGAGCTAGCTCAAAGACATTCAGTGATTGCAGTCGATCTGCAGGGCAATGGTCGCACGGCGGACATCCCTGAGCGTCCCATTTCGATCGAGCAATACGCCAAAGACGTGGTGGGCCTGCTGGGATATCTCGGGGTCTCCAAGGCCGACTTCCTTGGCGACAGCTACGGTGGTGATACGGCGGCCGTTATCGCGGTTCACTATCCGGACCTCGTCCGTCGTGTCGTGACCTACTCGGCAACGTTTGCCCCTCCACCTGAAACATTCAACCCCGTGATGACCTCCTTCGATAAGCCGCCGACCGCCGAAACCAGAGACATCGCATTTCAGAGGAACGCGTACAAGAGCGTCGCGCCCGATGCGCACTACTGGCCCACGATCTACAGCAAGGTAGGCCGTATTCAGTGGAAGGGATTCTCGAGAGAAGAGTTGGCTTCGATTCGCGCTCCCTTTCTCATCGTTCAAGGAGATCACGACTTCGTTCGCCTTGAGCACTCCGTCGAGACCTTCAAGCTCATTCCCCGCGGCGAGCTTGCGGTGATTCCGAGCGCCAGCCACTTCGCTCTCTCCTCGGAACCTGAGAAGGTGATCCCAATCATCAGGCACTTCCTGGAGAAGCCCGAGACGCAGCTGCCCTTGGCTAGCGCTAGCATTGGCTATCACCCCGGTGAGACGAGATAACACACCACCGAACGTGACTGCGGGCTGGGTCGTAGATGCGCTGGCTCACACGGATGACGGACCACGCCATGAATGACCGATCGGTTCGCGCCTGGACGCTGGCGCTGACGTCACTCGCGTTCTTCATGGTCGCGCTCGATACGCTGATCGTGATTACGGCGCTACCGGCAATCCAGCGCGACCTTGGCGCGAGCTTGGCAACCCTCGCATGGACTGTGAACGCGTTCACACTCACGTTTGCGGGAGGAATCATCACCGCCGCGGCGCTCGGCGACCGCTACGGTCGCCGTCGGATCTTCGTCATCGGAGTGTCGGTCTTCGGTGCGGCATCTGCTGCCTGTGCGCTCGCACCAACGGCCACACTGCTCATCGCAGCGCGCGTGGTGCAGGGAGCGGCCGCGGCAATGGTCATGCCCATTAGCTTGACGTTGCTGATCAGCGCATTCCCGAAGGAGCGGCGAGGCGCCATCGTGGGAATGTGGGGAGGTATTGCGGGGATAGCTGTCATAAGCGGGCCGCTCGTCGGCGGCGCAATCACGCAAGGACTCAACTGGCACTGGATCTTCTGGATCAACCTGCCTATTGCGGTGGTCGCTGCGGCGCTCGCGTCAGTCCGCCTCACCGAGACTCGCGGTCCTGCGACGCGACTCGATCCGGTCGCTGTCCTGCTCATAACGGGCGGGGCCGTTGCAATCGTGTGGGGGCTGTTGCGGGCCGGTGAGCGCGGATGGGCCGAGATCGGGGCGCTGGGTGCGCTGGCGATGGGCGCCGTCGCGATTGCCGCCTTCTTCATGTGGGAACGTCGGGCCGAAGACCCCATGGTGCCGCTACGGGTGTTTCGGAGCTCAGGCTTCTTCGCGTCGACCGTTGCCGGCTTCTGGATGGCAGGCTCGAGCGCAGCCGCGACATTCCTAATGGTCCAGTACCTACAGACCGCGCTCGGGCTGTCACCACTCGAGGCCGGGTCGCGGCTGAGTCCCTGGACCGGCGGTCCGCTTGTGATTGCGCCGCTCGCGGGCAAAGTGTCGGACCACATCGGGCGCCGCGCCGTGCTTGCCTTTGGGCTCCTGGTGCAAGGCATCGGCCTCGGACTACTCGCGACGCGTGCAACCAGTCATGCCACGTACGCCGATCTGTTCCTGCCCCTCGTGGTCGGTGGCATGGGGATTTCGATCGCGGTCACGATCGCGCCGACCGCTGCCGTCAGCGCGGTGTCTCACGACGACGTCGGCAAGGCATCCGGGGTGAGCGGCACCATGCAGAGATTCGGGAGCGCGTTCGGGATCGCGGTGGCCAGTGCAGTGTTTGCGAGCAGTGGAAGCCTTGACTCTCCGGGGGGCGTCGTCAGTGGCGTTCGGCCCGCGCTCCTCGTCGTGGCGGGTATGTCGCTCCTTGGCGCGTTGGCAGCACTGGGGATTAGCCGGAAGCAAATGCCTTTGGACCGCCTGCAGCATCACCTAGCTCCAAGGCCCAGCGCAGATGGGGGAAATTCGTGAACGCAAGTCAGAGACTCGCCCTCGGGGGATATCCACCCTCCCCCGCCACCTGGAGGGAGCTTGCACAACGATACACCATATGGTGTAATGGATAGATGGATCAACTGACCGACGTGTTGACGGCGCTCTCGCACCCCTCGCGACGGGACATTATCCGGCGGCTTGCCGCCGCCCCGGCGCGCTTCACCGACGTCGCGCGACCCCTCGACGTCTCGCTCAACGCCGTCACCAAGCACCTCAAGCTCCTCGCGCGAGCCGGTCTCATCGAGCGCGAGAGGCGAGGCCGCGAGGTCTTCATCTCTCTCAAGCCCGAGCCGCTTCGGCTTGTCTCTGGCTGGGTACATGAGTATGAGCGGTTCTGGACCCAGCGCTTGGACCGGCTGGAGCAGCATTTCAAGGACGAGCGATTGAAGAAGGAGAAGAAACGATGAAGGGAAAGGCGGAGGCCCTCGTATTCGCGTTGGAGCGCAAGAAGTCATGACGGCCGGCACGAGGACGATGGAGTTGACAATCAGCCGCACGATTCCTGCATCCCCCGCCGAGGTCTTCGAAGCGTGGCTGGACCCTAAGCACCCGGGAAACCCTTGGACTGACGCCGAGAAGCTGATCTTCGACCCGCGGGTCGACGGGCTCTTCTTCTTCATGCATGTGTCGATGGTCGGCACGAAGGACGCGCGTGCCCAGCATGACACAGCGTTCGGGCTGGAGTCCGGGGAGCAGCGGGCACACTACGGTCGGTTCGTGGCCATCGAGCGCAGCAAGCGTATCCAGTACACGTGGATGTCGAAGTTCACGCGCGGGCTGGAGTCGATGGTGACGGTCATCTTCGAAAAGAATGGCAGTGACACCCTTGTGACGCTGAACCATGCGAATCTTCCCGATGACGAGCAAGGGGCCTTGCACGAGGGGGGCTGGAACAAGTGCCTGGATGTCTTCGGCGAGCAGTTCCGGGCCGAGAGTCCACGCTGAACACCCTGGCCGCTGTTTGGGCCGCGCGAGGCGACGTCGTGGGCATCGGACCTTTCGCCGACCTCGCAAAGACAAGGACTTACGCCAGGGACCATCCGACGGGCATCGACAGGGAGTAGGGTTTCGACGGCGACGGTTCGGGGACAATTGAAGGACAGGGAGGGAAGGCCGGTAGTGCGATCCCCGGCGCGATGAGCCGCTGTCACCCACTGTCTACGCGCCGTGCCCGGGACAACATGGCGTCGATTAGCGGGGCAGGCGGAATTCCCTGGAGGCGACCGTCACCGCGGCGGTAGAGGCGGCAGCTTGCGCCGCTCGGCGCACTGTCGCCGCCGACATCCACCCCGTCGATCAGGATCGTTGGCGAACCCCATCGACGCAGCTCCGCCGGCACGTCGGGCGCTGTTGTCGAGATCTCTTCGATCCGCGTCGCGATGCTGAGCCTCGCCAGAGCCGCGCGGAGCTCGTTGCGCGCGCCGTCCGCGTTGGGGCAGCCGTCAAAGTAGATGAGCTGAACTCTCACAGTCCACCGCCGCTGGTTCGCTCGACCCAGGCAAACGAAGAAGACACCAACTCCGACTGGGCGCCCGATTGCCCGCCGATCCTTCGATCATTCGCGTCCCTTCCGCTGCCGGAAGTGCTGGAGCAGATCGTCCCGGTGCTCTCTTGCCCCCGCTGCCGCCGGGAGCGAGCGCAGTCCCAACAGCGTCAGTCGGAGTTGCTCGATGTAAGCGCGGCAGCCCCGGCACATGGCGATGTGCATCAACACACCGATGCGCTGCCGCAGCCGAAGACGGCGCCCCAGGAAGTCGCCGGCCACTCGCGTCACTTCCGAGCAATTCATCATGGCCGGTTCATCCTTTCGCCCGATCCCTTTGTGGAGAGGCCCTCCTTCATGTAGAGGTCGAGGGCCTGCCGAACCCGTGCTCGACCTCGATGGAGCAGCACCCTCTGGTTGTTCCCTGAGATCCCCAGAATGTTACACACCTCGTCTGGCGCCACCCCCTCAACGTCACTGAGGAGCACGACGTTGCGTTGCGATTCCGGCAAGTCGGCCAGTGCCCGCTCGATTACCCCGAACGTCTCTCGGCTAACCATTGCCGCAGCCGGGTCTTCGAGCTCCCGGGGCGTGGGCAGGGTCTCCCACCGCCCGTTTGCCCCCATCCCGGGCTCGGGCTCGTCCGGGGCGTCGGCGCTGGGGTCCTCGGGTGGCACGCGGACGGCCTCCTGAGGCAGCCTCGTCAACTCGGCCTGCCGCGCCTCACGAAGTGCCCGCTTGCGCGCCTGATTCACCGGGACACCGAAAATCCAGGATCGCAGCGTTCCGCGCCAATGCCCTCGATCACAGCAATCCAGGTCTCCTGCACCGCCTCCTCGGCCACCGCTTCGGTGCGGCAAAAAGAGCGTGCAAGCCGTAGCAGTCTGCCTTGCAGATCATCGACCAGTGCCGCAAACGCCGCCTCATCGCCGGAACGCAGCCGCGACACCAGTTGTCGCTCGAGCTCCGTCTGGGACATGCCGGCTCTCTCTTGGGCTTAGCTGCTCGTTGTGAGCGAGGCGCTTCCAATCTAACACGAGCGCCCGAAGGTCCGCGCTCTCGCTGCCCCGTTGTAACAACCGCCTCGCTCGCGGCACCACTCAGTGTCGGCTCGAGTCGAAGGAGCCACCTTGAGCGAGCGGCTGCCGCGGCCGCGCCAGTACAGCCACGAAGGAGGAGACGAGATGAAGCTACACATCGGACGAGTGGTGCTCGCCGGTCTGGCCGGAACCGCTGCGATGACGGCGCTGATGCTCATGTCCCCGTTGATGGGCCTGCCGCCGATGGACATCGGACGGATGCTGGGATCGATGATGGGCGGGAACATTGCGCTCGGCTGGGTCTCTCACTTCATGATCGGCGTGGTGCTCGCGTTCGCCTATGCCCTCTTCTTCGTGAGCCGCATCCCAGGGCCGGGCCTCGCGCGCGGCGCGATCTATGGTCTGCTGCCGTGGCTCACGGCCCAGGTGGTGGTGATGCCCCTGATGGGGGCTGGGTTCTTCAGCGGCTCGGTGGTGGCCGCGGTGGGCAGCCTCATCGGCCATCTCGTGTACGGCGGCGTCATCGGGGCAGTGTATGGCGTGAGCGACGAGCTCGCTTTGGCCCCGCGACACGTCCACGCCTGAGTCATTCCTCTCGCAGGATCTCGGCATACGGCCGGGGTTCTGATTCGACACCACGCCAGAAGGAGGAAACGCCATGCGTCGTCTGCTGTCGGTTTCCCTGGTCCTGATCGCCGCTGCGGGTGCGCTGCCCGCGGTGGGACACTCCAAGGACAGCATGTCGAAGACGAAGAGCATCACCGTCTCCGGCAGCCTCATCGACACCAAGTGTTACTCGATGGACTCCCGCAACATGGGCAACGACCACATCACTCCCATGGGGGAGATGAAGGGCTGTGGCACCCTCTGTGCCAAGCTGGGCATTCCCGTTGGTGTCCTGACGGGGAAGAACGAGGTGTGGGTGTTGGTGACGCCGTCTCAGGACCTGGCGGACCACATTGGTGAAGAGGCCCGCATCACGGGAACGCCGGTTTACCGTGGGCATTCGATCCGCCCCGACAAGATCGAAGTGAAAGGCGCATCGGGAGAGTGGACCGCCATCAACATCAGCATGCCGATGCTGATGAAGTAAGAGTCCGCCAAGGCTGATCCCGCCCTTCCCGGCTGGTGTCCGGAGGGCGGGATCGCTTTGAGGACGCATCACCGACCGTGCAGGTCGTGTCGATCGGCATCCTGCGTGGCCTGGGAGACACCCGCACGCCGCTGATCGCGAACCTGATCGGGTACTGGCTGTTCGCGCTCCCGCTCAGCCTGTTCCTCGGTTTCCGGATCGGTCTCGGGCCGCGGGGCTCTGGTGGGGGGTCGTGGGCGGGCTCTTCGTCGTGGTGACGATCCTGCTCGCCCGGGTGCGAGCGCGGCTGGGCCGGAAGCTCGAACGGCTGGTCGTGGAAAGCTAGTGGTCGTTGGAGCGACGATTCGGCGTCGTCGCTGTCAGTGGAGGACGGCACCTCAGCGGATCAGGACAAACCGTCGCTGGGCCCGCAGCCCTTCCCCTGACGCGAGTAGCACGTAGACGCCGGGAACCGCCGCTTGGCCGGCGGATCGGCCATCCCAGCTTGCCTCGAGCGTTCCCGCGGGTGCGTCGCCCTTCCAAATCATCGCCACGGATCGACCCGCCGGGTCGAGAACCTGCAACTGCAAGCCGCCGACGGCGCGCGGCAACAAGAGCCGCACGCTCAAGAAGGCGTTCGTCGGATTGGGGCCGACCGTTAGTCGCGGGACGCCGCCAACCTCCCGCGACGAGACGCCCAGGGGGATGGATTCGTAGGCGAGCGCGATACCTGCAGCGTCCGCAAGCTGGGTCGAGGCATCGGTGAACGCGCGCACGGGAACAGCGTTGTCCTGGGCTGAATTCCCGAAGACGAGGACTTGCCCAGGTCCTGCGAACTGTGCGTCCTTCGCAAGCACGAAGAGTTCGCCCGTGCGCTGACTCTCTGCGATCCCGGTAACTACTTTGCCGGCGAGCCCCGTCGCCGGCCCTTCGATAGTGCGCAGGGGTATGGTGTCTCCCTCGGCATCGCCGGCGAACACGCTGATGTGAGTCTGCTGCCCGGCGCTGACCCCGACGCACAGGTGTCCGGAGAGCGGCGAGAACGTGACGGCCATCGTATTGCACATGGTGTCCGTGCACGCGCCCAGGCCGGTGACCGGCCCCGTAATCACGCGGATCGGTGTCAGCGATCCGGTCGCCCCTCCATCGAATACTTCGATCGCGTTGCCTTGGGCCCGCACGACTGCCACGATCAAGTGGTTCTGGAGATCCGTGGTCAGCAGACTCGGCCACGGATGCCACACCGCCTCGTCCGTTGCGATCGAGCGGAGGGGGCCAACCGTGTAGAGATTTCCGGGCTGACCGCTCGCGCCCGGGGGCAGCACGATGATCTCCGAAGGGCCTTCGCCGGTTGCGACATATTCGTAGCCGTTCGCGTCGACCGCGACGCTGCGACTGTCGGGCCCGTCCCCGCGAAACAATCCCGATGGCGGCATGCTACCGTCGTCACCCGCCGGGAACACGAACGTCGTCGCGTCCGAAAGAAACGTCTGGACGTACAGGTTCTGCTGCGCGTCGAGCGCCACCCCCCAAGGGTCCCAGTAGGTGTTCGGAAGGTGGGGGTCCCGAATGCTGACCGCCGCAAACACCAACCCGGATGAGAGTGCCGGGTATGCCGTGACCGGTCCCGCGTCGGCGTTTGCCACGAACACGAACTCCTGGGCCGCCGCATGAGCCTCATCGACGCACCACGGAGCATTGCAGAATGCCGCCGCAACTCCAGCCATTACGCTCAGCTCGGCGCAGGCTTTCGTGATCGCCATCACAATCGCACCCGCTTGAGTCCCCACCCTCGTCAGGACAACGAAGGATTGGAATGCTACACCTTCCGGTTCGTGCGGCAAGGGCACGCAAATGGTGTTGTCGCATCGTGCTCTGGGGGCGCTCGAGCAGGCGGAGCGGGCCGGGATCCGCCTTGACGGCGGCGGGAGCCTGTTTGGGCCGTTCCGCCGGGCCGGCCGGGCGAGCATGCGCAGGCGTAGAAGAATCGTTTGAGCATGACGGCCTCCAGGGCCGGCGCGGTGGCAACCGGCCAACCGAGGTTACAGGCCCGCCCCTGCATGACTACTTATGGGAGCACCGCAACCCTACTCGTCAGCCGCTCCCCAGCTTCCGAAAGTCGCAGGAGGTAGATCCCCGGGGGGATTCGGGTCCCCTCTGCGAGGTTGACGGAATGCGCCCCCGGGCCAAGCGAGCCAACATCCCGGGCGACCAGTCGCCGACCGCTCACGTCGATTAGCTCGAGGTTGGCCGCTTCAGCGCTTGGCAGCGTGAATGCGACCGTGAGCGCGCCCCCCACCGCGGGGTTCGGTCGTGCGCCTGCCAAAGCAAGAACTGGAGCCTCGGCGGTCGCCCATCCCTCGCCCACGAACGTCTCCACGCCGCCGTCCATGATGCCGAGCCGGTAGCCGTAGGTCATGCCGGCTTGCACAGAAGTGTCGTCGAAGCGCAGGAACCCTGTGCCGTTGAACATCGCCTGCCGAAGCGCTGACCAGTCCGTCGCCGCCGTACGCCGGTAAATCGTCACCGCGAGCCCCGCATTGCCGGCCGAGTACCAGCCCAGGGAGATGCGGTTGGCGCTCGCGTCGATCGCGACCAGCGAGGCCAGCGTCGCCACCGGTCCGTTCGGGGTCACTACCGCGTAATGGCTCGGGTTGCCGTGAATGTCGATCGCGTCCAGCTTGTACACGTAGGCCGTCGGGGTCACGTCGACGTAGCCGGTGTCGCGGGTCGCGATCACCAGATTGTCGGGTCCAGGGACGAACTGAGGCCCGAGCCCGCGGTAAAGCCGGTACTCGCGCAGATCCGGCGCCGGGTTGGCGCCCCAGTGCAAGGCGGTCGAGCCTGTCATGTACGACGCCGCGAACGGTGCCGGCGTCGGGGGCGCGAGGTTGTCGACCGAGTAGCCGCTGTCAGGCGCCGACGGGAAGAACACGAACGCGTCGGCCGTCAGCGCGGTGACGAAGAAGGCGGTGAGAGGATTGCTGCCGGCGATCGAGTCCTGGGTAGTCGGGGCATCGTAGGCGTAGTTCACCAGCTGCTCGGCCGGCAGCGTGGCGATCGACTCCCAGTAGCCCTCGAGAGCCGCCCCGTCGGGCCGAGTGGTCACGGTCATCCCCGCCGACGCCCGGCGTGCGGCCGCGGCGCCCGGGTTGGGCGCGCGGCGCCACACCCGGTAGCCCGTCACCGCCCGGGCGCCGGGATAGTCGAGCGGCGAGTGCCAGGTGATGAAGACGTGCCCGCCCTGATCGTTGGGCACGTCGCGCACCGCGACGATGACTGGATTGGGAGGCTGGACAACCTGGTTCAGCGCCGACGAGGTACTGGGGTCGTACCTGCTGTCTCCCAAGTAGGTCGCCAGGACGGCGTGGCTGCCGACCGCGAGCGTGCTATCGCCCGGGCTGGTCGCGCTTCCGGCCGCCAGCGCGACCGGGGCACCGAAGTCCGCGCCGTCGATGTTGAACTGCACAGTACCAATCGGCAGCGGCCCCGTTGTCGCCGAGGAAACCGTGGCGGTGAAGCTCACGACCTGCATGAGCTGCGACGGGTTCACGCTCGACGCCAGCCTCGTGACCGACCCGACGCCGTGGACGACCTCTGTGACCGTCGGCGAGATGCTCGGGCGGAGGGTCGCATTGCCCCTATAGAGCGCGGTCAGCGGGTGCGTGCCGCGCAGGAGTCCGGTGATCGAGAACGTCGCTACGCCGGCATTGAGTGACGTGGTGCCGAGCGTGGTCCCCCCGTCGCGGAAGTCGACCGGTCCGGTGGCATCGGCGGGGCTCACCGTCGCCGTGAGGGTTATGGCGTCGCCGTAGTTGGAGGGGTTGGGGTCGGCGGCCAGAGCGGTCGTGGTCGTCTGTCTGTTGGCCACCTGGTTGAGCAGCGACACGGTGCCGTCGCCCATGTTGCTCGTCGCCAGATCGGGGAAGTCATCGCCGTTGAATCGCCCGGCCGTGACCCACCAGGGAGAGCCCCCGGTCCCGAAATCGAGCCGCGGCGCAAGACCGCTGACGCCCTGACCGAGGAATACGGAAACCATGTTCGATCCATTGCCGGTCACCACGACGTCCGGCGCACCGTCGAGATTGAGATCGACGATGGCCACCGAGGTCGCCCCGCCAGCTGTCCCGTAACTCACCGGGGAGGCGAGAGTGCCAGTGCCGGTGCCATGCAGCACCGAGAGCGTGCCGACCGCGCACGCGACATCCGGGATTCCGTCGCCGTCGAGATCGCCGACGGCGACCGAGGTGGGCGCGCCCCCGACGCCGAATGTGCCGGAGACCGAAAGGCCCCCCGCTCCATCGCCAAGTAGAACGACCACGGCCCCCCGGTTCTGGTCGGCCACGACGATGTCCGCCTTGCCGTCGACGTTGAGGTCTCCGGTCGCGATCGCGTAGGGCACTCCCCCGATCGGGATGTTCCTCGCCGAAGCGAAGCTGCCGTCCCCGTTTCCCAGGAACACGGACACGCTCCCCTCCGCATTGGCCGTGACCAGGTCGGGATGGCCGTCGTGGTTGAGGTCGACGACTACGACCCCGAGCGGTTCGACACCGGTGGCATAGTCGCGTCGGACGGGGAAATGTCCGGCCCCATCGCCGAGCAGAACGGTCACCGTGTTGGACCCCGCGTTCGCGGTGGCGATGTCGAGCGTGTGGTTTCCGTCGAAATCCCCGAGGGCCACCGTGAACGGGGAGCCCCCGACCGGGAGATCGACGGCGGGAGCGAAACCGCCGATTCCGTCTGCGAGCAGCAGGGAAACCGCTGAGGTTCCCCAGTGCCCCACCACCAGGTCCTCGATTCCGTCACCATTGACATCCCCCGCGGCGACGCCTCGCGGTTGCGCCCCGACGGCGAAATCCACCTTGGGATCGAACTGAACGGTCGGCTGCGCGGCGGACCGGGCCGCCCAACCAATGACCAGGGCGGCGGAAACTACCGACGTCAACACGGTGACGCCGCGAATGCTCGAGAATGGCGCCCGAACGAGGTGCATGGCGGCTCCACGCCGCGCTAGGCAGGGAGCAGCGGCTCAAGGGACAAGGGAGGCCTGCCCCTCATTTGCGACGACGTGCCTCGCCATCCCTGGCCTATGGCATTTGAATCCGCGCCACGTCGGGGGTGCCGTGCGTCGGAAGCGGGCCGCACCGGGTGAGGGCAGGAACGGCCGGGGACGCGGGACTCCGCTTCCACAGTATCCCCCAGACGTGCGGTGCGTCCCAGGTCAATGGGACTCGATGCTGGGGATACGAAGGGCCACTTTGGCTCGGCCCGACGCCGATCGCCGCGCCGCCGTGCGCCGGCTGGCCGCGCAACACGGCGCGGCGCTCCCAACGGAAGGGGCATTCGGGCAAGACCTGTCCGGAACCTGTAACAGCGCCGGGCGCCGGCGGCGGCAACTCGTTAGGTACCCGCGCAATCGTTTGCGGCGCAGAGTGGATCGCGGAGTGAGGGCTGGCGTCGCCAACGGGATTCGAACGGACGAACTCGAGCAAACCATCGTCGGAACCTGTCGGCCAAACGCGGAAGAACCATGACTTGCCGCAAGGGTCAGACGACGGGAACCGACAGGAGTAGGCGCTCGACGGGGACAGTTCGGGGACAATTGGGGGACAGCACCGGGAGCCTCGACGGTTCCGATTCCGGCGGCACACCGCTTACGCGAGGTCTCGCAGCGTCACCACCACCGTGCGTTGCTTCCCTTGCGACTCCAGCAGCAGCTTCACCTTTTCGCCCACGGCGCGCCGACGCATCTGCTCGCGCACGACGGGCAGGCTGAGCGCCTCGGTGCTCCGGCCATCGATCGCCAGAATTCTATCGCCGACGCGGACGCCTGCCTCGTCGGCGGGGCCTCCTGCGATCACGTCGACCACCGTGAAGCTCAAACCCTGCTGGCCCATCCACACGCCGGCGCGATCGTAGGAGTCTCGGCGTCCGTAGTTCGCGTTCTTCTCGAGGATGACGCGGCTCCGGGCATAGTCGAACGTCACGTCGAACTGCGACAACACGTCGGGGCCAATGAGGCCCGCCATGGCGGTCGACGTCGTGAGCCCCGACTTCTGCGTGGAGAGTCGGACGATGGGGTCGCGCACACTCACGCCGCCCAGGTCTAGCTCGTGAGCGCGGGCGAGCAGCGAGCGCACCGGACCGCCAATGCCCCAGCCCGTCACGCCCTCGAGGTGTGCGCCGTACTTCGCGGCGAGCCGGTTCTGCTCGCAGTACGGGCCATAGAGCAACAATGCCGACCTCGCGCCCGTGTCTATGCCGAAGGCTCCCGGAATGCTGTCGAGCGTGGCCTGGACCATCGGGATCTGTCGCGGGCGTTCGATCGCGAGCACCGTGCCCGAGCCGGTATATCGATACTCGTCGGGCGGCGTGAACGTGAGTGTTCGGTGCACGTAGTCGTGCTTGACGACCATGCGCTCGAACACGACCGAGCCGAGGATGCCGTCAACCGGCTGACGGCCGAACACCTGCGGCGTGTCGCCGAGCGACAGGACGGAGACCTGGACGTCGCTCAACTGCAAGCCGCCCAGCCGCAGGCTCGCCACCTTCGTCCTACCGAAGTGCTGCGTCGCTGCGCCGACGCCCTGTCCCTCGCCCGCGTCCCGCACGTAGAGGCCAAGATGGTGCGCTACGCTGTCGGACACGTCGGCCGTGGCGCCCGTGTCGAGGATGAAGTGGAACGGACCGCGTCCGTTCAGGGTGACATCGACGAACACCCGGTTGTCGACCAGCGTGAACGGCAGCGTGAATGCCCGAGGCGACCCCTGGGCGAAGGACGGCAGTGACGCGATGGTGGCGAGGAAGACTTGGATGGCAAGCGCGATCCGCACGAATGGGGAGATTACTCCAGCGGCGTCAACCGCGTCCCTCGCGAGGCCCCATCGCTCTCCACTGCGGACGCGCTGACTGATGTCTTTCATGCCAAGTGCCAAGTGTAGAAACCTCCTGCCGCTAGCGTCTCCGCGCGAGTGGCGTCCTCAACGGGCGCCGTTTCGAACCGGCTGGTGACGTGGCTGGGGAAGATGGACGCGCTCCGAAAGACCCTCGGCATGGCCGCCTGAGGGCTTGAGGCTCATCGAGGCCGCCTCGGCATCGGTATCCTTTCGACAACACGCTCCTAGGGCGCTTATAGGAGCATGCTGTCGGGGGCGAACGGCGCCGGAACCGCGCTGGTCGGCGTTTCTACAACGCTGGTGACATCAATTCCAACGCTTCATCGTGGCGCAATGGTCGGAAACGTCGTTACACCGGCGCTCTTGACCTGACTGCGTAACGAGGTCGTCGCGGGGTGGGATGGGCGAATAGCCGGATCTGAGTGAATGATCCGTCCGCTGCGTTGCAAGGCTTCTAACAAAACCTAGGGGTCCGCCGACATGACTCGAGCTCTGGCGCTCTTGTTCGTACTTGCATGTCTAGTCGCCGTCCAACCGTCACGGGCCGATCAGCCCGACTACCACCTGCAAGTCCTCCCGTCAATCGTCTACAAGGTAGACGATCCAGGAAATTCCAGAACCTCATCCTTTGTGTTTGATGTTGCCGTTATTGCCACGGATACCGCGCTCACCCCGATCTCAGCTCGCGTGGAACTCTCGCATGGCCGAGCAACCGTCGAACGGCAGGAATGGACGACGGACATGCTGGCAAGAATCAAGGGCGTGAGCTATCGGATTCTCCCGGACACTCCGGTCGCCTCGCCCAGGCGCCTAGTTACGCTGCCGGAAGCATTCGATCTGCACTTCTACGTGCGCTGTCCGCAAGCATTCGCGGTGGAGGCGGTAGAGGTTCAAGTAGCAGTCGCCGACGCGAAAGGCCGCCAGGCAGACCAGAAGTTGAGGATCCCCATTCAGTACTACAAACAGAAGACAGCGCTCATCGTGCCGTTTCGTGGTAAGGGCGTCGTGGGACAGGACTGGATCACGAACGGCGGCCATGGAGCCGGCCATGGTGGCGATTTTGGCACTGACTTCGCGACGGACCTGCGCGGCTTGGACGAGAACTGGGCAGAACAGAAGAACGATGCCGACGAGAACGCGTCGGCGGCGGGCTGGGGTCGGGAAGTCATGGCGCCCGCGGCGGGAACCGTGACTTACGCACGCAATGATGTACCCGACAATCCACACCCGGGAAAGGACCCTGGTTTGTACGCGGCACTACATGACCCCATGATGGCTAATGCAGGGAATTGCGTCATTATTGACCACGGCAATGCCGAATGCAGCGTAATGATGCACCTGCAACATGGATCAGTGACTGTCAAGGTGGGGGATCGGGTCACCGCCGGCCAGGTGCTTGGAAAGTTGGGGAACTCTGGTAACTCTTTTGGTCCCCACCTGCACTATCAACTGCAGTCGGGCCCACAGCTGTTCCACGACGAGGGGCTGCCGTTCAGGTTTCAGAATATCGATGTGCCACTACTCTCGCGAGGCAGGCAGTTTGATTCAAAATGAATGAGCGGCCCGTTGGCGGGGCGGCCCCGGCGTGCCGGCTCCTTGCGGGGCCGTGCGAGGCCCGGGTCCCTCGGGCAAGTAGGCGCAGGGCCGAGCGTATACTTCAGCTAGGTGCAAGCGAGGAAGGCTTGATCCCCGCGCTTACCGCCTCGTCCATGGTGCCACGCCCAGTCGAGGCGCAACACACTACCGTCAGCGAGTCGTGCGTGGGAGGCAGGTTCCCGTCGCCTGTCCTCATCCTCAAACGGCTGCGATGGTCCGGCAATGTACTCTCACCGGAGTCCTCTTGCGAGCGGCCGCTTGTAGCCGGATCGGCCCTGCCTGCGCATCACCGGAATCCAGGGTGGCACTTCATGCCTGACGTTCAGAGTGCCGGTCCGTTGCATACGTGGCGGGGACTGGCGCGGCGGACCATTGCCGCCGCGACCCTCATGACGCTGGCACCTGCGCTGATCGCCGCGCGTTCGGCTGAGGAGAAGCTCAACGTCTACGTCAATCCACTCGCGTTCGAACAGCGAGTTCCACGCTTGGCGATTGGCGATCCGGCGCCCAATCTCGCGGTCGACCGTTGGATGCAGGGTACGCCGATCACGCACTTCGAGCGCGGAAGGGTCTACGTGCTCGAGTTCTGGGCAACGTGGTGCCAACCTTGTCGGAAGAGCTTGCCGCAGATCGACGCGCTCGCGAAACGGTATCGGGGCCGCGACGTGCAAGTGATCGGCGTTGCGGCGGCCGAGGACAGTGGCTGGTCGAAGCTCGAGTCGTTTCTCGCCGAGAAGAAGCTATCGTACCCGATTGCGTTCCGGTCCTCGAGCGACATGTACGACAACTGGGTCCGTGCCGCGCGTGGCAGCGGGTTGCCCTGGGTCGACGCTGTGCTCGATGCGGTGCTGGCGGGCACGTGGGACGCCATGCGCGAGAAGACGGCGCGCGTGGCACGGCAGGCGGACGAGCGGCGCGGATGGCTGCTCCGGCAGGACGCAACGGAAGCGGCCACAAAGGAAAATTGGCAGCGCGCCCGCCAGGACCTCGACACTCTCGTTGCGCTTGATCCCGAGCGGTGGTGGTGGGAGGTCGTCGAGCGAGTGATGGTGACTGCCCGTGGCCTCAAGCGGCCGGCCGAGGCGAAGGACCTCGCAGCCCAGGCGATTCACGGCGTCTCCAAGGACAACCCGCATGCGCTGACCGCGCTGGCAGGCATGCTCCTGCGCTCCGAGGATCCAGCCGGGCGTGATACGTCGCTCGCCGTGGAGGCGGCGGAGCGCGCGAATACGCTGACGCTCGACGCGGATGCCGACGTTGTGCGTTTGCTCGAAGCCGCCAAGGCAAGAGCGAAACTCTGACTCCTCCAACGCGCACTTCAATAGCTGCCCGACGAATTTCGGCCGGTCGTCCTGGCCGCGCCAGGGGCATTGACGGTGCCCGATTCGGTGACGCGTCGCTGGGCTTTAGGAACGAGATCTTAGTAGGCAGCCGTGCGTTCTGGCGTCCCCAACGGGATTCGAAGCCTGGAGCCGCCCGGACAGGGCGCGAACACCGAGGACGTAGCGCGAGACTCCAACGGGTTAGCCGTCGTGGCCCCCGGGGTGAGTGCCCCGTGTTCCCCCATGTTCGCGCACCGGACCTGTACCGAACCTGTAACATTCAC
>Ga0306920_100005430_pt1 | contig 16487 bp, 17 predicted proteins | sample flu12Cox44000170_FD_204666 | JGI IMG/M metagenome (GOLD analysis project Ga0306920, IMG submission 204666) | Lab enrichment of tropical soil microbial communities from Luquillo Experimental Forest, Puerto Rico - flux4day.12C.oxic.44.000.170 (v2)... | ecosystem: Environmental > Terrestrial >... | reverse complement strand
GGACCGCCCGACGCGCCCTGGTCGAATTCGACCAGGGCCCGGTACCTGAACCGCTTCATCCCGCTACGCCTCCGCGACCCGGGCACGTCACCGCGGCGGCCGATGCCGGGGACTGCGCCCTGCCTGGGACCTAGCGGCACTTCTAGGCTTGGCAAGTCTTGCTAACTACAATAGTTGCCTATGGCAAAGCCAGCAACCGGGGATGCGCCGGCCGGGCCCGATGCGGCCATGGTGGAGACGCTGCAGGCGGCCACCAGGGTTCTGGCCGGGGTGGCCCTGCGGAGCCTGGACGTGCTGGGCGGGGAGGTGTCGCTGCCGCAGTTCCGGGTGCTCGCGGTGCTCGCCGACCTCGGGCGCGCCCGGTCCGGGCGCGTCGCCCGGGCGCTGGGCCTGGAGGCGTCGACGGTGACCAGGCTCGCGGACCGGCTGGTCAACTCCGGGCACGTCACGCGCGGCCGTGATCCCCGCCACCGGGGCGTCGTGACGCTCGCACTCACGCCCTCCGGGGAGGATCTGGTGGCGCGGGTGCTCCAGTGGCGGCGCGATGAGCTGTCACGGATCCTGGGCCACCTGGCGCCCGTCGACCGCGAGGCGGCCACCCGGGCGCTGGGCCTGCTGGTCGAGGCGGCCGGCGACGGATACGGATCGGTGCGGCACCGCCTGGTGCTGCTGTGACCGCAGTCAGCCGCTGGCCGGCCGCGGCGACACCGGCTCGACGGTGTCCAGCAGTTGCCGCAGCACCGCGGTGTAGCGGTCCAGCGCGGCCCGGCCCTCGCGGGTGAGCGATACGCCGGTCCGCGCGGTGACGCCGCTGCCAGACTTCTCGGTCCGCACGTACCCGGCGTCCTCCAGCTTGCGCAGGTGCGTGATCAGGTTGCCCGGCGTCAGTCCGATCAGGTCCTGCAGCCTGGTGAAGGACAGGTCGTCGCCCTCCGGCAGGGTGGCCAGGCTGACCATGATGCGCAGCCGCGCGGGCACGTGGATGACCGGGTCGAGTTCGCCCTGGCTCATGAACGGCGCAGTCCCGGCCGGACGGCCGCCACCAGCAGGAACGCCAGGCCCGCGGCCAGCGCGCCCACAGCCCATACCCCGACCGGGCCGGCAAACGCGCTGGTGGCCGCCACGATGATCAGCCAGATGCCCAGGCCGAACACCGACCAGTTCGCCACGAAGGCGGAGCTGAAGGCGTAGGCCATCCCGGTGACCAGCATGGGTGCGGCCGCCCCGTACACGCCGATCACCGACCAGCTGGCGCCGGCCCGGAAGAGCGCGTCCTCCAGCAGGTACACCCCCACGATCGCGGTCACGAAGGACAGCAGGGCGACGCGCCGCTGCCGCGCGGACCAGCCGCCCACGCCACTGAACGCCCGGCCCACGACCACCACCGTGACGACCACGGCCGCCGCGGCGAGCAGGGTCAGCACCACCAGTGCCGTGCTGCCCGGCCCGTGATACGGGTGCTGCCCGCGCACCGACAGCCAAACCGTGCCGTAACCGATGAGGTACAGCAGCCCGTAGGTGGCGAACAGCAGCCGGTAGCTGACGCGCAGTTCATGCTCGGCCCGCTCACGGGCCTGCTGCATGATGGCCGCCGCGTCCTGGACGTCCATGCCCGTTCCCTCGTCTGCGCTGTCCTGCATGGCGACTCCCCGGTTCATCCCAGCTCCTTCGCTAGCTTTGTGTTGCAAAGCTAGCTCACTTTGCCATGCAAAGTCAAGGTGAGGGCCGGGCGGGCCCGGCGGAGGTCACGCGCTCAGGAGCTCATGGTCGCCGGTCCCGGACGACAGGTCGGCGAGCCGGGGATCGCGCCGAAGCCGGGTGAAGGCCCGCTGCCGGGTCGGTCCTATGCTGCCCACCGGGAGGCCGAGGCGATGGGAGAGGTCGAGGTAGCTCCGGTCCTCACGCTGCAGCACCTCGACGACCACCATCCGCTGCCGCTCGGGCAGGGCCATGATCGCGCCGTAGAGCCGCCGGCGCTCGTCACCGCGCAGCACCTCGGCGCACGGGTCCCACTCCTGGCCCTGGTCGGCCATCAGCGGTGCCATGTCCGGCTCGCTGTGCGGAATCTCCCGGCGTCCGTTGGTGGCCAGCCGCATGCACTCCCGGCGGCAGATCGTGGCCAGCCAGCTGCCGAGTCGGTCCTTGTGGGCCAGCTGGTCGATGTGTTCGAGGCAGCGCAGCCAGGTGAGCTGGATGACATCGGCCGCGTCTTCGGCCGACAGCCCGTGCTGACGGGCCAGCCACCGTAGCAGCGGCTCGTACTGATCGCTAAGGTCGCGCCAGGCCGACTCGTCCCCGGCCCGGATCCGGTCAACCAGGTCGGCCGGGTCGGGGGCGAGCGCGGGTGCGGTGGCTGTCTGTGATTGCCTTGCTTGCTGCATGGTTCGACAATGAGGGCTGGGTGCTGACAGTCCGCTGACACCTCTGGGGAGGGCGGAGGATGCAGGTGCGGCTCCTCGGTCCGTTCCAGGTCGAGGACACCGGTCGGCGGATCACGATCGGCGGCGTACGGCAGCGGGCCGTGCTCGCCGACCTGGTGCTGCACGCCAGCGAGGTCGTGCCGAGCGAGCAGCTCCTGGTCGACCTCTGGGGCGAGGACGCCCCGCCCAGCGCGGCCAACGCCCTCCAGGCGGCGATCTCACGGCTGCGCCGGGTGCTTCCGCCGGGCCGGCTCATCACCACGGCGCCGGGCTACTCGCTACGGATCTTCCCGGCGGAGCTGGATGTCCGGCAGTTCGAGCAGCTGATCGCCGAAGGCCGTGATGCCGTGGTGGCCGGGAACGCGGCGGAGGCGGCCGGGACACTGGACCAGGCGTTGTCGCTGTGGCGCGGTCCGCCGCTGGCCGATTTCCGCTATGAGCCCTTCGCGCAGGCCGAGATCACCAGGCTGGAGGAGCTGTACCTGACCTGCCTGGAGGAACGCGCCGAGGCACGTCTCGCTCGTGGCTCGGCCAGCGAACTCGCCGCCGAGCTGCGCGGGCTGGTCAGCGAGCATCCGCTGCGCGAGCGCCTGCGCGGCCAGCTCATGCTCTCGCTGTACCGGAGCGGGCGGCAGGCCGACGCGCTGGAGGTCTACCGTGACTTCCGCAGCACGCTGGCCGAGGAGCTGGGCCTGGAACCGTCCCCGGAGCTGGGCGAGCTCGAGGCGGCGATCCTGCGCCAGGACGCGGCTCTTTCCTTCGGGTCGGCCCCCGGCGGGGCGCCGGCACCCGGGCCAGGCGCCGCCGGGGCCCCGCTCACGCGCCGGCCGGTGACCGTGCTCTGCGTCGCGCTGCAGATGGCGTCCGGCTCCGGCCTGGCGCTGGACCCGGAGGCGCACGAAGTCGTGAACGAGCACCTCACCGCGAGCCTGACCGCGGTGCTCGAGCGGTACGGCGGCAAGCTGGCCAGCAGGGACAGCGAGCGCATGATGGGCGTGTTCGGCGTGGCCAGCCTGCATGAAGACGACGCGTTGCGGGCGGCGCGGGCGAGCCTGGCCACGCGGGACGCGCTCGCCGCCGAAGCCGACACCCTGCGGCACCGCCAGAGCGCGAGCCTGGTGTGCCGCTTCGGCCTCGCGACCGGCGAGGCGCTGGTGGGAGGCCCGGGTCCGCTCGGATTCGCGGGAGACGTCGGGGCGCGCGCCGTGACGCTGGCGGAGGCCGCCGGGCCCGGCCAGATCCTCATCAGCCGGCAGACCCAGCAGCTCGCCGCGGCCGCGCTCGAAACCGACAGCGCCGGTCCCGACCGGTTCCTGCTGCGGTCCGCGCACGCTGGCGCGCGCCCGCTGGCCGTCCGCCTCGATGCGCCCCTGGTGAACCGCGACGAGGAAATGCGCTTCCTCCAGGCGGCGTACGCCCGGGCCACCCGCGAGCGGGTGACGATGACCGTCTCGGTGATCGGCGAGGCGGGACAGGGGAAGACACGGCTCGTCCAGGAGAGCGCGGAGCGTCTCGGCCGCGAGGCGAACGTCCTGACCGGCCGCTGCCTCCCGTACGGTGAGGGCATCACGTTCTGGCCGCTGCGCGAACTGGTGCACCAGGCGGCGGGCGGCCACGACTCGCCGGAGAGGATCAAGGCCGTGCTCGGTAGTGACGCGGACGCGGCGGGCGTGGCCGAGCGGCTGTACCGTGCTCTCGGCCCGGGTAACCACGGCCGGTCCGACGCGGCCGAGATCTTCTGGGCAGCCCGCCGCTTCCTGGAGGTGCTGGCCAGGTCCCGGCCGTTGCTGGTCGTCCTCGAGGACCTGCACTGGGCCGAGCCGACCTTCCTCGACCTGGTGGAATCCCTGGCCCTTGAGCCAGGGCAATCGCCGATCGCACTGGTCTGCCTAGCCCGCCCCGAACTGCTGGAACAGCGCCCCGCCTGGGCGGCCGAGGCGGACCGGGCGGTATCCATCGAGCTCCCGCCGCTCGACGAGGAGCCGGCCGCCTCGCTCCTGGACGCGCTGACCGCCGACCAGCGCCTAGCGCCGTCCACCCGGGCCCGGCTCATGGACACCGCGGCCGGCAACCCGCTCTACCTCGAGCAGCTGGCCGTCTCCCTCAGCGAGCAGGCCGGGAGCGACCGCCTCGCGCTGCCGCCCACGATCCAGGCGCTGCTGGCGGCGCGCCTGCAGCGCCTCGGGCCGGGGGCCGGCAGCGTCCTGGCCCGGGCGGCCATCGTCGGCAAGGAGTTCGGCCTGCAGCCGGTCCGGGAGCTGCTCCCGCCCGAGGCGCGTGACCCGCTCGGCCGGAACCTGCAGACCCTCATCGCCAAAGGCCTGGTGCAAGAGGGGCCGCCCGGCCGGAGCCCCGCTGAGCAGTACAGCTTTCGCCACATCCTCATCCAGGAGGCGGCTTACCGCGCGATCCCCAAGTCGCTGCGCGCCGAGCTGCACCGGCGCTTCGCCGACTGGCTCGAGTACGGTGTCGCGGAGCGCGTCCCCGGCCTCGCGGAGATCGTCGGCTATCACCTCGAGCAGGCCGTGCGTTATGGCGATGAGCTGTGGCCCGCCGAAGCGCCGTCGGCCGAGCTGTCGGTGCGGGCGGCCGGGCACCTCGAGGCCGCCGGGCGCGCCGCACACGACCGCGGCGACGACCTCGCGGCCGTGAACCTGCTGGAACGCGCGGCGGCGCTGCTCCCCGGCGACGACCCGGCTCTCGGGCGGCTCTATACCAGCCTGGGGGCGGCGCTGGCGGAGGCCGGACAGCTCGAGAAGGCCAAGGGCACCCTCGACCAGGCCCAGCGCATCGCGGCCGCTGCCGGAGACGAAGGCCAGCACGCGCACGCGCGGGTGCAGGCGCTGCTGCTGGGCCTCAAGCTGGATCCGCACGACGCGGAAACGGAGATCACCCGCGCGCTGCCCGAGCTGCGCCGCGAGTTCGAGCGGAGCCAGGACGAACTGGGCATCTGCCAGATACTGCAGCTAGAGGCCGCGCTGCACTGGAACCACGCGAGATCCGCCGCCGCCGAAGGCGCCTGGGAGCGCGCGGCCGATTACGCGCGCCGCGTGAACGACCGGAGGGAACTGGCCGAGATCCTCAGCTGGCTCGCCTCGGCCGCGCTCTGGGGCCCGACGCCGGCCCCCGAGGGGATCCGGCGATGTGAGGACTACCTCGACGAGATCGGCAACCAGCCCTTCGGCCGGGCCGTCATCCTTCGCTACACGGCGGGCCTGTACGCGATGCAGGACGACATGGCCGCGGCGCACGCCGCGCTGAGCCGATCGCAGAGCACGCTGAACGCCCTCGGCCCCACGATGACCGCGATTATCACCCAGCTTGCCGCGCTCGTCGCCATGCTCGCCGGTGATCCCGTGACCGCCGAGACGCACCTTCGCCGCGAATACGATTTCCTCGACCAGATGGGGGAGCGGCGCTACCTGGCCACCACCGCGGCGAAACTGGCCCGGGCCATCGCGGCACAAGGCCAGGGCCGGTACGACGAAGCCCTCCGCCTGCTCGCGATAAGCCGGGAAGCCGCCGCGGACGAGGACCTGTCCGCTCAGGCCGCCGGCCGTGGGCTGTCGGCCAGGATCCTCGCCGACCGCGGCCGACCTCGCGAGGCATCCGAGCTCGCCCGCTCGGCGGTGGCGCTCGCGGCGCAGACCGACCTGCTCAGCGACCACGCCGACACCCTGCTCGATCTCGCTCACGTCCTCATCGCGGCCGGCCGCATCCCCGAGGCGCACGCCGCCGTCGTCCAGGCTCTCGACCTCTACCAGCACAAGGGCAACCTGCCGGGAGCGCGGGAGGCGCTGCGGTACCTGTCCCGCTGTTCGCCCGCGTGAACGGGGCCAACAGAATCTGGCCTGGTGGTATCTGGAAGCCCGATGGGCCCCTCCTGTTATAAGTCCGCCATCCGCAGCGGACGACGCCCGCTCGAAAGGACCCAGCCATGGTTCTCCCCCATGTCGACAAGATCGAGCAGCAGCCGAACGGCACCGGTGGCGTGAAGCTCGCGCTCAGCGTGCTGCTCACCGGCTTCGAGAAGGACGAATCCGTCACCATCACCGGCTACGCCACCCAGAACAGCGGAGCCATGGTGAACATCTTCGACACGCAGACGGTCGACTCCGTCAACGACGACAACGTGGCCAACGTGACCGTGTACGTCACCCCGCCGCAGGAGTTCAAGCCGGAGGAAGAGATCACGATCGTCATATCGGCCGCCAAGGTCTGGATGACCGTGCTGAAGAAGGACGACACGGACACGGCGCCGGGCGCCACCACGTGGAAGGCGGAGTACTACCCGGGCGCGCCCGGCCAGGGTGGCCAGGCCCCGGCCTGGGGCTGATAGCTGATCACGCGCCCGGCCGCGGCCGCCGGCGGAGGAACATCTGCTCGTCGAGGCGCCACGTCCGGCGGCCGTCGTCGGACACCTCGCCGGTCCAGCGGAAACTGTCCGCCGTGATGTCGCGGAAGCACCAGCGCTCGGCCGGATCGTCGCCGATCCCGTCCAGGACGATGCCGGCGCCGTCGGGACGGCCGATGAACCGGCGGACCCGCCCGTTGAGAGGGTCGATCCAGGTCGACCGCCACGCCGCGATGGACGGGTCGTAGAAGCGCAGGGTCGTCCCGTGGAACGGCCGCAGGGTGGCCGCGGGCGTCCCGGACGCCGGCACCTTCCATACGTCCTGGATCGCGCGGCCACCCAGGACCCACCCGAAGTGCAGCTCGCCGGTCATGGTCGCGGGCGTCCCGTTGCGGTCCGTCCCTTGCCATTCGACATCCCAGGCCCCGATGAAGCGGCCGAAGAGGCGGAGGTGCTCCGCGTGCGCGGGGTCCGGGCCTGCCGCGTGCAGGGCCGTGGCAAGGTCATCGGGGTGGCCGGGAGGCGTGCCTGGGTCGCTGGTCATACCGTCAACTTACGCAACTCCCGGCTGCGGACGGCTGACTTTAGCCCGGCCTGGCCGTCGTCTGGCCGACCTCGATCAGATGGCCGTCCGGGTCGCGGATGTACGCGCGGATCTCCCGGCCGTGGTCCTTGGGCTCGGTCAGGAACTCGGCGCCGCGCGCCGACCACTGCGCGTAGGCCGAGGCGATGTCCGCGACCCTGAGGTTGAGGAACGCGCTGGCCCGGTCCGGATCGGAGGGCGGCGCCAGTGTCACCGTGGGCTTGTCATCGGTCGGGCCGCCGCCTGCGTTGAGGATGAGCCAGCTGTTGGCCATCCGCATGATGACCGGGTCGCGCTCCAGCACGACCTTCGCGCCGAACACCGAACGGTAGAACTCACGGGACCGGTCCTGATCGGAGACCACCAGGAAGTGAGTGACCACGAACCCGCTCTGCGGATCAGGGAAGTCGCTCTCGGTCATAGGGATCCTCCGCACTCAGCGTACGCCCCGAAGGTCCGACACGGATTCGGGGCCTGGTGCGCGTAGTGTTGCTCCCGGCGGATCCGAGGAGAGAGCATGCCTGACCATGGCTGAGCTCACGCTCGGGCTGGCGTCGTCGCACACGCCCCAGCTGAGCACCTCGGCGGACTACTGGACCGAGCACGCCGCCCGCGACCAGCGCAACACGCGGCTGCTCGGGCCCGACGGCCGCTACTACACCTACGACGAGCTGCTGGCCGCCGCCGATCCGGGCCTGGCCGGCGAGCTGCGGTCCTCGGTCTGGCACAGCAAGTTCGACCGCGCCCAGGCCGCGGTCGAGGTTCTGGCGCAGCGGCTGGCCGCAGCCGAGCCCGACGTCGTGGTCATCGTCGGCGACGACCAGCACGAACTGTTCAGCGCGGACGGCATTCCCGCGATCGGGCTCTTCACCGGGGAATCCCTGTGGGACCTGCCCCCGGACGCCGGGCGCCTGGCCCGGACCCCCCCGGACATCCTCGCCGCCGGGTGGGCCGCGCACGCCGACGCGCCCGACCGCTATCCCGTCGCCGCCGCCCTGAGCGAGCACCTGGCCCGCGTCCTGACCGGGCGGGAATTCGACCTCACCGTGATGTCGGAGCAGCCCGCAGGGCGCGGCCTGGGCCACGCCTTCACGTTCGTCCGCCGGCGGCTGCGCCTCGCGGCGCCGGTCCCGATCGTGCCGGTCCTGCTCAACACCTACTTCCCGCCGAACGTACCGCCGCCGGGCCGGTGCTGGCGGCTGGGCCAGGCCCTGCGCGCGGGGATCGAGTCCTGGGCGCCGACCGCGCGGGTGGCGATCTTCGCCAGCGGCGGGCTCAGCCACTTCGTGGTCATCGAGGATCTCGATCGCCGCGTGCTGGCCGGCCTGGACAGCGGGGACGCAGGAGTCTTCGAGCAGATCCCGGTCCAGCTGATGCGCTCCGGCACGTCGGAGACGCTCAACTGGATCACCGCCGGGGGCGCCCTCGGCGGCCTGGCCTTCGACCTCGTCGACTACATCCCCGCCTACCGGTCCCCGGCCGGAACCGGGGTCGGCATGGCCTTCGCGACCTGGGGCTGAGATGGCGGGAAGTGGACCTCGCTGGCACACCGAGGGCGTCGGCAGCCTGCTGCGGCCGCCGGAGCTGCTCGAGGCCCGGCGCCGGCGGGCGGCCGGCGAACTGGGCGCGCCGGAGTTCAAGCGGATCGAGGACGCCGCGGTGCAGGCGGCCATCGCGCTCCAGGAGGGCGCCGGCCTGGACGTGGTCGCCGATGGCGAGCTGCGCCGGGAGTCGTGGATGTCCCCGTTCTCCGACGGGCTCGACGGCTTCGACCGGGCCGCCGGCGTGGCGATGCCGTGGCGGGATGAGTCCGGCCACCGCCTGGAGTCACCGGGCCGGCGGCCGGTCGTGGCCAGCAGGCTCCGCCGGCGGCATAGCCCCGGCACCCTGGAAGAGTGGATCTTCCTGCGGGGCCGGACCACGCGGCCGGCGAAGGTGACCATGCCCGGCGCGGAGATGGCCGCGGCCATGTACGACGACCGGCTGTCCCGGGACGCCTACCCCTCCCGGGACGACTACCACGCTCACGTGGTGGAACTGCTCCGGTGGGAGGTGTCGGAACTGGTCCGGCTCGGCTGCCGCTACATCCAGCTCGACTCCCCGCAGTACGGCGCGCTGACCGATCCGGAGGTCCGGGAGCTGTTCCGGCGGCACGGCAGCGATCCCGACCGCCTGATCGACGCCGGGATCGAGATGGACAACGCCATCATCGACGGCTTCCCCGGGGTCACGTTCGGGCTGCACGTCTGCCGCGGCAACTCCAGGTCCAGGTTCTATGCCTCCGGCGGCTACGAGCCGCTCGCCCGCATCTTCGCGCGCAGCCGGTTCGGCCGGTTCCTGCTCGAGTATGACGATCAGCGGTCGGGCGGGTTCGACCCGTTGCGCCACGTGCCGGACGATCGCGTGGTCGTGCTCGGCCTGGTGACCACGAAGAAGCCGCAGCTTGAGGACGCGGGCACGCTGCACGGCCGCATCGAGGAGGCCGCGCGCTTCGTACCGCTGGACCGGCTGGCGCTGAGCCCGCAGTGCGGCTTCGCCTCCGTGGCGGCCGGCAACCTCATCAGCCCGGCCGACCAGGCCGCCAAGCTGGCCCTGGTGGCCGGCGTGGCGAGCCAGGTCTGGGCGTGACAAGGCTCAGTATCCGTACCCGCCGCCGGAGCTGGTGGACGTGCTGGGAGCCGGGGCCGCCCCGCCGGAGGCGGTGACGTCGTGCCACAACCCGCCCTCGATGTTCAGGTTGTTGCCCTTGTCCTGCCCGGCGGCGGTGTCGCCCTTGTAGGTGTAGAGCGGGTGCCCGTCGTAGGTGGCCTGGGTAGAGCCGTCGGCCCGGGTGATCGTGCCGAGCTTGCCGGTGACGCCCGTGCCCGCAGTGACCGGGCCCTTCACCGGCGGCCAGAACGTGGCGCACGTGCCGTTGCACTTCGAGGTGGTGGAGGTGTCGGGGGCGAACCAGTACAGGGTGAAGCCCTGGGCGTTGGTCAGCACGGTGACCCCGCCGATCGTGGTGGTTTTCACCGCGGTGCCGCTTGCGGCGGGCGCGCTGGAAGCGCTCGTCGCGGCCGGCGCCGCGGCGGGCGAGCTGGTCGTACTGGAGCTGCCACAGGCAGCGATCATCAAAGCGGCAGCGGCGAGCCCGGCCGGTGCCAGCCATCTCTTGTTCATCGCGTGTCCCCAATCGCGCAGGAGTCAGGTCCCTTAATCCGGATCACGTAGGCACCGGGCCGTTCGTTCACCTATCTGCCCAGGTCACCCCCCCCCCGCGGCCCCGACCGGGCCGCCCGTTACCGCGATAACTTACGCCCGGGGCGCAGCGGCCGGGCACCGGCCACCGCCAGGCGGCCATCGGCCACCCCATGGGCTAGCGTTGCTCAGGTGCTGCTCACCGCCGAGGACGGCGTCCTGCTGCTGGTCGACCTGCAGCAACGGCTCATGCCCGCCATCTACGACCACGAGACCGTGCTCGCCCGGGCCGTGCGGCTCGCGGAGGCCGCACGGCTTCTTGACGTGCCGGTCTTCGCGACCGAGCAGAACCCGGCCGGCCTGGGCCCGACGGTGCCGCCGCTCGCGGCCTACCCGCAGAAGATCGTGTCAAAGACGGCGTTCTCGGCCGTGGGCGACCCGGATTTCTCCTCGTTGCTCCCGGCCGGGGCGGGCGAGATCGTCGTGGCCGGGTGCGAGGCGCACGTGTGCGTCTTGCAGACGGTGCTGGGCCTGCTCGGCGCCGGGCACCGCGTGGCGGTGGCCGCCGACGCCACCGGCTCGCGCGATCCGGCGGACCGGGCTGCCGCGATCGACCGGGCGAGGCAGCAGGGCGCGGAGATCGTGACCTCGGAGATGGTGCTGTTCGAGTGGCTGCGCGACGCGCGGCACCCGAAGTTCCGCGAGGTGCAGAAGCTGCTCAGGTAAGGGGCGCCCCCACCGGTCAGGTCGTGAAGGCGATCAGCACCGCGCAGGGCGCCTGGTGCGCCACCGAATTCGGGACACTGCCCAGAACGCGGTGCACGCCGGTCATGCCCTTGTTGCCGACCACGATGACATCGGCCTTCACCTGCGTGGCGACCTCGCAGATCGCATCGGCGGGAGCACCGGTCCTGGCGTGCGTCTCCGCGTCGACGCCGGCGATCCTGGCCCGGGACCCGAGCTCGGCCAGCAGGGAATCGGCCAGGTGGTTCGAGCCCAGCGATTTCAGGAACTGGTCGACGCCGCTGGTCCCCGACGCGAACTGCTGCGGCTTGTAGGCGGTGACGATGTGCAGCCGACCGCCAGTCAGCTTGACCAGTTCGATCGCCTGCTGCACGGCTTCGGCAGCCGTGGGCGAACCGTCCGCACCTACCACCACGGTTTCGAACATTGGAGCGCTCCCTCCCTCAGGCGGGATCCTACAGGCGGCAAGCGCCGTATTCGGCCCGCAGGATTTCGGCGGCCGGTGCTGCTACCATCCTGTCAGGTAGCCGGGGATTCCTGCGGTGGCCACGTGCGGCGAGATTCGTCGATCGGGCTCATCAGGCCGACGTCATGGCCGTCGGGATCGGCCACGATCGCGTACCGCGCCCCCCAGAAGGCGTCGAAGGGCACCTGCCGGCCCGCATAACCGGCCGAGGTCAGCTCAAAGTATCGCTCGTCGACCGCCTCCCGGGTCGGCAGCGAGAACCCGACGACCACGCTCGCGCTCGCCGGATCGGCACGCCAGGCCGCGTGCCACAGGCGCGCGGACTCGGCGGTGTCCAGTTCCAGGCTGAACCCGCCCGGCATTCGCAGCTGCACGTGATAACCGGCGGCGTCCGCTCCGTCTGGCACCGCGACCCCCAGCCGGCCATAGAAATCCAGGCTGGCCCGCATGTCCTCGACCACGAGGTTGAGCATGTGCAGGTCGGGCGGGTTGTCACTCATATCCCGTAGCCTGCCAGAGCCTGGCTCCCCGGCCCGGGAACACGCTCATGGCGGCTACAGAAGACCGGTTCGGCCGGGGTGAAGCATCGTCATCGAACCTCGGGGCATGCAAACCACCGAAGTCCTACCCGCCGGCCGGGCCGGCCTGGTACCGGGACCAGCCCGAGTAGAGATCGTCATCCCGGTCCTCAATGAAGAACGCGACCTCGGGCCGAGCGTCCGGCGGCTGCGCGAGTACCTGGCCGGCCACTTTCCCTTCGCCGCCGTCATCACGATCGCGGACAACGGGAGCACCGACGGCACCTGGGCCCGGGCCCTGGACCTGGAGGATGAGTTCGCGGCGGTGCGGGCCGTCCGCATCGAGCGGCCGGGCCGGGGCGGGGCGCTGCGCTCGATCTGGTCGGAAAGCCAGGCCGAGGTCTACGCGTACATGGACGCGGACCTGTCCACGGACCTGAACGCACTGCTCCCGCTGGTCGCGCCGCTGCTGTCCGGGCACAGCGACGTCGCGATTGGCACCCGGCTGGCGCGGGGCGCGCGGGTGATCCGCGGCCCGCGGCGCGAGACCATCTCGCGCTGCTACAACCTGCTGCTGCACGCGTTGCTCGGCACTCGTTTCTCCGACGCGCAGTGCGGGTTCAAGGCGATACGCGCGGACGCGGCGCGCGCGCTGCTGCCGCTGACCGCCGACACCGGCTGGTTCTTCGACACCGAGCTGCTGGTGCTGGCCGAGCGGGCCGGGCTGCGCATCCACGAGGTCCCGGTGGACTGGATCGACGACGCCGACTCCCGGGTCAACGTGATCTCTACCGCCCTGGCCGACCTGCGCGGCATCGTGCGCCTGGGCACGGGGCTGGCCCGGGGCGTGATCGCCGTGCCGGCGCTGCGCAGCGCGCAGTTGCGCCCGCGCGGCGAAGATCCCCGCGGCCACCCCGGCCACCCCGGCCACCCCGGCCGCCCCGGCGGGCTCACCGGGCAGCTGGCCCGGTTCCTGCTGGTCGGCGCGGCCAGCACCGCGGCCTACGCCGCGCTGTACCTCCTGCTGCGCGGCTTCCTGGCCGCTCAGGCCGCGAACGCGCTCAGCCTGTTGCTGACCGCGGTGGCCAACATCGCCGTCAACCGGCGGTTCACGTTCGGCATCCGGGACCGACGGCACGCGACCCGCCATCTGGTGCGCGGACTGATCGCGTTCGGCGCTGGCCTGGCCCTCACCTCCGGCGCGCTCGCCGTCCTGGACGCCGCGGCGGCCCGCCCAGGCCGGACGGCCGAGCTGGCCGTTCTCGTGGCGGCCAACCTCGCGGCCACGCTGGTGCGGTTCGGGCTCTACCGGGGCTGGGTGTTCCGCGGTGCCCGGAGGGGTGAGTCCCGGTGAGCGCCGTTTCCGCGCAGCCCAGATCAGCCCGGCGGCAGGCCCGGCCGGAGGGAAGAGGCCGCTCGGGCGCCCGGCTGCTCCGGGGGCGGCCGGGCGACCCGGCCTGGGCCCGGCCTGCGCTGCTGGGCCTGCTCCTGGCGACCGCCGTGCTCTACCTGGCCGGGCTGAGCCGCAGCGGATACGCCAACGAGTTCTACGCGGCCGCCGTCCAGGCCGGCACGAAGAGCTGGAAGGCGTTCCTGTTCGGCTCGGTGGACTCCGGCAACTTCATCAGCGTGGACAAGACCCCGGCGTCGCTGTGGGTGATGGAGCTGTCCGGGCGGCTGTTCGGCTTCAACTACTGGAGCCTGCTGGTGCCGCAGGCCCTCGAGGGCGTGGCCGCCGTCGGCGTGCTGTACGCCACGGTGCGCCGGTGGTTCGGAGCCCCGGCCGCGATCATCGCCGGGGCCATTCTGGCCCTCACCCCGGTGGCGGTCCTGATGTTCCGCTTCGACAACCCGGACGCGCTGCTGACGCTGGTCATGACGCTGGCCGCGTACGCCCTCACCCGGGCCATCGAGTCGGGCCGCACCCGCTGGGTCGCGCTGGCCGGGGCCCTGCTGGGCCTGGGCTATCTCACCAAGATGCTGCAGGCCTTCCTGGTCCTGCCCGGCTTCGGGCTGGCCTACCTGTGGGCCGGCCCGGGCACGCTCAGCAGGCGGCTGCGGCAGTCGCTGGCCGGCGTCGCGGCCCTGGTGGCCAGCGCCGGCTGGTGGGTCGCGACCGACCTGCTCACCCCGGCCGCGGACCGGCCGTACGCCGGCGGCTCGACCGACAACAACATCCTGCAGCTAACCCTCGGCTACAACGGCCTCGGCCGGCTGACCGGCAGCGGGAATCCCGGCGGGGGCGGGGGCGGCGGCCTGTTCGGCGGGGCGACCGGGATCACCCGGCTGCTGCGGTCCGACATGGGCGGGCAGATCAGCTGGCTGCTCCCGGCCGCCCTGATCGCCCTGGCTGTCCTGCTGTGGGTGTCCCGGCGGGCCCCGCGGACCGACCGGACCCGCGCCGCCGCCGTCGTGTGGGGCGGCTGGCTGGTGGTGACCGGCGCGGTGTTCAGCTACATGTCCGGCATCATCCACCCGTACTACACGGTGGCCCTGGCCCCGCCGATCGGCGCGCTGGCGGGCATCGGCGCCGCCGGGCTCTGGCGGATCCGGCGCACCTGGTCCGCCCGCATCCTGCTGGCCGGCGTGCTGCTGGTCACCGCGGGCTGGGCCTGGGTGCTGCTCGGCCGTAGCCCGGGCTGGCCCCCGTGGCTGCGCATCGTGATCGTGGTCGCCGCCGTGGCGGCCGCGGGCCTGATCCTGGCCGGCCCCGCGGTGCGGGCCACCACCGCCCGGGCCGCCAAGGCCCTGGCCGTCACCGGAGCCTCGCTCGCACTCGTCGCCGGCCTGGCGGGCCCGCTGGCGTACAGCGTCGACACCGCGGCGACGGCTCACGGCGGGTCTATCCCGACGGCCGGCCCCGCGGTGGCAGGATCGTCCGGCGGGCCTGGCGGCGCGGGCGGAGGCGACTTCCCCGGTGCGACGGGACGGCCCGGCACCGGTCAGGCCGGGAGTGCCCGGCCGGGCACGGGTGCCTTCCCTGGCCAGGCGGGCCGCGCGCCGGGCGCAAGCTCCTCCCGCGGTACGCCCGCCTCGGACGGGGCGGGCGCGGCCGGGGGCGCGCCGGGCGGGACGGGCACCGTCGGCGGCGCGCTGTCACGGCGGCTGGAGTCCGGCGCCTCCGGTTACCGGTGGGCCGCGGCCACCGTCGGCTCCACCAGCGCGGCCTCCCTGGAACTCGGCAGCGACGGAGTCCCGGTGATGGCGATCGGCGGCTTCACCGGCACCGACCCCGCTCCGACCCTGGCCGAGTTCGAGAAGCTGGTCTCCGCTCACGAGATCCACTACTTCGTGGCCGGCGGGTCCGGGGGCGGGGCCGGCGGGCCGGGCGCAGGCTCCGGTTCCGCGGCCCGGATCACCGCGTGGGTCAAGGCGCACTTCACCGCGCAGACCGTCGGCGGGATGACCGTCTACGACCTCACCACGCCGGCCAAGGGGGGCTGACCATCGGCGTCCAGTCGCGGCACGAGCCTCCCGTTGCGGAAGCTCGCACCCTCGCGCTCAGCTGTCGCGGACCATACGGTCGGCGGGAGACAGATGGTCCACCATCTCCCCGGTAGCCACGAACGTCCGCGTGACCAGGGCCGAGGTGTAAATCCAGAGGATCTTCATAGGGGTATCGCCGGTGTTGCGGAGGGCGTGCTCGGTCCCCGCCGCGACGTAGGCGGTGTCCAGCGGCTCCAGCGCGCTGACCTGGCCGTCGATCTCCACCTCGCCGGTGCCTTCCAGCAGCGTCAGCTGCTCGTCGCAATGGTGCAGGTGCAACGGCGCCCCGGTGTCCGGCGGGTAGATGCTGATCCCCGTCGTGATCCTGTTCTTCTCTTCCGCGCTCTGCCAGGTGATCAGGGGAATCGTCACCACGCCCCCGCCACGGGACAGCTGCGCGACCGTGCCTGCCTTAATAACCGTCATCTGCTTCTCTCCGCGCTCGCCGCCGGCCTCCCACCCGGAGGGTACAGCCAAATCACCAGGTCACAACGAACAGAATGCGAACCTCCGTCGCCTGACCTGCCGGGCACGATGGCGCGGGCCCTGCAGCCAACTGGATCAGCGCCGGGGAAAGGTACCGTGTACCGGCTCGTAACCGCCGAAGCTGGCGTCGAGTACACCCTCGCCACCGGTCAGCCCGGGCAGTTGCTCCTGCAGGCTGCGGACCTGCGCTGACGGCAGCAGGGCCGTGACCACCGACAGCTCGGCATCGAGCCGCAGGGCCTGCGTGGCG
>Ga0306920_100005428_pt1 | contig 16488 bp, 14 predicted proteins | sample flu12Cox44000170_FD_204666 | JGI IMG/M metagenome (GOLD analysis project Ga0306920, IMG submission 204666) | Lab enrichment of tropical soil microbial communities from Luquillo Experimental Forest, Puerto Rico - flux4day.12C.oxic.44.000.170 (v2)... | ecosystem: Environmental > Terrestrial >... | reverse complement strand
ATCTCGTCATCAATTTGCCCACCGCCAAGACCCTCGGTCTAACAATCCCGGAGGCATTCCTGCTCCGCGCCGACGAGTTGATCGAATAAGGACTGCCTTGCTGCAATTGCTCACAGCCGCTTTGGCTCTTCTCGCACATTAGGCTCATAGACTGCATGTCCGCAGCTGGCGGAAGCGGAAGCGGGCGTTCGTCTGCGGGGTCATTTGCGGTCCTGCGTTAAGACAAATGAAAGAGCCCCGGCTTTCACACCGGGGCTCGTGACAGTGGGACCGCCTTTCGCGCCGGGAAGGGACGATCCAGAAATCAGCCTAATGCTGGCGCTGTGCTTGCGGTGTGATGGCCATCACAAAATGTCGAATTCTCGCACCAGCGGCGTTCCTATGGGCTCGCGTCAAGCGCGGGATCAGTCCTCGCGCCATTTGTTGTTCGATGCTGATCTGAGCTAAATCAGGAAGTTTGCAGCTACAAGCACAATCCCGGTCACTAATGCAAACGTGCAAGAAAATAGCACAACATCATCGATGATGATCCTGATCACGGTGTACACTCCCCCGAACATGCCCCTGTAATCAGGCCACTCCTTAAATTAGGCAGAAAAGTGGCGGCAGGTTGTCCGAACTTAGGCGGAGCAACCCAACATTTTTGTGATCCGGATCACATCGCGACATTGCATGTCCATCTATCCTTCGACGCAAAGAAAAAACTTGGCGTCATGAAGGTGGACATCATGCGTAGGCATTGGCTCGAATATGATTCCGTAGCATTGGCAGTGCTCCTGTTCGGAATGGCTGTTGTTAACGTGCTGGCCCTAATCGTCATTTGAAGCGACTAAGAGCCCGGTGAACTTTGCGGTGATACAGCCGGCGTTCCTCCAGATAGCAAATGCAAGAGCGCGAGACTTTCCACTTGCCGGCGCGCTCGCGCCGGCTCGGCTTCGCTGCTTTTGGTCATGACCGCCTTGCCTGCGCGCGCGCCCGGGCGACCGCTTCCACCGCGTCGACGATGGCTTGGTACCCGGTGCAGCGGCAGTAGTTCCCGGAGAGGTGAATCCTGATCCCCTCGCGGCTCGGAACCTCGCCGCGGCTCAACAATTCCTGTGCGGTAAGCAGCATGCCGGGCGTGCAGTAGCCGCACTGCAGCGCATTGCGCTCGATGAAGGCCTGTTGCAGGTCCGCTATCTCGGGGCGCGCCGCAACCGCCTCGATCGTCTCCACCGTCCTGCCGTCGCACTGCACGGCAAGCATGAGGCAGCCGCGCACGACGCTCCCATCGACGCGCACGGTGCAAGCACCGCACACGCCATGCTCGCAGCCGACATGGCTGCCGGTCAGCGCCAGGGTGTCGCGCAGGAAATCGACAAGGGTGGTGCGCGCATCGACGCGCTCGCACACGCTCTCGCCGTTCACCTCGAGCCGAATGTCATGAAAGCGCTCGTTCATTGCAGCGCCTCCAGGCGGGGCGCTTGCATGAGTTGCTCCGCGACGCGTCCCAGCAATACGCGAGCAAGGTGCCTTTTCAGGCCAGCGGTGGCCTGCACATCGTCACTCGGATCGAGGTCTGTCGCCAGCGCGCCCATGGCCCCGTTGAGATCGCCGCGCTGGAGCGCAACCTCGGCATTTCTGGCGCGCACGGGAACAGGTCCGACGCCGAAATAAACAAGATGGAGATCGCTCAGGCTTGCACCATCGGCGCGCGCGCATGCCGCCAGGCCGACCATGGCGTAATCGCCGTGACGGCGCGCGAACTCCGCAAAGCCCACGCGTGTCGCTGCGGTGACCGCGGGAATGCGGATCATGGTGAGCACATCGCAGGGCCCGAGAGTGGTCTCGAACAGTGCCGTGAAGAAATCATCGGCCTTCACCGCGCGTGGCCCCTGCGGGCCGACAATCTCCATCTCGGCGCCGAGTGCAATGAGACAGGCGGGCAGCTCGGCGGCCGGGTCGGCGAAGGCGATCGAGCCGCCAATGGTGCCGCGGTTGCGGATCGCGGGATGTCCGATATGCGGAACAGCCAGTGCGATGAGCGGCGCGTGCCGAGCAATCTCGCGCGAGCCCTCGGCTTGTGCGTGGCGAACCAATGCACCGATTTCGACTTGCCCATTGTTGAGAGCTATTCCGTCCAGGCCTGCAATGTCGTTGATGTCCACCAGCAGGGCCGGACGGTCCAGCCGCATGTTGAGCGCGGCAATCAGGCTTTGCCCGCCGGCGAGCAGCCGCGCTTCGTTCTGCCCCAGCAAATCGACCGCGTGAGCCACCGAGCGCGCCTTCGCATAGGCAAAAGGTGCCGGTTTCAAAGCTTCCTCCCAGGAGTTGGCTGCATTGTCGCCGAGTTGAACAGGCCGTCAATATTGCCCTTGCGTCCGCCCATCACGATGCGGATGGGCCATCGAGAATGCCGCGCACGATCTCGATCGCTCTCCGCATCAGGGTCATGGAAGCTTCCAGCGTGCGAAAAGCGGCATGCGACGTGAGCGTCACATTTTCCAGTTGCGCAAGCGGATGCTTCGGATTGAGCGGCTCCGCGTGGAAAACGTCGAGCCCGGCGTGGCGAATGTGACCGTCTCTGAGTGCCGCGACGAGGGCACCCTCGTCGATCAGTGCGGCGCGCGCGGTGTTGACCAGGATCACCCCCGGCTTCATGCGCGCAAGCTCCCCGGCGCCAATGATCCCGCGCGTCTCCTCCGTGAGCGCAAGGTGGAGCGAGATGACGTCCGCGCGCGCTAATAAACTCTGCAGATCGACCAGCGGCACGCCGGCATCCGCCCGCGGGGTGCGATTCCAGGCAATGACCTGCATGCCGACGCCGCGTGCAATGCGAGCCACCTCGCGGCCGATGCCGCCGATGCCGATCAATCCGAGCGTCTTGTCCCGGAGCTGCATGCTCTCCAGCGGGTCCCATTCCCCTCGCCGTATGGCGCGGTCCATCCGCACGAGGTCGCGGCAACAGGCAAAGACGAGGGCGATCGTGTGCTCGGCGACGGCGATGTCCCCATAGCCCCTGATGGTGTGCACCTTGATCCCGAGCCCATCGAGCGCGGCGACGTCCATGTAGCTCGATGCGCCGGTGCCGAGAAATACGATGTGCCTGACCGAGCGGCATTGCGCGAGAGCTTCCGTCGGCAGATAGGAATGATCATCCAGGCAGATGGCGTAGCCGGCGAGAAGATCGGGCAGGTCGGAAGAAGCAAACGCCTTGCCATTCACTGTGATTGGCGGATCATCGGGGCGGAGGACGCGGTCGAAGACCGGCGCGAGCTGCGCGTTGCAATCGATGAATATCGCCCGCATGTTGCCGTGATTTCCGCCTGATTGTCGTCCGACCACCGTTGTTTCTATGCTCCGAGGACGCGTCGCATGTCCAGGCACGGCGCGGTGCTTGAAGCATCAGCCATATCGGTTGGCCGCGACGGCATCATTCCGCCGATGTGATTAGTTTCGCACGATCTTCGATCCGCCGCGTCGCGCGGGTGCGTGTGCCGAGCCGCGCGCGGGCACGTCGAGGTCGCTGGCGATAATGTCCGGCAGCTCCGCCGGAGCTGCAATGCGCGGCGGGTTGCGGCGGTCGCGGGCGCGACTATCGACGTTCTCGTCATGCGGCCGCTTGATCGCATCGGCGCTGGCAAGCGATTCGAGGGGCGGCGCATTCTCGGTCAAGCGGGCGAGCAAAGGCGTCAGATCGTCGAGCTCTCTCGCGACCACATGGATGACGCCGGATTCCTGCTGCAGCTCGCCGGCAACAGCAATGTAACGCGCGCCCATGATGATGGGACGAAAGCGCTCGAACGTCTTGGGCCAGACAATAATGTTGGCGATGGCGGTCTCGTCTTCAATGGTCATGAAGATGACGCCGCTTGCCGTTCCGGGCCGTTGCCGGATGGTGACAAGGCCGGAAACGGTAAGACGCTCGCCCGAACGGCGCCCGCGCAGATCCTCATTGCAAACAATGCCGCGGCGGATGAGATCGGGACGCAGGAAAGATGCGGGATGTGCGCGCAGCGATAGTTGCAGAAAGCGGTAGTCGTTGACGACTTCCTCGCCGCTCGACATCGGCGGCAGCATCACTGCGGGCTCTGGCGCGGCGGCGCACTCCCCTGTCGCTTGTGGGGTTGGGGACGCATTTGGTCCGCTAGGAGAATCGCATATCGCGTGCAACAGATGCGGTATACCTCCCCCTGAAAGGGGGAGGTCGGCGACCCCGGCCTCGGGCCGGGGGGGCCGGGTGGGGGTCAAAGGACAGCAATCTCGATTGTCAATGGACCCCCACCCGACCGCCTCTCGCTCCGCTCCGGCGGCCGACCTCCCCCTTTCAGGGGGAGGTATTACCGAGCGTGTTGCGCGAGAAGTGCGAAACAGCGGCAGATCGTCCTCGCTGTCGCCGACACGGCCGAGCGCCTTGGCGGCCCACAATGCCTGCCGTCGTGTCAGGCCCAGCGAGCCGAAGGCATCCGCGTCGGCCAGGCGTTCAATGACGTGCACGGAAAGCCCGCTGCGTAGCCACAAATCGCGAACCGAAGCATAGGCCTTGCGGCGCGCATCGACGATGCGCTTGGCGTCCGGCGCGGGCAATCCCTTGATTTGGCGAAAACCCAGACGCAGAGCATGCGTGCTGCGAATGTCGCCTGCCATGTCGCGATGGAGTGCGTGCAGACGTGTCGCCGGAGGGGGGCCATTCTCCAGCGTGGCATCCCAATGCGAATGGTTGATATCGATCGGGCGCACCTCGACGCCATGCTCGCGCACATCGCGCACGATCTGCGCCGGCGCATAGAATCCCATTGGCTGCGAGTTGAGCAAGGCGGCCGCGAACACATCCGGATAACGGCACTTGAGCCAGGCCGAGGCATAGACCAGAAGCGCGAAGCTCGCTGCATGGCTTTCCGGAAAGCCGTACTCGCCGAAGCCTTCGATCTGGCTGAAGCAACGTTCGGCGAAGTCGCGCGGATAATTTTTCGCGACCATTCCTTCGATCAGCTTGGTCTTGAAGCTGGCTATGGTGCCGGTGCGCTTGAAGGTTGCCATGGCGCGGCGCAGCTTGTCGGCTTCCCCCGGCGTAAAGCCGCCGGCGACAATCGCGATCCTCATCGCTTGCTCCTGGAACAAGGGCACGCCGAGTGTCTTGCCAAGAACCTCCGCAAGCTCCTGTGAGGGATAAGAGATTGGCTCGACACCCTGTCGTCGGCGCAAATACGGATGCACCATGTCCCCTTGAATAGGACCCGGCCGCACGATTGCCACCTCGATGACGAGGTCATAGAACTCCTGCGGCTTGAGCCGCGGCAGCATCGACATCTGCGCTCGGCTCTCCACCTGAAAGACGCCAATCGAATCGGCGCGCTGCAGCATCCGATAAACGGCGGGATCTTCCTTCGGAATGGTTGCGAGGGTGAAAAATCCCTCTCGTTGCTCGCTGCTCTCTCGTCTTCGCGTGAGGGCGGCATATGGATCGGCAGAGCGACACACTCGGTCCATACCTCCCCCTGCAAGAGGGAGGTCGACCGCCGCAGGCGGTCGGGTGGGGGTCATGGGAGATGACTTTTGACCCCCACCCGGCTCCCCCGGCTCAAGACCGGGGTCGCCGACCTCCCCCTTGCAGGAGGAGGTACACAGTGTTTGCTGCTCGGGTACCGAACCGCACAGGTGATCAGCAGCGAGGCTTTTTTGCTCGCAGTTTGCCCGAAATGAGAGGCCGTAGTGCTTCTCCGCGAGCTCGAACGCCTTGCGCACGCAGGTGAGCATCCCCAGCCCAAGCACATCGACCTTGAGGATGCCGAGCGCGTCGAGATCATCCTTGTCCCACTCGATGAAGGTGCGATCAGCCATTGCGCCGTTGCCGATCGGGACGACTTCATCGAGCGGGCTGCGCGTGATGACAAAGCCGCCGACATGCTGTGAGAGATGGCGCGGGAAGGATTGAATTTCGCGCGCGAGCGCGCGCATCTTCTGCATGCGTGAGCTGCGCAGGTCTATGCCGGCCCGCCTGAGCTCGCTTCCCCGCACTCCCCCGCCGCCCATTCCCCAGATCGAGGAGGAGAGCGCGCCAATTGTATCTCCTGACAGCCCGAAGACCTTGCCGACCTCGCGGATCGCGGAGCGGCCGCGATAGGAGATGACGGTCGCGGCAATGCCTGTGTGATCGCGACCGTAGTGCTGATAGATGTGCTGGATCACCTCCTCGCGGCGCTCGCGCTCGAAATCAACATCGATGTCGGGGGGCTCATTGCGCTCCGGCGAGATGAAGCGCTCGAACAGAAGCCGGCCGTCGCGCGGGTCGACATCGGTGATGTGAAGGCAGTAGCAGACCGCCGAGTTCGCCGCCGATCCACGGCCCTGGCACAAGATGTTGCGGCTGCGGGCATAACGGACAATGGAATGGACGGTGAGAAAATAAGGAGCGTAATTAAGCTTGCCGATCAGTGCCAGCTCATGATCGAGAGCTTGCCGCACGTTGTCAGGAATGCCGCCGGGATAGCGGCTTGCGGCGCCTTCCCAGGCAAGCTGCACGAGCGCCGCTTGCGGGGTTGCAAAGCCTGCGCGCATCTCATCGGGATATTCATAGCGCAGCTCATCCAGCGAGAAGCTCAGCGCCTCGCCGAGCGCGAATGTCTGATCGATTGCCTCTGGTATCTCGCGAAAGAGACGGCTCATCTCGGACGGCGGCTTCAAATAGCGCTCGGCATTGGCGGCGAGCCGCCGGCCTGCTTTGTCGATCGTGAGGTGCTCGCGGATGCAGGTGAGCACGTCCTGCAATTGCCGCCGCTCGGGATGGTGATAGAGCACTTCATTGACGGCGATGAGCGGCACGCGGGCTTGTGACGCCAGCTGCGCACGCTCGGTCAAGCGCGCGCGATCGTTGCCGCGATAGAGCATGCTTGCCGCAAGCCGCACGCGACCGGGGGCGGCTGCGCGCAGAAGCGAAAGAAGTTGGTTTTTGCCAGCTTCGGGGCTTCTCGCCGTGTCGGCCACCAGCCGCAATCGTGCCGTCCGATTTTCTCCTTGCGAGTTATGCGACAGCGGACTCGGTGGAGCATCCCGAGTCGATCTCTCCATCACTATGAGCTCGAGGCCCACGCTATGCGCGAGCAAGTCATCGAGATAGAGGATGCATTCGCCCTTCTTGGCGCGCAGGTTGCCGCACGTGATGAGGCGGCAAAGCCGCCCCCAGGCCGGACGATCGCGCGGATAGGCGAGGATGTCCGGCGTGTCGTCGGCGAAGACGAGACGCGCGCCGGGATGATAGCTGAGCGCCAGTCCCTTCTCGCGTTTGATGAGATGGGCGCGCACCACGCCGGCGACGGAATTGCGATCGCACAGGCCCATTCCGTCAAGCCCGAGATGGGCTGCCTGCAGCATCAGCTCCTCGGGATGCGAGGCGCCGCGCAGAAACGAAAAATTCGAGGCGACAGCAAACTCGATGTAGCGTGCTGAATGGTTAGATCGATGCGGTGTTCGCCGCCACAAACGCAGTGTGCTCCCCTCCCCCTTGTGGCCCTTGTGGGGAGGGGCTGGGGGTGGGGGTGATAGCTGATGAAAGGTTGAGCGCAACAACAACTACCCCTTCTCACGCATACATTCCGTGTATGAACCAGCGCGGCGCAGCGCTTGCGCTGTCGCGATAATGACCGGCGCGAAAGAGCCAGAAGCGCAACCCCGCTCTATCCTCCACCTGGAAATAGTCGCGCGCGGGACCGCTTGCTTCCTCGTTCCACCAGACGCCTTCGATGCGTTCAGGTCCTTCAGCGGCAATCACTTCGTGCCAGGCGCGGCGCCAGCGAAAGCGCACCGGCGGGCCGTCGGGGACAAGCGCCAGGAGATCGTCGATGGGCTCCGGCTTGGCGAATAGACGCAGCGGTCGCGCGCTCAATCCGGCGTCGGCGCGGAAGCGGCGGAAAACATCCCAGCCGAGCTCGGCTCTGGCCAGCAATTGCGCCGGCAGGGCATCGGCGGCGAGCTCAGGGATGTGGCTCTCCTGGGCAATGATCCGCTTGACGCGACTGCGTCCGAGCCGCGCGCTGAGGCGATCGATGAGGCGGTCAAGCTCGGCCTTATCCTCGCCACTGCCGATCCCGATCTGCTCGTCCGGGCACGGCTGCGCAACAACGACTGAAAGTCGCGCGAGGTCAAAGCCGAAGCCCGGATCGAGCTCGTCATTGAGCGCGGCAAATCGCTCGACAAAGAGCGCGCGGATTGCCGGCGGATCCCGCAGCGGGCGCGATGTGCCGGCTGTGATGCGCTTGACCAGCCCGTCAGTGCGAAACAGAGCAAGCTCGAGACTGCGCGCGCCATCGCCGCGCTCGGTCAGCTGAGCCGCAAGCCGCGTGGCGAGCCGCTCGACGGCCGCCAGCACATCCTCCTCGCGCGCGATCGGCTCATGAAAGCTTCTCTCCGCGCTATAAGGCGCAACTGGGCGGCGCGGCGTCAAAGGCTCATCCTCACGGCCGAGCGCGCGATCGAGCTGGCGCGTGAGATCAGGGCCGAAGCGGGCGACGAGCGGCGCGCGCGGCAAATCGATGATGTCGCCAATGTGTTTGAGCCCAAGTCGCGACAGCATGGCGACCATCTCCTGCGAGAGTCTCAGCGCGGCAACCGGCAGCGGTGTGAGCAGCGTGCGCTCCGAGCCGCTTGGAATGACGGCGGCATCGCCGAAATGCGCCGCGGCCCATGCCGCGCCGATCGTCCCGGCGATGGCGGCGCGCGCCGCAAAGCCGAGCCCCCTTATGCGCGCGAGGAGATCGGCGCGAAGCTTTTGCTCGCCGCCGAAAAGATGCGCGCAGCCGCTGATGTCGAGCAAAATGTCATTCGTCGGATTGATGGCGAGGAGGGGCGTGTGGCGCTGGCACCACTCGGCAAGGCTCTCAAGCAGATGCGCGTCGGCCGCCTCATCCTGCGGCACAGCGATGAGAGCGGGGTGCATGGCGCGGGCCTGGGCAAGCGCAAGGCCTGTGCTGAGGCCTAGACGCTCGGCCGCGCCATCGACGGCGACGATAAGGTCGAGATTGTTGCATCGGCCGAAGACGATCAGGGGCTGTGCTGCGTGCTTTCCATCACGCCACTGTTGCGCGATGCGGTCGGTCGACAGCCGGTTGAGCCAAAGGCTCAGAATACGTTGCGAGCTCGAAACGCTGCTCCACACTGTTCCACTCCAAAATCCATGCTCCGACATGACCACGACGATTGCGCAGGAGACGCACAGTCAGGCGCGGGGGCCCAAGGCCTGGCCATCTTTCTGCGGCTGGTAACGGAGAGAGGGATGGCGCCGCGCCTATGATCCAGCGCGTCGCAAACGCGGCAGGCTCGTCATCCGGCGCCGGGCGCAGGAGAAGACCCAGCGTGTTGCCGGCCGCGGCGGCGAGCGAGAGCCGGCGCGTCGCCACCTGATCAATGCCCTGTGCGCGGACTTCGCCGATAACTGCGCAGACGGCACGGCAGCGCAGCGCTTCTTCCATCGCCCACAGCACATCGCGTGCGCGCCCAGCCTTAACCGTGATCAGCTGCTCAGGAGAGATGCCGGCCGCATCAAGACCCGGCCCATAGAGGGCGCCATTCTCCCAAGAGCAAATATCTTCGGCGATCCAAAGTATGGCTGTGCGGGCCTGCTCTCTCCCCCTGCCGAAGTCGGATTTATCCGACTTCGGCCACGTTAAGTGCCGAACTCGGGTAAACCCGAGTTCGGGTGGGGGAGGGTTGGGGAGGGGGGTAGTTGTTGTTGCATGAGACATTCCCTCAGCTGCTACCCCTACCCCCAACCCCTCCCCACAAGGGGGAGGGGAGCGCAACCGCCGAGAGGCTTTCGTCGCGCGCGCGGTCAATGCCAGCGCAAAACCGGTAGCGGCAGGAATTTCTGTCTCCCGAACGGCTGCGATTTCATGAAGCGCACCGCAGGCAAGCCCGCCGCCAAGCGAGGCATCGATTTCCGCAATGCCGAGGTCGAGGAGGGGGACATATTCGGCCCATCCTGCGGTTGCCCGCTCGATCGATGCACGCAGCCGATGGATGAGAGCTGCGGGCTGAGGCATAGAAGTGAGAGAGCGCATGGGGAGCATCGATGTAGGGGAAACGTACCTTGTTCATGTTTTGTTCAATTGATTCCGCGCCGGCTCACAATCGTCAAGCTCTAATCGTAACTAGTTGGATTTATTGCGTAATAATGCCCCGATCGATGTCGCGGACCCGCTTGATGCCGGTCAACGCCATGGCAACATCAAGCTCCCTGGCTAGGATTGCAATGGCCGTGGCCACCCCCTCCTCCCCGCTGGCCCCGAGGCCATAGACGTACGAGCGTCCTATCATGCAGGACCGCGCGCCAAGCGCGAGCGCACGCAACACGTCGGCTCCGGAGCGAATGCCGCCATCGAACATCACCTCGATCTCTGCGCCGACCGCATCCGCGATCTTCGGCAAGGCCGAGATCGACGACGGCGCTCCGTCGAGCTGCCGGCCGCCGTGATTGGACACCACGAGGGCGCTGGCGCCGGTGCTCGCGGCAATTTTGGCGTCCTCGACATCAAGGATTCCCTTGAGGATCAGCTTCCCAGGCCAAAGCCCGCGCACCCACTCCACGTCTTTCCAGCTCAGCGTGGGATCGAATTGGCTGTTGGTCCATTGCGCGAGGGAGGTCACGTCCTCCATGCCCCGCACATGGCCGGCAAGGTTGCCGAACGTCTTGCGCTTGCCGCGCAGGATCGACAGCGCCCAGGCCGGCTTGCTCGCCATGTCTATGATGTTGGCAAGCTTGATCTGCGGCGGCACCGTCATGCCATTGCGGATATCGCAATGACGCTGGCCGAGAACCTGCAGATCCACCGTGAGGACAAGCGCGCTGCATCTGGCGGCGGCCGCGCGCTCGATCAGCGCGCGGATGAAGCCACGGTCTCGCATGACATATAGCTGAAACCAGAATGGGCGCTCGACCGCCTGCGCGACATCCTCGATCGAGCAGATGGACATGGTGGAGAGCGTGAAAGGGATGCCGGCGGCTTGCGCGGCGCGGCAGGCCAGGATCTCGCCATCGCCATGCTGCATGCCGCAGAGCCCGATGGGAGCGAGCGCCAGCGGCAGCCGCGCCGGCTCGCCGATGATGGTCGTGGAAAGCTCGCGCTCGGCAACGTCGACAAGGACGCGCTGCCGCAGCTTGACGCGTGCGAGGTCCTCGCGGTTGGCGCGCAAGGTTTCCTGCCCATAGGAGCCAGCCTCCGCATAATCGAAGAACGCGCGCGGCACCCGGCGCCGGGCAGCCAGCCGCAGGTCCTCGATGCAGGTGATAGTGCTCAAGCCTTTGCTCCTCCTTCCAAAGCATAGCCATTTCGACGAGAGAGCCAACGGCGAGAGCGCCACCGGTAGGGCGGAACGCCGCGGGCATGGCGCGCGTTGTCTGGGGGCAGCTCCCGGCAGGAGGTCTCGATGCCAATCCCGAACCCGAGCGTGACCAAGAACGAGATCGAGGAAAAGAGGCGCCAGGAAGCGAGGGAGGAGTTCCGGGAGGAGCAGCGGCGCAAGACGGAAAAGGCCCTCGACCGCGGCCTCGAGGAGACCTTCCCAGCCTCCGATCCCCCGAGCATCACGCAACCGGCGCCCACCGTGCACGACAAGAAGCCGCGCCGTTAAGGTTTCAGCCGGAGCAGGGTTTACGGGAAGGCCGGCAAGGCCGGCTGCGCCTGTTTATTATCCCCTCAGAATCATCGGGCTTGCCGCCTCATCCGCCCTTGAATTGGCCGCTCTTTTCCCTGAAAAGGACCGGCATGCATGGGGTCAAGCACGACATGGTCCGTAGATATTTCGGTACCGACGGCATTCGCGGCCGCGCGAATGGCGTCATTACGCCGGAGCTTGCGCTCAGGGTCGGGCAAGCCGCGGGGTTGATCTTCCGCCGCGGCGACCATCGCAACCGCGTGCTCATCGGCAAGGATACCAGGCTCTCAGGCTATATGATCGAGACCGCATTGGTCGCCGGCTTCACCTCCGTGGGCATGGACGTGCTCCTGACCGGTCCGATCCCCACCCCGGCGGTTGGAATGCTCACGCGCTCCATGCGTGCCGACCTGGGCGTGATGATCTCGGCCTCGCACAACCCGTTTGCCGACAATGGCATCAAGCTGTTCGGTCCCGACGGCTTCAAGCTCTCGGACGAGGTGGAGCGCGAGCTCGAAGGCCTGATCGATTCCGAGCTCACGAAGAAGCTCGCCAAGAGCGCGGACCTTGGACGTGCCAAGCGCATTGACGGGGTTCAGGATCGCTATATCGAGTTCGCCAAGCGCACGCTGCCGCGGAACCTGTCGCTTGAAGGCCTGCGCGTGGTCATCGACTGCGCGAATGGCTCCGGCTATCGCGTTGCGCCGGAGGCCTTGCGCGAGCTTGACGCCGAGGTCATTGCAATAGGCGTCGACCCCGACGGCTTCAACATCAATCGCGAGTGCGGCTCGACCGAGCCCGCGGCGCTCTGCCAGAAGGTCAAGGAGATGCGCGCCGACATCGGCATCGCGCTCGACGGCGACGCCGATCGGGTGATCATTGTCGATGAGCGCGGGCGCGTGATCGACGGCGATCAGCTGCTGGCCGTCATTGCCGAGAGCTGGCAGGGAGACGGACGTTTGGCGGCAAACGGCATCGTTGCCACCGTGATGTCCAACCTTGGTCTCGAGCGCTACTTGGAAAAGCTCGGCCTGGCGCTGGTGCGCACGCCCGTCGGCGACCGCTACGTGCTCGATCACATGCGCCGTCACGACTACAACGTGGGCGGCGAAGCGTCAGGGCACATCATCCTATCGGACTACACCACTACAGGCGACGGCCTGTTGGCGGCACTGCAGGTGCTAGCGGTGGTGAAGAGGCGCGAGGAGCCGGTATCCAAGGTGTGTCATCGCTTCGACCCGCTGCCGCAGGTGCTCAAGAACGTGCGCTACAAGAGCGGCAAGCCACTGGAGAACGCGCAGGTGCGCTCCGCGATCGAGCTCGCGCAGGCGCGCCTCAGCGCGCATGGACGATTGATCATCCGTCCATCCGGCACCGAGCCGGTGATCCGCGTCATGGGCGAGGGCGAGGACAAGGTGCTGGTCGAGGAGATCGTCGACGAAATCGTCGATGCTCTGACCAGTGCTGCCCTATAAGCCCGCGACCTCTTCCGTGCGGAGTATCGGTGAGGGCTACGGGACCCTCCTCCACCGCGCGGCGGCAACCGGAGTGCCGCTGGGTAGTCTTATGCGTTTGTTGGTGCGACTCGCGTTAACTCTGCGAGCGGAAGGCCATCAAGAGACAAAGGGCAAGGCAGCCGTACGCCCTCGCATGAAGGGCGACCCCAACGCTCATGCGAGAAATTCGTTTCATCTGCCGCCCGTGCGCGCCGCAAAGCCCCTGGTACTGGGTACTGGGTCTTCAGTGCCGCGTTCCGTTTGTCACGTTATTCATCCGTATTTCAATCTTGATACGAGCTTGCGGAATCGAAAACTCAGTAGCGAGCGCCGCAACCAACATAGACGCCGTTTCAACGGAATCCGTTATCTCTTCTCCCCACGCAGCATTCTCAGGTTTTGCGTGGTCGTACAGCCTGACTTGGAGGGCGTAGCCATCATCCTCTTCACTAATGGAGGCAAACAGGTCCGTGAAGTGCGACCCTTTTAAGTCAGAGTCCACTCGAAACCGGTTGATCGTCACGACGATACCTGCATAAGCTACTCAATCCCTGTATAGCTATTTGACGAACCATGAAAGAGCCTAGCAGGTCCAGCAAAAAAGCAATCAACACCCTGATGGCCAGCGGCTTAGGCCAAAGATTTTGCCTTTTTCTGCAGGCGCCAGAGCTGAAACCCCTCAGCATTGATTGCTTTTTCGATCATATCACGGGAGAGATTATGGGGAGGCGCTTTGTTCGGCCCTATCACGCCAGTAGCAGTCCAGGGACCGTGGTTTTTAGGGAGTTTGTCTCCAATTAGATCGCCTGCGAATGCACGCAACTCTTTCCTCGATTCCGACTTGAATATGTAGATGCGCATGGCCTTGACCCTTTACTGTAGCTGACGAGGAGGATGTAGCTTCTCCTTTGTGCCGGAGCGGCGGACGGTTTTTATAGCTACCGCGGGGAGGCCGGACTTCGTGGCGATAACTCGATCCTGCTCGGCGATGAAATCGGTAGCGGCACCATCGCCCTCTGCACCACCCAGCACTGCACTTGGAACGCGGCGATTGGACCGCTGCGAGCCATCCTCATAAAGGACATCGAACAGCACGAATTCACTACCCGCACGTGTTCCCGGTTTCCGGGCCATCTTGAATCTTCCTTATTCGACAGTGCTGCTGCAGAAGGGTAGGCTACCCCCAAAACACATCCGCGACGGTCTCAGTGCTTAGGCTTTCCGCAGATCCGTGGCGAGAAGATTTTCAACAATCCTGTATCTATGGATTGTCCGGGATGATATCAACCCGCCCATAGGAGGGTCCGATGGCATTTAAGCCAAACTACGGTAGAGATCGGGCTGAACGACAGAGGACAGCGCGCGCGCGCAGCGACGAAAAACAGCGGAAAAAAGAGGAAAGACGTGCGCAGCGCAAAGCTGAGCGCGCCGTAACCGAACCTCATCCGAATGATAAGAAGGTTTAACGGCTCATCGGCAGAACCAACGTAATTGTGCCGGGTCCAAGCGCGCGATCAGGCTACCGTGATAGCGCTGAGCTTTCCGAATCAGAGTGTGGTACGAACCTTACGCTTCCCGCGGCTTTCCCTGTCCTGCGCCAGAGCCAAAGAGGACTCGACCGCGCCCAACCGCACCGCGTGTATCGTCACGGCGCTTGGGAGTCGGGATAAGTCCATCGCGTTGACCCTGTTTGCGGGCAGCCTTACGTGCACGACGGATGGCTTCTGCTTTCTCCCTGGTCTTGCGCTCTGACGGCTTTTCATACGCCCTGCGGCGCTTCATCTCCCGAAAGATGCCCTCGCGTTGCATCTTCTTCTTGAGAATCCTGAGAGCTTGATCCACATTGTTTTCGCGAACGAATACCTGCAAATGCTTTCCGATCTTGTTGTTGCTGTCCTGCGCTTGTTAGTAAAACCACCTCAGCTCAGCGGTGGCTCATGATAAATTTGCGAGCTCTTTACCCTTCATCACGATCCTATATTCGGCCGCCGCTCATTGAGGGCAGCGCGGCGGTGCGTTCGACGTCGGAGATATGAACGAACCCGCTTGGATCTACAAGAGCTTTATTGTTTCCGCACGAGAATCGGCGGCCAAACCGCACCGCAACGAGGCCAAACGACCTGTACGAACCTTGGGAAAGGTGGGCGCCTTGAAACCAACACATCTATGCGCCATATGGAGGGGACGTGACGTTAATAGGTCGTCGCGAGCCGCCTGTGCGGACGGTCGTAAAATTGACGTCCGGCTTACTCTCGACTTTCAATGACAGCCCAGATCACGCGGGGCGTCTTTGTACCCACGTCACGAAATGAGAGTCCAGCAGGTACGCACGCAGAAGTGATCCATCTCGCGCAATAAGAAGTCGCTTGATGCGACCGCCTGATAATGCGCTCGGCAGACAGCGGCAACGCGAGGACATGCCGCGCCAGCAAGATGGGCGCAGGCCTCACGGCGAGCGAGCAATTTGAGCGATAATGAGGAGGTTACCAAATGGCAGCCCGTCTTACCAAGAAGAACGAGTCTGAAGAGACTCCGCAAGCATCGCCTTCACAGCACAAGCAAGCCGAGGGTCGATTCCATCTTCAGGTCGATAGACAAACCAAGGCCACCTACGCCACGTTAGAAGCCGCCGAGGCGGCCGGGCTGGCAATCAAAAAAAGTCATCCGATCGTTTATGTAGGTGTGTATGATCACTTGGAGGGCATCAACAAGATCATCCAAATACCGAAGACTTGACTTTGACGGACATATGCTCTCGGCCTCTTCGAGGCGAATGGGCACGGATTGCATTTCCAAAAATGAGATCGCATTTGCAATAATGAGACCGCATTTGCAATGACGAAAGAATCGGACGACAAGAAGGAGCAACGAGCTCGGGAAGGCGCTCAGGCGTGGGCAGACTATCAGGCCGAGGCCCGCGCCACGCGGGAGAAGACTGCGCGCTTGCGGGCGCTTCGGTTAGCTAGGGAGGCAGCGACACACGATTTCGCGGATGCCAAGAAAAAGAAGAAATAGAACGGCCAGCAACGATACGTTGGCAACACGACGGCAATGTCGCATCCACTCCATCCAACCCCTGCACAAGGCATGCATCGGCTGATATGACATATTTACGCGGGAGTTGACTGGCGCCCGCTGCACCCGGTGATTGAGCCAATTCGCTGAGCCCAGTTAGATCAAGCGAGCCTTTCGAACCAAAACATGCCATAAGGGGGGCCTCGGGAGCCCAAAACTCGCGCTCGACCCGAGGCAACCGATGCGCCAGCCGGCCGAGGCGCATCGCATCTTTGGCCATCGGCTACGCGCCAGAACTGCTCTTTGGCACCACTTGGTTATCACGCGCGGCCAGCGCAGCCAGGAGATCCGT
>Ga0306920_100005427_pt1 | contig 16488 bp, 20 predicted proteins | sample flu12Cox44000170_FD_204666 | JGI IMG/M metagenome (GOLD analysis project Ga0306920, IMG submission 204666) | Lab enrichment of tropical soil microbial communities from Luquillo Experimental Forest, Puerto Rico - flux4day.12C.oxic.44.000.170 (v2)... | ecosystem: Environmental > Terrestrial >... | reverse complement strand
TCCTTCGACGTATGTTCGGGGCCAGGCTGGTTAGCATGTGACTGCCTGCCCTGCCGCGTAGCCTAAGAGCGAAAAATATCTCCGCGCAGGGTTCGCTCGTCAAAAAGCGAATGGCTGGCGATTTCTTCAAGGATTTTTGTCTGCCATCCGTTCGATTGGCCGATCATCGGTATCTGGATGCCGACAACACAAAGCACAGCTCGGTCGTTCGAGCCAGAGGGTTCTGATTTTGCCTTTCGCATTTGGAGCGCCGTTCTGATCTCCTCGCGTAACGCACTCTTCATCGTTGACTTTATCTTGAAAGCGGAATAGATTGCTTCCACTTTCCTCCGGATATTGTGTTTTCGCTATTCTTCCCTTTAGATCCTTTTACCACGTTGAGAGTCCACGCCACTTGTGTCCTGAGGCCCAGGTATTTAAGGCCCCCAAAACGTTCTGGAAGGGAAACTCCATGAAAAATCGAGTCAGTCTGATGCTTCCAGCCCTACTTCTTGTTGCAACTATTCACGCACAGACTCTACCCAATCTTGCGCAGGCGAGGCTCATGAAGTTTAGCGGTAGGATCACAGATGAGAACAGGAAGCCGATATCCGGTCTGATGGGTGTCACGTTCGCTTTCTATGAAAACGAGCATGGCGGTCCACCTCTGTGGTTGGAGACTCAGAATGTGCAAGTCGGCAATGATGGTCGTTTTAGCGTCATGCTTGGCGCGACAAAGCCGGAAGGTGTACCCGCGGCTCTGTTTGCCTCAGAACAAGCGAGATGGCTCGGTGTCCAACCTGCCGGGCAAGTGGAGCAGACCCGCGTTTTACTTGTAAGCGTCCCTTATGCCCTGAAAGCGGCCGACGCCGACACGGTCGGGGGCCTGCCGGCTTCGGCTTTCCTGCTCGCGGTTCCGATGGCGCAACCATGGGCCGCGACGGCGAGTGAAGATGCAGCCGGGACCGCGAATCAAGCGTCTGGCTCTGTCACCGGAACAGGCACCCCCAAATTCGTCCCGCTCTGGACTTCGACTACCGCGCTCGGCAATTCCGTCTTATTTCAGTCAGGCTCAGGCGTCACGGCGAAGGTCGGCATCAACACCACGACCCCCGCCGCCACACTTGACGTCAAGGGCGGCACAAACATTGATGGGTTGTTGAGGTTGCCTGCCACCGGATCGGCAACGCCGACTGCGGGCAAGAATTCGCAGGCGCAGCAGTTTGTCGCCTCGTCGTACAGCAGTACGACCAAGGCTGCGGTCGCGCAGACATTCCAGTGGCAAGGCGAGCCGACCGGGAACAATACTTCGAGTCCCTTGGCTACGTTAAATCTTCTCTTTGGCTCTGGGGCAAGCGCGCCTGCTGAGACTGGATTGAAGCTGAGCAACAAGGGAGTCTTCACTTTTGCCCCGGGTCAGAAATTTCCCGGTGCCGGCACAATTACCGGCGTTACCGCAGGCACGGACCTCACCGGCGGGGGCACCAGTGGGAACGTGACTATAAATCTTGATACCAGCAAGGTGCCGCAACTGGCGATCGCGAATACGTTCACAGCAAACCAGACGATCAACGGCAACCTGAGCGCCAGTGGCTTGGTCGACGGTTCGGGAGCTGTTTTCAACGGCTCGGGTTCTTCGGTGGTCCACGTGCTTGAGAACGCCACCTCCGGCGAGGCCGTGCTTGCTATGTCCAACAACGTTACTGGAGGTAAGGCGGTAATCGACGGTGAGGCAAATGGAACTAGTGGCGCAACCTATGGTGTCCTCGGAAGCAACGCCAGCTCCACCAACTTTGCCGCGGGGGTTCTTGGCCAAGACTCTTCAAGCAGCGGCATTACGTTCGGTGTAGAGGGTATCTCCAATAGCAGTATCAACGGACCCAGAGGTATCGGGGTGTTCGGAGTGAACACCAAGCGGAGCAATACCGCGGGTCTTGAGTTGGGCAACAACCCAGTAGGGGTTTGGGGCGACACAGGTACCTTTGGTGTGGGGGTCGAGGCGACGGCAGATGAAGGCTTCGCGTTGGCTGCAACGAACAACAGCGCCACCGGAAGTTTCACAGGCACCTTTGACAATCTCCAGTCGAGTACGCACAACCTGAACGTGCTGGTCGCCGAAGGCGCGTTTGGCTTTTGTACCCAGGATACGGACGGAAATCTGGGTTGTAGCGGAACTAAGTCCGCCATCGTTCCCCTGGACCGCGGGCAACGGCAGGCGGCGTTATACGCTGTCGAAGCTCCGCAGAACTGGTTCGAGGATTTCGGCAGCGGGCAATTGAGCAACGGCTCGGCCATCATTCGGCTCGATCCCGATTTCTCTCAAACCATCAATGCTGCCTATGAGTACCATGTGTTCCTCACTCCAGAGGCGGACTGCGAGGGATTGTATGTGTCGGCGAAAACCTCGACTACGTTTGAAGTCCATGAGCTTAGGCGCGGGCGATCGAATATCGCCTTCGACTATCGAATCGTGGCTCTGCGCAAAGGGTATGAGCAGGTTCGAATGGCGGACAAGACGCAACAGTGGAAGCAGTTGCTCGAGCAGCGGGCGAAAACGCGCGCAACGCATTTGCCGCCGCTGGTATTCCCCGGGCCACCGAAGGTTGACGTTCCTTAGGCGCGCGGTGTTCGGATGCCAAGTTAGGGATCGATCTGTACTGCGGCCAAGTGCAAAATGGGTCCCCCGCAAGGGCGGCCTTTATTTAGTGAATGCGGTGAAGAAGAAAAAAGGGCCGGGTTTTATACCCAGCCCTTCCAACCACTAGCAGCGATCAATCCTGAAGCGGCCTTCGGCCTACTGGAAACCGTCGCCGTAGCCACAGACCTGCACCAACCCGTAACCTTGGCTGACGAGTTGATCGAAGGTTTGTTGGTAAGTGTTACTGTCCAATCCGTGCCGCGCCTGCCAGGCCTCTTCCGATGACTGTTCAAAGATAGCGGCATACCGAGCAATGCCACTGTCGCTGTAACCACTCACCCAGGTGAGACGATAGCCCTGACTCACCATGTCGTTGAACGTTGTCTGATACTCGGCTGAGGTCAGTCCGTGGCGTGCTTGCCAGGCCGGACCATCCTTCCGTTCCCAGATCGCAGCAAACAAGACGTCGACATTGACTCGGTATCCGCAAACCTGCACCAACCGGTAGCCTTGAGCGGCCAAGTCATTGAATGTCGCCTGGTACTGTTCACCGGTCAGCCCGTGCCGGGCTTGCCAATCCGGCCCCTCCGAGCGGTCCCAGATTCCCGTGTACCGGGCCTCTCCATTGATGGAATACCCGCTGACATTTCTGAGCCGGTATCCCTGTTGCACCAGGTTGTCGAAAGTTGCCTGGTAGTCTGCGGAAGTGAGTCCGTGCCGTGCCTCCCAAGGCGCTCCTTGTTCTTGCGTGAAGATTGCGGCATAGCGTGCGTCGAAGCCCTCGCTATATCCGCAGACCTGCACGGGACGGTAACCCTGGCTCACTAGATTGTTGAACGTGGCTTGATACTGTGCCCCGGTCAACCCATGGCGCGCCTGCCAGGCTGTCTCAACTCCTTGCACCCAGATGCCGGCGAAGCGAGTGTCGTACCGGCTCAGCAGCGCCGGAGTGCCATCGGTAGCAAACCCGCGCGCGTTGTAGATGTCCTGGAACGAAAGCCTGGCGATAATTTCCGTGCCCTGCAGAGTGCCCGGCAACAACTTTCCGGGAGCATCCGCGATGAACATGTCCATGGTTGCGCCGTTGTCGCGCAGCGAACCATTGACTTCATACCGCTGCCCATCGACGTAGTAGTTTCCCAGTTTGGTGGGATTCCCGGAATCACGAAAATCGAGGAACCGCCGTATCAGCAACCTTCCGGTTCTGCCCCGGAAGTTCAGCCACCAGTTTCCCAGCCAGCAGTTGTGATTCTGCACAGATGGTTTGGGATCCGCGACGTCTTTTATGTAAGCAGCTCCAGTGATATCGAAATTCGGATCGCCCTGATACTTAATCTCAATAAACTGTCCTTCGCCCCAGGAGTTCTTGGCTAAGAACACCTGACGCAGCCGGTCAAACCCGATGATCAGCAGGCAGTGCCCTCCGATACTTCCGACTTTGTGGTACACGTCCGTTACTACTTCATGGTTATCCAGCAGAACCTGCTCGATGTCGTCCGTACTCGGATTGGCTGGCAACAAGGCGTAGTCGGTGGCGCGGTAGCGCGTGTTCACGCGGGAAAGCAAAGGAATATGTTCTTCGCAATACTCGAATGCGTCGAAATCTTCCTGCGTGTTCAGCGCGCCTGCGCTGCTATATCCCAGACCTTCCACTATCTGCTCCATCGCCAGGTTGCTGGTGAGGTAGGGAGCGAATCCCTCTTCCGGAATCGCCGCGCCCGTGATCTTCGTGACTATGTCGCTTGCGCCCTGGTTCCCGGTCAACGATGAGTTGTTTTCGATCGCAGACGATAGGTAGTTGGCCTTAATGATTTCGAAGGCCTTATTCACGTGGACCACGTATTCCTCCGACATGTCCACATCGATTCCGTACTTTCTCTTGTAGGCTGCTTCTAAGGCCGCGGTCCCGGCGAATGCCCAGCAGACTCCGCGATCTCCTTGGTTTCGGAAGCCCGTCTGATATTGTGCCAGGGAGTAGGCGTCCTGAATCGCATGGATCGGCACTTCGATTTTCCCGAGTTGTGCTGCCCGGGCCACTGCCTCAGAGATCAGATTGAGCTGAGTGATCCGGTCGAGCATTATTACGTTAGGATTAGGAACGAACGCGGAGACCGGTTTTGTCCCCGTCACAGGAAATTCCAGATTGACGGCCATTGCTCGTTGTGGCTTCGACATGCCATACCTCCAAATTGAAAGATTTCAAGCTCTGTCCTGCCTGCAATGCATTGACCGTCTTCGATCTGCCCTGGACTTCTTTTCCAATCCTTTGTCGTCAGTGTCTTATCGCCTTAGTTGGCGTGAGAAGGTACCCGACCTCGCCAATGAATGTCGCCAACACCAATCTCCTCGGCTGGTGTGCTAGCCGTTGGGTTAGCGAGAGGAGGCCATGCCATGGTGGCATACACTTCGATAGGGCGAGATCCGAACGTTGCGAAGGTGTTCCGTTGTACTGGACACTCTTCCGGCTGGGGAGGTCGTCGGAAGGAAAGCGGGCGGGCGTTCTTCTGGATTTCGCCTTCGCGCTAAACCGGCGGGTCGAGCCCCCCAAAACGCAAGTCCGAGTGTTGATCCGCTTCACCGCCGACCTCGCACGGATTGCAGTTGATCAAACAAAAGCTGCTAGGTGCATTGTTTTCTGTAGGACCCTTTAAGCGCGCAGTTCTTGGGGAGAGCGTGCGCGGGTTACTAATGTTCATTACCAGGCATGAAGAAGGACAACTCAGAAATGGAACACACGTGACCACAAAACGCCACCGAAGGGCCATTCCGGTGTCCTGCCGACGTGCCTAAGATCGCGTCATGCGTGAACAAGACATCCGTGACGGCTTGCTCGTCGCACTCGTGCTCCGCTATGAACAGGATCGTGATCAGTTTGTCATCTTGTCGAAGCAAACGGTCGATTCCTCCTGGGCCCGTTTGGCAATCGCCGAGTTGAGGAATCAAGGACTGGTGGAAGAACAAGTTCGAGGTGTGATTCGACTCACCGCCCTGGGGTACCAAAAGTACAAGAGCGCGCCGCTTCCATACGCTTATGCGGGCTGAACCGTTGTAGCGGGTCGTACACCTTCCTTGGTAATCTCGCCTGGCGCATCGGTTCAGTGCCATATTTCCTCGCATGACCTCCCCCCAACCGCCCTGCACGCGGCGTCCCGTTCGTGTGCAACTTCCGGGCATGCCTCCAGCAACACTTCGATTTGGAGACGGCCAATGCTCATTCGCAAGACTTCAGATCATTTCTGTCACCGGCGGGTTACTTCGAGTGCTCAAACCTTTTAGTCCAGGAGCAGTTGTGGAACTGATGTTTTCGACGCACACTGGCCCCGTGCTCGCCATGGCTGAACTGCTGAACCCCTGTTCATCGACTCCCATGGGCTTGCAGCCGTTTCGTTTCATCGCCATCGAGAATGCCGAGTTGCGAAAATTGCACGCTGCAATTGCGTCATCTTAAAAGACAGAAGCAGAAAGCCCGTCTGCTCTTCGGTGACGATGACTTGGTCAGCGCCGGCGGTCTTCGTCCTCATAGTGCGCGAACCGCAAGGGAAGCCAATCAGCCACGCTTCTTACCGGAGGTGAGTATAATAGCTTTCTCCCCCAGGGATACCTGATCCCCCCAAGGCAAGCTCAAACTCTAGCGCGTGGAAGCGGTCATGCCGGCTGTGCCCCAAAAGATCCGCGCAGGTCTCGTAGAGTTACGCACCCATATGGGCTCGGTGTACGTGCGTCCGTCATTTTGGGAACGCATCTACTTGTTCTGGACGTTCCGCAATTTCCAGAGCCTGCCCAGGCAGGTGCTGAATCGCCACCAGCAGCAACTGATCGATAGATTGTGCCAGGCTCCAATCATCGCTCGGAATGGGCCGATTGCCAAAGCCTCCATTATCGGTGCCGTTGAAAACGTGCGCCTGATGCCAGAGTGCAAAACGGAAGTTGCAGCTCCCACAAGCAAGCTAGTGGAGATGGGGAGAACCAGCGCGGACATCGCTGCGCCACGAGCGGTGGGTTTCGAAGGGACTGTGATCCGATCGAATCGTGCAACCTATAACCGAATGGATGTCGGGCGGCTCCCCAGACAGAGTGTCAACCTCCAATCCATAGCAGCGCCCAAAAGGAATTCGGCAGGGCCGAGCGAAGCCAAAGAATCAAGACCGGCATCAATGGATTCGGATGCCAGCGGAATGCGAAGTCGAGACAGGAAGGGACGGGGGCTTGTTGCCGCTTGCGTTGCGGTGCTGCTGTTGTTTTTGTTTCATTTTCGAGAAGGTCGACTTGCGCCGCTCATCACCGTTCCGAAGGTTCCGATCGATGCTCACGAACCGATCGCGGAAAACACTCCCTCGGCAGCTGCCGCGCTGCCAAAAAAAATCCAACAGTCCCCTACGGCGCGCCGAGGTCCGGCCACGATCATTGCCCACAAACCGTCGCCCCCGTCGGTTTCCTCCAGACCACCTGAGAGCAGGTACCGCTGGGCCGTGATCCTCCCCAAGCCATCAGGCTCGCCCGTGGATTCAACTCCGCGGGAACGCCTGCAAGTTGCAGAAGGGCCGGCGAGCGGCTTTAGCTACCCGGTGGCACCGAATCCAATCCTGACCGGAAAAGTTAGCTTGAAAGCACTGATCGGCACGGACGGCACAGTAACCGAAGTCGACGTCCTTAGCGGCAAGCACGCGCTCGCGGCTGCCGCAGTGCGGGCGGTGAGGCATTGGCGATATCATCCCCCCGAACACAACGGCAGTGCGGTCGAGGCGGAGACAAACATAGTGATCAGCTTCGTCGGTGCTGATACAGTCTCAATCAGTTTTCCGACTGCGCACTAGGTCAGTCTTGCCCGCAACCGAGAAGGCGTGCCCCGCTTGGGTTTCGAACCTCGGCGCGGTTGAGGCCGATGCTTTGACGCGAATGGGGATCTGACCGGCGACTCAACTTCAAGTGCGCCTGTAAAGACTGTCTTGAATGACAACGCAGGCATCATTGGGGCGGCGCGCTTCACGCTGGTCTCGGCGAACCCCTACTGCGCGGTAAAGCTCACGCAGTCTGGGTCGCAGTAGCCCTTGCAGTTGGGAAAGCGGATCCCGAACGCGCGAAGGGGCCCCAGTGGTCTCTCTGAGGGAAAGACCTCCTTTTTCTGTTTCCACATCTCCGTTCTTCTGGTGGCAAGCGCTTGAAGCATGGCTACCGGCTCGAGTCGATGCTAGCCGAGCACCGGCCTACCGTCAGTTGGTTTTCGAACGAATGGGAAGCGTGGACTTTGTGGTTGTTTTGAGGCTGGCATTGCCGGTCCGCACAGCTTGTCTTGCAAACTGGCGCCCGCAATCGCGCCGAAGGGCCTCGTACCCCGACGCCTTGTTCGCTCTGGGAGAGTGCCAAGAGTTGCTTCATGATCTCGGCCTTCTCCCGTTTTTCCGGTCGTTGTTTCGGCTTACTCCCAAACCGTAACGCCATGAGGATGAGCACGGCGATCGCGAGTAGTACCAATGCAATCGCGAACCCGCTAGAGGAGATGCCGATCATATACATGGTGCTCAATGATGCTCTTTGACAAAGAACATGGTCGAGGGAGCAGTTCGGGGGCTACAAGATAGGTATTCTGCGCTCGCAGGTGTAGCAGAGCAAAGGTCACAAAGGTTGGTGGCCAAAAATCCGCGGGGCCGCGGTGGCTCACACACGGTCGGAACAGAACTCATTTCTAATAAGTAAACAGTGGATGGCGAATAGCCACGGTAACGCGATGCGATTCAACGAGGGCGCCTCCCGTGAACACTATGGTCTGTGCCGCTGCGGTCACTCGCAGAACAAGCCGTTCTGCAGCGGTATGCACTGGTATGTGAAGTTCAGCGATCCAGTACAAGCTCCGGATCACGAACCGACGCTGTTTGAATGGGCCGGGGGCTTTCAGGCGTTGCTTCGACTGACGCGAGTTTTCTACTCGAAGTACGTGCCGGAGGATCCGCTGATCGGACCCCTCTTCGCAAACATGTCACCCGATCATCCGGAACGAGTTGCGGCTTGGCTCGGTGAGGTCCTTGGAGGTCCGAAGAATTACAGCGATCAATACGGCGGATATGCACGAATGGTCTCGCAGCACTTGAACAAGGGGCTGACAGAAGCGCAGCGGGCGCGATGGGCAGCTTGATCTGTAAATCTGCAGACGAAGCCGGTCTGCCGGCCGACCCCGAGTTCCGCGCCGCGTTCGTGTCCTACATCGAATGGGGATCACGGCTGGCGCTGGAGAATTCACAGGCAGGCGCGAAGCCACCGATGCACATGCCTATGCCGCGATGGTGGTGGGCATGCGACGCGAAGCCTGGCTCCCGGCTCTCAGCGTTGGCTCCGGCTACAGAAGTCCAGCAACCCGTTGCGATCCCAGGCCCCAACGAACCCGTGAATTTCACTCAACACATCAAGCCGCTATTCCGAAAAATGGATCGCGAGTCGATGAGTTTCGTGTTTGATCTGTGGTCGCACCGGGACGTGCGCACGCATTCATCAGAAATTTTAAAGCGGCTCGAGAATGGCACGATGCCATGCGACGGAGTATGGCCTAAAGACAAAGTCGATCTCTTTCGTCGGTGGGTTGAGTCTGGAATGGTTGAGTCATGATGTAGATACCTGGGTCCCTAGCGGCAGCAGATTGGTTGAGCAACGGAGCTCTTATCATTTCGATAGTTGCGCCTGAGGTGGGTATTGAGCGACGGTAAGGCATGGTTCGGACCTGGTTATCTGCCGGTGGACACCTGCGGATCGAAGAGCGCGCAGGCGAGGGAGCGATCACCCGCGTCGCAGGTCCAACAGGCGAAATCATTACGATCAACACGGTCGAACTCATCTTCGCGCTGAGCCACGGTACGATCTATGAACAAAGCACGGGCTGAGTCTTTCAGCGACGGAGTATTTGCCTTCGCCATCACCCTTCTGGTGCTGGGCGTCCAGACCCCCGAACTGAAGACTGGCAGCAATGAGGAACTGCGAGCAGACCTGATTCGTGCCATGCCTCAGCTTGTGCCGTATGTTACGAGCTTTGCCACAATCGGCATCATTTGGCTGAACCATCATGCCATGTTCCACGGAGTCGAACGCGTGGAACATATGACGCTGACCTTGAACCTATTACTCTTACTGGTCGTGGCTTTCATTCCCTATCCCACCGCGGTACTGAGCCGGTACGGCGACCTTGCCGCGCTGCTGGAAACTCTAGCGGTAGAGCAGCAGTGGGTCCGTGCGGAGAAGGGCAATAGTTATAGACGGGCAAACTGCCACACCGCACACTACCGGTTTGACAGCGGCCCAAATGCTGGCGAACGCGACCGCCAGGGTCACTAAAAGAATTTTTTCCAGATCAGGTTGCTCGACAGATCGATGAAGAAACCAAAACTGAACGCCCACAGTACGTGCTCCCAGGATGGTTGCTTACGCTTCTGGTTGAACCAATAAACAAAGGCTGGAAACAGCGCTATCGCCACCAGCGCCGAAGCTGCTAGCACCGTCAATCTTACATTGCTGGGCGAGAACTCGATCGGCTTCCGACTGAGATCGATGCATTGGTGGGAAAACAATCCCAAGAACAACAATACATAGGCGGCGATCGACCAGATCAGCCGTTTGCGCGGTAGCCCTGTCCCAAATTCGATTTGCCCTGGATAAAATCCCAGATCCAAGAAATAGCGGGACACCCGGCTCGCCAATTCGTTCATCCTTTTGGCCCCCGCACTCGTCGTTGTTCGCGCGCCCACGATGTCCAACCCGGTAGGATGTCATTGGTCTTTGCTCCCTCCAAAGCGCGTTGAATTACGGTCAAGCTTTCGTCAGCTTGGATCTTGTGATCCGGGGCAATCACCTTGTCCACGAATTTCTTTTCAATCAAGATCTGCGCCAGTGATGGGAGATCGGGAGAGAACCAGTCGAAGATCCGCCGACCCGTACGCTGCTCTTGCGGCTTGCCCGCATCGCACGACACTAACACTGCCACGCGGGGACGTGCAGATCTTCGTGCTCTCGCGGGCATGGCCTGCAGTTCTTTGAGCGATGTTGCCTTGCCGTTCAAATAAAGCTGCGAGCCGTTTGCATGGGCCATCAGAATAATCACGTCACTGTCGCCATGTGAAAGCGTATGCAGGAATCCTTCTTTGGTTGTGACGCCGTCAACTCCTCGTCCGCGAAGCAGGCGACTTACTCTTTCATGGAAATCCAGCCAATCCGACGGATCACCCACCATCTGCCCCATCGACTGAACCGCTCGCCGGTCCTGAGGTAACCCGTCAATGAACGTCAGATGCTCAGTCGATACAGTCCGCTCATCAATCTGCCGCTGCCGCCACTCGGTTGCGAGGATACTGCTGTCCACACTCGGACTGCGCAGAATCAATTCCTTGCCATGCGATCGGCAGAGCGCATCTATGTCGACTGTGCTCAGGTTGTCGCCGTAGTAGTAAACTCTGCCAGCTTTGAAATCCGCGAATCGATTTGCTAAAACAGATCCCAAGCCTGTCCTGGTCCGCCTCCTCGCCCGGCTGGGTTGGCCGAGGGCTGTTTCGTTGGGGAGGGATATTAGCCCCAGGTCGAAGCTGGTTGACCTGTGCAAGTCGGTGTAAGCCTGGCCATGAGCGAACCCAGTCTGGGCCAAGTTCGCCAGAGAGTAGATGGTGAGGACCTCCCGTCCATTCGCCAGTTTGGCGCCGGTTACAACCAAAGCATTGGATTCTCCGAGTCCAGCGAACCCTGACGCGCCATTAGCCGCGATGGGCGATACCTTCACATCGCGCAGAAACCGATTGTTGACATCATAAAAACGCGTCAGGTCTTGGCCGCTGACATTCTCGCCATATGCGATCTCGACCGTATGCTGCTGCGTAAGATCCGATCCGCCGAAGACGAGAAACTGGGATCCGTCCACCAGAAGGAACTTCTCGATTCTCTCGCTGGGCGCACCGGCCAGACCTACGATGCGGAATTCCTCCAGCCTTGATGTTTCAGGAACCCAGTCGTACCCAAGATATCCCCAACCGCTGGCAGACTCCGAATTCAGGAGCTCTCTGACTCCGGCTAGCGCGCGGGAAGGAGGCCGCCTGGTTGGTTTCTCGGTAGATTCGTCCATGCTCTGTGCCGACAATCCAAGGTCGACAACCGCCCCGTCAAGTGGGGGAACCTGGAGATGCGCCTTCGGGCCCTGGTAGAAGTCTGCCTGAACTCGATCGGCCAACGTTTGGACCTGGGAGTCCGTCCACCCTGGGTGATTTATCTTGATTGAATCGCGCGCTCTCTTCTCGGCCTCGATCGCTCGGCGGCCCGGTTCTCCCAGCTCTCTTCCTTCAACCTGTCCGGCTGAGATGCCAGACCAGAGCAGAGCCTGTAAGACCGAGGCTACTAACACCCGAAACAATTGTGGAGGACAAAGGCGGTAGGCTCGCACGGTTCACCTCGCCATCGCTAACGGACATTCTCCGGTCCCGCAGCAATGCATCCGGACCCAGTCGGTTGAAAAGAAAGTAAGGGACAACATGTCACTGTCAGAATGCCCCTAGACCCCCACTTATACGCCGAGACTGGACCCTTATCAATGGTGAGGAAAGTGCCCGCTCCGTTTCTTGCGCACCTATTGCGAGGTGTGTAAATGGACTCGTAGGAAGCTGCAACCATCTGCGACGACGTTAACTTATAGTACTCACCGATAGACGAAATCGAGGCTGCATTGGCCGCGAGATTCCGTAAATGGCACAGCTGTGGAGAGCGGGAGGCACGATCGGGGTAAAGGGCGCAGCAACAGCTGCACTCATTGGGCGTCGGCAACTCGCTCATTTCATCCACGACCGGATTGTCGTCGCACGTCTTGCACGCTTCCCGTTCGCTAAGTTTGAGTGCGGCCCCTTGCGAGAGGCGTCCCTCTCAGGCAGGTCGAATTTGTCGGAAATTTGGAAAGCCTTTTTCTTCAACCCTGCAACGATGTTGCGCGTTGCGGCACCACTAGACGGAGCTCGGAGGTCGGGCTACCCGTTACCTTTGTTGCGCGTCCGCAATGCGGCACACGAGATGACGGGTCCAAGATGACAAAACCGACGGCCACTTTTTTGATGGGAGTTGAGCCAAATCTGGTTCGGCTTCCGCTTATCTGAGATAGAGGGCTTGGCGGGTCCGGCACTTTATCTGCCATCGCGAGAGGCAACGGATAAGCTTCTAAGATACGAAAATCACTTCGAACGGCAAGTGTATCGGGCAATGGATGAATTAGAACGCATTCAGCGACGCCGCAGAGGCGAGTCGGTGCCCGCGCCTCTAAACATCAACCTCACCAGCCACGGTGATTTTGCGAAACAAGAGCTGCTCCTGAAACCTGGTGTACCCCAGGTCGTACCGGACCCTAAGCTCAAGCAGGAGATGATGGTGAAGATCATCAACCTTAAGATTCAGAGCCTAGGCGAGTTGTCCGTAATTAGCGAGGTGCGGCAACTGACGTCGACGCAGGCGGAGTTTTATCCGCGTCACTTCGCCGCTGCGGGTCGCGATTTGCAGCGGGCAATGGACTGGTATCTCTACCTTCGGGAGAAGAAGCTATAACAAAAATGCAGTGATGGTGCGGGCAGGAGGGCGAGTTTTCACCAAACGAAGCTCGGCGGCGCGCAATTCGGAAGCAGGGGAGTTGAATTCCGGACCATCGCCGGGAGAGAATCTGCCGCTCGGCGCTGCGAAGCTTCACCGAACTGGCTCGCGCGTCGCTCGGTAAGCCCCGTCTGCGCACGTGGTCGGGGATAAGATCCGATAAGTGGCGAGGTGTCACAACGCTGCGCAATATACTCAAAGAGTGCTCTAAGGTTCTAGGAGATCAACCATCATGACTTCCTCATCCGTCAGAAAACATGCGGGCCCTGGCATGGCGAGTGATCAACCAACGATCCCCGAGCCTTCGTTCGCGGAGCGTGCTCGCACCCTGTTGTACTTGGGGCGCATCGGTAGCCTCTCAACCCTCTCGCGGAAACAGCCGGGCTTTCCGTTCGGATCAGTGATGCCTTACGGGTTGGACGATCACGGGCGGCCCATCTTCCTGATCAGCACAATGGCCATGCATACGCAGCAGGTGGACCCACGGGCTAGCTTGCTCGTGACCCAAGACGACGGAGGCGGCGATCCGCTCGGAGCATCGCGGGTCACGCTGGTGGGAAGTATTCTGCCGCTGGCGGAGTCGGAGGTGGCCGAAGCTCGCAAGCTCTACTTGGCACGTTATGCAAACAGCAAGTATTGGGTGGACTTTGAGGACTTTTCTTTTTACCGCATGGATGTGGTGGACGTTTATTACGTGGGCGGCTTCGGAGTGATGGGCTGGATATCTGCCGCTGACTATGGCAACAGCCAACCTGACCCTCTCGCTGACTCAATGGTGGGAATCATTCAGCATATGAATGCCGACCACAAGGATGCGCTTGTCCTGCTTGCCCGGGAATTTGCTCACGTTGAGTCACAGGAAGCGACGATGACAGCAGTCGATCGCCTTGGCTTTCATGTGCGAATGCAGACCCGCGATGGCATCCGAGGCGCCCGCATCGCATTCCTGCGGGAAGTGAGCTGTTCGGCAGAGACTCGGAAAATCTTGGCCGCAATGGTGCAACAAGCACGCTCAAAAGCCGAGTAAACTGGCCCACAACTGGCGCATTGCCCACAAGCCCCGCAAACCGCGGTTTCCGACCGACTCGTAGCCACTCGCTTTTTCGACGGAAGCGCAAGCGGAAACGAGGCCCCTATAATTGCCATGCCCGCGTTACGAGTGACATGATTTTGGGCTTTCCCCTTTTGCTGCACTCCAAGATTTTCTAAGGAGGCGAAGATGCACCGGCGTGCGCTTTCAAGTTTGTCCTTCATCGTCCTCGCATTAATGGTCGTTTGCCCCAATCACCTGGCGAACGCGCAGGGACAACTTCCTCCCGAAATACAGCAGAAGATCGACAAGTTGGCCACGGATGCGCTTGCGAAATCGGGGGTGCCTAGCGCATCGATTGCCGTCGTCAAAGACGGTCAGATCGCGTATCTCCGAGCGTATGGCAGTGCCCGCCTCGATCCGGCCACTGCTGCAAAGCCGGAAATGCGCTATAGCATCGGGTCGATCAGCAAACAGTTCACGGCTGCGGCCATCCTTCTTCTCCAGGAGCAGGGCAAACTCTCACTTGATGACAGGGTTGGCAAGTTCTTCCCCGAACTCGCACGGGCCAACGAAGTAAGCATTCGTCAGCTGCTTTCGCATACATCGGGCTATCAGGACTATTGGCCTCAGGATTACGTGATGCCCATGATGCTGCAGCCCGTCACGGCTCAGAAGATTCTAGAGATCTGGGCACACAAGCCGCTCGACTTTGAGCCTGGCACCAAATGGCAGTACAGCAATACGAACTACGTGATTGCAGGTCTGATTGTCGAAAAGGCTAGCGGTATGTCTCTGTTGCAGTTTTTGCAGGACAGGGTGTTTACTCCGCTAGGCATGAAGAGCGTCGCCGACATCGACAAGGCGAACCTTGGTGACACCGATCCGACTGGCTACATGCGCTATGCACTCGGGCCACCGCGTCCGGCGCCCAAGGAAGGAAAAGGCTGGCTGTTTGCGGCGGGAGAATTGGCCATGCCCGCCGAAGATCTAGCGAAGTGGGACATTTCGATGATCAATCAGAAACTGATGAATCCGTCATCGTATCTAGCTTTTGAAACCGAAGTTCTGCTCAAGAATGGACTAGGCACCCGCTACGGCCTGGGGGTGGATGTGAGTTCGGAGTTCGGACATCGAGCGTTGTTGCATGGAGGCGAGGTCTCAGGCTATACGGCCGAGAATATGGTGTTTCCAGACGAGCGCGTAGCGGTAGTCGTGCTGACGAATCAGGATGCAGCCGATGCCTCCGGGGCAATTGCCCGGGGCATAGCACCCTTGTTGCTCGCGGGCGATGACCCAGCAACCCCAGAGAAGTTGGCGCAGGCGCGCAAGATTTTCCAGGGTTTGCAGCAGGGCGCCATCGATCGCTCGCTCTTCACCGATAATGCAAATTTCTATTTCAACGAACAAGCACTGAGGGATTTCAGCAGCAGCCTCGGCCCGCTGGGAGAGCCGGAAGAGTTTGCTCAGGTGCGCCAGGGACTACGTGGCGGCATGAAGCTGCGGATGTATTCCGTTAGGTTTCCGAAAACGACATTGCGAGTGTGGACTTATGAAATGCCGGACGGCAAGCTGGAACAATATCAGCTAGCCGTGCAGGATTAGGGCCTGCTCGACGGGCTTTATTTTCGAGATCTCGCAGCACGCGACATTTCCTTCAAAGAGCGGCCGAGGTTTTTTGCACCTCTTCCTCGATCGCCGAAAAATGAACGGGTGACAATCACATTTGGCTTCGGTAGGAGGAATCCGGAAAATTCCAATCCGAGGTTTCGGTAGGCGCCTGCGAATGAGGACACTTTAGAGAGAAGACGCGTGGAAAAAGGTCGGGGTTCTACAGCGCGGTTGTGCGCGATCTACTGCAGGGCCGACTGCGTCAGCTTCACCGCGCAGTACGGGGTCGTGGCGGCCCCCGATTCAGGAGAGTAGCGCCAGCGCCAACAGGATTCGGTAACGGACGGTCCGCATACTATGCCACCACCGTGCCTTTCGTCTGCCTCGTGGCCCGCCCACTTGCGTGGGACTGGGCAGTAACTTCGATATCTGGATCTTGGCGGCTGAACGTTTATCGCAAGTGCCGGAGGTTTTGATCAAACGCAAGCGGATATTCTCGGGTCGTGACAAGGTTTCCACTCCCGCAGAACCCACAGGAGCCGGGTATTGAAGAGTCTTCTGCAGGATTACATACCGACAATCAAGCCCGATCAATGTACGATATCATCCTCAGGGACTCAGAAGCATGAGGATCGCAAGCGCG
>Ga0306920_100005424_pt1 | contig 16493 bp, 12 predicted proteins | sample flu12Cox44000170_FD_204666 | JGI IMG/M metagenome (GOLD analysis project Ga0306920, IMG submission 204666) | Lab enrichment of tropical soil microbial communities from Luquillo Experimental Forest, Puerto Rico - flux4day.12C.oxic.44.000.170 (v2)... | ecosystem: Environmental > Terrestrial >... | reverse complement strand
GGATCCCCCGCTCGGCAAGCTCTCAGGCTTGCAGATTCGGCTTGGCATGTTCGCGCCGGATCATCCCCCGGCGCCACGTACTGATGACAGCTCCGGTATACCCGGCTGCTGATCTATGTACTCAAGTATATAAAGGACGGGCGGCATATACCGTGCCGACTATCACGTCCAGCGCCCTTTCACTTGGGAATTGGGACGGGGCAGTCCTGCCAAGCGTCCGCTGCTTCAGGTCTCGTTCGCAGACATTTGTATCGCGTCGGCGATGCGCTGTGCCAAGCGGCGGATTTCTTTTTCCTCCTTTCCTTCGATCATCACGCGAACCAAGGGCTCAGTCCCCGAGGGGCGGACAAGCACCCGGCCGTCGACGCCGAGCTCTCGCTCGACTTCTCCGATAGCAAGCCGGACTTGGTCACTTTCTTGCGCCGCGACCTTGTCACGCACATGGATGTTGACGAGGACTTGCGGATGACGGCGCATCATCGCGGCCGCATCGGCTAGTCTGCCGTGCTCTTTGGCGAGTCGCAACACGCTCACCGCCGTCGCGAGCCCGTCCCCCGTTGTATTCGCTTGCAGATCGATGATGTGACCCGACTGCTCCCCGCCAAGCCGGTAACCGCCGCGCTGCATCGCGTCCAACACATAGCGATCGCCAACGGGCGTGCGGACGAGCGTCACGTTCAACGCTTCAAGCGCACGTTCAAGACCGATGTTGCTCATCACGGTCGCCACCACCGTGCGACCCGGAAGCTCATCGCGCGCGGCGAGCTCTCGCGCGCGCATGGCGAGCACATGGTCGCCCGTGACCTCCGCACCTTCCTCATCCACGAACAACGCCCGGTCGGCATCGCCGTCGAACGCGACGCCGATGCTCTTGGGATGCGCCAGCACAGCAGCGCGCAGATCGCTCAAGTCTGTCGAACCGCAGCGAACGTTGATCTTTTTGCCATTGGCTGTGCAATGCAGCTTCACGACATGTGCCCCAAGTTGCGCAAAGACCCGTGGCGCGATCTCGTACGCTGCACCATGGCCGCCATCGACGACGACCACAAGGCCGCTCAGGTCAGCGCCCAGCGAACGGCAATGCTCTGCATAGAGGGCTGCCATGCGGCGCCGCTCTTGGATCGTTCCCACCTTCGCTCCGGTTGGTCGCGCGAGTGCAGCGCCATCGCGAACATGGGTGGCGATCTCGTCCTCGAGCTGATCGGAGAGCTTGCATCCGTCTGCCGCGAAAAATTTGATCCCATTGTCCTCGATCGGATTGTGCGAGGCGGAGATCATCACGCCGGCTCCAGCATTCAGGCGCCGCGTCAACCATGCCACAGCCGGCGTTGGAAGGATGCCCACGGTGATCGCATCGAGCCCGATCGAGCACACACCGGCGCAGAGCGCAGCTTCCAGCATCGGCCCCGAGCAGCGTGTGTCGCGACCGATGACGACGGGGCGGCGCTCGCCGTGCGCGGCGAGCACATGGCCGCCGGCACGCCCAAGCGCAAACGCCAACTCCGGCGTGAGAAACTCGTTCGCCACACCGCGCACGCCGTCGGTGCCGAAAAGTCGTGGCACCTAGCTGCGGGCCTTCGGCGCTATTGCCACACGGACCGTCGGTGGCGCGACAGCGGCGCCGCTCACCGGCGCGAAATCGGCGTCGACCGGCATCGGCTTGAGCATCACCACCACGGGTTTGCTTGTGCTCGCGCCCTCTAAACTCACGCGTGCCGCCATGACGCGTGCGAGCACCGTTTCGCCGCCGGACACGATCACTGATCGCGGCGAGATATCAGTGGCAAACGCATCCGTACCGCCGCTTGAGATCACTGGTACGGTCCGATACGTGAACCGGTCGATCGACACGATGGCGGTCGCGGGTGCCACTGATCGCACTTTGTCGCGTTCGGGGCCAACCACCGTGACATCGAGTGACTGGACACCAGGTAGCTTCCCCGCGCAGTCCACAAACGCGGCAAAATCCGACGGTTCAAGCTGCTCGAGCACCGCGCGCGGACCTGCAAGCTCGACCTTGACCGTGCTAACCACGCTCTCGGCGACAAGGCCGCCACCCACGCCGTGCAGGGTCAGTGGAATCTCCAGCGTCGTGCTGTATGCCTGCGACGAGCTCAGGTAATTGAACATGAACCACAGGCCAATCGCGATCAGGAGCGACGCGACCTTAATGCCGAAGTTTCGTCTTATCAAGTCCATTGCCGGCGATCTGTACCCGTTGCAGCATGGAGCGCGCGAACTCCATGACCGTCGACCGCTCTAGCGTCGCACCGCGCGTCCAGGTTAGCGACGACCGCAAGGCCGCAGCGATGCGCGCAGCATCTTGTTGCTGTTCCAGCAACCGACCTGCCTTGGCGATCGCGATGCCGCCTGTCTCTTCCGACACGATGATGGCTAGCGCGTCCGTCACTTCAGTGATCCCAAGCGCGGCGCGATGACGGGTGCCCATCCGCCGGTCGAGCAACGTCGTCTCGGCCAGCGGCAAGAAACAGCCGGCCGCCGCAATTCGGTCTTTACGGATGATGGCCGCACCGTCATGCAAAGGTGAGCGTGGTGAGAATATCGACAGCAGCGCTTCGGCGCTGAGGATGGCATCGATCCACGTGCCTGTCTCCATGTACTCGTTCAGTGCAGCGCTCCGCTCGATGACGATGATCGCCCCGATGGCGCTGCGCGACAGCACGGTAGCCGCCGTGCCGAGCACTTCGCACAGCCTGTTCACAGCGCCCGGATCGGACAGATGCGGCCGGCCCTCGTGGAAGCCGGCGCTACCCAGCTGCGCGAGCGCTCGCCGCAACTCCGGTTGGAACACGATGGGAATTGCGACCCCGGAGACGACCAGCAGCGCGTTAAGCAACGACGATACCGTGGATAGGTGCAGGACTTGCGCCCCCAACCGCGCCGCGAGCAAAAGTCCGATGCCCTGGAGGATCTGCATGCCTCGTGTGCCGCGCATGACCATGAGCACGACGTAGACAATGCCGGCCGTGATGGTGATGTCGAAAACGTCCGGCCAACTCAGTGCGATGTGCGGGAGAATCATGACGCCGCCTGCACCATCTGTGCCGGCACGTGCGTCTCGATCACCTGAGCGGCGTTCACGGGTAACGTCATGCGCGTTGCAACGGCATCGAGAAATACGCTCAGCGGCGCATCGCTGAGCAAAGCACCTAACCCAAGGCGCGCACCATACCTGCGCGCTTCGATCTCCAGTAAGGCCAGCACACGATGCGGCGGCACGCGTTTGACATCGCTGAGCTCGATCACGTAGGTTGCGCTGCCGTCGCGGCCGGCGGTGACGGGATAGACGGCCGCCTCCACAAACCCGCTCTGCGCACTGCCGCACGCGCGCGCGATCGTATGCATCTGTGTTCCGGTTACGCCACCGACGAGACGAGCTTTGAGGATGACCGTGGGCGTGCCGACCTCAATGGCGACGCCGGACGATTCAGCGCCGCCGAATGGCAGTGACGGCGCAGCATCTCCGAGCACGAGTCCCTGCGGCCCCCAACCCATCGCGCGAGCAGCACTCCAAAGGCCTGCGGGCATCGTCCGGCGTGCGACGTAGACGGACGACCGAAGCGCACCCTGCGCATCCACCGCGACGGCGCGAAGCGCTTCGTCGCTGACGGCGTTTATGGGATCTGGATGCTGGATCTCAATGCGAAACGCTCTGCCGACGGATTGCGCGACGCCGATCGTCTCGGTAAGGGCTGCTACCGCTTTGCGCAAACCGTCGTCGGGCACGCGCAGCGAGCACAGTGTGGTATCGGTGTCTGTGTCGCTCACGAGTGCGAGCAGCGAACCATCCGCTGAGCAGCGGCGCTGCAACGCATCAGCGATGCTTGATGCGAGTAGCGGGCTGGCCAGCAGTCGTACGAACGCCATACGCCTACTGCCGCTTTCAGCATCAATGCAGGAAGTTCCCCGGAGGTGCGGCGGCTGCGCCGCAGGAAGTCGGCTTTTTCCGTTGGAGGTTTTGATCTATTGCCGAATATCAATGCAGCCAAAAAGTGGGCGCGCGCCTCGGAAAAGCGGCGCCAGCGCAACCAAGAGGTCAAGAGCAAGCTCAAGAGCCTGTACAAGAGTGCTGTCACTGGTGGCGCAACGATTGAGTCCAAGAAATCGACCGCGTCGGCTTTTGACAAAGCTGCTGCGCGGGGCATCATCCATAAGAACAAGGCGAATCGCAAAAAGTCGCGGCTCGCAAAGCGCGCAGTTAAAGCCGGATAGTGGAGCGGCGCCGCTCTCTCGCCGCTATTTTTGTTCTCTGCGCTCTATGGCTGGGAGCCTTAGCTCCCACCCACGCAGACCAGCCCACACCTCTCGCGAGCCCTGTTCCCTCGGCATCGCCCTCACCTGAGATGCCAGGCGGCGCAGCGCCAGAGTCCAATCCTTTTCCGAGCCCGTCGACGACCGAGCCCGCCCTTGGGCGCTATGGCTATGTGGCCGCCGGATATCTCGGCGGCAGCGCAAATGGCGGGCAGATCCCGCCGACGCCTGGTTCCACCAGCACTCCAACGTCGTTTCCCTCGTCACAGTCAAGCGGATTTTTCGTCGATTTGCTCGGGAGGCTTGGACCTTCGTACTTGGCGCAGATCATGTACGACAACGTCAATGTGCGTGGTGGCGATAATCCGCTTGTGTCGTACGCGCAAGGGCGTGTAGCGTTTGAACCAGCCTCATCTCACGCGGCCTTTGGTCTCGGCTATGTCTCGATTCAGCGCTCTACTTCGAATGCGAACATGAACGCATTCGGATTGGGCGTCAGCCTGCTGCCTGATCTGCGCGGTGGCTTATGGCCGTATGCGTCCGTCTACGTTTACCCACACGTGCAGCACAGCGGCGTCGGCGCGACCTTTACGAGCGCTGATGCCGGCCTCATCTTCTCGCCACGCAAGCGTGGGGGTCTCTTCTTCTCCTTGGGCGGCTCACTGCGCTCGGGGCTCCCCGCCGATACGTCGCCGTCATCGTTTACCGGCTTACGAGCCGGCATCGGCACAGCGTTTTAGACGCCTTCAAAAAACTCATCGCGGGTCGACCACGACCGTCGAGCGCACGCCGTCTCCTGCCTGAGAGGTCCGAGCGGCCGAACATGCATCGAGCAGCGCCTCTTCAGAAGAAGATTTGAGCGCAATACGGAGGCGGTATTCGCCACGCGCCTTGGCGAGGACGTCTGGTGCGGGGCCGAGCACTTCGATGGCCGAATCAAATCCGCGCAGCTGGCCAGCCATCTCATCTGCGGCGATGTGCAGGCGTTCGCGATCGACCGCAGCCATAACGACATAGGCCAGCCGCCCGAACGGCGGATAGCCAAGCTCGCGCCTTACCGACATTTCTTTTTCCGCGAAGGCGTCATAGTCGTGGCGGGCGGCCAGCGCAATAGCATAATGTTCTGGGGCATAGGCCTGGACGATCACCCGGCTGCCGGGGGCCGCTCTGCCAGCACGGCCGGCGACTTGGGTGAGCAACGAAAACGTCCGCTCGGCTGCGCGGAAGTCCGGCCGATTGAGATCGAGATCGGCCGCCACGACGCCGACCAAGGTGACGGTTGGGTAGTCCAGCCCTTTTGCGATCATTTGCGTGCCGATTAAAATATCACCGTCCGCTGCAAATGAGCGCAACAACCGGGCGTGCGCGCCAAGCGCTCCCGTGCTGTCCGAGTCCATCCGTATCACTCGCGCCGATGGGAAGAGCTCGCGGATCTCTTCTTCGACGCGTTGCGTGCCGACCCCGAACGGCAGCAAATCGCTCGACGCGCATTTTGGACAGCGGGCGGGCATGCGAAAGCCGTCCCCGCAGATATGACACCGCATTGAGCGGTCGGCGGCGTGCACGACCAGCGATACCGCACATCGCCGGCACCGTGGCGCAAACCCGCAGCTGCGGCACAAGAGCACACCAGCGTAACCTCGCCGGTTCACGAAGAGCATCGTCTTCTCACCGGCTGCCAACCGCGACTCGATTGCCGATGTGAGCGCCGGCCCGAGCGCACGCTTGAAGCGCAAGGTGCCATCACGCGTCATGTCGACGACCTCGACCGGCGGCAATGGCGCGTCGGTTGCGCGCTTACTGAGTCGCACGTGCTTGATCCGCCCTTGCAATGCATCCCAGTAGCTCTCAAGACTGGGAGTGGCGCTGCCCAAGAGCACAGAACCGCCGCTTTGCCGCATGCGCTCAATGGCAACAGCAGCAGCGTGGTAGCGAGGCGCCACATCCTGCTTGTACGACGGCTCTTGCTCTTCATCGATGACGATGAGCTGCAAATCCGGTAACGGGGCAAACACCGCCGAGCGTGCACCGATCACGACGTCGAGCGCTCCGCTCGCAGCGCCGCTCCACACCTGCATCCGCTGAGCGTGAGAGAGGCCGCTATGCAACACGCCGACGCGTGCGCCAAACGCTGCGTGGAAGCGGCCAGCTGTTTGCGGCGTGAGCGCGATCTCGGGCACGAGAACGATGGCGCGGCCGCCGCGCGCGCGTGCACGGTCCACGAGCTGCGCGTACACCAGCGTTTTTCCGCTTCCAGTGATGCCTTGCAACAGCGCTGTCGTGGGGCCCCTGACAAACGCGGCGTCGAGCGCCTCGACCGCCACGCGCTGCCCGGCCGTCGGTACAAGTGGCGTTCCCGTCTCGAGGTCGACGATGAGGTCGGGACGTTCACTCGATTCGCGAAGCGCGATCGCCCCGGCGGCTAGCGCGCCACGCGCGACTGCAGCGCTGGACCTGCTTCTCCGGCGTGCCTCAACCAAAGGCAAAGACCCCTCGGCATCGGCGAGCGCGGCGACAAGGCGTTGTTGTGCGGGTCCTTTGGCCGCAGCCGCATCAACAAGCACAGCGAGTGCCGGCGGTTGAGGCTCGCGATGCCTGCGCTGCGTTTGCACTGTCGTGCGAGCGAGCACCCCGGTTCGGGCGAGCTCTCTGAGGCGGCGCCGCAACTCGCCCAGCGAGTGCTTCCCACCGGCGGCGCGCAGCGCACGAGCAGCTGCGATGGCGGAAAAACTTTTGACGCCGAAGCGGCGCTGCAATGTCGCCGCGATGACGTCGCCGTCTGAAGGCTTGCCCGTGAAGGTGAACCGGTCGATCGGCTGCGCCCTGCGCGGGGCGACGGCCGACAATGCTTCACGAAACGTACAGGCATATCGCCGGCGAAGCCAGCGCGCCAGTTCGACAGCCTCTGGCGGGATGCCGGCATCGTCACACACTTCATCCAGTGGTTTCACGATGCGCGCAGCAGTTTGCGCGGGCGTTGCGACCACCCAACCCGATACGACGCGGCCGCCAAGAGGAACTTTCACCCGCGTGCCCACGGGCAACGTTCCAAACGCTCCGGTCGAGTAGGTGAATGGCTCGTCGAGCGCTTTGGTCTGCACGTCCACGACCACGTCGACGAGCGCAGCCGCCTGTTCGATCACCATCCGCTGCTCGCGACGCGCGTGCCCAGCTCGTTGAGCGCACCGTGCACCGCATCTTCAGGCACTTCGATTCCATAGCGCACGTCACCAAGCTTCGCGGGTAGGACGAACTGCAAGGTCCCGTTCACGCGCTTTTTATCCGTCCGCATCGCCCCCATGACGACCTCAGGCACAAGACCGCGGAGATGGACGTGCAGCCCGCACCGGCGCACCGCGTGCAGCATGCGCCGGTGGTCTGCGTGCGACCACCCCGTGCGGTCACGTGCCAAAATCCCCGCGGCGCGCAAACCCAGAGCGACTGCGGCGCCGTGCGCCATGCGGTACTTCGATGCCTGCTCGAGCGCATGCGCAAACGTATGGCCCAGGTTCAAAGCCTTGCGTTCGCCACGCTCGAGCGGATCGCGCGCGACCACAGCGATCTTCACAGCCGCCGCTCGTGTGACCAGCGGTTCCCACGCTTGCGCGTCACCGTTCACATCGAATGCTTCAACACGTTCAAGCAATGCCGCGTCGCCGACGATAGCCGCTTTGACTACCTCTGCCATACCAGTTCTTCGTTCGCGCAGTGGCAGCGTCACGATGGCGTCGAGATCAGCGACGACCGCAACGGGCGACCAAAATGCGCCGATGAGATTCTTTCCTTCCGGGCGATCGACACCCGTTTTGCCGCCGATCGCGGCGTCGACCATGCCGACGATTGTGGTCGCGACCGCAAGCCACGGAATGCCTCGCAAGAGCGTGGCAGCAGCAAAGCCCACGGTATCGGTGAGGGTGCCGCCACCGACCGCGACCACAAGCGTGTGCCGGTCAGCCTCAGCTTGCAACAACGTGGTGTGCAGGTCGGTAACCGTTTTCAGACGCTTTTGCCGCTCACCCGCTGCAATGCTTGCCACGGCAAGCACTTCGCAGCCCGCCGCTCGCACGGCATCCGCTACCAGCTTTCCTCGCTGTTCGACGCGGCGGTCGCTGACCACAATCGTCCGGTGACCCAACGGTCCCACGATCCCGGCGACGATCTGCGGAGCATCCGTGCCGGCGACGACAGGATAGGGCAGTCCGTCGAGGATGAGTTTCACGCAGGATCCGCAGGTTGTGGCTGGTGCGTGCGATACCAGCGTGCGATCGCACGTGCTGCGCCAAGCGGTGATCGATGGTCGACGTGGACCATATAATCGCAGTCGGCATACGCGCCTGCGCGCTCGGCCAAGAGCGACGCCACGTGCCCCAAATCGGGGCGCTCGCCCAACAGCGGCCGGTGCTTGCGGTGTGCGACCCGGCGCCAGGCTACAGCTGGAGTCACCTTGAGGTGCACAATGACGCCGCGCCTGCGCAACACCCGCCGGTTCGCAGAATCCATGACTGCTCCACCACCGACGGCGATAACCCGCGGACCGTCCGCCGACAGGCGATCGATCATCTCCGCTTCGAGGCGGCGAAACTCGCGTTCACCGCGCGCGCCGAAGATGTCCGCAATCGGACCGTGGATCCGCTCAAGCTCGGCATCGGAGTCGACGAAGGGGATGCCCAAAAGGCGCGCCAGCCGCTTGCCGGTCGTGCTCTTCCCTGCGCCCATGAACCCCGTCAGTGCCACGTTCACATGGGGTGACTTCGTGTAGGGCTCAAGCGCTCTTTTTTTGGTTGGTTACAAAGGCTTGTCCATCGGTATCGAGGTCTCCCAAGGCCCTGTATTCGTCGCATCGATGACGGCAACGATGCGGTACTCGCCGGACGGCATCTGGTCTGCATTGAGAGCGTTGAGCGCGAAGACTGCCGTGTAGACCTTGGTCTGGCCTGGTTGCAGCTCGAGTGTCGTCGGTTTTTGGGAGACGACATGAAAATAGCTCGAACGCCACTTCTCGATCGGCACTGCGAATAGGCCATCGACGACCGTGAACGTTTGGCGCACGATGAACTCGCATTGCTGCCCAGTGCGGAAGCGCATCGTCATGGGTAAGGCAGAATCGTTCGTCATGGCAAGACGCAATTCGACGTTGCCCACTTCCGGCAACGTCGCGAGCGGATGATTTGTGGTTGGATCGATGATCGAGAAATCGTACGTCATGCCTGGTGGCAGCGCAGGTTGCCGGTGGTGGATCGCCTTCGCCAACCAGTCTGGAAGGAGCGGTTCGCCTACCGTGTAGCGCGTCATGGCTGCCAGCGCCAGCAGAACGAGAGAGACCAAGAGCACGAGCGTGAGCCCGAACTTTAACGGTGTGGTCGTGCGCCGCGAGGCGTAGGGATTGGTGCCCGCCGCGGCGCTGCCGCCGTCGCGAGGTCGCGGATAGTTCGAGCGCTGTGGCGAGCTCAAAGGCGTTCGCACCTACTTACAATGACCCACACTACTGGCGACGGCCCCGGCATGAGGCAAACAGAGGCCGACAAGATGTCCCTCGTCTTCAATCATCGGTCCGGCGACGCCGTTCCCTTAGCCAGGACACTGAGTGGTCAGGACTAGCCGAGGTCCGCTGCGCGGGTCGGTAGTCGCTTGACCTTCGGGCGGTCGACCGCTCCCATGCGTGCCTTCACAGACTTTATACGGTCGCCGACATCCTTGAACGTGCAATCGCTCGCGTACAACTCTTCAAAGGATGCCAGCGCCAACGCCAGCGACTCGGGGGTGTTCTTCGCATAGTACAGCTCGCCGAGATTGTAGAGCGCTTCGTGGTACTGCGCTTCCGGATACCCGGGCGTTTCGATGGCTTTGGAAAAGCGCTTGGCGGCCGCTGTATCTAGCCCCTGACGGCGCAGGCACAAGCCGATGGCATTATGACACAGCACGACGTACTCGGCTTCCCGCTGAATTGACTGCAGAATGACCAGCGCCTCGTCCACGCGTCCGAGCTCGCGGTATCCGATGCCGAGGCGGTACTTGGCGGCGACATCGCCGCTCTCCGCATCTTTTTCCAGGCGCTCGGCGAACTGTTCGATGAAATCAGCATTGGCCTCGTCGAAGCGCGCAAGCGCGATCAAGAGCTCGACGGCTTCGACGACCTGACCACGTGCGGCCTTGACGAGCGCAAGGCGATAGCGCGTCGCAGCATGATCTGGACGCAATTCCGACGCCGTCTGCAACAGCTTTTCGGCCGTCTCATCATCATGCAGGTGGTCCATCAAAAGGCAGGCCAAGCGATATGCGGCGCCCGCGTGTGTGGGGTTCTCTTCGAGCGCACGACGATACGCCTCTGCTGCGCGTTCGTACTGCTCTTTGCTGACCAAGAGATCGCCCCGCGCGATGTCGTCGACCGATCGCTGCACATCATCCGCGCGCGCTTGCAATGACGCGATGCGCGAAGCGGTGATTTCGTCGTCTGGCGCCATACTCGCCGCTTCGCGAAGCAGCTCGTGCGCGTCGGCACCGCGAGACCACGCGATGAGTTTTTCGGCCGCCTCGACCAGCTGCTCAGCAGCGCCGGCGCCATCGCCTGCCTCGTGCAGCAACCTAGAAAGCTCTCGGCGATATGGTACCGGATCATCGGCGATCTCCGCCAGATGCCTGCACACCCGCTCGACATCTGACGCCGCATGGTGCTCGTGATAGGCGCGCAGCGCGCGGTCGAGCGCACTCTGCGTCTGCGCCTTGTGTCCGGCGCGCTCGAAAGCCCGTGCAGCGAGCTCATACGACGCGCCGTCGCCGGACGGAGCTGCCAAGAGCTTTGGTGCCAGTTCCACTGCGCGTGCGACATCATCGCTGCCGAGGTACCCGACCATCGCCTGCGTGAAGGCAAGTGCGGCCGCAGTGGCGTTGCCGAGCTGCTCGTGAATGGCGCCCAGCTCTTCGCGGAACGTCGGGTCCTCCGGAAAGCGTGCGACGAGATCTGCGTACGTGGCGATCGCTTTGGCGGGATCACCGGCTGCAGCGAAATGCGCGTCGTCGCGCTGGAGCGCCGCCGCCGTGCTGCGTTCGGCGAAGGCGATGAACAGGTCGCCCGTGCGTGCCTGCGCGAGGGCGGCCTTGGACGGGTCGGCCAGCGCGAGCGTGCGATAGGCTTCACGGGCCGCCGCGATGTCGCCCAAATCACGGCACAGATCGCCGCACACGAGCAGATATGGTGCAGGCTGCGCCGCCAGGTTCGCTTGCTTGCGCGCCTCACGTAAAGCGCTCGGCGCACGGCCCTCGTGGATAAGGCCTGCCATGTCGGTCGCGACGTCGATGGTCAATTCACCGTCTGCGGCCAGCGTCTCGATCGTGCGCAACGACTCCACGCACGATTCCGGCGGCACGACCAAAGCGACCGCCTCGGCGTCGATGTCGGCCACTGGTGGCCGTGGCGCGCTCTCGGTCGCGCGCTCGTCTGGTTCGTGCGCGTACCGCGTGCGAGCGGTTTCCAGCTCGGCCTCGAGCTCGGTGACGCTGCGCTCGGCCGCCGCTTTCCGTTCATCCGCCGCAGCTGCCGCAGCCTCCACCTCGGCGGCGTGCGCCTGTACCTCGGCCAGCGCTTCCTCAACTTCGTAACGCTTGGCCTCGAGCTTCACCAGCGCTGCTTTTTGCTGTTCGACTTTCTTGGTCACTTCCGCCAGCGTCGCGCTTTCGGCCGCGCTCGCTTTGGCACGCGCATCTGCGTCCTTCAGAGATGACTCCAAGCCGGCGATGCGCGCCCCCAGCGCTTCTGCATCCCCTTCTCGCTTGGACCGAAGCGCTTCTGCCTGTTCGGCTCCGGCTTCGCTTTCAAGGCGGCGTTGCTCGGCTGCTGTCTGCAGCGACTTGAGCTTTGCGAGCGCTTCCTCGAGCTCGCGCTTGCGGCTCTCTGAGGTTTTGAGCTCTGCTTCTGTTTTTTCTCGCTTTTTCTCGGCCTGAGAGGCAGCTGCATCCGCCTCTATGCGCCGCTTTTCGGCGCTGGCAGCCAGCGGTTTGACTTTGCCGATCGAATCCTCGAGCGTTCGCTTGCGGCCTTCGGCTTGTTCGATCTGTGCGTGAAGCTCGGCGAGTTTCGCACTCATGTCGCTTGCGTGCGTTTGCGCACGGCGCGCTTCGTCGACGATGTCTTTGAGATCGGCGGTAGCCGTCTCCGCCTTAGTGCGTTCGGCCGCCAGGCGCTGATCAAGCGCGTCGAGCGCAGTTTGGGTGGCTGCAGCTTCTGCTTCGGCCTTTGCGCGTTTGGCCTCGGCGCTGGCGATCGCCGCTTTGAGCTGCTCGGCCTTCTTCTCAAGCTCGCCCACCGACAGCTCGGCGCGCTCGCGCTGCGCATCCTTCTCGCGCTTGGTCTTGGCAACATCGCTGTGGAGCGCATCGAGCTCAGCTTGCGCGCGCTGACGCCGCGCGGCGATCTCCAGCATCGCCGCCTCATGTGCAGTCGATGCCTTGCTGAGATTTGCCTGCGCCTGAGCAGCCTGCGCTTGCAGTTCTTTGACGCGTGCTTCCTCGCGGGCGACGAGCGCTTTGGTCTCGCGTGCCTTCTGTTCGAACTGTTGGCTTGATGAAGCGGCTGCGGCCGCTGTCTGCTCTTGCTGCGCCTCAGCGGCGCTCAGCTCGTGTTGCGCCTGTTGAAGCTTTGCATCAAGCTCAGCGCTGGCGGCGGCGATCGCGTCACGCGCGGCCGCCTCTTCCGCCTGTTGCGCACGAGCCTGTTCGATGTGCGCGCGCAACTCGTCCAGCTGTGCCTCGAGCGCTTCGCGTCTGCGCCTCGCCTCAGCCTCGATCTGCGTCCGCAACCCGCCCAGCTCGCGCTCCGCTTCCTCGCGTTTGCGCCGCGTCTCCGTCTCGATCTGCCCGAGCTTTTGCCGCTCGAGTTCCGCGGCTTTAGCACCGGCTGCGTCAAGATCCCGGCGGGCGGCGTCTACTTGCGCCTGGATCGCGCGCAATTCTGCTTGCGCCGTGTCCTGCTGGCGGCGTAACTCTTGGAGCACCGCGTCATCGGCTACGGATGCGCGCTCGGCAGCTGCTGGCTTTGGCGGTGCGGGAGGCGGCGTTACTGCTTTGGCCGGAGCCGCCGCCGGCTCGGGCGCTTTTGGCGGAGCCGGTTGGGCAGTTGTCTGCGGCGTTTCCTCCCGGTGCTCGCCCTCCTCTTCATCGTTATTCTCATCCAGATCCGCTAAGATGCTGCGGGCGCGCGCATTGTTCGCGTCGAGCGAGAGCACCATGTTGACGATCTGGCGCGTCGTGCCCAGCTGCTGCGCCTCGCGCGTGATCTGCGCAGCCTGCATGTAGTAGCCGATGGCCTCGGGGATCATGCCCTTGATCTGGTGCAGCTGGCCCATGTGCACGATCGCCTGGATGTGGTCTTTCTCGCGATCCAGTACTTTCTTGAACGCAAGGATCGCTTGGTCGTACTGGCCGTTGGCCTGGTAGATGCAGCCGGCTTCGAACAACGCCGGCGTATGCTTCAGATTGGACTTGCGCAGCACGTCGATGAATTTGGCGAGTCCATCTTGCGTGCGGCCTTCGACGACATCCGCCTGCCCGAGATGGAAGATCACATCCAGGTTCTGCGGGTCGAGGTTATGTGCGCTTGCGAATGCCTGACGGGCGCGGGCCACGTCGCCGTGATCGTAAAGCAGCGCGAGGCCGGCATTCAGGTAGCATTGCGCAGCCTCTGCATTGGCCCCGGCCGTGGCCAGCATCTTGGCCGCCTCGACCCGCACCTCAGCAGGACAGTCCGGCAGCGCGGCGATCTCTTTGAGGACGGTCAGCGCAGCTGCAGCGTTGTTGCGGATGAGGTGCTGGCGCGCCTGTGCAAGCGCAGCGCTCACCTTGACGGGAGCGCCCTCACGCTTGCCTTCACTGTTCGGCTGCGCCGTTGCCATTGCTCCTAGATCTCTTTAGCGCGTCTTGCGCTATTGTTGCGGTGACTGGAATAGCTCGCGCGCCATGTGCTGCGAACTCGCAAAATGTTCAGCGACCTCCTCGATGCTGTCGCCCCCGTACTTGTCGGAGACCGGTCCTGCCAACGTCAAGCACACCATCGCTTCACCGATGAGCGATGCCGCGGGTACCGAGCACACGTCGCTGCGGATCACCGCCGCTTTGGTCGCGGCGCCCGTCGCGACATCGACCGAATCGAGCGGCCGCATGAGCGTCGCGATCGGCTTGAGCCGCGCTTTGACAATGATGGTCTCGCCGTTTGACATGCCGCCTTCGATGCCGCCTGCGCGGTTGGTCGGACGCGCGACGGCACCGCCGCGGATCTCGAACGCGTCATGCGATCGGCTACCCACGAAGCCTCCTGAGACGATCCCTTCCCCCACGTCTACCGCCTTCACGGTCTGAATGCTCATGAGCGCCGCTGCAAGCACCGCATCGAGGCGCTCCCACGGCTGCCTGTTGCTCCCGATTCCTACAGGCATCTGCCCGATGCGAATTTCGAAGGCACCGCCGAGCGTATCACCTGCCGCCCGCGCCTGATCGATGCGCTCCATCATCCGCACTGCGGCGTCCGCGTCGGCACATCGTACCGGCGATGCCGCGATATATTTGATATCGGGTAGCTGGTCCAGCGTGCGCGCCGCCACGTCGCCGATTTGCACGACGTGCGAGCGCACTGTGACGCCGAACACAGCCAGGTACTGGCGCGCGACCTCGCCCAACGCCACGCGCATCGCCGTTTCGCGGGCACTCGCGCGCTCCAAGACGTTGCGCAGGTCGCGATGGTGGTACTTGATACCGCCTGCGTAGTCGGCGTGCCCGGGTCGCGGCCGCGTAATAGGGTCGCCGCCTCCCGTGATGGGATCCATGAGCGCGCGGTTGTTCTCGAAGTCGCGGTTGCGGATGAGCAGCGCGAGGGGCGAGCCGAGCGTTCGTCCTCCCCGCAAGCCCGCCAAGACCTCCACAGCGTCCGCTTCGATCTTCATCCGGCCGCCACGTCCGTGACCTTGCTGCCGCGCCGCCAGCGCAGCGTCGACCGCTGCGACGTCGAGCTGCAATCCGGCCGGCATGCCATCGATGATGCCGACAAGCGCCGGCCCATGGGATTCGCCTGCTGTCATATACCGTATCATGCGGCTTGTCGTTCCCTGAGCCACAGCATGGACCTTGCGGCTGACAAGCGCCACGCGGCTCCCAAATGTCGCAGGCCGCGGCGTGCGCCGCGGCCTGCATGAGGTTTACTGACCTGCTTTTGTCTAGTGTTCGGTCGTTATGTGCGGTGTGATCAGGAAGACCACTTCCTGGTGCGTCTTCGTCTTCTGGACGTTCTTGAAGAACGCACCCAGGATCGGGATGTCGCCGAGCAGCGGCACCTTGGTGACGCTGACGGTCGATTCATCGTCGAGCAAGCCGCCCAGTACGATCGTGTCACCGTCCTTGACGCGCAGGATCGAATCGACCTTGCGGTTATCCAGGATGGGGAACTGCTGCACGAGGCCCGTGATGAAGCTGCGCTCCACGTGCATGGTCGTCGTGATGTACCCGTCCGTGTTCACCGTCGGCGTGATGATGAGCTTGACGCCGATGTCGATGTACTGCGCCTGGAATTGACCGGACTGCGGGCTGTAGTAGACGAGCGGATACGTCTGACCGACGAGCAGGTTCGCCTGCTGGTTGTCGAGCGCCGCGACTCGCGGGTTAGCGAGCAGCTGCGCCTCGTTGTGCGCGATGAGGTAGTTCAGCGTCGCGCCGACGAACAGCGCGTTTCGCGTGAACGGTTGCGGAGCGATCGGGTTGCCCGAGAAGGTCTGCACGGGCACCACCGTGCCGGGCGGGCACTCCAAGCAGTTCTCGAACAGATCCAGCGGGGAAGAACCAGCGTACTGCATGCCGACGTTGAGGTTACCGTTGTGGGTGATATCAAGGACTTTCACCTCGAACACCACCTGCGGTGCTGGTACGTCGGTCAGCGCGAGGAAGTTACGGGCGGACTGGATGATCTCCGGGGTACCGCTCACGATCACGGTGTCCGTGCGAGGATCGATCGTAAACGCATTGCTCGGAATCACGCCCGCGAGTTGTTTGCCGAGGTCGTTCGGGTTGGCGTACTTGATGGGGAAGGCGACGGTCTGCGTCGACTCCTGACCAGCTGACCCAAACTCTTTGTTGAGGTCGTCACTCGTGCCCACCACGTAGATGTTGCCCATCTTGCGATAGTCAAGCCCGTTCGTGCGCACGATGAGGTCGAGCGCGGTCGTGAGCGGCACCTCATGCAAGGA
>Ga0306920_100005423_pt1 | contig 16494 bp, 13 predicted proteins | sample flu12Cox44000170_FD_204666 | JGI IMG/M metagenome (GOLD analysis project Ga0306920, IMG submission 204666) | Lab enrichment of tropical soil microbial communities from Luquillo Experimental Forest, Puerto Rico - flux4day.12C.oxic.44.000.170 (v2)... | ecosystem: Environmental > Terrestrial >... | reverse complement strand
CGAGGTGGGGGTGGACTGGAGGCCTGCCGCTCGTGCCGAGAACCTGCACTATGCGCTCGGCTGGTTCACCACTGACGTTCGCGGCGTGCACCTGATGTATCATAATGGCGAGAATCCCGGTTTCCGCGCTGCGGTCGTGCTGGCTCCATCCTCCAAATCAGGCGTGGTCGTCCTGACAAACGGCGAGTCGAAGCCCTTTATCGAGATGACCACGCGGAGCCTTCTCGAACAGCTTCTCCGGTAGGAATCCGGGTGAAGCTCGCGATCTCGCCGATCGTTCCCTCCCAGCGGGGCTGACCGACATTGCTGCCCACCTCTCTTCCGCTCACACCGGGCCGGCGTCTGCGGCTGCATCCTGCCGGAGTAGAGCGGTCCCCGAAGCTCCATCTGAGGGGACTGACAGTTCGAGTCCTATTCTCTCCCGCGAAGAGCCCGTGTCTCGCACAGGCCGGCCCGCGCCAGGTCGCGACCATTCCCACACTGTTTCCGTGACGATGCCCTTGTCGCAGATGAAAACGCTCGCGGGTCCGGAGATCAGGGGCCGATATCAGGCTGCTTGGGAGTCGGAGTTCTCGGAGGGACCGCAGCGTTTACTGGCTTCTTCTTTGAAAGGCAGATCGGAGCGACGCTCATGACAGACAGCCACAACAGATTTCTTGGAAATCGCCCACTGTCACCGGAAACCCTAATGATGGGCTATGGCTATGACCCTTTTCTGTCCGAGCGCTCTCTCAAGCCGCCGGTCTTCCACACCTCGACTTTCGTGTTTCGATCGGCACGGGAAGGAGTTTTTCGAGCTGGCCTACGGCTTGCGGCAAAAGCGCCCCAATGAAGAGCCCGGATTGATCTATAGCCGGATCAACAATCCCGACCTCGAAATGCTCGAGGATCGGTTGGCCATCTGGGATCAGGCCGAGGCCAGTCTCGTCTTCGCCTCAGGCATGGCGGCGATCTCAACCACGCTCTGGGCCTATGCGCGCCCAGGCTCGGTGATCATCCATTCGGGCCCCGTCTATGGCGGCACCGATTTCCTACTGAAGAAGATCCTGCCGCAATTCGGTGTGACCTCGATCGCCTTTCTTAGCGAGGGCGGCAACAGGGCGATGGAAGAAGCCGTCGGCTCGGCGCGCAGCAAGGGGCCGATTGCGGCGCTTTACATCGAAGCGCCAGCAAACCCCACAAACGGAATGGTGGATCTCGAGCGTGCCCGGGAGATGTGTCCGGCCTCCACGCTCCGGATGGCAAGCGGCCGGTTATCGTCGTTGACAATACGATGTTGGGGCCGATCTATCAGACCCCTCTGGCACATGGTGCTGATCTGGTCGTCACGTCGCTTACTAAATATGTCGGCGGGCATTCCGACCTGATCGCCGGCGGATGTTCGGGAGCGGCCGCTCTGCTCGAACCGATCCGTGGCATGCGCACTATCCTGGGCACGATGTGCGATCCGCATACCGGGTGGTTGCTGATGTGTTCACTTGAAACCTTGAAACTCAGAATGACAGCCGCAGCCGACGGCGCGTGCAAGGTCGCAGACTTCCTCAATACTCATCCGAAGGTCACGTCGGTGTGGTATCTGGGATTCTTGCCGGAGGGCCATCCCGATCGACCAGTCTTCGAGCGCCAATGCAAGGGTCCAGGCTCCACTTTCAGCTTCGAAGTGACGGGGGGTGAGGCCGAAGCCTTTGCCGTCCTGGATCGCCTCAAGGTGATCAAACTCGCGGTGAGCCTGGGTGGTACGGAGACGCTTGCTTCGCATCCTGCGGCGATGACTCATTCGGACATCCCGGAAGAAGAACGGTTGCGGCTGGGTATCACGCCGACGCTTATTTGCATTTCAGTCGGGATTGAGGATCCCGACGACTTGATCGAGGATCTCAACCAAGCGTTGGCCTAAGGTCTGATCGCATTTGAGGGACACGGCCTCTCTCCGCTAGAGAAAGGCAGATGCGAAACGTCGATCCAGCCGAAGCGATGCGCTCGCCGTGCCGACAGCGCGGCCCTTGGTCACGCCACCTGCCGCGGCCGGTTAGTGGCGCTTCTCGGACCGCCCGACAAGTCGATTGGTTTGATGCGACGCCGGCAACTGCTCGAATGAGTTCGTCGCGCCGACGGTGGATCGGCCCCACTTGGACGAAGCCTCGAAACCGTTACCTATCTGTCGCGGGACTAGAAGTTCGAATCCATTCCGCTCCAGCGGAGAGTCGGTTGCGAACTCGGTTTCATGCCCCAGCCGATGCAGTGTAGGAGGACAGAAATGAGTATCACCGGGGCGGTGACCGGGAGTGCCGGGGCCTCGGATCTTTTGGATTTCGACGCCGTCGTGATCGGCGCGCGGGCCGGATTTACCAGGGGCTGAACAAATCTACGGCCGCGACCGCGCTGGCGGCTCTTGTCGAGTTGCACCAGAACGCCAAGCGATCGCCTTGCCACCGGAGCCGGCCGTGATTCGCTGAGCGGGGCGCTCACGTCACGTGAGTGATGCGCCCATGGCCCGCGCAATCCTCAACATATCGAGTTCACTGATCTCCGCCAGGCCGGAGCGAAGTTGATAGCCCCAGTTCTTGTTGCCTTTCGTGAACTCCAGCTGCTCGAGAAGCGTCCGGATCGGTGTCTCCGCGGCCGTTTGCCAAGTGACATCCCGACGGAACGGGGAGAATCCGTCGCCCATGTCGACTTGATATGGAGCGCCCCCTTTCACGACACCGATTGCCGTGAAGGATTGCAGCTTGTCTTTGCCGCGGAACGCGTCGGTCGGCGAATAAAATACGACTCGGTCGCCCGGCTCGATGCGGCGAAGCGGCGCCGCCTTGCCGTGCGAGACTTGCATGAACCCGTTGCTTCGACCGAGCCGAACGTGCTCGGCCGAAGCGACGGCAACCCAGTTCTTGCTCATGGCATGCCGGAAAAAAAGCGCATGCGATAGCCATCAAGATCGCCACAAAGGTATAGCCAAATCCCATCTCGGCGCAGTTTCTCGACGCGAACGCCCGACTCGCCCAGCCAACGGATCGGTAGTGTCAAGAATCACGGTTTGTACCGAGGGACCGAAAGTTCGAATCCAACTCTCGGCCTATCGAAAAACTGTAGGTATTCCGCCATTTTCGGCGACTAGGAAAAGGGGTTTTGTCCCCGGTTTTGTCCCCTGGCGACGCAGATCCGTGAGATCGCCTTCCCCCTGAGGTCGGAGAACACTACCCACACTTTGTCCCGGCAGTCGACCAGGACGGCAACGAGGTGAGCGGCGTTCGCCTGCCGGATCTCACTGTACCTGCAAGCAATTGGAGCAATCCCCAGAAGTCGGGTCGAGCCGGCGAGTTCGGCGTCGATTCGCGCAGCGCGAGCGGTCACTGAATAGCTGTTTGCATCAAGGGCGGACGAGCGCTCGGTGTCGATATCGAGCGGCAGTATTTGCCGGAAGTGTCGACGTGTATTTCCTCGCTAGGCGGACGGGTACTTCGGTCAAAATGATTTAGAACAATTACGGCCCCGTGACCCTTGTGAGAGTCCGGATCGCATTCTTCAGGATCTTCCAGGTCTTTGAGCCGATCTATGCTGCGGCGCAGGAGGGACGCCGACAGCGCGGCTATCGGGCTCTTTTACTTCCGGTCGCGAACTTGTAAGCGGAAAGGTTACCGAATGGTGCTCTAAGCTGAGCGTGATCGAAATGTTACAAACCCCTTGAGGCAGCGGGTCGTCCGGCGCAGATTGACAAATCGAAGGTTGTTTGTACACAAATTCCATCGCTGCTAGCGAAATCTATTAACGTGGTCGCGTTAGCTTACGAGTGAGCAGTTGAACCTTCGGGAGGCGCTTTTGGTAAAGGCAAGTGGCGCGCGAAATGTCGCGACTCTATCTGCTCACGAAGTTAACCTGAAGAAGCGTCTCCAGAAGCACCTATCCGAACTAGGATTTCGCAAGACGCGCAACGGCGCACTCGAAATTTCTGGAACAGACAAACAGATCATTCGCGCTCTGCATAGCGGTCAGCGCAATGACCGCCTGATATTGAATAAATCTTTCATTGCACGAAATCTTACTCTACTTCTTCGCTATTTCGCTTCGGGAACCGAAGTCGATCCATCACATATCCACCCGGTGCTGCAGCGTATCCGAAGCGAAACCTGGGAAAGCGATCTCTTTCGACTTGCTTCGCTTACTTGGGCGGTTCCGGTTTCGAACGGATTCGGGCGACGACTGCGGTACCTAGTATGGGATGGATCAAATCAAAAGCTTATCGGACTTATTGCCATCGGTGATCCCGTCTTCAACCTGGGTGTACGAGACAAGCTTATAGGCTGGGATGCCAATGATCGTTGCGAACGATTGGTCAATATGATGGACGCTTATGTCCTTGGAGCAGTCCCGCCCTATAACATGCTTCTCGGCAGCAAGCTAATCGCCTCCCTAGTTCGGACCCGAGAAATCTATACCGACTTCACGCGTACATATGGAAATACCAGAGGAATTATTTCTGATAAGGAAAAAGGAGCGCGCCTCCTCGCCGTGACGACTTCGTCGTCCTTGGGCCGGTCGTCAGTTTACAACCGATTACGGCTTGGGCAAATCGACTACTTCCGTCCGATCGGCTACACAACCGGCTGGGGCCATTTCCATATACAGGATGATTTATTTTCCGATCTACGCGCTTTCTTGCGCGTCAAGGGACATCCCTACGCCGATCTACATCGATTTGGACAAGGCCCCAACTGGCGATTGCGCACTACCAGGACCGCACTTGAGGCTTTGGGATTCAAAGAGGAAATGCTTCGCCACGGCATCAAGCGTGAAGTTTTTCTGTGTAAACTCGCTTCCAACGCGCTCGACATCTTGCGCGGAGGCAAAGGCCGCCCGAAACTATCAACCTTGCTAAAAGCCGATGAGGTGGCGGAGGTGGCAGTTCATCGTTGGATGTTGCCCCGCTCCGAAAGACGGCCGGAATTTCGGGCGTGGACGGCCGATAAAATCACCGAATTATTGATGCCACGTCTCGCGGTTATCGACGACGCGAAGGGCCGGTTCCGTGCTGCGTGAGCGCTTCTCCGTCGGCCCGCCGGTCGAAGATGTCTGCCTCCCTTAATGCGTGGCAACAGCGGCTAGACCGCCATTTCGCCGCGGTCGCGGCCTCAAGACCCGTCGGCCAATTTCCTGTCTTTGCGCTCGAACACGGCCTCGAGGGATCCGAACTGGCTGAAAAGGCGATTTATTACGGGCCTGCCTTGCCGCGGGTGCCGCTCGCGAATATTGGCTCCTTTGGGTCATCTACGCCACTGAATTTGGCTATGGTTACTATGGTAACGAATATTGGCATTCCTATGAACAAGAAACACCAAATTGGCGCGGCCGGTTTACACGGGACGAACTTCGGAGCTAGCGAATAGCGCTTGGGACGCGTCGTCGCGCTTCTGTGAGTTCCTTCAGCAGCAGGAACTCGCCGGGCGGATTGCCCTCGCTCTGCTGGATCAGGGCTCCGCCGAGCAATCGCCAATTTATCCTCCCACCTTGGATCGTCTCGTCTCCGACCTCGAGCGCGTTCGTCGCGCCCGCGAATGGTTGAGGGAGACTCGTTCTGCGGTGGCGGATCGCTTCAAAGGCACTGCATCCCGTCGCTCGCTTTCGCCAAGCGACCCCGAACTCCAACACCGCGACGCTGGATCGAAAGAGTCCGTACCCGATATTCGTCCTGTCCTCCTGCTACAACGAAGCAGCCAAACAAGCTGGTCGCCAATAGTTATTATACCCAGCTTCACCGCTATTGCCGAACTCGATCGCCAACTGTCTACTTTTGTCAAAACGGCACGGTGCCGAATTGCTGCCGCCTCGGATACTTGGCTGCCGGGGGGTTGGCTCTTGTCAGGCCCTCAGCGGCGCGTCTTGAAAAACTGGCCTGCCACGAACGCTCCCGTGGTCGCCTTTGAAAGATCCCATAGCGTTCTCCAAAATCTGCTTGATAACGAATGCCGAATATCGGCCGGTCCTCAATGGCTGTTTCGCATCAATACCGATGGCACTGCCCGCGAAGTGGCCGCGCGTATTGTGCGCCCAGGTCAGAATTATGTCCTCGTGACACAGGACAGTCCGATAATTCCAGAGCAATTGCAGACAAAGGCGTGCACCATCAATTGTGAAGGCGCCACTGCTTCAATCTTGACGGTGCCGGAAACACTCTCTGCTCATCAACTCCAAGCGTTTGAACAAATCGGTCTGCGAGCGCGACGCACAATCCGCATTTGGCCTGCAGGTCTATGCGGACGTAGTTGGGATGGGGAAGGCCATAGCGCATGGCTAACCACTGAAACCCCATGCTTTGGCATCGCCCATGACTATCCTGTCGACGAATACCTTATCGGGTTGGACCCTAGCATGGACGCTCTGTCGGTTCGTGCCGGGCCTCCCGGCCAACTGGTTTTCATAGAACTCCCCGCTTTGCCACCCGGCCGTCACGTCTTGAGCGTCAAGGCACGCCGCGCGAGCCTCGCAGCGACGGTATCCCGGGCAGTCGACGCCGAGGGTTTCGTTACGCTTGATGTCCGAGATCCTAGAGGCCTTGGGTTCCCGGCACGACCTCATTCGCAGGACTAACCGTTTCTCTCGACCCACCTACACCTGACCTCGACACCTTTTGGGAGGGGAGGGTTAATCTTTCCGTCCTCGGCCCGGACTCCCAGCCCGTGACCTGCTCGGTCACGCTGTTAGGAGCCCACGACGAGCAGTTGTCATCCGCACAGATCGGGAATTTCTCGCTGCCAATCGAACCTGCAACATGGTCACCCCGTTTTCATCGCTTCGCGTCATCTCACCTGTGGGATTACCTGGAAGCCTCCAAAGCGACTTTGTTTATCGAAGGCGACGATCTTGGCCGCTTTGCGCTCAGATTGGAGCGAGACGTCAAGCCCCTAAGCCGGCGGAGCCGGAGCCAAACAGGCAGATCTGGACACACGACGGCCTCGGCCGTGCGGGTGGTTTTGGATGATCCACCGATTCACATCCACCCAGACATTCCCGCTGCCCGCGGGTGCAAACCAAACGAACCCCTGTGGGTTCACGCCATTCCGGCTCACTCATGATCCCATTCTTGGCGCTTTGCCACCAGTAAATTTTGCTCACAAGCTGTCACGACTCAGTTCGTAAGGGACTAAGGTGGATCTGTCGCCACACTCATCGCACTGCGACGGTTCGTCTGATCGATGATACCGGCTTTGATTCGCCGCCCGCAGTTCGTTTTTGCACGTTTCAAAATCCTCTCGATTTTACCGAATTGGAACCGAGGCTAGCGTTCGCTGGGTTTCCCGCTGAAGCACCTGGGGGACTTTTCGTCGCAATCCAGGGTGCCCACACCGACGCCTTTGTTCTTAGCGCCCCTCAAACCGGAAACAGCTTGCAAGTTTTGCTGGTCAATCCACGCTTTTTGGCCCCTGCCGACGATGTTAATAATACAGCCTCTGCTCTCCGTCTCCTTTTACTCTGGTCTAACGCCCACGTGGCTGGACCTCTCGCGACCAATCGCCGTGATCACGTAACGAGGGGCATATTAGGATTTGTCTATGGGGCCCTTACAGGTCACGATTGGTCTCAGGTCGAAGGAGACTATTTAGCCGCCCCAAGGGCCGAGCATTCTCAGGACCGGCTCACTCGATCGGTCGGCGGCCCTCCGGCATTCGCCGTTATCTTGCGGCGCGACTACCGCACAATAGCTGAGGATACGGCGACTGGAGAGCGCTGGTTTGCCGAACTCGCCGAACGGTATAAGGTCTGTTCCAATCCGGCTTTAAGCAGTTTTGCCCTTCGCTTGGCAAGTTGTCCTTCGAACGTTTTTGCGATGTATAAAGAAAACCTTCAGACTTTATTTACTGAGATCAAACGAGTACCTACTCTGCTTCGGGGAGCGCGATTATTAGCACTTCTGTCTGCTAACGATACGACGGACGCAACCACTTCTATGCTCCCGAGTTGGACATGGCGATAGCCCACCTAAACCAAGCCGATGTGTTGCGCCGGTCGCGGCAAGCTCTCGGATTACCTTTTCAAGCCGACCGCATTGACGAGATCTTCCTAGCCGCCTGTCTTCGGCGGGCAGCAGCCATCTTTGCTCCATGCTCAAGAGCGACTCTCATCGCGGCGGTGCTGGATAGTCTTGAATACCTAAGCCCGCACCAAGGCGACCTGCGCGAAAAAGTGGAGAATACCGTGGAGGGTCTCGTCGTCGTTGGCGATCTGCTCGAACTCGATCAAGTCGCCTTAAATACAGCGGAAGCGAAGAGCAATTGGCTCTTCGCGCCCCGCCAGGGTTCGTTGCTCGACCCGATGGAGGCACATTTCTGACCGGCATTGCACCGGATGCCTTGAGCCCGCTGCCCGCATCCCTTCAGCCGCGAATTCTTTACCAAGGCTATGTCCGAATCATACGGCCCGAGCCAGGCGAAGATATTCCGGCGCTCCTTGCTGAGTTGGGACTTCTTCAGCGTTCCGAGCAAGCCTGGTTGAAACTCCCCAGAGAAACCACCGCCGATGAGCTGCATCGTGACATGCTGCGTCGTCTCGACGCTCTGCCCCGAAGCGGCCATGCGGAGGGTCTTCTCGTGCTCGATCCAACCACGAAGGTCGACTACTACCGTGGCCGCTGGAAGCCGCCGGGAGAGCTGAGTGGCACTTTCGTCGCCCGCCGGCCGCAGGCTTATGGCGCTCCCCTCTGGGGCTTCGCCCTTCTTGATCGCGGCGCCTTGGCGCGCTTTCTCGACTTTCCAATCAAAGGGTTTCGCTGGCGCGGCTGCGATGCCGCTTGGCACTTGCAGGCGGCCATTGACCACTGCCGCGCAGCGCGGCAGCGATACCGGCGACGATACGCACACGGTGGGGCGTATCTTGACTTCTTTTCGCCGCTACCCTTGTGGGCTGAACGTCATCTCGCCATTGTCGGCCACGCGGCAGAGCGACAGCATTCCCTCTTCACTTATTTCATCGCAACGGACGACCTGATCGCCCAAGAAGACTTTCTTCAACGGCGCTTATGGCTGAGATGTGACGAGGACTCAAACTGAGCGGGGCCGCGATTGTCGCAAACAATCCAAGAGACGATCGGTCAGCTTCACAGCTGTCTTAGGGATTATATCGAAGCTACCTATCATATCAGTTCGCCGACGCTGATAGAGCAGCGCCGAATGCTGCTCGAACGGCCGGGCATCATCTACCAAATCCCATACGTCGAATCGACGCCCCGGTATCAACCGGGCGAGCATCTTGCGGAAATGGCGGACCTCCCGAACGCTGCGCTGCAAGCCTACCTCGCATTATCGACTAGCCAAGGCGAACTCCCCCGTCGCGTATACGACCCTCCCTATAAGCATCAATCCGATTCTATCCGCCATAGCCTGATCAAAGCAAAGAACCTTCTTGTCATGACCGGGACCGGTTCCGGTAAGACTGAATCGTTTCTCTTGCCCATCCTTGGCAGACTCGCATGCGAGGCGGAGTCCAACCCCGCCGCGTTTCGAGACCAATTGGCCATGAGAGCGCTTGTTCTCTACCCGATGAACGCGCTCGTGAACGACCAACTTGGGCGCCTTCGCTCACTATTTGGGGATCCCAGAATCGTCGGCCTCTTCAAAAACTGGGCCGGACGGCCGCCGCGCTTTGCGCGCTACACCAGCCGTACGCCTTACGCCGGGTTGCGCACACGCGAGAAAGACTCCCGCAAGCTCCGAGCCTTTGACGAGTTTTACGTCGAGATACAACGGCGCGCCCGATTGGATGACGCCGAAGAACAAGCCGCCCCGCAGCGGTTGCTCCAGCAGCTAAAGGCGCGCGGCAAGTGGCCCGCAAAGCCAGATCTTGTGGCCTGGTTCGGCGACAAAGGATCGCCTTGGCAAGACAGACGAACGGGAGAGTTTCGCCGCGCGGTGATGCTTGCGGACGACACGGAACTCGTCACTCGCCATGAGGTGCAGTCGTTCCCTCCCGACCTGCTTGTGACAAACTACTCCATGCTCGAGTACATGTTGATGCGGCCGATCGAACGGCCGATATTCGACGCCTCGCGCCAATGGCTCGAAAACAATCCCGACCAGAAATTTCTCATCGTCCTCGACGGGGCCCATCTCTATAGGGGAGCCGCCGGGGCCGAAGTCGGCCTACTCCTTCGCCGCCTGCGCGACCGACTTCAGATCCCATCCGAACGGTTCAGGTTATCTGCGCAACCGCGAGCTTCACCGACGACGGATACGCGCCTGATTTCGGAGCGCAACTCGCAGGCGTGCCACCGGAAACTTTTGTTCCGGTGACCGGCACGCTCGATCTTAGGCCGCACGCGGCCGCAGGGACCACCCGCGAGGCTGAGCTGCTCGCCGCGATCGATCTTAACGCCTTCTATGAGGCATCCTCCGATGCGGCACGGATCGCAATTGTCCAGCCGTTCCTCGAACGCCGGCATGTCCGCCTCGGGCTTCAGCTCGAAGAAAGCCTGTTCGACGCACTAGAGAATTTCCCCGCGCTCGGGCTTCTCATCAATATGACAATGAAAGAAGCGAGGCCCGTCAAAGAGTTGGGCGAAATCCTCTTCCCCGATGCGCCCGCTATCGCTGACAATGCGGTCACCGTGCTGATGGCGCTTGGAAGCATGGCCCGGCGCGATCCCACCGCTCCAGCCTTGCTCCCCTGTCGCATTCATACCTTTTTCCGGGGCTTGCCCGGCCTCTGGGTCTGCACTGACCACAACTGCACCGAAATTCCTTCCCACCAGCGAGGCGGCATCTGCGGGCGCATGTATGGCCAGCCTCACGAACGCTGCGATTGCGGCGCCCGGGTGCTTGAACTCTACACCTGCCGGTACTGCGGCACCGCTTATGCGCGCGCCTATTCCGACGATCTCGAAAACCCCTCCGCACTATGGTCCGAAGCCGGCTGGCGCCTTCACATGGAGGGCGGGCAGACCAGTCCTCTTCTGCCGCTCGACCTTCTCCTCGAGGAACCGGCGCTCCCCGAACTCGCTGAGCCTGCAGACTACGATGTTGAGACCGGCCGTCTGAACCCTCACGAGCACGGCTCGCGCATGCGGCGAGTTTATCTGCGCCGAGACCGCATCTCGCCGCCGGCCAGTGAGGACGGCACGCTTGACGCCAGCATGGAGACGCGCGGCCAATTCATCCCTTGCGCTGTCTGCAATGAGACAGCCCGCTTCGGACGAGCCACCGTTCAGGACCATCAAACGAAGGGGGACCAGCCATTCGAGGCGCTCGTTGCCAAGCAACTGCAGGTCCAGCCGCCAGCACCAGTCGAACCCAGCCGCTTCGCCCCTTTTCGCGGCCGCAAAGTCCTGGTCTTCTCGGATTCCCGGCAGGTTGCCGCTCGCCTCGCCCCCAATCTGCAGATGTACTCCGTGCGCGACTCTGTACGTCCGCTCATTGCTTGGGGATACAAGCGACTGCAGCAGATTTCGATACTCCGCCCCCTTTTAAGCCTCGATGATCTTTACCTAGCCGTTCTGTTGGCATCAAAAAAACTTGAGGTGCGCCTGCGGCCCGAACTGAAAAGCGGCGAGAGCTTCGCCGCCGAAGATATCGTTGAACTCGCCGTGCGCGACGGCGGTGCGGAAACGGATCATGGCTTGCAGTTCCTTTGCATGAAACTGCGCACCGAGCGGCCCCCAGAAGCGCTACTCGACGATATCGTCAAGACAGTCCAGGACCGCTTTCTCGGCTTTGAAGCTCTCGCTCTTGCTTCAATAGCCGAAAGGGATGACCTCACATCGTCCCTCGCGAAGCTGCCCGCAATTCCTGGGCTAATCGAAACTCCAGAAGCCAAGATAGGCCTAGCGCGCGCCTGGCTCCGCTGCTGGCGCAGTAACGGATTTTGGCTCAACGCCATGCCCCCCGTATGGTGGCTTAGGCCGCGCACGGAGGGCACAAGCGTCCGTGGCCAACGCGGGCGTTTCAAGGCCATGGACGATGTCCTGAAAGGAAAGGTGGAGCGGAAAATCTTTACCGACAGTTGGACCCCAGAGCTCCTTAGGCTATTCACCGAGGACATGGGAGGCGTGCGCCGTCTGCGCGGTGCCAACTTGTCCCTATTACTCGAAGGCGATTGGGTGCGGTGCAGAACCTGCAAGTCGGTTCACCGGCCCGTGCCGGGCCTACCCCATTGCCTCGACTGCGGGGCGGACGCGATTACGCCGCTCAATCCGGGAGCCGACCCCGCCTTCGCTGCCCGTAAGGGCTACTACCGCAATCCGGTCATCGCCGCGCTGGGCGAGCCACCGGAACAGCCCATGGCGCTTATCGCAGCCGAACATACCGCGCAGCTCAATGCCCCGCAAAATGACGATGTCTTTTCCAAGGCAGAGGAAAACGAACTCCTGTTTCAGGACGTCCAACTCACATGGAGCCGAAGCTCCCGCGCAGCCGCGATTGACGTGCTTTCGAGCACGACGACCATGGAAGTCGGTATCGATATTGGCATGCTCTCGGGTGTCGCACTGCGCAACATGCCCCCGGCCCGTGCAAATTATCAGCAGCGCTCAGGCCGCGCTGGCCGCAGAGGCAATGCTGTCGCTACAGTCGTCGCGTTCGGCAGCGCCGACAGCCACGATGAGCATTATTTTGCCAACCCGGATGGCATGATCCGAGGGAGTGTTGTGGATCCTAAATTGACCCTCGACAACAGGGAGATCACAAGACGCCACATTCGGGCCTTTCTTCTCCAAAACTACCACCAGGATCGTCTGCCCGAAGTCGACCCGGAACAGCCCCATGATCTCTTTTCCGTTCTCGGGACAGTGGCGGATTTTCGGACGGGGACCGGCATCCTCAACCGCAGCGACTTTGCCAATTGGCTCGACACACACGAAAAGGAGCTTCAGGAACGTATCGCGTCCTGGATGCCAAGTGAGCTCTCTGCGGCCGATCGGACCGCTCTCCTTTCTGAGATGAAAAGCGATTGCCTCACTGCTATTGACGCAGCGATTCAACCGGGCCTAGGCGAGACGACAACGGTCAGAGACTCCGACGATGAAGATTTGGAGGAAGACGAAGCCGTCGAAGAGCCACCAGAGGAAGGGGAAGAACTTCCCGTCAATGCGGCGAGCACCAAATTGCTGGACCGCCTCCTCTATCGTGGCGTGCTTCCACGATACGCATTTCCGACAGACGTTGCCACCTTCCATGTTTTCGATCTCGGACGCTCCACCCGCTTTCGACCGATTATGCGCTTCGCGCCATCCCAGGGCCTTCCAATCGCCCCCAGCCAATATGCGCCGGGCAAGCAGATATGGATCTCTGGCAAGTGCTATTCCTCTGCAGCTGTCTATTCGGCAATGCCAGACGAGCGCTACCAAGCTTGGCAAGATCGGCGGCTCTATCGGGAGTGCCGCGCCTGCGGATTTGCCGAGACGGTGCCGCTCGACATGCTCGATCGCGGGGATCTTCGTGACTGTCCGGCCTGCGCTTCTGAAAACAGCTTCGGCCCGGCGCGCTACTGGCTACGCCCCCCTGGATTCGCGCATCCTGTGGACGTTCCTGAGGTCACGTCCCCTGACGATATGCCGGAGACGAGTTACGCCACGAGGGCGAAGCTCACCATGCAAACACCTTCCACCGACGGGAGGTGGGTCCAGATCAACGAACGCATTCGCGCCCTGAGCGACCGGCAGCATCTCCTGGTCTCTAATACCGGACCGAGGCACGACGGATATTCCTACTGCGTGAAGTGCGGGCGCATTGAGGCCAGCAGCGAACACACGCCGTTACTCTTCGCGACACACCGCAAGCCTTATCCGGATGACCGGGAGCCCACCTGCGAAGGCAACGGCACTACGAGGCACGTCGTCCTCGGGACGGATTTCATCACTGATATCGTTCTGTTTTCGATGGCGGTTGCACCACCTTTTCAGCTGAAACCCGGCAATTATCCGACGGACGTCGCGCTCCGCACAGTCGGTGAGACCCTCGCCAAGACCGCTTGCCTCATGCTTGAAATCGAGCCAGGTGAACTTATGGCAGAATACCGGCCGGCCCTCACGCCAGCCGGCCAAGCCGGCTTGGAAGCTGAGATATTTCTCTACGACACCCTGCCAGGTGGCGCAGGCTTTTCAAGTCAGCTCCTCGACCGAAGCATCGAGCTTTTCCAACGGGCGCTCAGCTCCATTAAGGCATGCCCTGAAAATTGCGATTCGTCGTGTTACCGTTGTCTGCGCAGCTTTAAGAACAAATTCGAGCATGACCTGCTCGATAGGCATGTAGGCGCCGAACTCCTCGAGTATCTGCTTACCGACGAGCCGCCGGCGTTCGACGCCCAGCGCGTCGTGAATTCTACAGCCCTTTTATGCAGTGATTTGAGAAGACAAGGTGATACCCGCTTCAAATTGGAAGTGCCGGACGATTTCGATTATTCCAAGCACTCTCACATTCTAGCAACACGCCGAGACGGAAAGAGATTCTGCGTTGTTTTATCTGGACCATTGACGCCAGACCATCCCGCTAATCGGGATGCTCTGAACCTAGGATCTATGGCCGGGTTTGCCCCTATTGTCGTTAACGAGTTACTCGTTCGCGGTAATTTGCCCGCCGCAACAAGGGATGTGATATCAAAAATAATGAGCTAAAAATTTCGGATAGAAATCTAATGTGCAGCCATTCTTTCCCCAATGTAATTCAGCCGAACCTTGGTGATGAATGGAGCAAAAGGGCAGGTGGGCTCACCTCCTTCTTTCAGGACATCGGCTTGCCACCAGGCCAGCATTCGCAAGCTCTGTATATTCTTCCGGTAAGGCCCCGTGACGCAGATAGCTATGTGGACGCATTGCGAATCAAGACTGCCAATGAAGGCAAGTGGGTCTTTCTAACGGGAACTGCCGGTACGCCAAAACCCCTTTAGTTATTGCCTTCCCGATAAACACCGTATTCAAATTGGGAAAAACCTCCGACGCGTTGCGAAAATCGACCTTGGCTCTTTACGTCGAAATCCACTCTAGACTTATCACCTGGTGGCTTGTGAATGCATGGAGAAGCCAGCAGCTGGCGGATGCGACGTGGTCGCTTGGCGATGCCTTTCAGATCGTTCCTGCAGCGGCTTGTGCCCGCTCTCTTTTGGAAACGGCCGCCTCGCTCTGGGTGGAAACCACCAATCTCGACGAGATCTGGCGGCGAATAAAATCCAACTCTGCCACGTCCGGGCCCGAAGTCGGTCACTGGTACGAAATGACCAACCTCATCAATAGCATGCTCTGGGCATCGAAATTTGATAAACGTGCTACCGCGTACGCGACTTCCTACGGTCGCCTCCAAAGAACTAACATTTTGTCTTTCATAGACAAATTAGCGCGAGCCACAGACGGTCCCGTTCATGATGACTACCAGTGGCTTTGTAATGCCGTACATCCGAGCATCGGCGGAATGCTGGCTTTCGCAGCTCCGATGATGGGCCATGATACAAAGACGCATGCGTTTCAGTGGATCTGTTCCGAGCCCATTCGCTTCACGAAATTGCCTAACAATACGACACAAGGGGGTACCGATATTCCCGAATATCCGCCCGAAGAAGAGCGCGAGGCTACCGTAGAGAATGCGTTAGCGCGGGTAGCGATATTTTCTGTAGAACCTGATCAAAATTATGCTCGATCAGGCGCTACGTCTAATCGATGATATCGGATTGACCACGAATGCCCCGGCTATGGCCACCTTTGAGTATTGGCGCAACATTCGAAGGTTGGGCAGAATGCAAATTGTCCTTGCCGATCCGGCAAGAAGGTCAAGCATTGTCCACACGATTGGAGCAATCAGCCGCCAGTAACCATCGGACGGTTCGACTTTTACCCTTAGAGCTTACATGATACCAACCGTAGGCAAACGACAACGCAATATTAAGGAACGCCACATAACATGAGGACCTTGAAGCCGGCCGCACCCACAATTGCCGATGTCGAGTTGTCCACCCTGCTGGCGAACCCCCAGCACCGCGCACGCGGGAATGCGCCACGTTTCATGATCTACGCCGAAGGCATAAGCATCGCCACGGGCTTATAAACTCCAACCCCATCCGTCGGTAGATGCTCGTAAGTCTGCACCGGCCCAAGGGTGTTCAGCATCTGGCCGATCATGACAGCCAATCCTGCAGGCACGGATAAAAACAGATGCAGCGTTCCTCGTGGTTGCAAAACGTCACAGGCGCGACGCAAACCTTCGACGACCACGCGGACTACGTCTCTTGCCTCGCCAGGGGTCTTGAGGTCGTGCGGGTGGTTTCCCGCCTTTCGCACAACCACGAATCCGCGCAACTCATGCAATTTCGGCCGGATCGCGGCGAAAGCCGGTTCGACGTTTGAGGCCACCGAAACCAGCAGCACGAGGTCCTCTCCGCTGGGATTGTTATGGACGATATTCGCTTCGAAGCCGGAGGGCTCCGCGGCGCACTCTAACGACCAGAGCTCTGGCGGCCGGTTCGGCGAAACCTGACGCCACGACACAGGCAATCGCCGCGTCGCAAGAAACGTTGTCCCAAGCGCTATGG
>Ga0306920_100005420_pt1 | contig 16496 bp, 19 predicted proteins | sample flu12Cox44000170_FD_204666 | JGI IMG/M metagenome (GOLD analysis project Ga0306920, IMG submission 204666) | Lab enrichment of tropical soil microbial communities from Luquillo Experimental Forest, Puerto Rico - flux4day.12C.oxic.44.000.170 (v2)... | ecosystem: Environmental > Terrestrial >... | reverse complement strand
GGTTACGCTCTGCGTAAACCAAACTCGACATTGTCATGTACCGCCAGTCGTACTCCGAAGGATAGCTTCGCGCCGCTAGCCCCATTCCGATCCAGAACGCAAGCGTCCCCAATGGGGCCACGGTGCCCGAGGCTTGTTGCACGAACGCCCGCATTCGACGCATCCGCAGAAGCCTACAGAGGTTGAGGTTGCGAGTGACTGGTTTCTGGAAAATCGAGCCAAGGCTGCGGCTGTCCGCTCCTGGCCGAGGCTGTGTGAAAGCGCACGCGCACCATTTTCGCGTTAGTTTCAGCCCGATAGAGGCAATTTCAGGTGACTCATGACATCGAATTCGTCTGTTAGCGGCCTTACGTGGCGAGCGAAATGAGTTTTCACACAGCCTCGGCCGGTAGCGGTCATCCTTGGGGTGGCGGCAGATTCTTCAAATCCCCCCGACCTAGGCTCGCAAGCAGGGCGTAGAGTCCCGAGCCCCTTCTACGCCGGCGTCGACACTCTGTTGGGGCTTGCCAAAGCCTCGATCGAGCAGTGCCTGAGCAGCGGCCACACTGGCCCGGGGATTATCCGAGCGCATCCAGAAGGCCGACCTGTAGGATTGCCAGAGCTGCCGGCCTGGAATCGCCCTGGGGAACACCTCCATGACAGTTGCCATGACGAAACTCCTTTGGTACGCCGTGACGATCGTGGGCGCACTGCTGCTCGTCTTACAGCTCGGTGCCGTCCCGTTCGGCAGGCCCCTCCATCTTTACGACCCGATCAGCGGTCTTCTTGTCGTGCTCGGAGTCGCAAACCTTTGGCGAATGCGCAGCAGGCAGCGTTAGAGTTTAATGAGCTCGCGCTTCGGGTGCGCCGCTCGAAGTGCGGGAGGAAGCTGCCGGGGCGGTGGCGGTTGCGAGGCCGCGGCCGCGAGGCGCCGGAAGAACCCGGACTCACACCGCACGCGATGTTGTCGACATCGTTGCTGCTCTCATTCCGGCAGGTTCATCTTGCGTAGGAAGGCCTTGTAGCGCGGATCGCTCTCGAGATTCCGAAGGAGAGGATCACCCTTGATGTAGTAGAGATCACTGTCCTTCTTCGCATAGGCCCTGTCGAGCCACTCGAACGCTTTGGGCCGGTTTCCACGGAAGGCATAGGCCTCGGCGATTTCAAGTGGCATGTCATCAGCCCCCGCCCGCTCGACCTGGGCCAGCGCCTCATCGGCCTGCCGCGTCTGCCCCAGAGCCCAGTAAGCGTCTGCCAGGCCGACCAGACGCGCTCCTGCATGCGCTTCCTTCTTCATCTCCGCGAGTGCGGATCCGGCATCACTGCTGTCCAAAAACGTCACGCCCAGGTAAAAATGTTGCCAAGCGAACGTCGGGCTGATCTCCAATGCTCGGCCCATCGCACTTTGGGCGTCTGCGAGCCGGCCCTGCCGTTCGTAAACCCAGCCCTTTATTGAAAGGACGAAAGGATCCAGCGGGTCAGCGGCGCCCGCGGCTTCAAGCAGGTGCGCGGCCTCGGTCAGGCGACCGACAGCGAGCCGGTACTGTGCAGCGTGCGTCAAAACGACGGGATCGTTCGGCGCCAGCGACATCGCCAGCGCCAGTTCGCGCTCGGCGCCTGCCCAATCCCAGTCGTGAACCACGTACGCGTATCCGAGAATCGCGTGGGCTCGTGCCGAACGTGGGTTAAGCCTGAGCGCGTCCTGCGCCGCTTGGCGCGCCCGCTCCCATCCGACCTCGGCCGCTACGTAGTCCTCGTCGACCATCCCAGTCACCGCCACCGCCAGCGCTTCGCCGGCCGGTGCGAACGCCGGGTCGAGCTCGAGTGAGTGCTGGAAGTACGCGATCCCCTCCTCGAATCCCTGCTGGTCATTGCGGTTCAAAGCGTGCTGCCCTCGCAGATACAGGTCGTACGACTCCTCGCGGCTCGTCGACGAGCGTGACTCCACCAGAAGCGACGGGACAATTTCCAGCTGTAACGCCCGAACGAGACTCGCCGCAATCTGGTCCTGCAATTCGACGGCATCGCCCGCGCTGCGGTCATAGGTCTCGGACCAGCGGTGGGAGCCATCGGTCGAATCGATCAGCTGCGCCGTGACTCTGAGGTGAGCCGCGCTACGCCTAACGCTCCCCTCAAGCAGATAGCGTGCACCGAGCTGCTCGCCGATATTCCTGAGGTCATCTGTCTTGCCCTTGAACCGAAAGGAGGAGGTGCGCCCGATAACCTTAAGGCCTGGCACCTGGACGAGGAGATTCAGGATCTCCTCGGCCATGCCATCGCCGAAGTACTCCTGATCGTGCTTCTCGCTCATGTCGACGAATGGAAGCACCGCGATGGACTTGTCGGGAGCAGCGATGGACTGGGGCCCCGTGCTGACGGTCGTGCTTGCCGAATGGCCGGTGCGCTTGGAGATCCAGAGCTTGTCGACGGCGAAGCCCGTAAGCGTCACGGTGAGCACGACACCTGTTACCCACAGCCCGGCCTTCGACCGCCAAGGCGAATCGACCGGCCTGCCGGATGGCCGCGAGGTCATGGAGGTGCGAGACGCCGAGGTTGCCGCTTGCGGATATGGAGCCTCAGGCGACAACAGTCGACGTACCCGCTCGACAAATGCTGGTGGGGTCTCTCCGCCCGGTAACCGCGTCCACTGCACCTCGTGGAACTTGTCTGGTACCGCGGCACGGCGTTCCGGCGTCGCGTCGATCGCGACCGGAAGCAGGAACGCCTTTTTCTCCAACATGTCGTGCGTACGATCGACCGCGAGCTTCCACTCGCGTCGGAAATAGCCCTCGTCACGGGCTTCCGTATGGGCCGAGATAAGGGCTATGAACAGCCGGCAGTCGTGGATCTGGTCTCGAATCCGCCGGTCCCAGGCGTCTCCGCCCCGTAGTTCGCTCTTGTCGAACCAGACCTCGATGCCGGCGCTGCGCAGGGCAGCTGCGACTCGTTCAGCGGCAGCTGCATCCTCGGATGCGTAGCTTAGAAACACCGCCCCGGCAGGCATCGTCGCCTGTGGAGAGACGGCTGAACTCGGTTCGCGGTCTTTTTCTGCGCTCATCGCGCCACAGTGCCCCCGGGCCGCTCATGCAAGCATGCACCGGGGCTCCTAATGACGGCAAATGGTCCTGTTTTGGATCAGGGTGGTGCACAGTCGGCGCGTGCACCCGCCCTCCCGCCGCGCTCTGCGCTACGGTTCAGAACCGGTAACGCAGGCCGACGCCATACATGGCGTTGCTCGAGAACGCCTGTCGGCACGAGAATTAGAAATCGGCCCAGGTGGAATCGCTCAGATGCTCGTCCATGGCCTTGCCCGGAGCGCATTCGCTCGAATAGTACTGGGCCTGCATGAACCCGAGCTCGCTGCGTCGTTGGTAGACAATCTTGTAGTAATCGAGCGCGTTCTCTTTGGCGATGCGATCGGGAACACCCAGTAACTTAGCCGCGCGGTAGTTGCGTTGCACAGCCTCACATTCGGTGAGGGCCTCGTTGAGCTCCCCGCGTACGTGCATACTCTCGTGAGTGAACAGACCAAGACTCCAGAGCTCCTGCTCGGAGGCCCGGTTAGCGTGGTGCAGATACGATCTCAACGCAGTGCACCCGGGCGGCTGAATGACGATCTTGCCGGTTCGCGGATCGGCGTGACCACCCGCGAGCATCTCAGGGTCGAATATCGTATCGAACATGGTGCTGCAATGAACCCGGGTGTGGTGGTCGTCAGCGAGCGCGGTGGCTTTGGCGGACAAGAAGTGTTCAAAGTGCCACCTGTGGAGCGGCGGCCAGGCAAACAGTGCGGCCAAGACCAGCACAGTGGCGAGATATGGTTTAGAGACCGCGCTCGGCGAATCAAAACCCGGAGGTGCGACGATAGACGCGCGGACCTCACGAAGGGCACACCAGAGAAACAGTAGCGAGAGAAGGATCCAGGGCATGATGCGAGCGTGGTTCGACGACGTGTGGCCCGCACTCCCGTGCAGAACCGTGGCGTTTAGTGAGCACAGTACCCGGTCAATACAACCCTCTCACTGCGGACGCTTCAAATCTGTGAATTGCCTACCGCCTGGGACATCGGCGAGGCTCCGCGGGGCGGCAGCACGCGTGAGGTGCCGCTGGCACGCATCTTTGGCAACGCTCATCTTGAGCACGTTGCCGTCCACATGCAGGAAGATGCAACTACGCAGATACGCTGCCGGTCGAGTTATTTGCCACACGTGCTCGGCATCAAGCAGTGCGAGATGAGAAACGAGATGGGATCTTCGCTAGCATACTGAACCAGTTCGGCCGCACTCAGATCTCGGCGAACCGCGCTACGTATTGAGGAAGATGCTTATGATCCTGGTCAAGCACATCCTAGAGCCTGCGCGAAAACGGCTAGCGGTGCTCAGTCAGCAGGCGTCGCTTTTTGATGCCGCCCAGATCCTGGCGAATCAGGATACGCATACGCCCCTCGCCGTGGTGTGCGATAGCGACGGTATCGCGGTTGGCGTGATAGCGCCTATTCACATCGTCAACGTACTCGCCACCGCAGGGGTCGATGCCTTGGGCTTCAACGCGGGCGCGATAATGACCAAACCTGCGCTTACCTGCCACATCGACGACGCATTGGAGCAGGTATGGGCAGTCATGAACTCGCGGACCCTGCCGTGTGCTCCGATTCTGGATGACGAGGGGCGGGCGCAAGGCGTCTTGTACGCGCGCGACGTTGCGATCGCGCTCCTCGACGAAGTCAACTACGACGAGGAGTTGCTGCGAAACTACGTGATGGGCGTTGGCTATCAATAAGAGTGAGCTGGCGGCCCAGAGCTGCATCGTCGAAGTGCCGCCAGCAGCCTGTGTCGGACCTGATACCCGTTACATCGGCGAGCACCAGGAGCACCGCGAGCGCTGTGTTACGCACGGCCCACCTCCCAACTACCGTGCTCCTCCTTCAGCAGCCGGCGCAACTCGGCCTCGACGCGGTCCTTCGCGTCATCGTCCAACTGACGCCAAAGCTTCAGGAACGCCACGGTGAGCTCGTCGTGCGTCATGTCGAGGGGCTTGGGCTTCTTCAGGCGCATGCTGTCCTCGGTACATAGACGCAGTGGCCGGGCATGGGGGTCAGCAAGTGCACCGCGTTGTCCAGGGCATCCGCGTACTTGGCCAGCTGACTGCGCATCTCGACGGACAGGTTCTGCTCGGCGCTGAGGAACTCGATCTCGCGCCTGGCACTCGCCACGCTGGCGCGAAGGGCGGCCAGGTGCTCGGAAACGTCTCGGTTCGACATGGTGCTGTCCTCCACGCCACTAGCTTCCCGCGTGTTGGTCGAGAAAGTGTCACCGGCTGCGAAAAGTGTGCGATGGCTCTCTGGCGATATGTTGTTGCGGCGACATAACGCACCGTGCGTGACGCCGATCACAGCAGCGCTGGCGGCCTGACGCGACTCGACGGCGGGCGCGGCGTCGATGCGTCGGAGCGGCGCTCGCGAACGTCAGCCTTGGGGAAGTCCCGCTACGATGACGGCTGAGCGGCCGGTGCACGTCCCTCCGCGTCGCCAATGCCCGTGACCAGCACGTCGGCCCACTGCGACAGTGCCCGGCGGGCGTCCGCCATGTTGGTCACCGGTGAGGCCAACTGGAACTGGCCGGTCCCTCGGCCTCTGATAGTGTCCACAGCGCGAGCGAGCAACTGACCGGTCACGGAGTCGCGCAGTTCGGCGACGAGTGTCATCTGACCCGTGTTGGCGATAAACGTGCGGCTTCGGCCCTGGGCAGCCGCGCTCGGCGCGGTGATGTACAGATTGACGATCGCCGCTTGCACGCGCAAAACGTCGTCAGCGTCCTCGTCAACGAGCGTATAGCCGGCCCTGGTGAGGGCGTCACTAAAAACCCTGCGGAATTCATTGGCGAGGGCCGATTTGATGTTCTGCACGTCGCTCGGGCGCAGCCGTTGTGACGGGCTGCGGTTGGGGTTCCAGTTTCTGGCGAACGACACCTCGACCGGATCGAGCCGTACGCGTGTATAACCCGCGAAGCTCACATCGGGCAGCAGGTACATGTGGTCGAGGCGCCTGTTTTCCACGCGCACCAGTCCGTCCCACTCTGCCGGGGGCGTGCTCGCAAGTGTCACCGATACCAGTAACGGCACGGCAACGCCTCCCGCCACAGCGAATGCGGCGACGATCGCTGTACGGCGCAGGAAGTGAATCGTAGTCATGGCATGAGCCCCCGCTAACTGACTCTCAACCCGGCGGGCGTGCCGTACGTATTCTACGCACGCATCCCGGAGCACGCGAACTTGGGCTTGATGTTGGCGGATGCAGCTGATGTCAACTGGCAAGCGGCAGAATCTCGCGCCATGAAGCACAAAGAGACGATGTTGGTCAGTAGCAGTGACGCGGTTGCACATCACGCGAGTGCAACAAACAGTCCGACACTGTGGATGCGGAGGACCTGCTGGATGACCTTCCCGGTGATGGTTATGATGGTGGGCCGCGAAGGAGTCTGTTGACGGCCGGAATTCCGCGCAACCTTGGCCGTCGGCGCGGGCTGTTCTCGCCCGCACCGGCAACGATACGTTGCGCGAGTTGAATTTGCGCCGAGTGCGCCACAGGTGGGAAGGGCGTAGCAAGGGAACTCCTATGTTTCGAGCAAGACCTGTCACCGCGCTTGCACTGGGTGTGACGCTCTTGGTGGCCTGCGCAACCACCACGACACTGACGTCGACGTGGAAGGCACCTGATGCACCAGCGGTCAGTCTCGATGGCAAGACGATTGCCGCGGTGTTTGTTACCAACGACGAAGGCCTGCGCCGCACCGGCGAAAATGCCCTCGTGGCCGATCTGTTCGCCAGAGGTGCGCGCGGGTTTGGGACGTACTACCTACTGCCCACCGAGCAGCATTTCGACGCCGAGACAGCTGAAGCGCGGTTGCAGAGAGCGGGCGCGGATGCGGTCGTGATGATGCGCGTGGTGGGCCAGGATCAGCGCATCACCTACACCCCCGGGTTTGTCGTCGCCGCCCCCTACCGGGGGTTCGCGCCGTACTGGCGCATGGGATGGCGGACCGCCTACCAGCCCGGGACCCTGCGAACCGACACGTTCGTGTCTGTCGAGACACTCGTCTATTCATTGCCCGCCGACCATAATTCACGGCTTCTCTGGGCGAGTACCAGCCGCACGACCAACCCCGCGGGTCTCAATGCGTTGGTGCGGGAGGTCGCCGCCGCGACCGCCAGGGAGATGGCCAGAGCGGGTTTCCTGGCGCGCTAACCATTGCGTGGCTTCCAACCAAGGGTGCCGAGCACGATGCCGTGGTTTTGCCCAGGAGCACTCAGACTATAGATGCGCAATGTTTGCCAGTCGAAGCGAGTCTGCAATTCGGTCAGGGACTCCGGCTGGATGCTTTCGTAGACCTGAATCGCACAGACCAACCGGTAGTCGGCAAGAGCTCGCCGTAGCTGCTCCACGATTCCGATTACTGGAGGCTCGGTACGCCTCAGATCCAAGCCGTTCACGGGATCAAGCGCTTCGCCCCATGGCGGCGCAACAAATACGACGAGCAGGCTTCCCAGTGGCGCGTGTATCCGGGACAAGCCCGCGGCGAAGTCGACGTTCAAGACCTCGATCGGTAGACCCATGATCGAAAGATTTCGCCGCGTCAGGTCGAAGACTCCCGGATCCAGCTCGAAACCCAGTCCGTGCGCGCCGGGCAAGTGGTGCAGTAACCAGTAAAGCGTATTCCCAGACCCGGCAAACGGGTCCACGACGAGGGCCTGCGGGGTGCCGGCTGTTAGGACGGCGACATCCCGGCCGATCGCGCTAGCCAGCGCATCGCGAGTACACTCAACGGCCGTGCGCCCCAGCAGGCGGATCCCGCGCGGGTACCACTGCGCGGGTCGCAGTCCGTAAATCGAAACGTAGTCCGCGTCGTTGTAGCTGTCGATGCCGAAGCGCTGGACTTCGGCTAGATCGAGTACCGCATTACGCTTCTCGCCGTAGAGCAGCAACTCGCGGCCATACGGCATATCGCACCTCCCGGCGTCTCAGCTGGACCACGGCAAGTCGAGTGCTTCACCACCCGGTTTGAAAACTCCTACCGGGGTTGCAGAGAATATTCCCACAAGTTCGATCGGCGTATTGCCGGTGTTGACGATTTGATGTTCCTCCAGCGGCCGGATGACGAGCGTCGTGCCGGCAGCAAACCTATGCGAGCCGCTCGCCATATGGATGGCTCCCGTGCCCGCAGAGACCAGTACCACCTCCTCGCAGGCGTGGAAGTGAGGCGGCGTGGCTCCCCCCGGAGCGATTGTCTGCCGCCACACCGATAGCTTGTGCAGGCCCATGCTGGCGCCAGCGAGCGTCACGTGGTCAAGACCCGGTAGTTGCGCATGCGGTAACGTTGCGTTGTCGATTACTTTCATAGCCATCTCCTTGGTAATGGATGCTGCCGATGCGCGCCCTTGCGAGTGCGGCCGGGCCGGTGAAAGTCAGTATCGGCTATCGTCCATTGAAGAGTGAATAGCATTAAGTGTCATAATACTGACGACAATACATCCTTAATACCGATAGCGCCCATGATCAGCTTCGAGTTGCTCACGTCGTTTGCTTGCGCCGCCCGGCATCGCAGCTTTGCTCGCGCCGCACGCGAGCTCGGGACTTCGCCTTCAGCGGTGGCGAAGAACGTTGCGCGGCTGGAGTCGCAGCTGAAGCTCAGGTTGTTTCACCGCACCACACGCCGGGTGGCGCTGACCCCCGACGGGGAGCTGCTGCAGGAACGTTGTCGGCGGGTGCTGCACGAGGTCGCGGAACTCGAGGGTGCGGTCGCCGGAAAGCTCGCCGGGCCCAGCGGCACCCTGAAGCTCGACGTGCCGATCGTTTACGGTCGGCGTGTCGTGTTACCGGTGCTCGCGAAGTTGCGACATCGCTACCCGGATCTGGCATTCGACGTACGCTTCTCGGACCGCATCGCGGACGTCGTCGGAGAGGGGCTCGACGCCGTGATACGCGTGGGGACGTTGGACGACTCGAGTCTCGTCGCGCGTCGCGTCGGTTGGCAGCGCATGTGGACCGGGGCGAGCCCGGCGTACTTGCGCCGCCACGGTACGCCCCTGCGCCCGGAGGATCTGCAGCAGCACCAGTGTCTCGTGTTCCGCATTCCCACCAGCCGCAAGGAGTGGCCGTGGCGTTTCCGCGTCGGCTCGCGTGAGGTCGTGGTGCGTCCCGCGACTCAGGTCTGGTTCGACGACGGCGAGGCGCTGGTTGCGGCAGCGCTTGCTGGCCTGGGTCTCGTGCACGTACCCAGCTACATGGCGGAGCAAGAGGTTGCGCGCGGCCGGCTCGCGGAGGTACTCAGCGGCATGCGACCGCCTCTAATGCCAATCTCAATTGTATATCCCGGTCCGCGTCAGCCTCCGCTACGGCTCAGGGTGTTGATCGAGTCGCTCGTTGCTGCGACCGAGAGTTGAGAACGTCGTGGAGATCACGACGCTTTGCTGTAGTCGTACCACACCGCTTCGATGTTATTGCCGTCAGGATCGAGCACAAAGGCAGCATAGTAGCCCGGCCAGTACTCGCGGTAGCCGGGATCGCCGTTGTTCTTGCCGCCCGCCGCGAGTGCCGCCGCATGGAATGCTTTCACTTGTTCACTGCTGCGGGCCTCGAATGCTACATGCAGCGGCACGGTCGTTTTCTCCTTGCTGATCCAGAAATCCGTGTTCTTGCCATCGTTGAACCCCGCCGCCTCGCCGTATTCCATGTTGTTGCTGTAGCCGAGCGGGGCCAAGGCCCTGCAATAAAATGCTTTGGATCTTGGATAATCGCTTACCGGGAGTGAAGTGTGGGCGATCATGGTTTGCTCCGGACGAGGATTGATCAATGACAACGGTAGCAGCTTGGCCGTCGATCACGGCAATTCCATTCCGGCTGGCGCTTGCTCGGGCGCGGCCTTTGCCATTTGGTTCACTCGCCCCGTAAAGGACGTTAGGGAGTTGGTCGGAGGTGGCCAGAAACCGCAGCACTGAGATCCTCGTGGTCGCCGGGCGCGAAGTTGCGATCTCGAACCCGGACAAGCTCCTGTTCCCGAAACCGAAGCACACCAAGCTCGATCTCGTGCGCTACTACCTTGCGGTGTCGGAGGGAGCGCTGCGTGGGGCGGGCGGTCGTCCGAACATGCTCGTTCGCTACCCGCAGGGGATCGACGGCGAACACTTCTACCAGAAACGCGCTCCCCACGGCCGTCCCGGCTGGATCGAGGTAGTCGAACTGCGCTTTCCCTCGGGCCGCGTCGCCGAAGAGGTCGTGCCGCGTGACGCGGCGGCGCTGGCCTGGCTCGCGAACCTCGGGTGTCTCGAGCTGCACCCGCACCCGGTACGGGCCGAGGACCTGGAGCATCCCGACGAACTGCGCATTGACCTCGACCCCGTGCCTGGAGTCACCTGGAGGCAAGTGCAGGAGGTCACGCTGGTGACCCGCGCTGTTCTTGAAGACTGCCATTTGCTCGGTTGGCCCAAGACCTCCGGCTCGCGCGGCATGCACGTCTGCGTACGACTCGAACGGCGCTGGGGTTTCGACGCAGTGCGCCACGGCGCGCTCGCGCTGGCCCGCGAAGTCGAGCGGCGTGCGCCGAAACTCGCTACCAGCAAGTGGTGGAAGGAGGAGCGCCACGGCGTGTTCGTCGACTACAACCAGAACGCCAAGGACCGGACGGTCGCCTCTGCGTACTCGGTACGGCCAACACCCGACGCGCGGGTCTCTACGCCACTGGCTTGGGAGGAGGTCGCCGACTGCAATCCCGCGGACTTTACTTTGACCTCTGTGCCCGAGCGCTTCGAGAAGCTCGGCGACGTACACGCGGCGATCGACCAGCATGCCGGCTCGCTCACGGGCCTGCTGGAGCTTTTTGAGCGCCAGGGCCTCGGCGATGCGCCCTGGCCGCCGCACTACCGGAGACAAGCTTCGGAGCCTCCTCGCGTCCAACCCTCCCGGCGAAGACTCCCGCTGCTCGAGATTGGGCGCGCTCGGCGGCAAGAGGATGCGCTCGCGGGACTCGCGCGCTGGAAGGCGCGCCACAGCCGAGCCGCGGCACTCCTTGAGCCCGCCGACGTGCTGGTCGATGCCATGCGCGGGCGCTACAGCACCTGGACCCGGATCCGCGTCAATCTGCAACACGTACCCGAAGAGCTGCGGCCAGCTCAGGAGACGCTCGATCCGGACGAGAAGATCTTCTCGAGCTCGTAGGGCTTCGTGACTTCGAGCTGGTCGTAACGACAGTCGCACGGCCGCTTGTCGGGTCGCCAGCGCAGGAAAACCGCCGCGTGCCGGAAGCGATTCCCCTGCATGTGGTCGTACTTCACCTCGCAGACGCACTCGACCCTGAGCGGCTCCCACGACAGGTCCTTACCTGCACTCCAGCGGCTCTGAGCGCCCGGCATGCGGTTTGATTCGGCGGCGGCACCGGCCCACTCGCGCCAAGGGTGATCACGCAGCGCGTCAACGCGCAGAGGCGCGAGCTCTGTCACGAGCTGCCCGCGCATCGCGGTCGTGAAAGATGAGGTGACCCCGACATGCTGCAGCACGCCGTTGTCGTCATACAAGCCGAGCAGCAGCGAACCCACCGCGTCCCTGCCACTCTTGTGCCAACGAAAGCCCGCCACGACACAGTCGGCGGTGCGGGCATGCTTCACCTTGATCATCGCGCGCTTGCCTGGCACGTAAGTGCCGGACTCGAGCTTCGCAATCACACCGTCCAGACCCGCCCCTTCGAAGCGCGTAAGCCAGTCGAGCGCAATCGCTCGATCGCGCGTTGCGGGCGTCAGATACAGCGGCGGGTTGACTTTCACGAGCAACTCCTCGAGAGCAGCACGGCGCGCCGCTTGGGAGGCAGTCATGAGCTTGCGTCCTGCGACCGCGAGCAGGTCGAAAGCGACGAACGAGGCGGGTGTCGCTGTCGCGAGTTTCTCGACGCGCGACACCGCCGGATGCAATCGCAGCTGCAGGGCATCGAAATCGAGCCCGTGCGGCGTTGCGATCACGATCTCGCCGTCCACCACAGAGTTTTCCGGGAGGCGATCGAGCAGCAGTCGATGCAGCTCCGGGAAGTAGCGATCGAGCGGCCGAGCATCGCGGCTCTGGATATACACTCCGTCGGGGCTGCGGAACACGATCGCCCGGAAGCCGTCCCACTTCGGTTCATAAAGGTAATCGCCTGCCGGCAGCTCCTCGGCGAGCTTGGCAAGCATGGGTTCGACGGGCGGCTTCACAGAGACTGCTCAAGCCGTAAGGCGCACGATTTCACGTGGCCTCGCAGCCGTCACCTGACACGGGCGCTCTCCTTGGGATGGCCGGAATACCACACCACCTGACTCGCTACGGATAGTGCCCGAATCTGCTGCAGGTGGCCGGATCTTGAGCTTGGCGTGAAGCTTTGCTGCGGAAGAGTGGCACACGCATATTTTTCTCAAGCGGGCCCTCCCATAGGGTGTGGTGTGAAGAATAATCGTGCGATTTACGGTCACGGCCGTCGACCGCCAGCGTGTGGCTGCGCCGGCAGTGCAAGAACGCACGGGAAGCAGGAGAGTGAGATGGACAGGAACAGAGCGGTAGGCATGCAGCAGCAAGAACATCGCGTCATGGACAAACCTCCGATCGTGCCGCCGGAGGCCTGGGAAGCTGCGCGCCAGCAGATGCTCGTGAAGGAAAAGGCCGTTACGCGGGCCCGCGACGCCCTGGCCGCCGAACGCCGGCGCATGCCGTGGATGGCGGTCGAGAAGACTTACGGTTTCGAGGGTCCACGGGGCAAGGTCAGCCTGCTCGACCTGTTCGAGGGCCGCCGGCAGCTGATCGTCTACCGCGCCTTCTTCGAGCCCGGGGTGTTCGGCTGGCCCGAGCACGCCTGCCGCGGCTGCTCCCTGGGCGCCGATCAGGTCGCCCACCTCGCCCATCTGAACGCTCGCGACACCACTCTAGCCTACGCCTCGCGGGCGCCGCAGGCGGACATCGCGCGCCTGAAGAAGCGCATGGGCTGGGAGATGCCCTGGTACACCATCACCGACAGCTTCGATGCGGATTTCGGCGTCGCTGAATGGCACGGCCACAACGTGTTCTTCCGCGACGGCGAGCGGGTGTTTCGCACCTACTTCATCAATGAACGCGGCGATGAGGCGATGGGGACCACCTGGACCTACCTCGATATCACGCCGCTCGGCCGGCAGGAGAGCTGGGAGGACTCGCCGGCGGGGTATCCGCAGACCCCGCCGTACAAGTGGTGGAACTGGCACGATAACTACGGCGACGAGAGCTCGCCTCACCCGAAGTGGGTCGAGGTGTCCGATGCCAAGGAAGCCACCTGGCGAAAACCCGACGCAGAGGGGGAAAGATGAGCGACGGTCGCTCCGGGTCGCGCCTGAAGGAGGCGCGACCCGCGCTCAAAGCTTCTTGACTACGACGCGCCCCTGTTCGTCCACGAAGACGTGATAGCGATTACCGTCCTTGCAGGTTGCCGTGTAGTCGCTGTCGGCGTTGCGTTTCGAGTCAACCACCTGATCGCACGGTAATCCGTGTAGTGCGATCGTCGCCTTGAGGTCCTCGCCAGGTGAGGGACCCTGGGCCGCGATGAGCCCGCTCGAGCCAAACAGCGCCAGTGCGGAGAAACCAAGAATCGGGCGCGCACGCATGGTAGCTCCTGTCATTTTGAGTATCAGATAGCGGCGAACTTTTTCGGATCAGACAAAACAGCCCAGATCGCCGCGCGTGAGGCGAGTACGGCGCCCGCAAGCGCAGGATCCCCGTCCTGGAGCAAACTGACTACCCGCATCAGCAACAATTCGTACTTCTCGCGCAACTCCCCGAGGGTCAGCTCCGATCCGCCCTGGTAAAACGCCCTGAACTGCGCCAGCAGGTCATCCACCTGATTCCTCAGCGACAGCTTGGTGAATAGTCCAATTGCACGGGTATCGCGCAGTCGTTGTTCGAGCGCGCTCAGATCGAGTGCTGCAGCGGACGGTGCTGCTGCTGCCTCCGCGTCGACGGGTTGCTGTTGTGCCTGGGGCTCGACGGCAGGTGCAGGCTTGGCCACCGCCGCGGGTGTTGCTGGCGGGTTCGCCGCAGGCTCGGCGCACGAACCGCGCGCGTCATGGGCGCACGCCGCGAGAAGTATCAGAATCCGCAGCGAAGCCGCGCGCAGTCTCTGCATCCCCAAGTCCTCAGCTCGATGCCAAGTCGCGGAATCGCCCGGTGTGCCACGAACTTCGCGCGAGCGCCCAGCACCTCTCAAAGGTGCTCGCGCATGAAGCTGCCGGCGTTGCCGAGGGCTTGTTGCCCTGGCTCCAGATGGGCGTTCCAGAGATGCCAAGCGTGGATCATATGGGGCCAGATCTCCAGCGTCACGGACACGTCGGCTTCACCGGCTGCCGCAGCAAGGCGTATTGCGTCATCGAGCAGAGTTTCCGCCGATCCCACCTGGATCAGCAGCGGCGGCATTCCCGTCAGGTTGGCGAACAATGGGGAAACGCGCGGATCCTTACGGTCTGAGGCACTGCCGAGATAAGCGTCAGCGAGTTCGCGCAGGTAGCCCTTGTGAATCAGCGGGTCGACCACGTCCTTGGTGATGAGCGTGGAGCCCGACATCGTCAGATCCGTCCACGGAGAAACGAGCCAAAGACACGCGGGTAGCTCCTCCTTGATGTCATGGAGCTTCAAAGCGACTGCCAGCGAAAGCCCACCGCCCGCGCTGTCGCCGCCAATCGCGATGTGTTCCGCCGCGACACCCTGGCGCCGCAGAAAGTGCCACGCCGTTACGGCATCATCGAACGCCGCCGGAAAGGGATTCTCTGGCGCCAGGCGGTAGCCAATCGCCAAGGTGCGCACTCCAGCTGCACGCCCTGCCTCCGATACCATGCGGCGATGACTGATGATCGAACCGGAGCAGTAGCCGCCGCCATGGAGAAACAGCAGAACACGTGAGCTATTGCTACCCGGAACGGTGGACCACTCGCCCGGTATCCCATTGATATCGACGGCGCTCAAGGTCACATCAGAAGCGACCGGCCACACCGCGCCGATCTCGTCGAGCCGCTGGCGCCGTGCTGCCCATCCGACGGGCCGCGGTTTGGAATCCAACAGGTCGCGGATTGCTGCGATATCGCTTTGCCCCATCGCTGCCTCCAGCAGTGGTCAATGCACGCACGGCGCGTTCGAGTGGAGGGTTCGGGGTACGCCTGGTTCGACGCAACACAGATACCCACGCGGTCCCGTTCGGGACCGGCTTACTGTGCGACCGGCAGCGAGCCACTACAAGCTTGGCCATCCCGTGAGGTTCGGTAAGCCACGATTTAAGCGTTGCACCCGGGCGCTAGCTTCTGACGCAGTGCCGATTCCGAACGCAAGCGCTGGCAGGATGCGTGTGCTTGTCGAGGGTAAGACGGCACCGGCGCCCGGACGTGATTTGCAAACACCGCATCTGGGCGCCACGGCTGTCACAAAAACCATCGGCATGCACGCCAGAAGAAATCAACTACCCAGCTGAAGATCAGCTCCCAAAACCCCTGGATCTCACACCGCGCGCGGCTTGAACCTTCATGATCAGCGCCCCGAGTGAGACGAGGATCTCTTCGCAGGCGCGAATTTCCGGCGTGGCCGGAGATCCTGATTGGCGCGCGTTGGCGGTAAGCTGATCGCCCAGAAAGGCCGTCAGCGTTTGCAGCTGTGCAATCGACGTGTCGAGCAGCTCTCGCGGGGTAGCGGTCATCGGAGACTCCACAACTAAGTAGTTTCTATCCTTGGATTGTCCCTGGGTCGAGTCTGGCGATTCCCTGGGACTGACTGAGCGGGGGGCGGGAAGTTCCGGAGCGTATTGCGCCGAGGTGTGTGACTTGTGCGATTATCCGTGGCGGCGGTCAATCGCTCAGAGCCGCCCATGGAATCGCCGCAGCGACGCGCCTACACTGTACCTGCGCCAAGTTGGACGCCGTCACTGAAACGCCAGCAGCCGGGCTCACTTCCCAGACCGCTGCCGAGCGGCTCGCGCAGTATGGTCCGAACGATCCGACCCCCCGCAGGCGTCGGTCGGGGCTAATCGATTTCCTGCGTCTGTTCCTCAATCCCCTCGTTCTGGTACTGCTGATCGCGGCGACCGCCGCGGCGGTCCTCGGTGACGCGACCGATGCAGGCATCATTTTTGCAATTGTCATCCTCAGCAACACGCTCGACTTCGCACAGACGCGCCGTTCACAGAAGGCGATCGAGCAGCTGCAGGTGCAAGTCGCTCCCAAGGCGACCGTGCTGCGCGATGGGCAATGGCTGGATGTTCCGCGCTCGCGGGTGGTTCCCGGCGATGTGGTGCGTTTATCGGCCGGCGACATGGTGCCGGCGGATGCGCGGCTGTTGGAATCCCGCGATCTTTATGTTCAGCAGTCAGCGCTCACCGGGGAATCGCTGCCGGCAGAGAAACAGGCCCACGGGGATGAGGTATCGAGCCATCCGGACGCCGAGAACATGGTGTTTCTCGGCACCTCGGTGGTGAGTGGCACCGCCCGGGCGCTCATAGTCG
>Ga0306920_100005419_pt1 | contig 16496 bp, 16 predicted proteins | sample flu12Cox44000170_FD_204666 | JGI IMG/M metagenome (GOLD analysis project Ga0306920, IMG submission 204666) | Lab enrichment of tropical soil microbial communities from Luquillo Experimental Forest, Puerto Rico - flux4day.12C.oxic.44.000.170 (v2)... | ecosystem: Environmental > Terrestrial >... | reverse complement strand
GTTTCATTGAAGTGAGTTCAGGCGCGGCCCTGCTGTGGCGGATGGCGGTCGATGCGGACGAGCAGCAGCGCCAGCGGCGAGAACGGCTCACGCTCAGACTCGTCGGCGTGAGTTTTCTGTTGCTATCCGGGTACGTCTGCTTTGAGGCGATTGGTGATTTGTTCAGTCGCTCCGCACCAGCATCGAGTCGCATTGGTATCGCGTTGGCGTGTGTCTCACTGGTTGTCATGCCGCTGTTGTCGCGAGCGAAGCGGCAAGTGGGCCGGGCACTGGGAAGCGCTGCGATGCAAGCAGATGCCACACAGACGGCATTTTGCAGTTGGCTATCGGGTATCCTCCTTGGCGGGCTGCTGCTCAATTCGGCATTCGGCTTGTGGTGGGCGGATCCGGTCGCCGCCCTCGCGATGACACCGATCATCGCGAAAGAAGGGATCCAAGGACTTCGCGGCGATCCGTGCTGTGACTAGCGTGGGCTGTCCGGCGGCGGCGTGGTCGTGAGTCGAGAGGGCGCGTGAAACTGTCGCAGATGTTCATGCCGTATCGGCAGATCACGTCTCAGTTGATGGACGACAGGTAGATACGTCAGGCATCATTCAGAGCGGACCTAGACAAGTCGTGAGCGTCCTGCTGCGCCGGGCAGCGTTGGGGCATGTCGCTTCCGTAGCTCGATGCAATCGTGGAGTCTCGAATTCCTGCGAGCCCGCCCGTGTTCGGCGTATCCTTGACAAGCAAGAACCCCGTGACAAGCAACAAATCGACTGAGATACCAGATAACGCCAACGAAGCGGCCCGACGAGCCGCTGAGGACTCGAGGGACGTCGCTGAAGAAACGAGGCTCAGCGCTGAGCGGCTTCGGAGTCAGGCTGAAGAAGACCGCCAGCTGGCCGAAGATGGCCGAATCAGCCGCGAAGCGAGTCGAGACATCGGGGAACAAGAACGGCTCTTACACGAACGCGCGCGACAGGACAACGAAGATCTGCGGGAAGTCGCTGAACAGGTACGCGCTGCTGCTGAAGACGCTCGTCAAGCCGCGGAGACGGCGCGGGTGGTTGCCGATGAAGCGCGCAGGGTGGCCGAGCTCGCGCGCGAGACGCAGGCTGACTTGAAGGCGTTGCTCACCCAGGTGCTGGCGGAACTGCGCCAGCGCGGCACACCGATCGCTTGACCCGGTTCGATGATTCAGCAAGCGTTGCTCACCAAGGCGACGCGATGAAGGGGCTCTGGCTGGAATCAATCCCTCCGGAACATCGACAGATGGCTGTCGAGGCCCTTGACACGGACAACTGGTGCAGGTTTTTGCACAGCGCGTCATCAAATAGGGACGTCCTCGAACTCGTGGCTTTCAACGGCGATGCGTCGCGCGAGCGCGGCGTCTACGAGGCAGTGCTCCTGTACGCGTTTATGGCCACGAGCCTGAACAACCGTTCGTGGTCGACAGCCGAATTAGTAGACATGTTCAGGCGTGCGGATCCCATCAAACTGCGCGCCGCCGGAGATCCATTACCAGGGGCGGGGCCGTTCACGGTGTATCGCGGTGTGGCGGGTCGTGGTCCCGCCGTTGGATGGTTTTTGGGCCAAGAGGTCCTAAGTGCTTCTGGTGAGGTTGATGGTCCCCGAGAGGGGCACGCATTGGGCCGATGCAGGGAATGTGAACGTTCCCGTCATTTGATTGCCACCGACCGTAACCGTCGCGCTAAAGGAGCAGCTCACACCATTCGGCACAGGCGCGGTCGGTGAGAACATGGTTGTCACAGTGGACCCAGCCACGCTTCCGGTCAGCGTGCCAGTCTTGCCGTTCAATGAGTTCGATTGCACGGCACTCGAGGTGTAGGTTCCCGAGAGCGTAGAACCCGATTGCGTGATAGATGCCGAGAAATTGGCTGTGCCAACGAGCGCATCATTTGTGGTTCCGACCCATGTGCCGGTCAATAAGGGTGCGGACGGGGCCATCGATGAGCTGTGACAGCCAGCCCACAGAACCGCGAGAAGCGGCAACATGCGCGGCGTACCTTTCAAAAGCATCCTCGATTATGTAGTCATCGCGCCGAGCCTTTGCAACTCGGCGACGGCTGGCGTGTCGAAAACAAGTGTGCTGGTTATCCAGTTGACGCAGGTAACCCCTATATGTAGTGTGGGGGGCCGTGGAGGATTATCCGCGGACCCTGGTGGAGTTCGAAGCACGGTTTGCGACGGACGAAGCATGCCGCGCGTACCTCTGCCAGTTGCGGTGGCCTGAGGGTTTTCGTTGTCCACGCTGCGGCGCGGCGAAGGCGTGGCTTGTACGGACAGTCCGGTACGAGTGCGCCGCCTGTGGGTCCCAGACCTCGGTGACGGCGGGGACGATCTTCCAAGATCTGCGCACCCCCCTGACGATGTGGTTTCGTGCGATGTGGTGCGTAGCGAGTCAGCGAACGGGGACCAGCGCTCGAGCGTTGCAGCAAAGTCTCGGGTTCGGGAGTTACCAGACGGCGTGGACGTGGTTGCACAAGCTGCGCCGGGCGATGGTGCGGCCGGACCGGGATCGCCTCGCCGGCCGGGTCGAAGTGGACGAAACGTATTTCGGAGGCGAAGAGGCCGGGTTAGACGGGCGTGGCGCGCTCAAGAAAGCGCTCATTGTCGTGGCCGCCGAGGCGGAGGGCCGCCACAGGATTGGCCGGATTCGCCTGCGCCGTGTGCCGAATGCGTCGGCCGACAGCCTGCAAGGCTTTATCGACGACGTCGTCGAGCCGGGCAGCCTGGTCCATACCGACGGCTGGCTCGGCTACGACCGTGTGCGGCGCCACGGGTACCGACATCGCATCACGTTTGTCGCCGATCATGCCGAACAGAAGAGCGCGGTGTTGCCGCGGGTCCATCTGGTCGTGTCGCTGCTCAAACGGTGGCTCTTGGGAACGCACCAAGGTGCCGTGAGCCCTGCGCATCTCGACTACGACCTCGATGAGTTCACGTTCCGCTTCAACCGTCGCCGGTCGCAGCATCGCGGGAAACTCTTCTACCGGCTCGTCCAGCAGGCGGTGCGTGTCCAACCCGCTCCCTATCGAGACCTGGTCAAACACGTCCCGCGACGGCGACCGGCGCGGCATCGGCACCACAATTAGTAGACGTCACCTGCGTCAACTGGATAGCCAGCACAAGTGTTTTCGAGACGGCCGCTCGAGCAGAACGACCGTCTCGAATGCTGAATGTTACGAGGCGAAAGCGCCGGTGTGGCGAGAGGGATTTCGATACACCTGACTGCTTCACGCTCTCGGACGTGTCGCAGAGAATGCCCCGCTTAAGGTTTCAGCAGCTTCGTGTATTCGAGCCTTGCCGCCATCAGGATCGGCAGCCCGGGATCGGCGGACTTCCAGTTGTCGAAGAACTGCTCGTACGCTTTTCGCGCTTCATCGGTCTGTCCGAGCTTGACGAGTGCGCGGCCATAGAACAGTGGTGCCAGTGCGGCGTTCACCGACAGCGTGAGAAGGCGATTGTCCATGACTTCTTTGAATCGTGTTGCCGCGATCTCGGCGCGGCCCGCTAAGAGGTTAACCAGACCGATCGTGAAACGGTCAGAGACGTCGTAGTCATCTCTCGGTGGCGGCAAGGCACCGATCGCGCCCTTATCGCCGCTTTCGACGCGAACCGCGGTGTCGATTGTCTGGAAGATGCGTTCAGTTTCCGGGCTCACTGCCGCTGACTGCGATCGCCGCGCGTCGTCCAACATCTTGCGCGCGGCGGCTGCGTCGCCGGCAATCACGAGCGTCCGCGCGCCGTTGAGCAATATATTGTTGCTCCGAGCAAGCGCGAGTGATTTCTGTACCTCTGCGCGAGCTGCGGCCGTGTCGCCGGCTAGGGCGCTCACCTTCGCGACGTCGGCCCACAGGTTCGCCGCCGATCCCTTGAGGCCGGTCTTCGTGATCGACTCCGACTCGTACTGCGCCGTCAGCTCGCGGGCCAGCCCCAGCTGGCCGCGAGACGTGGCAACGCCGACTTGCGACTGTAGCGTCAGGAAGCTGTCCGAGAACTGACGCGCCGCCTCAAGCTGTCGCGCCATGTCCGCGTCGTCTTTCTTCCAGTATGAGATTTGGTAGAGCAGTTCTCGGAAGGAGGCCGAATCCATTCCGTGTGCGATCGCCGTCTCCGCCGTCTTGTGCGCTTCGTCCAGTTTCCCCAGCGCGATGTAGGAAATCGTGAGGTTGCCGTACGGGAACGGGTCGTCGGGCGCGAGCCTGATGGCCGTCTGGAACTCCTCTACCGCCATCGCGTGCTCGTTTCGTCGCTGGTACGCGTTCCCCAGATTCACGTGAGGCGCGAACTCGTTGGGATATGTTTCAATCCAGATCTTGTAGGTGTCGATCGTCTTCGCGACGGAGTTTTCCACGACCGTGTAGTATCGCGCGATGATGTAGAGCCGTTCGTGCTCGCTGACGCGGTCCTTCAGCTCATACGCTTTGCGGGTCTCGTCGATCGCCGACTGCGTCTCGCCGAGATTGGCGAGCATCGTGCTGAGCCCTGCGTGCGCCAGCGCGAAGTCGGGATCCTGTTCGATCGCCTTTCGGAGAAAGGGGAGCGACGCCGCGTTGCCCTCTCGCCGGCGCGTTGCGTTGCTGAGGCTGTACGATTTGAGCGCATCCAGTGACTTCGTTGTCGCCTCCTGAATCGGCGCGTCGTATTTTGCGATCGACGCGAGCGATTCACCGAGGCCGCGACGCAGCTGGTCTGCCACGCTCCCAAGCACCTTCAGCACCTCGTCCTGGCTCGCCGCCACTACCTGGCGTTTGTCGATCGTGTCGCCCGTGTGGCAGTTCGTGGCATCGAGCGAAATCACATAGCGCTTACCGAGCTGTGATATGCCCCCGGCGATCATCGCCTTGCTCGCCGTCCGCTGACAGAGGTCGCGGGCGACATCCGGCGTGAGTTTGTCGCCGCGCGCACGGCCCATGAGGCGCAGTGTCCTCTGGACGCGTTGCTCGGAGAGCACGGTCAGGAACGGCGACTGCCGCAGTTGCACGTCGAGCGCCTCCTTCAGGGTGTCATCGAAGATTGGCTCGCCGGTCGTGTTGGCGAAGTCGGCGATGACCACCGAATCGCGCTCGCGAAAGGCGCGCGGGCGGCTCAAGTAGACGAACGCCACGATGACGCCAACTCCGACGACGGTCACTGTCGTCGTGATGGCCTTCCAGAGGGTGCGGCGCTTCGGCGCTGGCGTGGCGATGAGGGGTATCGCTGCCGATTCCGTCAGTCGTTTGAGAGTGCCGCCCAGTTCGTCGGTCGTCTGGCGACCATTAGTGTCTCGCTTCAGATCTTCCAGCTCATTCCGGACATCCTTCGCCGTTTGATACCGATGGTCCGCGTCCTTCACGAGGCAGCGCTGGATGATGCGCGAAAAGTCGCTAGGAAGACTCGGTCTCAACGTCGTGACCGCCTGCGGTGAATCCTTGAGGATCGACGACAGGACCGAGATGCTGGTGTCACCCTGAAACGGACGCTCACCAGTGGCGAGTTCGTAGAGCATCACCCCCAACGAGAAGATGTCCGAGCGATGGTCGATCGGCTTGCCTTCGGCTTGTTCGGGCGACATGTACGCGACGGTGCCGACAATCCGTCCCTCGCCCGTGAGCGCAGCGGTTGGCAGGCCACTGATGCCGTCATTAAGGAGAGGTGCCGTCACGAGTTTTGCGAGACCAAAATCGAGCACTTTCAACCGGCCGTCGGTGGTGACCATCACGTTGGCCGGCTTGAGGTCGCGGTGTGTGATCCCCTTCTGATGCGCGGCACTGACCGCGTCGGCCAATGGAATGGCAAGGTCGAGGATCTGAGGCAGCGGCAAGCCGCCTTTGACGATCACGTCGCTGAGCGGCTTTCCTTCGACGTACTCCATCGTCAGGAAGAGCACGCCATCCGCCTCTTCCACGGAATGGATCGTGACGATGTTGGGATGGCTCAGGGCCGCAACACTCTGCGCCTCGCGCTCAAACCGAGCACGGCGGTCCGGGTCAGCGGCGGTCGCTTCGGGAAGCACTTTGATCGCAATGACGCGATTGAGTTTGGGATCCCGCGCGCGATAGACCTCCCCCATCCCGCCCGCGCCCAGCAGCGAGCCGATTTTATAGACACCGAGCCGAGCGCCTGCTGAGAGGCCCATAGTGGAGCTGCTGATTAGCTTGTGTGGCGCCCATTGTAAATAACTCTCGTCCCAAGCGAAAGAGCGCACTTAGTGCGGACGGATTGCGTTAGGCTCCCGCCATGCCGTTCACGGTGCCGCAGCCGATGCTCGCGCGCCTCGCTGACAAACTCCCCGTCAGCCCGCATTGGTCGTACGAAATCAAATGGGATGGCGATCGGTGCCTCGCGGAGAAGCGCGGGTCACGCGTCATCTTGCATTCGCGCCCGCGCGACACACGGGACCAATTACCCGAGCGTGGCTGCGGTGGCCTCTATCAAAGCGGAACACGTCGGTGGCGCTGGATTAGCGCGGGGGTGACGCCGAGGACCCTCGCGGCCTCGCGCACGGAGGGGTGCGCGGTACGCGCGACCGCCGTCGCGTCCAGAGTGGCCCGCGGACGGCCCAGGCGCTCCCTGTGGCGCGAACGGGCGCGAGGCCAGCCCTGATCCGCTCCACGATCCTGTCGCGCTCGAAGGCTGCAATCGCGGCCAGTACCGCCATTTGAAGGCGCCCGGGGGCCGTGGTCGCGTCGATGCCTTCATTCAACGATACGAACCCGTTACGGCTTCTGACGCCGTATCAGACTGATTCCCTTCACCCGCCAGTTCGCCGTCAATCCGGCGCTCGGGGACCAGCTCCTGGCTGAGCGCGCCGGGATCTTGGCGTGGATGGTGCGCGGCTGCCTGGCCTGGCAGCACGATGGCTTGACCCCCATCCCCGAGTCGGTCCGCGCCGCCACGGACGACTATGCCGAGTCCTCGGACATGCTCCAGGCGTTCCTCAGCGAAGCGATCGAGTTGGTACCCGACGCCGAGGTCCGCGCCGCCGAGTTGTTCGATCACTCAGCCAGTGGGCTGATGCCCGTCGGCTCCAGCCCCGCGAGCGCCTGACCCAAACCGCCTTCGGCCGGAAGATGTCCGCGCGGTTCACGAAGGTCAAGACCGGCGCGAACCCGGCGCGCTATCAGGGTCTCGCCCGGCGGAACTGGAGCGCCTGACATGCAGGATCACGTACGGACGCACGCCCCGTCCGGAACACTGGTCCCAGTCGGCCGATTGCGGCCCGCAAACGGGTTGTCCGGGTTTAACGGTCGTGTTTACTTTTCCCGCGACATGAAATTTCAAGCTAATAACCAAAACCCAATCCCTAAACCCGGACAACCCGTTTTCCTGTGGTTTTTGGCCGCCGAACTGTCCGGAACGAACCCGAACCGGTCGTCCGACAAACGCCCGAATCCCACCCCCCGCCCGAGCGGGCGGGCGACGAGCGACGAACGACGAACGCGCGTTGGACCTCGCATCGTCGAGTTGAGCAAAGTCCACGACGCCGATCGGGGTGTGACCGATCGGCGCCCAAGCCGTCCGGCGGCTTACTCAATCGAACGATGCGAGAATTGTTTCCTGCCGATCGAAATCAGCGTAGCCGGGTTCGGGCTGCCGGGCGGCGGCGTTGTGATCGCCTTAGTCTCTCTCCCATCGTCATCGATGACCAGGTCAAATGTCGCACGTCCATCCAGGGCGTCTGTAAACGTTTCGGAAAGGGTTCCCGTGCAGTCAGCCGCGACGGTGTAGGTGCCTACGAACGTTCGCCGGAGCACGGTGCCATCAATGTTTACCGTCGCCTTGCCGACAAAATTGCCACGTCCGTCGTAGACGATGAGTCCAACGCCTCCTATGTGCGATGGTCCACCGGGCGTGTTGGCGGTGCCCGTGGTGGTGAACCCATAACTCCCTTGCAGCGTTGCGACCGAACATTGATGCTCGTCGTCTGCCCACGCGGGTCCAGCCGATCCAACGCCTGAATCGTGGTTTTCTCATCGATGCCAAACACCGCGGCATGCTGCGGCGGGTCGACATACAACCCGATGACGTCAGCCGCTTTCGTCTCAAAGTCGGGATCGTGCGAGCGCATGTACCGCTCGAGCCGATGCGGTTCAGCCCCGCGCGTTGCCACGCGCGCGCAACAATCGTGTGCTGGACGGCCAAATGACGGCCCAGCGATCGGGTCGACCAATGGGTGGCGCCATGGGGCGGCGAACGCTTCGTCCACGCCAAAATTTTCGCTTCCAGGGTGGGCGTCAACACCGACGGCTTCGACCCATGATGGCGAGCGGCCAATCCGCTCAGCCCCTTCTCTTCGAAGCGCCGCTTCCACAACGCGATCGTCCGCGAGCTGCACCCGGTCATCGTGGTGATGGCGGCGTAACTGTGACCATCCGCGATCAGGAGAATGACTCGCGCCCCTCGCGCGGGATCAAGCCGGTCTGGATCAACAGCAAGTTATCGCCGGAATGCCGCGCCGCGCTCCGCCGGATCGATCTCCAGTTCCATGATCTGCGAAGAGAAGCGGGCTCGCGGTGGCATGAAGGCGGGTTCCAGCTTCACGAAGTGCGTAACCTGCTTGGCCACAGCAATGTGAGCCAAACTGATATCTATCTGAGCGCGAAGATTGTGGGTCTGCGTGAAGCGATGAAGCGCTTTGACGCCTCCCGTGGCAAAAACGTGGCAAACGAACCGCCGATAGAGCACCGGCCTCTCGGTCATGACGAAACGGAAGCGAGGGACAAGAACCAATTACACTAGCAGTAGTGGTGATAGGCGCCCGTAGCTCAGTTGGATAGAGCACCGGCCTTCTAAGCCGGGGGTCGCAGGTTCGAGTCCTGCCGGGCGCGCCACATTTCCGATCTCCGTGTGACACTGGTGTGACACTCCGTCACGCATTGGAGCCTCCCGCGACAGCTTTCAGTGTCCGTCGGTTCCAGCTAACCTCCAGTCCCTTCCTGAGTTCCTCGTCGGTCACGTTCAAGTAGCGCTGCGTCTGCTGAACGCTCGCGTGCCCCAGCATCAACTGGATGATGCGGATGTCCACGCCGTCGGACAGGAGCCGACATGCGCCTTCGTGGCGCAGGTCGTGCCAGTGCAGATCGATCTCGTGAAGGTTTTCTCGATCGACGCGCGCCCCAGGCCTGGCGCGTTTCGTGTCGTGTCCGTTCGCCAGGAGGAGAAGAGTTTCCCAGGCGGTCTTGAAGTTCGCCACGGACTCGCCGTTGTCGGTGCCGAACACGTACGCATTCGGACCGAGCTTGCTGCGCCGCTTGAGAATCGCCGCCAGCCGTCCATTCGGGTCGAACGGAATGCGGCGGTTCTCTTTGTCCTTGGCGTTCTGACCGGGAATGCCGATCGTGTGCGTGTCCCAGTCGACGCGCTTGTTCTGCATGAGCACCATCTCGCCGCGGCGACAACAGAGCTCGAGCGCACCGATGATCCGGTCGTGCATCAACGATCCCACCCAGCGGTGCTCCCACGTGTTCATGGCCAACGCGGCGTCCAGGAGGCGCTTCTCTTCCTCGCGAGATACCCGCCGATCGCGGACCGTCTCCGCTTTGGTGTTGAGCCGAACGCCGAATCGGTGGAACGGCGATTTGTCGATGAGCGGTGGCGTCTGCGCCTGGCCCCAGCGGATCGCGGCGCGCAGAATCGCCAACACCTTGTGCAGCGTGGAGATCTCCACGCTCTGCGCGTATTCCGATTCGGTCTTGAACCGGTTGATCACGTCGGCGTGCTCCAGCGCCTTGACTGGCAGCTCGCCGAAGTACTTCTTCAGCACGCGAATCCGTCCTGCCGCGGTGTCGAGACTGCGAATGCCGGCCGGCGTCAAGTGCCGTTCGAGATAGGCGTCAAGGAAGCCAGCCACGTGCTGGAGATCCGCCGCTTGTTGCTTCGCGACCGGTTTCACGCGCGGGTCTCGACCGGCCTTAATCTCGCCGACGAACAGGCGCTCCCAATCACGCGCTTCCTCCATCGACTCCACGGGCCGCTGTTTGCCTGGGTCCATCCGTGGAACTGAGAAGTCGTTCACCGGCATCCGATAACGGACTCCGCTGTGCTTCACATCGAACCACAGATGCTCAAGGCATCGACGTCTCTTTCGACACGGTCCTCTGCAACGTCGTCTGATGGCCATACATCCCCCTCTGCGTTGCCTCTTTCACGAGACTCTGGTCGGCGCGCCTCGCTTGATCCAGTCGAGGACGTCCGTCGGATGAAACCTCCTTCCTCTGACTCCGAAGCGTTGCGACACGAGCAGTCCGCGCAGGTACGCGCGGCGTACCGTCTCTTCGTGGCAGCCGACGAACTCGGCGACCTCGAACGCCGTCATCAGTCGATTGGGCAGCCCGCCATTCGCGCTCAGCGCGTCCGTTGCGAGCTGCCCGTTTGCCGCAGTATCCACCGCATCCGAGTACGTGTGCTTCCGCATAGCTCCCGCTCCTCCGTGGCACCGAAAGCGATCGATGCCGATAACGCGTGGATGAACGAATCGAGCCGGTGAGTGCGGCTGTTCGCCGATCGAAGTGGCGTCGATCGCGAACAGCGGCGGGCTCGATGAGCGGGCGTCGGGTCGAACCAGTGGTTCCGATCCGATTGGCAGCCGCCTGCGAGAGTGGTCGATGCAAGGCCCTGAGAGCGATGCATCGACCCTCGCGACGCCGGCGTGACCGGCAGGTCCTGAGGACGAGCTGGCCCAGACGGCCTATGCTTGGTGGTTCCGGCCCTCGGTGGCGCGAGTCGAGGCGGCGGGCAATGTGCCGAACCGCTGTCGACGGCGGGTCGCTATTGGTGCCGAGTTGCCTCGAGTGGCCTGAGGCCGCCTCGGGTTGTCTCGTGTCGGCCGCGACCTACAACCAACCGCTCCGGATAACGGGCGCTTCGTGCGCGGTGCCCTGAGAGCGACTCGCGTGAAGCGGCTCCACGGGATCTGCGATCGCCGTGGAGGAGTGGCGACCAATCGCCACAAACGATGAATCGAAAATACGCGCATCGGATCCGCAAGTCAACACGTTCCTGCTGCGGACGTGTCCTGCAGTCGTGCTTCGAGCCGGTTGACCTAACTGTATCGCCCTGCCGTCACCAGAGCGATTGCTTTGGCTCCTAAACTCAAACACCGAGGTCTTCGATGACAGATGGTCTGGGTTACGTGATTCTATTCGGCACGAAGGGCGATGATCGGATCCACGCGCGCGGCTCGTCGTGCTGGCACATAGCTAGCTGCGACCGCGACGACCACTATGCCGATCGTCGCCGACATATATGTGAACATGTCGGTCGGTTTGACGCCGAACAGCAAGGCGCTGAGGCTTCGACTGGCGGCATATGCCGTCGGAATTCCGATTGCCACGCCAGCGACCGCGATCGCGATGGCTTCGCGAAGGACGAAGACGATCACCTTGCCGCTATCGGCGCCGAGCGCCATACGAACGCCGATCTCTGATGTGCGCTGCCAGACGGAGTACGAAACAATTCCGTAAAGGCCAATCGACGCGATCGCGATACCGATGAGTGCGAACGTCGCGGCCAGAACTGTCCGGAAGCGCGCCGGTGCAGTCGCTGTTGAAATGATCTCGTCGAGCGGCTTGACTGAGGAAACGGCAACGGTGGGATCGATTGACGCAACAATTCTCCGTAAAGTCGGCGCGATGCTGCCACTGGTATCCATTCGAACAGCCAGAAAAGTCGCGAGCCATGGCATCTGCGCCAGCGGCATGTACACCTGATCACCCGCGGCGACGTCCATGCCCTCATATTTCACGTCGGCGACGACGCCAATAACCGTCGCCTCCGTACCGTTTACGAGCTTGTACCGGAACTTCGGAATACCCATCGTCTCGCCAAGTGGGTTCCCTTCGCCGAACAGGTGTCGCGCCGTCGTGGCGCTAATGATCATTACCGGCGGATGCTGTGCGTCATCGGCTTCCGTGAACAGCCGTCCCTGAAGGAGCCGAACACCGAGGGCCTGAAAGTAGCCCGGCGTGCACGAGACGGCGCTGGCAGCATAGTCGGCGACATTGCCTTTTCGCCTTAAGGTCATTGCCAGCCGGCTTGTGTCCGGTGGCAGACTCGTTCCGACGCCGACGGCATGCACGCCAGGCACCTGCGCCATTTGGTCGACGACACGCTGCATCGTCGTAGCGATATCCGCTCCCGCATGCTGTTGCCCGATCCCGAGGTTCACAGTGGCGGTTGTGACGTGCTCCGGCGTGACTCCGAGATCGGTCGATAGCAGATCGACGAAGCTGCGGCCGAGGAGCGTGGCTGATACAAGGAGGACGACAGCCGCGCCAAACTGTCCGACGCAGAGCAATTGCTGCAGGCGACGATGGTGCCGCGTCGGCGCGTTGGTGACTGTGCGCACAGGTGAGGTGCTGACCGGCTGGAACGCAGGCAGGATTCCAGTCGCGAGCGCCGTACCGATTCCCAGGCCGACGGCGAAGACGAAGACGACCTGGTCGATACGAACGTCGTGTAGTTGGGGAAACGTGTCGGGATCCACGCGCGCGAGCAACTCAATGGCGACGCGCGCGACGAATAGGCCTCCGGCGACGCCACCTGCGGCAAGTAGTGATGCTTCGATCAGGCCCTGCACCATCAACCGGCCTTGTGAGGCACCGAGCGCACGCCGAATCGACGTCTCCCGCGCGTGCGCAACGTTGCGCGCAAGGAGCAGGTTCAGCAAGTTCGCGCATGCGACAGCGAGCACGACCGCGACGGCGGCCCACAGCATGAGCAGGGCGGGTCTGGCCTCGCCGAGTTGCCGCGTACGCAACTTCGCCGCAGAGGGATGGAGCCGGGCGAAACTACGCGGATCGACGCGCTCGAGTGCCCGCGCGGCATCGAGTACGTCTCCGTTCGCTTCCGCAATCGTCGCTTCGGACTTCAATCGGCCGAGTAGCTGCACGTAGCAGCACTGCGGGTTGATCAGATGCTCGTACGCGACCGACTGCCAGACGTCAGTCTTCCGCGATGGCACGCTCCACTCGGGTCCGGCGACGCCCACGATCACGTAGTCGTGTGCGTTCAAGACAAGTCGTGCGCCGAGCGCATCGCTCGCCTGTTTGAAAAACCGCTGGGCAAGCCGATAGCTGATAACGATTGACGGTTGAAGCGCATCACCCGCACCCAACGGCCGGCCGGCAACGATCCGGCCGCCCAATATCGAGAAGAAGGATGGCGATATTCTCGCGCCGTCAATCATCTCCGAACCGTCGCGGTTCGTAAGTTGGAACACGGCGTCCGCGTACAGACCGACGCCGTCGAACACGTGCAGCGCGTCCTGCCAGTGTTTAGCTGCGTCGAGCTGGAACGTGGCAGGAAGCGGACGCGCCGTACCTTCGTAGTCGCGAGTTGCGTCAATCGTAACCAGCCGATCGGCATCGCGATATGGCAGTGGTCGTAGGAGTAACGCGTCGACCACGCTGAATATCGCGGTATTGGCGCCGATGGCGATGGCAAGCGTCGCGAGTACAACCGCCGTGAAGCCGGGCGTTCGCTTCAGACCGCGGCACGCGTATCGGACGTCGCGACCGATCACGTCGAGTATTTCTGCGGTTCGGTGGGCCATATTCATAATCGTGCCAAAATTACGCGTTTGCCGACAGACTGTTAATCTGAGCGAGCGGAGCTGTCAAGACGTGTCCTGCAGGCACGCGTTATTGGTTTGCGACGCTAACGATAGGCATCAGCGGCACCGTCGTGGTCTTTTGCATCGCGGACCTAGCCCTTTGAAATCCGCTGCCGTTTCACGAGTGCGGCTGTCCGCCGCCGCTTGGCGGCCGGCTCTTCGCGCCAGTCGCCTTGATCCCGCTGAGGCGCTCCGAGCCGAGTAAGCTCGCCTGAGTCTGGGCGTAGCAATTTTCGTGTGGTCGCGTGATCTTGATCGGTGGTGTGCGCGAAGGCCAGCCGGCCTGGTTCGTGGTAAGTTCAGCTCGCGCGCGTGAGCTCCCGCGAATGCGTGATCTCGTGACCAGCACCGGGCGAAGTGCGAGAGCGTCCACAGTGGCGACTGCGGCGGTTCTGCCGTCGAGCGTCGTGAACTCTACTTCGAACGCTCTCCCATCCGGGTAGACGTGAACCACGGTACCCACGTCACCAACTTCGAGTCCCTCGGTGGGTTACCGGCTTGGTCAAGACGATTCGATCGTGCTCCTTGAGCATTTCGAGCGATTACTCCTGGCCAGGATACAACGCGTCGACCATGACTCCACCCTCGGCGTCGATATGTTTTCGGGCAGGAATTGACGGAAGGGACTACTTCCTCGCGAATAGGTATGCCACCGCTGATCGATATGTTCCAACTTGATTTTCCACCAACGGTCGCATGTGGGCCGTGAACCGGGCCGCTTCGTCCCCGGTGAGAGCCTGCGCCATCGCCTCTTCGAGCGTCGGGAGCTTCGGATTGGCAGCCATTCGCACGAACGACTCCCAGGGCATGCTCCACCCTGGCACTTCGCTGAGCGGCTTGATATCGGCTTCTAAATCGAGATGGATTTCCCGAAAGCCAGCCGCTTCCACATAGGTGATCAAGTCTCGTTCATCGAAATTCATCATCGGATCGGCATTAAGCGGTTGAATGCGTTGGTAGACGGCCTTGACCCTCGCGGCAATTTCCACGACGGGCGTTGCGTCAAATCCCCAAAACATGTGCGCGGGCTGCGGCTCGCCGAATCGATTGATGGGCTCGAACACCGAGAGTCGTCCATCCACCTTGAGGACACGGTGGAACTCATTGATGGCCTGTTGCTTGTCCCTGACATAGATCAGCACAGAACGTGTCGTGACTGCATCGACAGACGCATCGCGCACAGCCGAGAGATCGTCGGCAGAGGCACAGACGAACGTACATCGATGTGCCAGCTGTGCCTCTCGCGCAAGTGACGCCGCATGGTCGAGCAAATCCTGCGAAATGTCATTGAAGATGACCTTGCCCGTCTTGCTTCGCTGGAGCGCACCGAAGGCAATGAGACCGTCGCCACAGCCGACGTCGAGAAGTGTGCCGCCGTCACACACCTGAGCGTGGGTCAGCACTCTGTCGCGTACGGGATATAGACGATCCAGTGCCGCCTTCAAACGCTGCGGATCACCGCCGTGCCGGCGATGCAGCAGCCACTGCGCCCAAATGTCCGTAGTTGATGCTGTCATAGACCTTTTGTTGCCCGCGAACGAAACGCGCTAACGCTGCGCTTCAACCGTGCCGGCTCAGGATCGCACCAGGCACCATCGAGGGCAAGCACCGGTTAGCGGCCCATGCAAAGCGATCGACGGCCCAGCCTCGTACTGCACTTCGCCCATGTCGATGGACGAACGAGAGCATGATCGCCAGCCACGTGGGTCACGACGACTGTACTGCCGATCGCCGCGAGTCATCCCTTCTATCGGCACCGAATGAAGTGCTACGCGAGCACGGATTCGCCGATTTCGTCGAAGCGCAGTGTGAGGCGTCAGCACGACGTTGTCGTCGCTGGCGATCAAATGGCGTCTCAATCGGATTGATGTCGATGTTCTCGAAATCGCTCAACCAGATGTTGTCGCACGTGTCGCAAAACCGTCTTGGTGTCCGCGGCAGTACTAGCCATGAAGTTCAACCACGGGTACTGAACCGAATCGTCTCACGTGGCCGGGGGTGCCTACATCGTGCTGTTGACCGGATTTGGGCGACGGGATGATTCTGACGCCGGATTCTTCAGACGACCAGCAGCGAATCAGCTCGCGCGCGTCAGGTGGCGCGAATGGGTGATCTCGTGACCAGTGACCGGGCGAACTGCGAGAGCGTCCACAGTGGCGACTGCGGCGGTTCTGCCGTCGAGCGTCGTGAACTCTACTTCGAACGCTTTCCCATCCGGGTAGACGTGAACCACGGTACCCACGTCACCAACTTCGAGTCCCTCGGTCGGTACCGGCTTGGTCAAGACGATTCGATCGTGCTCTTTGATCATTTCGAGCGATTACTCCTGGCCGGGATATGCCGTCACCAATCGCGGCGCTTCCTTGCCGGCATCAATGATCCAAACCGTCCGGACGTGCGGCTGACGGCTCTCTTGAGTGTGCACCGACAACCAGCCGTCAACAACATATTTCTCGCCGTGCGCCGATTCCACGCGGTGCACGACGTTGCCATCTTCGGCGACGTCGCGCAGCGCCTTCATCAAGAGTTCCGGGTGATCGCGCGAGAACCCGAATGACGTGAAGAACTGTGCCTTCCCACCGTTGTCCGGGTGCGCTTCGTTGAGAAGGTAGTCGACAACCTTGCTGCGATCGACCGTGGCGAGGTGAGCGTTGCGCAGTTTCACGTCGCTGGCATTGTGCCACGCCGCGTCACTCGGCCGACGATCCGATAAATGCCAGGCAATCGGGAGCGGGCGGCGCGCGTCAAGGCCGCGAAGCGCCGACGACAGGAGGGAAGCCTTGGTGTGCTCGGCATGCACACAGAACAATGAGGTGAGACATGTAGTGGTCAAGTCCTCTTGGGGTCCTGACGGAGGAAACCCACCATCAACGAGACAAGGGCGCCGAGTACGTGC
>Ga0306920_100005418_pt1 | contig 16497 bp, 23 predicted proteins | sample flu12Cox44000170_FD_204666 | JGI IMG/M metagenome (GOLD analysis project Ga0306920, IMG submission 204666) | Lab enrichment of tropical soil microbial communities from Luquillo Experimental Forest, Puerto Rico - flux4day.12C.oxic.44.000.170 (v2)... | ecosystem: Environmental > Terrestrial >... | reverse complement strand
GTCACCGGGGGATCGTCGGTCAATCGCGTCGGCGCCGGCGGACGTAACTACAGCTTCATCAACGATCCTGCCGGTGCGATGCCGCTGCGCGCCGCGGCAGAGGCCGTGCACGCTGCCGGCGGCTGCATCGCTCTGCAACTCTTTCATGCAGGCCGTTACGCATTTTTTGATTCGTTCGGACTGCAGCCGGTTGCTCCGTCAGCGATACCATCGCGCTTCTCACGCGATCCGCCGCGCGCGCTCGAAGAGGCGGAAATTCTCGAAACGATCCGCGACTTCGCGCAAGGCGCGGCGCGAGCGCGCGAACTTGGATTCGATGCGGTCGAGGTGATGGCATCCGAAGGATATCTGCTCAACCAGTTCCTCTCGCCGTTGACCAATCGTCGCGACGACGCCTGGGGCGGTGATTTCGACCGGCGCATGCATCTGCCGCGCGCCGTGTTACGGGCGATTCGGACAACCGCTGGCACCGAATTCCCGGTCATCTTCCGGATCTCCGGTATCGACCTGATGAACGATTCGACGACTCAGGAGGAAACGCTGAGCTTCGCGCGCACGCTCGCCGCCGACGGTGTGGACGCGCTCAACGTCGGCATCGGCTGGCACGAGTCGTCGATTCCCACCGTCCAGCAGATCGTTCCCAGCGGGATTTGGGTGCGCTTTGCCGCAGCGGTGAAGCGCGCGGTCGGCGATCTGCCCGTCATCGCGAGCAATCGAATCAACAGTCTGGCTGCCGCCGACGAAGTGCTTGCCGCAAAGCACGTCGACTTCGTTTCGATGGCCCGGCCTTTTCTCGCCGATGCAGAGATCGTCACTAAGAGCGCGCGCAACGACGCCGAGCTCGTCAACACGTGCATCGCCTGCAATCAGGCGTGCATCGACGTTTCCTTGATTGACGCACCGGTTTCGTGCATGGTCAATCCGCGCGCCGGTCGCGAGCGCGAGTTTCCCGAAATGCCGGGCATGCCGGAACGGGCGCGGCGTTTCGCGGTGATCGGCGGCGGGCCGGCTGGAATGGAGAGCGCTCGCGCGCTCGCCGCGCTCGGCCATCGCGTCGAGCTCTTCGAGAGCGACGACGAGCTTGGCGGTCAGTTTCGAATGGCACGCCGCATTCCCGGAAAACGTGATTTCGGCGAAACGATTCGCTACTTTACCAACGAGCTGCGGCGCCTCGGCGTCACCGTTTGCTTGAATCAGCGGATAACCGACGCGGGCGCGCTGCGCGAATTCGATGCGGTCATTCTCGCGACAGGCGTTCTTCCACGGCCAGCGCGCCTGCCGGGCAGCGATCTACGGCACGTGCTCTCGTACGCCGACGTGCTGCTGCACGATTGTGAAGTCGGCGAGCGCGTCGCGATCGTCGGGGCCGGCGGCATCGGCGTTGACGTCGCCCATTTCCTGAGTCACGGAAAGGCAAACGTCGACGAAAGCACGCGCTTTCTCTACGAGCAAGGATTGGCGGCGCCGGCGGACGGCGCGCTGCTGGTCGTCGGCCGCAAACAGGTGGCGCTGATGCGCCGCGGTTCGACCATCGGAGAGCGCATCGGCAAGACTACGCGCTGGGCCATCTTGCGCGCGCTGCGCTCCGCCGGCGTCGAGACCTATCCCAACATCACCTACGAAGCGATCGTTCCGGGCGGCGTTCGCATACGCGATGCGCAGGGGAGTGCGCGCACGATTGAAGCCGATACCATCGTGATCGCGGCCGGACAAGAGCGTAACGATTCGCTGCTCCCGGCGATCCGCGCATACGGGATCGAATGCCGCGTGGTGGGCGGCGCGAAGAATGCGGACGAACTCAACGCCGTCCGTGCCTTCGATGAAGGTCTGCGCGCCGCCCACGAACTTTCACGCGCGGTCGCACTACCCCCCTCTTAAGCAGCTCGGCACTACGCGCCTCGCTTGGCGTTTCGCTTCGCTTTCGGCACCCTACGCGTAGCGCTTGCGCTCGTCACGGCGATAACCGACCGCCGCGATTGACGCAAAGATCACCGCATAGAGGATCAAGCCGGTCCACGCGGGCCCCGCATTACCCTCACCCACGGCGCTCCGCAACAGATCCGCAAATTGCCGCGTCGGTAGATACGGTGAGATGACTTGCACGAAGTGCGGAAGTTCGGATGGGGGCATCCATAAGCCGCCCGCGTACGCGAGCAGTAGGTTGCACGCGGTGGCAATCGGCACCGCGGCGCGAGACGAGGTCCAATAACCGATCGCTATTCCGATTAAGACGAACGGGACACCGCCGGCGAGTGAGTAGAGCAACATTCGCAACCACTGGGCCGTCGAAAGATCGACAGGCGTCAACGCGCGTGAAACGAGCGCGACGACGCCGGCAGTGAGGATGCCGAAGAGCACCGCGGTGATGATGCGCGCCGCGAAGCGGACGAAGGCCGAGGCCGGGAGCGTGCGAAGGTACCTCTCCCATGGACGGCCCCGTTCCGACGCGATGCCGATTCCGAATTGATAGAGCGTCACGCCGGCGATCGCGAAAACGATAAACGCGAGCGTTGTGAAATTTGCGATCTCGGCACTTTGCCGCGCAAACGGCAAATCAAAGAGAACAAAGAACATCGCCGGAAAGACGACTGTGGGCACGACGTATCCCGGCCAACGTAGCAGATCGAGAAACCCGACGCGCGTGTGCGCGCCCACGAGTGCGAGCGGATTCATTGAGATCCTCCGGTAAGTGCGAGAAAGGCCTCTTCGAGTGAAGGCCGCACGATCTCCAAATCGGAGAAAGCTACGCCGCTGCCGACTAGCGCCCGAACGTACGCGTCGGCATCTTGGGTCGTTAGCGCCACGGGCCCGTCCGCGCCGACGTAACTGAGACGGCGGCCGCCGACGCGGGTACGCAAGGCGTTGACGTTGCCGTCGAAGAGTAACCGGCCGCGGTCGAGTACGAGAATCCGCGTCGCAAGCGCCTCTGCCTCTTCGAGGTAGTGCGTCGTGAAAAGAATCGATCGGTCTTCGCCGAGACTACGCACGACTTCCCATAAGCGTCGACGCGACTCGACGTCAAGCCCGGTCGTCGGTTCGTCGAGCACGACGAATTCGGAATCGCCCGCGAACGCCAACGCTACCGCAAGGCGGCGTGATTCGCCGCCCGATAGCGTCCCGGCCCGCCGTTTTGCCAACTCGGTGAGGCCGAACCGTTCGAGCGTTTCGGCCATCGGTGCGGGTTGCGGGTAATGCTCCCTGACGAAATTCAGAATCTCCTCGACACGCAACATATCGGGAAAGCCGCTCTCCTGCGGCGTGGCGCCGAGCCGGCGCCGAATCGCGACGCTGCGCGGCGACTCCCCGAAGAGCGACACCTTGCCGCTGCCGGCAGCGCGTAAGCCCAGCGCGATCTCGAGCGCAGTCGTTTTTCCGGCGCCGTTGGGGCCGAGCAGCGCCACAATCTCGCTGCGCCGCACTTCGAACGTAAGTGCATGCAGCGCTCGGACTTCGCCGTATGATTTGGCAACATTATCAAACGAAAGAATGGGGCGTTCCACGACTAGGTGGCTTCCTTAAGCAGCGCTTGAAGTTCCGAGACGTGCGACGCGAACGCATCGCGGCCTCGTTTGGTGAGGCGGTAGCGCGTAAGCGGACGACGATTGACGAAGCTCTTCTGCTCCTCGACGTAGCCGGCATCGACGAGTTTACTCATATGTGCGCCGAGGTTGCCGTTGCTGACGTCGAGCGCGCGCACGAGCTCCGAGAAGGCGACCCAGTCGAAGTTCAGAAGCTCGGCCACGACACCGAGGCGCACCTTAGAGAGCAGCAGTTCGTCCACGTTCGACCGATATTCAGTCGCGCGAGAGCAGCTCGCTCACGCCGAAGCCCGTGTAACCGGCGAGCATTCCGGCAGCGAGAACGTACGCGCTGAGGGAGGGTGCGACGAAGTTCGCGACAACGAGCGACGCGACGACGAGGATCCCCGCGATTTGAGCGCGGCGGTTGCCGTGTATGCCGATGTAGAGCAGCACGATAGCCTGGGCGACGCTCCAAATCGCCGCCCCGGCTATGCCGGGAAAGAGGCGAAATGCTGCGACGTTCACGACGAAGGCCAGCCCTAGCGTCAGCCAGAGCACGTTGAAGAACTCGCGTTGCACGAGCGAGGTTCTCGCGATGCCGCTTTGCATCGCCCTTCCGCGCACGATCGAATAGACGGTGCAGCCGGCAATCACGAACGGCACCGACCAGAGCGTTGCACTCCCCACGACGCCTACGTTTACGAGCTGGAAGAGAATCGTGATGTACGCAGCGGCAGTGCCCCAAATTACGAAAAACTCGCCGCCTGCCCAAAGCCGCGGCTGGGACTCGGCTAAGATGCGATCGATCATCTCTATGTGATCGCGCGCCTGGGCCGCATCGATACGATCCACGCTCAACCCTCCCATGTTCTTAGCAGGAGCGCTAGCCCGGTTAACAGGGCGACTGCCCAAATCGCGGCCTGGCCTGGAGCGCTTCTCGCAACCAGCTCCCAGAGCCACGCCATCGCTAAACCGTACAGGCCCCAGGTAAAGAAAAGCTTTCCGGAGCACGCGCGGCCGGGCAACCGTTCAGCAAACCTGGATTCCAGAATAATCTGTTTCATAGACTTCTCTGTTTTATCACACCTTGAGGCTAAGGTCAAGATTTGCTATCGTACCGAGGTTATGTACGCGATCATTGAGTCAGGCGGCAAGCAATACCGTGTTGCCGAGGGCGACGTTATCCGCTGCGACCTGGTCGCGAGCGAGGCCGGAACCGATGTGACCTTCGACCGAGTCGTGCTCGCCGGAACGGACGGCGACCTCAAGGTCGGGACGCCGACCGTAGCCGGTGCATCGGTTACGGGCACGGTTCTGCGGCAGGCGAAAGACAAGAAGATTCTGGTGTTCCGATACAAGCCGAAGAAGCGCGTCCGCAAGCTCAACGGCCACCGCCAGCCCTTCGCCGAAGTCAAGATCACAAAGATCAATCTCCCGTAGCCCGCGGTGCTGCAGGTGACCTTCTACAGAGACGGGCGGGATCGCGTCGCCCGCATTTCGGCGCGTGGTCACGCCGGTTTCGCAGATTACGGCAATGACGTCGTCTGCGCCGCTGTCTCCGCAATTTTGCAGGCCGCGCGGCTCGGCATCGAAGCATATCTAGGCAGCGAGGTTGAGGCCGGGCAACGATCGGGACGGCTCGAGCTGGCTTGGCCGGAGCCCGCGCGTGCCAACGAGAGCGTGCGCGCAATCGTCACCACAGCCGAACTCGCCATTGAGGAGATCGCTCGTCAGTATCCCAACCATGTGCGATTGCGCCGTCACGGTATCGCGCGGCGCATGAAACGCAGGTCACCGGGACGGGTAACAACCTTGGCAGACCGAAGGAGACGCTACGATGTCTGAAAGCTCACGTACTACGCCGCCCGATCAACCCTGGTCGAGTTCCAGCCCGGGCAATGGTTACCAAAATGGTCTCACCGAACGCCGGGCTCCGTCTGACGAAGATACCGGCGAGGCGGGCAAGGTCGTGCTCGTCGCCGTCCTCGGCGGGCTGCTATCGGCGGCCGGTTACATGATCTATCGGCGCTTGCCGGAAGAGCAGAAACAGCGGCTGCAGTCGCAGGTTCGTTCGATGGTCCAGCAGCGTATTACCGAGCTCCGCCAAAACTTCAACATTTAGCGTCTCGCTTCAAAATCCGGGTGAGACTCGTGCTCAGCCGGCTCTTCGCTCTCGCCATCGGTGGCTACGCCCGTCGGCTGGACCTTCGGCGATACGGTGTCGGCCTCCGAAATTTCAGCCGCACGTTCCATCTCGGCGATGAACGATTGTGAAGTGCTCTGTACTTCGCGCATGAAGCGGCCGGCCTGACGCATGACCTTCGGCAGCCGCTCGGGACCAAAAAGCAAGAGCGCTACGACCGATACGACCAGGATGTCAGGGATGGAAAACATGCGCAGGCTATCCTTTCCTGGGCTGCGGCGCCACTTCCGCCGGAGAGTGGGAGGGCTTACCTGGGGACCCGTGCAAGCAACAGGGCCCGCCCGTGAAGATCATTTATACACGCGGCAACCGCACCGAGACGCTTGCCTCGCTAGCGACTCTTCGAAAGATCCTAAACAGGTTCGTCGCGCACCGCGTTTTCTACGAAGTTTCGAGCCGCAGCAAACGCGGTCATGAGTTCTACTCGACCAAAAACGTCTTCGTCGTTGGGCTGATCGAGGTCACAAACCTCGAGCATCTCAAGATCCTGATCTTTGACGCGCACTGTCAGGCGCACTCGATCGAAATCCTCAATCCGCAAACGATGCGAATCTACGACGAGCTACCCGGGCGCGGGTTCGCCGTCTCATTCATCAGCGGCGATCCCAACGACGTCGAGACGCGTTGCTACATTCGCGACGAAGGCGAAGATAGCGAGCGGATTGGAGAGCGAACGGCGCTCGAGAAGATTACCTTGCCGCAGCTCTTTGAATATCTCGAAGAGATCACCGCGGCCGAGCCCGCGGCCAAAAAGTCGAAGCGCTAGGGGCTCGAGCGCGTTGCTCGAGCCGCTGCGCTCGGCGAAACGCACGCACCGCCTCGTCAATCCGTCCCGCCCGTTTGTAGGCCACTCCAAGATTGAGAACGGCGATGGCGTACTCGGCATCGTTTGCAATCGCGCGTTCGTATTGCGCGATCGCCGCTTCGAAGTCGCCACTCTCTAGCGCGAGATTGCCCAAGTTAGTGAGCGCCGGCGCATAGCCGTCGTGCGCGGCCAGAGCCTCCCTAAAGTCGTCGCGCGCGAGCTCTCGCAGTTCGAGCCCGATTCTTGCTACGCCCCGCTTATTCAGCAGAAATGCCCGCTCATCACTCGCCTCGGCAGACTCGAGCAAAACACCCAGTACCGCCTCCGCGTTGGAGAAATCGCCCCGGTCGAGCGCTTCGAGCGCGCAAGCAAACTGCGGATCGTTCCGGAACATTTACCCCAGTATGTTCACTATCGACGTGGTTACGCTCTTTCCGGAGCTGTTTGCGCCCTTCGTCGGGCTTTCGATCGTGGGGCGAGCGGTCGAGCGCGGAGTGTTGAGCGTGCGCTACCACCATCTACTCGACGAGTTAACCGATGGCGAGCGTGCCGACGACGCGCCGTTCGGCGGGGGATGCGGTATGGTGTTGCGCATCGAGCCGATCGCCCGCGTACTGGATCGCGTCGCAAGCGCGGCGCCGCCCCACGAGCGGCGCGCGATCGTGCTGCCAAGTCCGAGCGGTCAAGTATTTTCGCACGACGACGCAGCGCGCTGGGCAAAGTTGGATCGGCTCATCATCGTCTGCGGGCATTACGAAGGCATCGATGACCGCCTTGGTGCGCTCTACCGAATTGAGGAACGGTCGCTGGGCGATTTTGTGCTGACGGGCGGCGAGCTGCCGGCGCTAGCGTTCATGGATGCGACGGCACGCCTGGTCGCCGGTGCGCTGCCTGCCGAGTCCGTCGAAAAAGAGTCATTTGCCGGAGGGCTACTCGATTATCCAAGCTACACTCGCCCCGCGACGTTTCGCGGGGTCGATGTACCTGCGGTGCTCCTCTCCGGCGACCATGCGAAGATCGCTCAGTGGCGGCGAGAGCAGTCTCGGCTGCGCACGGCTGCTCGCCGGCGCGACCTCCTCGGAGAGCCGTGAAGGATTCGGCGCTTGCAGGGTCCCCGTAGCCCGTGATAGCATACGTTGGTTGTGCCGGGCTCTGCGCCCGGCTATTCCTTGCTCAGCTTCCTTCGATTCCACTCGAGACCAATTATGAACGTCATCGATGCCCTCAACCGCGACCAGCTCAAGGACGGAATCCCTCAGTTTCGCGCCGGGGATACCGTCAAGGTCTATTCCAAGGTAATTGAGGGCGGCAAAGAACGTACGCAGATGTTCGAGGGCGTGGTGATCGTGCGCAAAGGCGGCGGGAGCGGCGAATCAATTACGGTTCGACGCGTCGCCCATGGCGTCGGCGTAGAAAAGACGTTCCTCATTCACAGTCCGCGGGTCGAGCGGATCGAGGTTGGCAAGCGCGGCGTCGTCTCCCGCAGCCGCCTCTACTATTTGAGCGAAAAAGTCGGCAAAGCCGCGCGAATCAAAGAAAAGAAAGCCAAAGGAACCTAAGGAACCTCGAATTAGTCCGGTGTACCGATCGTTTGCGCCGCAAAGCCGCCAGATGCTAGGAAAAGGCGAGGGAGCATACCCTAAGCGGTCTGTGACCGAGCCTTTGACAACGCGTATGGCGGCTTTGCGGCCAAACCCTGCGGGCAGTGCACAGGACTAATCCGAGGTTCCTACACCGCTCTGACACCGCTGCAGTTGCTGGGGCTTGTATGTATTTTCACGGTCGCGCGCGTCGCGCTCTCGACCAGAGTCTTCAGCAGCCCCGTTGCGCGGGCCCGCGGCGCGGCGACCGTACGCGGATATCTCGACGTGCTGATCGCCGCATCTCTGGTCGCGCTCTTCTTGATCACGTTCGTCATTCGCACGTTTTACATTCCATCGGTCTCGATGGTACCGACGCTCCGCGTGCGCGACGTCGTGCTCGTCGATGAAATCGCCTACCGGCTCAACAGGCCGAACTCCGGGGACATCGCGGTCTTTTCTCCACCGGTCTACTCCGGCGGAAACGACTACGTCAAACGCGTGATCGGAGTTCCGGGCGACCGAATTGTTATCTCTGACGGCGTCGTCTACCGCAACGGAACGGCGTTGCGCGAGCCGTATGAGAATCAGCCACCCAAGTATAGCCTGTCGATCCGCAACTATGGCATCTACGTCGATGGCTCACCGCTGGATCCGCATCGCGCCAACGTGCCTCCGGCTACGATGTGGCAGTCTTCCGACCGCATTCCACAAGGTTTCTACTTCGTTCTCGGCGACAACCGGAACTATTCCGACGACTCGCACGTCTGGGGGTTCGCGCAAGCCGGCGGCGTTTTCGCCGCGGGGCCGCTGGCGCCGCGTGGGGCGCGCGCGAACTTTGCGGGTAGAGCCTTTGCGATTCTGTGGCCGCCCGATCGGCTGCGCATCTTGGAGCGGTAGCACATGACTCCGTACGAGTTGTTGGCTATCGTTGCCGTGATCGGCGCCGCTCGCGCCATTCTGTCGCTCCGGCCCGTCGTGGCGGGCTCGTCGGGACGGAGCACCGCAATCGCGCGCGAGTTTCTCGATCCGTTCATCATCGCCGGCCTTGCCGCGTGGGTGCTGATCACCTTCGTGGCTCGCACCTACTACATCCCCTCCGGCTCGATGCTACCGACTCTGCAGATCCACGACGTCTTGCTCGTCGATAAATTCGAATATCGGTTCCACCCGCCGAAGGAAGGCGACATCGTCGTTTTTCCGCCGCCGGTTCCGACGCCCGACGATTTCATCAAGCGCGTGATCGGCCGCCCCGGCGACACGCTGCGCATTGCAAACGGAACCATCTATCTCGACGGCAGCCCGTTGCGCGAGCCTTACGTCGCCGAAAGACCCGAATATAGCCTAGAGGTTCGCGATTACGCGATTTATGTGAACTACGGCGCCGGCTGGCAACGGCTCGACTCCAGCACCGCCAATGTGCCGCCGGCGACGGCGTGGACCGCGCCGAATCGCATTCCTCCGCACTGTTACGTCATGCTCGGCGATAATCGCAACGATTCTGAGGACTCCCACATCTGGGGCTTCGCGCAAGATGCGGGACGTTTTGGAAGCGGGCCCCGCAGCGGCGCACCGGGGGGCTTCACCGGTCGCGCCTTCTTGATCTTCTGGCCACCCTCGCAAGCGAAGATTCTCTAGAAACCTGGCGAAAACGGGTCCGCGTGGTCCGCTTCTTGCGATGGCGATCGGTGGCGAACCTGACCATGCAGCTTGCCGTGCTAGCGCTGCTCATCGCAGCCTTCTTCGTACGCCTTCCGCAAGTTTCGGGTCTTTCCATGGAGCCGCGCATCCGCTCGGGCGAATACCTCCTAATCAATACGTTCGCATATCGCTTCGGCGCGCCGCGGCGCGGCGACATCGTCGCGTTTCGCCATGAGAGCGACGCGCGCGCCGTATTCATCAAGCGCGTAATTGGTCTGCCCGGCGATCGCGTTCGAATCGATCGCGGGCAAGTCTATCTCAACGGCGCCAAGCTCGAGGAACCGTACGTCGGTCACAGCAACGATCGCAGCTACGCGGAAGTTACCGTGCCGCCGCTGGCGGTCTACGTTCTTGGCGACAACCGGGCTCAGAGCGAGGACTCCCGCACCTTCGGACCGGTCGGCGACAACCAACTGATTGGACGCGCCTTCGCGGCGATCTGGCCGCCGCGAATGCTCGACGGGAATTAACTGAGTTGGAGCGAGAGGTTCAGTGGTATCCGGGCCACATGGTGCAGACGACGCGCCGAATTCGCGAGTATTTGCGCGTGATCGACATCGTAATCGAAGTCGTGGACGCGCGCATTCCGCGTAGCGGGCGCAGCTCGCTGCTCGACCGTCTTATCGCACGGCGGGCGCGCCTCGTGGCGCTTGGTCGCGACGATCTCGCCGATCCCGCGATGACGAAACGGTGGCTGGCCGAGCTGCAAAAGCGAGGATCGCCGGCCTTTGCCGTGGACGGCCGCGCGCAACGCAGCGTCGCACGCCTGGTGCCGGCGATCGCCGCGCTCTCAACCGTAGCGGGTTGCGCGGGGGTCGCGCGCGCAATGGTCGTGGGAGTGCCGAACTCGGGCAAGTCGTCGATCGTCAATGGACTTCTGCGGCGGGCGGCAGCCAAAACGGAGGACCGCGCCGGTGTCACACGGCAGATGCGCTGGTTTCGTCTCGCGTCGAACGTTGAAGTCATGGATACGCCCGGTGTTCTGCCGCCGAAGATCGGCGACGTCGCCGCGCAATGGAAACTTGCGATCTGCGGTGCGTTTCCTCGCAATCGCTTCGACCCCGCGGAAGTCGCCGACGCGTTCGTGCACTGGTTGCGTGCCAATCGCCCGCGCAGCAACGTGCCGGATCTGGAAACGTTCGCGGCGTCCCGTGGCTTCATGCGGCGAGGCGGCGAAGTCGATTATCACAACGCGGCTCAGTCGTATATTCGCGCATTCAACGACGGCGTCTTCGGGCGCTTTTCGTTAGAGACGCCGGATGACACCGAAGCGGCGTAAGGCTCGTAACGCGTACGAACGCGAACGGCGCCGTCTGCACCGGCTGCACCGCTTCGAGTATGCAGCCCGGGAGCGCGGATTCAGCTTAATCGGAGGCATCGACGAAGTCGGACGCGGGCCGCTCGCGGGCCCGGTCATCGCAGCCTGCGTGGTTGCCAGCGAGCCGCTCCTGATCAAAGGGCTCAACGACTCTAAACAGGTTCGTCCCGAGATGCGTGTAGCGCTCGCCGAGCTAATCAAGATGCACGCGGTCGCGTGGGCCGTCGGCAGCGCGTGTGTTGCCGAGATCGATCGCCTGAACATTTATTGGGCGAGCATTCTGGCAATGGAGCGCGCCATCGCCTCGCTGAGCTTCGCGCCGCAGTATCTCATTACCGATGCGGTTCGCATAGCCTCATTCGTGGGACCACAGGAGCCGTTGATTCACGGCGACGCGCGCTGCGCGGTGGTGGCAGCCGCTTCGATTCTCGCAAAGGTCCATCGCGACGGGCTTATGGCCGAGCTCGATAGAGAAGATTCACGCTACGGCTTTGCTTTGCACAAGGGTTACTCAACGCCGCACCATATCGAGGCGCTGCGGGCGCACGGCCCGAGCATTCATCATCGCGCGAATTGGGCCCGCGTTCGCGACGCGCAGCTCGCGCTCGGCTTGGAATCGCTGGAGGCGTTAGAAGTCGCACTTGGATAACGCAGCAAAAGGCCGGCTCGGCGAGGATCGCGCGAGCGCGTTTCTCACCGCCTGCGGGTATCGCGTGCTGGCACGCAACGTTCGCGTTCCGGGCGGAGAGATCGACGCAGTCTGCCTCGATGGCCCGACGCTGGTGATCGTCGAAGTAAAGCGGCGCGACGGCATGAGCTTCGGGTCGGCGCTGCGCGCGGTCGATGCGCGCAAGCGCGCGACGCTTCGGCGAGTCGCCGCCGACTACGCCCAAATAGTTGCGCCGTCGGCGAAGATTCGCTTCGACGTCGTCAGCTTGGACGGCCGACGCCTGAGACTGCACCGAAACGCGTTTTAGTGTCATTAGTGTCTGGTCAAGCGCAAACGTCGAATCCCGAGCTGCGCCGCGGCGTTTCGCCCTGGGGCTCATTCTCTTGGGGCTACTCCGACGTGGGCGCCGATATCTTCGTCGGTTTGGGATTGGTGTTGGCCTGGGCGGCCGGTGCTTCCAACGTCGCGTTTCTTTTTGCTGGGATTGTCTATGTCTGTATTGGGCTGGCATACACGGAACTTGCCGCAACGTATCCGGTAGCCGGTGGCGGGCAATACTTCGTGATGCGCGGTCTCGGCGACGTCTTCGGTTTTATCGCAGGCTGGGCGGTTCTGCTCGACTTCACGATCGACGTTACGCTCTTCGCCTGGGCCTCGGTCGACTATTCTAGCCAGCTTTTGCCGGCGTTAACCAATTCGATCCATCCGTGGCTGCATTTTCTCGTCGTGCTCGGGCTGGTCGCCGGGCTGTGCGTTCTCAACGTCGTCGGCGTGCGCGAAAGCACCGCATTCAACGGATTCGTCTCCGCACTTGACGTCATCAGCGAGTTGTGCATTCTCTGTTTCGGCTTTCTCTTCGCGTTTCGGCCGCAGCTGCTGATTCATACCATGCAGTTCCACTGGCCTTCTCCGTACCAGCTTATGCTGGGGACCTCGCTGGCGATCATCTCGTTCGTCGGACTCGAGTCAATTTCGCAGGCGGCGCAGGAGACGCAACGGCCGGCTTCTATTATCCCGCGCACGTCGGTCTCGCTTATCCTAACCATTCTAATTTTCGCGCTGGCTTACTCGAACCTCGCCCTCGGCCTAGCGCCGTGGCATCCGATCACCGACGGACAAGGCCATGCGCTCGCGTTTTGGCAGATATTTCCCAATAACTCCGACAATCAAGGCAAAGCCGTTGCGCTGCTCTCGGCGCAAGTGCCATATTACGGCGCCCTCGCTGCGCTCTACGTTCCCGTGCTCGGTGCGGTACTGCTGCTGATTTCGTCGAATTCGGGCGTTTTCGGAAGCTCGCGAATTGCGTACGCAATGAGCACCAGCGATCTGCTGCCGTCAATTTTTCAACGCGTGCACGGCAGGTTCCGTACGCCGGCAATCTCTATCATCTTCTTCTCGACGATCGCCGTGCTCGAACTGGGCTTCGCCGCACTTCCCAGGCTCTATCCGCCGATCGCCGCGGCATACGGCCACTTCTTTCACGGAGAGAACGGCTTGGAGTTTCTTGCAGATCTCTACGCCTTTGGAGCGGCGACGAGTTATTCGTTCGTATTCCTTGGCTTGATCGGCTTGCGTCTTACCGATCCGCTCAGCCCGCGTAAATTTAAGCTACCGCTCAACGTGCCGTTTCAGTTCCGCGGCGAGCGCGTCGAGTTTCCGATCGTTGCGGTTATCGGTTTCATCGGCATCTTCTCGATTTTGATGTTCACGCTGCACACGCATGCGCTCGGACGAATCTTCGGGCCGAGCTGGTTGCTCGTCGGCTTCGTCCTGTATTTGGTCTATCGTCGCCATCGCCGCCTGCCGCTGCTACGCTCGCAACCCCACGACTGGCGCACTGCCCAAGCCGAGATTCTTCGCCGCTCCGGCGAACTGGAGCTCATGGACGAGTATCTCGCCAACGTTAAGGCCAGCGACGCGCGGCGAGCAGCCGGTGGTACTTAGCGTGCTGCTGGCACGCGGGGCCCTCGCCATCGCTATCATATTGTGCGGTGCGGTGATTCTCGCACGCATGCTTGCAGAAGTGCGTGCGGGAGGCTTTGCAATTCTTCCCGGCTTCGTGCTCGGGGCGGCGATGGTTGCGCTCGGCGTGTACCGTCTATCCCTTACTCTGCGCGCGCGAGGAATGATGCGGTGATCGTGGCCGGAGAGATTCACGTTACCCTCGCCGGTGCGCTCATCGCGCTCTTCATCGCTGGAACGGTCGGCTCGACGCTCTGGTGGATGCTCCATCCGCCGGTTTCGCATGTGCAGCGCATCGCTGCCCGCGCCGAACACGAGCTGGAGCGGATGGTCGACAGCTTGATCGTAGCATTTTCGCCGGAGATCGATTCCTCGCACATGGTCGCGCTCGCCGTGAAACTCGCGCGTGGCGAGCGCTCCGAGTTGCTGGCTTTGTACGTTATCGAAGTGCCGTACACGCTGCCCCCCGATGCCGAGATGCCGGCCGAAGAGCGCGTGGCCCTCGATGCACTCGGCGCGGCCGAGACGATCGCCAACAAGAACAACGTTGCAATACGCACCGAAATCATTCGAGCGCGCTCCACCAAACAAGCGATCCTCGACGTCGCTAAGCGCGAGAAGGCCAACCTCATCATCCTCGGCTCCTTCAGGGAAGGAAAATACAGCGGCGCACCGCTCGGCCACAGCATCGAGGAGATCGCCGCCGATGCAAAATGCGATGTGCTTATAGGCGTCGAAGGCAAGCACGGCACGCTGCTGATGGATGAGAGCGTGCAAACCTCATAGGCCGTCTAACTTAAGGGGAAAATTGTGAACGTCAAGCGTCCGCTACTATACTTCTGTGCGCTCGCCGCCGGCTCGGCGCTCATGCTGAAGCCGTCCGGTGGAACGATGGCAGCCAATAGCGTGCCCGCAATAGTCGAATTCGACCGTGTGTTTGCCGCGACCAACGACTATACGGCCGTCCTGCACGTGCACGAAGTCAAAGGCAGCGAGTCGCAGGATCGCGTTTACCAGTACTCATTCATGAAACCGCACTTCGTCAAGACGCTCATTCTCGATGGCGACGGCAAGGGTTCCGGCGGCGTCTGGGTGGGCGGCGATCAGGTCAGCGGCCATCAAGGCGGAATTCTGTCGGGCATCCATCTGAAGGTCGGCCTACACGACTCTCGCGCCATCTCGCTGCGCGGCGTGACGATTCCTGATGGTTTGTTGCAACACGTCGTCGAAAACCTCACGACAATTCCCGGCAAGCTCACCCAAACCGACGGTGGAAAAGTGAACGGCGTTCTGACGGACCGAGTCGATCTCAAAGTCGCCGATCCAGCATCGAACTACGGCGTCTCCGAGCAGATTATGTATTTCTCGAAAGAGACGCGATGGCCGGTTCGACAGATCCTCTATGCCGGTTCGCAGGATGTCCTCGACGAGTCCGTCACCGACCTCAAAACTAACACGGGTCTCAAAGAATCCGACTTCCCGTTCTGAGACCTAATACTATACTGCGCTCTCAACGTTGAGCCTGTACAAGCATGGCTCCCGGTGTCATCCTGAGCGAGCCTGAAGGGCGAGTCGAAGGGCTCAGGATGACACCGGGAGTCAAACGCTGCGCGCTAGGTAGCGTTTGCGCAACTCGTCAAGGACAACGGCTAGTAGAATGACCGCGCCGAGAAGCACTTTCTGCAGGTAGGAATCGACGTTGAGCAAGTTCATGGCGTTGTAAAGCACGCCGATGAGCAACGCTCCGAAGAACGTGCCGATGACGCTGCCGCGGCCGCCGGTCAGGCTCGTACCGCCGACGACCACGGCGGCGATCGATTCTAGCAGCTCGTCGCCGGTGCCGGTCTGCGGCGAGCCCGATGAGAAGAGCGCCATGTAGAGGAAGCCGACGATGGCCGCGCATGCGCCGCTGATGACATAGACGAATGTCTTGACGCGCGCGACGTTGATGCCGGCAAGCCGCGCAGCCTCTTCGTTTCCGCCGATCGCGAAGACGTAGCGCCCGAAGCGCGTTCGTGTCAAAAGGACCGATGCGACGATGATGACGATGAGCATCCAAATTACTGGTACGGGAATGCTCGGAAGGTGCAGCGCACGCGTGACGCCGCCGAGGAACGAACCGATGCCCGTATTCTGGAAATCGCCGGATTGCAGCGCGACCGGCCTGCCGTGCGAGAGTATGAATGAGGCGCCGAGCGCCATCTCAAGCATTGCCAGCGTCGTGATGAAGGGCGGCAGGTTGAGCTTTACGACGGGTAATGCATTGACCCAGCCCGCGAACGCGCCGACGCCCACGGCCACGATCAGCGTCAGCGCTATCAGCGGAAACCCGCTGAGGTGTACGGCGTTGGCGAAGAGCGCTGCCACGACGCCGGTCAAAGCGACGAGCGATCCGACCGAGAGGTCGATTCCGCCCGTAATGATTACGAACGTCTGTCCGACGCCCAGCACGCAGTTATAGGTAATCTGTCGCAAGACGCGCACGATGTTGCTGGGCTGCAGGAAGGCACCGTGCGAGGCTGCGTCCACGATCGCCACGAGAATTAAGACGAAGGCGACCGCCGCGGCGATGCGCAGCCAATACGAACGGCGATCGCGGTCGTTCATGCCGCCGCGCCCGTCGCCACGGAGATCACCTTGTCCGGCGTCGCCTCCGCGCGCGAGAACTCGGCGGCAATCCTGCCGCCGCGGACGACTAGGACGCGGTTCGCCATGCCGAGCGCTTCAGGCAAGTCAC